>Ga0153918_1000042_pt1 | contig 119292 bp, 104 predicted proteins | sample TSFL002MetaG_FD_104687 | JGI IMG/M metagenome (GOLD analysis project Ga0153918, IMG submission 104687) | Attine ant fungus gardens microbial communities from Florida, USA - TSFL002 MetaG | ecosystem: Host-associated > Fungi > Mycelium > Unclassified | place: USA: Florida, Paynes Creek Historic... | reverse complement strand
TGTGTGAGTCGTTCTGTTAAGGTATCAAACATTGCGAAATCCGCTTAAAATGGCTAGTTGCAAAAAAATCTTTCTTAAAATAGAAAATTTATGCATAAGATGCTATAGGATACTGTAGTTCGAAGCGAATTTATATCTTATATGGTGAATATTATTCATCCTCCTAAAAAAGGTTTGACATGATCAGTCTCCCCTTGGTTTACACAATTTTGGCACTTATCGCCTATACCAGTTCATTCTGGTATTTGTTTATTCGTTTAATGTCAAAACGTACTCCAAATCTTTGGTGTTATGGCCTGATGGTCGGTTTAGGACTGGTGCTGCATGCAACTGTTCTTTCCCAAGACATGCTGACATCTATTGGGGTGAATTATGATGTATTCAACCTGATGTCCTTCACTTCTGGACTCATGTTGGCACTCAGTCTGATCCTGAGTCTGATTCGTCCGATCCTGCCATTGAACCTGATTGGAACGCCTGTAGCCGCTTTTGGCTTAATCTTGGGTTTCGCTTTTAGCCAGCCAAATCAAATTATTGAACAGCATAGTTTTGGTCTGGACTTACATATCATTTTGTCCTTGTCGGCTTATGCTGTGCTGCTCATGGCAACCATTCATGCTGTTCTGCTCTGGTTTCAGGATCGAGAACTAAAAAAGAAACAAAAACGTCGTATCTGGGTGAATTTGCTTCCACCATTTCAGGTCATGGAGTCATTATTATTTGACTTGATTATTACTGGATTTGGCCTGCTCACAGCCGCATTATTGTTCGGCTTCTTTACCATTGATAACTTTTTTGCCCAACATCTCGCACATAAAACTGCATTTAGTATCATTTCATGGTTCTTATACGGCGCATTATTGATCGGACATTACAAGTTTGGCTGGCGTGGACGTAAAGCAATTCGTTTCACCATTACTGGTTTTGTCCTACTTGCAATCGGTTTTATGGGCAGTAAATTTGTTTTAGAAATGATATTAGGACGTTAAGCTTTTCTACGCTAATAAAAACTAGACAGCCTATCTGAAAATGCGTATAACGCTGTTTTCGCTTCGCTAGGTAAAAATCGTGAAACTTGTACTCGCTCCGATGGAAGGTCTTACTGATCCAATCATGCGTGATGTGCTCACTCATGTTGGCAGTTTTGATTGGTGCGTGACCGAGTTTATCCGTATTACCGATAGCATTCAGCCAGATCATATCTACTATAGCTTTTGTCCAGAACTGAAAAATGGCGGTAAAACCGCAGCTGGCACGCCTGTACATGTGCAATTTCTAGGCAACAATCCTGAGATGCTCGCTGCCAATGCAGCCAAAGTGGTGGAACTGGGTGCACCTGCGATTGACCTGAATTTTGGTTGTCCTGCCAAAACAGTAAACCGCCATCGTGGGGGTTCTGTGTTACTAGATGAGCCAGAAACCGTACATCTCTTAGTCAAAGCCGTTCGTGATGCCGTACCTGCACATATTCCAGTTTCAGCAAAAATGCGTTTGGGCTATCTTGATGAAAATCACACCTTGGATAATGCCCATGCCATTGAAGATGCAGGTGCGAGCTGGCTCACCGTACATGCACGCACCAAAGCAGATGGTTATACCCCACCCGCCTATTGGGAAAAAATCCAACCGATTACCGAAGCATTAAAAATCAATGTTATTGCCAATGGAGAAATCTGGAACAATGCCCATGCAAAAGCCTGTCTAGAACAATCTCATTGCCAAGATTTAATGATTGGTCGGGGTGCAGTAACCACACCGGATTTAACCTTATGTATTCGTCAAAATATGGATCAGGCGCTGCTGTCTTGGCCTGAACTGGTAGAATTGCAACTACGCTTCTTAAGCGGACAATACAAGACTGAAATTGGCATGGTGGGACGTTATAAGCAATGGCTCGGTATGATGACCAAGGCGTATCCTGAAGCCCAGCAACTCTGGGGACAGGTGAAGAAGATCAAACAACTCGAAGACATCCTTCAGTACTTAAAGCAAAGCTAAAGCTGAAATTCGATTTTAAATTAAAAAAAGCGGCCTAAGCCGCTTTGGAAAACCCAAAATCAATTCAAGATTACATTCCACTCACTTTCATTTGCAGATTCGTGATAGAAGCACCAGACATACCAATATTTCCAATCGAAGCATTTGGTAAATTATTAAAGACACCTGACTGTTGGGCTGCATTTGAACCCAACAGGACATTATTCAACTGTAAATCAAACTTATCTGTTGTACCTGCATTGCCAAAAATAATCCCGCCCTTATCAGCTCCCTCTGTACCATACACACCAGCATAGAAACCTTTAAGCCCAAAAGGACTACCATTATGTCCTGTCAATTTAAAGTTAAAACTTGCGCCAACAGCGGTCGTTGCTGCGTTTCCAGAGGTTGTATAATCAGAAACCAGCATAATATTACAACCATTCCCTGAACCGCAGATGGACTCAATTGCACCATCAAACATAATCATATGCCCTTGTGGTGCCGCACCCAGCTGGATGTTCATACTTGGTTTATTTGATGCAAAAACGATATCGATACCACCTACACGTAACAATTCTTTGACATCACTTTTAAGTAAAGTCCCTGCCGTAAAAATGGAATTACGTGTATAGCTACTTCCATTTAAATTAGAAAGCGAATTTGATCCGGCGGTATAAATAGAGAAAGGTGAGATTCGAAGTCCTGTAATACTATTATCGAAAGTCAAACCAATATTCGCAAAAGCTCCCTTTGCAGCAGCATTCCCCTTATCTGTATCAATGGTTGCTTTCAAGCCGAAAGTGGTCTCGGTACTGCCATTTAATCCCGACACTTTTACAGGCGCTGCAACAGCTTGTCCTGCTACACCAGCAATCACCAGACCTGCACGACCCGTATAGCCACCACTTGGCAGACCATCATTATCAATGATTGCCATTTGATTGAACTGGACATTGGACTGTACACCAATGGTCAAACCGTCTTGTCCAGTCGTTGCTGAAAGACTCTGATCATCCATCGGTTGCATCGCCATTGTTAATGGACTTAACAATAATAATGACAAACACGCTAGTTTCTTGTTTTTATTCATTGTCCTCATCCATAGACAAATGTTTAAAATATATACTACAGCTTAACATAACCCACTCACCACACAATCACTTTATCGTTAGACAGATAAGTGGAAGCATCTACTGTTACACCATCAAATGCCTTAGTTGCGAGGCATGATTGAAAATTGGCTGGTTAAGCGTCCACCAGTAATTGCCATTTCACCTAAACGCTGAGCACCGCCACTCGGGCCATAAAGGTTAATATCTCGAGTTCTAAAGACACCGTCAGTGGTACGATTCGGGTTAAACGTTAGCCCAGCATTAAAGCTGGCTACCCCTTCTCCTGAACTATCTCGACTGATCTTAATGGCATTGTTAAACGCAACATCACCCTGAATATTATCTAGGCCTAAAGTTGAACCATCCACAGGATCACTAATTTGAATCGTGTTATTGCTTGCTGCATTTAATTTAAGATCACCGACAATATTCAAGGCATTGCCTGTGCCATCCGCTTTATATTCGTTATTTGGAATAAGAGACAGATTCATATCTCCGCCGATACGAAGTTTTAAACCAAATAAAACATCATTACTCAGTGCAAAGTTATTATTTGGTGACACCCCCCCCGTATAAGTTGCACCTGGTAAGTAACCCGCGGCGACTTCTGCTGCCATCACGATGAGCATATCTTTGAGGGTCGCATTAAAACTGCCATTTTCAAGGCCGAGACTTCCCGTTCCTTTTAATAACATATCAATATTACGCAATCCCATGTAATAATTTCGAGCACCATCAATTACCAGAATAGAAGTGGTTTTATTTCCCAAAGCCTTATAGTTGCTATCACGATCTACGCCTGTGGTACTCATACCCAATGAAAAACCCAATCTTGGCGTTTCACCCGTGCTTCCAACACTATGTTTCACACCATTTTTATCAAAATAGAAAGCCTCATTGGCATTCACCTTAGTCCCATACATTGCCATATTGGCATTCAGGTTATAAAAAGGTAAGGCTAAGCCCCAGTTATTATCTGTGTGATTGGTGATTGGTGCATATCCACTTTCAGGGTTACTGGTTGCACTGTTGGTAAAACGTCCACGTCGAGAAATTGCCTGAAACTCTGCACCCCGAATTGCCACAAGCAGACTATAAGGATTTGTGGTACCTGTTTGGGTATGAAGACTTTGCGTATAGTCCACATCTCGGGTTAAGAAACTGCCATTACCAAATTTAGAAGTCTGGAAAACATAGTTTGCTGGTAGAAATACCGAACGGGCATCAACCAGATTGATATAGACATTCCCTGTATCAAATGAGCCTCGGCTACCTAACTGTAAACCCGTTAAATTACCGAATTCAAAACCATAGGTATTTAATCCAGCACCGCCAATTTCTAACGTTGTCGCCTTTCCGTCACTCCCCAACATGGAGTCATTATCTTTAGTAAATTCAGCCTTCATACGGAATGCAACACCCGTTTTCCCCATAATGGCATTTCCGTCAGTGGTGCTGCCGAGAATATTGGTTCCCTCAGGATTGCCATAGCTGCTTCCATAAGTAGGATTCGCTGCATTACTTGCATTGATACCACGTAACTGTAGAGAACCATTAATCATACGACCATTGGCTCCGACACGAATTAAACCTTTAGCCTTATTATCAGGACTGGCTTGCTGATTTAACGGCGTATTGGTTGCATCCAGCGTATAAGGAGAAGCTGGATTTGCTTTTTTATTCAATAAAAACTCTAAATTTAATCCAGCATTGGTCGCCACGCCTCCATCTGCGTATGTTCCAGCTGTAACATTGCCTGTATCTTTAACACGCGTAAAATCGACATAACCATAATCAGTCGTCGGCGTCTGGGTCAATGAAGCATTTGCTGCATTGCCAGTAAGTAATGCATTATTGGTTTGTAGCTTGATCCCTTCAACAGAATCGACAAACATCACGCCTTTGCCCAAAAAGTTAAAATTCAGATTCTTTAGAACCAGTTGATTCAACTCATTATTTGAAGTCTGACCCAAATAAATATTGGCATTTTTAAGGCCTAACTCTAACGAAGCCTGACTACTTTTACTAAACAGTCCGTCCGTCGTTTTAAACTTCAAGTCCAGTGGTGATGTTGTTTGAATAGCTAAATTACCAATATCACTACTACATCTATTTGTGTCGCAAATCTGAAATGAATCAATCGTAATAAGAGACGGATTTGAGGAAAGCTCTATGTCTAGGCCCGTTTTATTGCCATTGCTACCAGTATTCAGCTTATAGGTTGTCCCAAGCGGATTACCTAACGCATTTTGCTGAATGTTAAAATTATTAGCGACTGCTTTTAAGGTCGTGCCCGCTGCATCAGAACTTCCTCGTCCTGCGTCATCCTGCCAAAAAAACTGATCTACATGGATCTTGTCATAGGTGGTTTCAATATGAACACCATCTTGTCCATTTACACTACGTAAGGCACTATCATCCAACGCTTGTAAGGCATAAGCAGAATGACTAATAAAAAAGATACTTGCAGCTAAAGTATTGAGTGCAAAACTTATATTCCTAGCATTTTCATTATTTTTTTTCATCGCTTCAATCCTTTGAAATTTATATCCGGTTAGCAACGTGGATGGCTTGCATCGCAAGAAAACATCATTACATTTCCTTGAATTGCCAAATTACCATTCATTTTTAACCCCATAAATCCCGTTTCTTTATTACGGTCATACACGGAAGGATGATCAGCAGCGTATGTCGGTGCTTTTAAATAACCATAGCCATTTGCTGGCGGTGTAGTCGGATTATTCCCTTCGACCAGTTTTCCATTACTATCATAGTAACTGGTAAAATCATCTTGCTCGATGGCAAGGGCATTAAAACCAAAATTACGGATCAAAATCGGCTTGGTTGGGTCAAAGCTTAATTGCATTGCTGGTTTAGTTCTTGCAACTCCACCATCATCGTTATAAATCAGGTCAACACCATCCAGACCTAACTTTTGCAGATCAATGGTTCCTTGTATTCCTTTAAAGACCAACCAGACTTTATTCGCTGGATTAGCTTGTGTCGGATCACTGACTGGTTGATTGCCATTTCGGACAAAACGTTTATTAACTGAAATCCCAAGATGACAAAAGGCCAAGTTTTCACACACACCACCCAGACCATTATCAAACTCATATTTTCCAGTGGTACTGTTATAAATCTGGTTCAATGATAATTTGAGAGATAAATCCGCCCCTGCCTGACCTTCAACAGCCTGTAAAGCTTCATTATCCAGACTTTGTAATTCGGCATGCGTTAACGTTGTGGCTAATACAAGAAGTAAAGTTGTGATTTTTTTCATCGTATTACTCCTTTTATAGTCCAGTTGTCGTAATTTTAAGATGCTGAATCAAGACACCATCAATCACAGCCGAGCCCATATTATTGATTGGCGAAGCAGTATTTAATTTATAAGTATTAATATCCGCATTTGGTGTGGTTGAATACCAACGCCCATCTACAATACGTGCATCTGGCAATGCTCCAGTAGTTGGCACCACAAATTTTTGATTATTATTCCCTGCATCTTGCCGTGTATAACCAGTATTTAAAACCGATGGATCATAAAGTGATGTACTATCAATGTTGACCCAGTTTACGCCGCTGGTTGAATCAAATCGCAGGCCGTAATCACCATTACTTCCTGTAGCTGTACCACCGCTGGTGCGATATTGCCAACGATAACCACTACAGAATAATCCTGAACAACCAACACTCGTCCGTTGTTGATTTTGTAACTGATAGAAATACTGATCTTTTGATACTGTGCCTGAGTTTAAAGACCCAAAAGAAATACCAACTGCATCCTGTGTACTATTTCCTTTAAATGCCTGAAGTGTTTTACCACCGTCATTACTATAGACAGTACCAATGCCAATACTACTGTGTGTAGCATTTGAACCCTGATAAGTTTTTCCACCCAAGCTGATATTGCTACCACATTGATAAACGTTACAGGTAGACCCTTTATAACTTGTATCTGCACCTGTGTAATCGGTATAGATTTGCTTATAAATACTTTCTTTATTCGGAATACGTGCAACTTCCAGACTGAAGTTCTTACCATCTGAACCCAAAATCACAGGCTGATATAAATTACCCAACACCAGATTGGTATTTAGGTTATAAATAAAAATCCCTTCATTTGCATCAAAACTAGGTGCATTGCCCCCTTGAATAGCAGGTGTCGATAAATTCGCGGTATCTGTTGTTTCTCGAGTACTTAAACGGAGTACACGATCATTTAGGCCTGTTGGTGCAGTCCAGTTACCCGTTGATGTTATTTTAGTTGTCTGACTACGGATACGATACTCCGTCACTCCTGTTCCACCAGGGTTACTGGTTTGTCCTGGGCTATAACGAGGTGTCCAGATGTCTGTACCTGACCCACAAGCAGTACAAGTTTCGCCGGCATTCAGCGTAGGCAAGGTATCTGTTTTTGTAGAAGTAGGCGTATTAATCGTCATGCCTGCTTTTAAATTAGCACCATCCCCACTATTGAAACGGAAAATACCAGATAAACCTAATGTGTTGTTATAAAAAGGGCTTAAGCCTCCCGTGCTTCCTGCACCATTAAGCGTCTGGAATATTTTTACATTACTACCATTTAGACTAAAACCATTCCATATCCCTTGCAAACGCAGACGATTCGCACGAGTAGGATCAATACTCGTGCCGACTAAACCAGCATTATTTCCATACTGGAACTGGTCCGCGGCGCCATCCGCTTTATTGGGATTGCGAACAAAGGCATCCGCCCATAAGCCAAGTTTTAAGTTATAAGCATTTGCACCAACAGGATCCGCCCCAGTTTTAATCACAGTAGGAGCACCCGTACCTGTTGCATTATCATTATAATATTCATACAAAGGTGCTTCTAAAGCCATGTAAGTGACTTGCCCTGTATCGGTATTCGGTGTACTGCCATCTGGCGTAAAAGTAGGAACATTGGCTTGCGACTGAACTTTTAAGATCCATGGATTACTTGCCGATCCCCAGCTACTAATTGCATTAATCGCATTTCCGGCAGTATTTAAACCTACGCGTTCATTATTATTGTTTGAACGACCTGCATTTGAGGCAGAAAGCGCCAATCCGTATAGAAATAAATCGGCTTTACCTACTGCGCGGTCCCCCGCATCTACACCACCACTTTTATTTGTATCTGTTGCTGCAAGGGATAAAGGCCCGACTGGAACATAGTTAATATAACCCGTATCTAATTGGCGATTAAGTAAATCTGTGCCTGTTGTGGTATTTTTTTCACCCTGAAAAATCATATATGTATTTTGTGGGAGTAGCGCGATGCCTTCACCCGTCGTTTGGCTTAAGCCTTCATCGGAGAGTTCTTGTAATGCAAAAGCAGATTGACTGATACATAGTCCAATAAAACTTGCTAAAACAGTCTTTTGAAATGAATCCATATGGAGTATAGCCATCTTGACCTTCCTAAATACCCGATGCTCCGCACCTACGTTATATTTTTTCTTTCATCCTTCTGAGTGATTTAAAAACTGCTTCCTAGCATCACTCAAGCTATAGACGAATCATGTCTATCTCATCACAATTTATTATGCCGAATAATTACACAAATGCAAAACAAACTGGCTAAATGTTACATTTTTCCGATGAGTGCATAGATGAAAAGCAGCCTGAGCTGCTTAAGTTATTTTTCGAATTAAACTAACAGAACTTCAAAGTACCATAGCAATTCGGCGTAAATTTTTGAGTGGCTAGTTCTAAATTCGTCAACGCCATTTGTGGGCGGGTTGCATTAATTAAATCAACTGTACCAACAGGGATAGCATTGCCAAGCAAACAGTTTTCTGCAAGAACTCCACCACATTGGACAGGATTAGCATATAAGAAATCACTAACTTGTTTAAATGCTTCATTTAAAGTTGCTTTAGGGATATCGACTGCCAGCGTAGGCTGAATAAATCCGATATCGATTGGATTGGTAAACTCAAGCCACCAGCCATTTTGCGAAACAGACTTATTATTACTCCATTGAATATTCTGCGACTGTAAAGAGAGTGATGCGGCCGTACCATTAAGGTTGGCTTTGTGGAAAAAGCCTAAATCTTCATTGATCGCTACATCGACCGTTAGATTTTTAATAAGACCACTTGCATCTTTATTATCTAAATTGATTATTCCTGCCGCCTTTGCACTTAGTTTACCACTCAGTTCAATATCACGAACCTTTGCAGTGGCAGTAAGATTTGCACTGGTAATACGTTTTCCAGTAATAGGCTGTTGCCCTAAAACCAAATCTCCTTTTAAGATATTACTACCTGTTGCCTTATCTCTTAAATTGAGAGCATAAGCAGTTGTCGTGAAACCGATTGGAAACCCGATCACACAACAAGCCCTACCCGTAATCGCATTATAGCCATCAGACTGATTTAAGGTTCCTTTTGCTGCCTCTCCTGCGACTAGACTTGTTCCAAATCCATTTACATTAGCAATACCAGTGGTTGCAGCAATTTCCATATAACCACTAAGTGAGTTAATACCACTTTTTCCCGCACCATTTTCCAAACCAAAAGTAATTAAACCCAAAGCCTTTTCCGCGCTTAAGTTCAGTCCAACAATTTGACGTGTCGAAGCTTTATCGGGATTTTTGATTGCGAACTCAATAAATGGATTGGTAAGAACTGCAGATGAGCCTGCACGTGCGGCACGGTCAGTCGCACTATCGGTATTGGATGTAGCAGAGTTACCTAAACCACTCAAACTCAAATAATCAATATCGATATCACAACCGCCAGTGCCATTGACACCACCACAACCCAACTGAAGTTTTTTAATATTGACGTTGAGTTCCATTTCAGCTTCTAGGCCTAGCTTATAGAAACCAATGGTTTTATCTCCACCAGCGCGCTTTGCTTCCTGATTTGCCAAATCAGTGGGTGCGACATAAGACAAACTCATCAATGCCTGGCCCGTTGCTGCAGACAATTCACTATCAGTCATACTTTTCAAAGTATGCGGAACTGCATAGGCCACATTGCAACACCAACTCATTACCCCTAGAAAAAATATAAATGAATATCTATTTTTCATCGAAAAAATCCCTTTATTTTCTAAAACTTAGATGAATTAACCATCAATATAAGTTTTACTTATAGGCAAATTATTAACAATTCTGCCTTCCCCCATACGCAATATAATCAAACTATTGTTAAATAATAAGTAACTTCCGATGAAACTCTCCAATATTTAATTTTTGGTCTATTAAAGGGGGGATCTATTTATAGGTTTTTTCTTTAAACCAGCGCGCAAAATATTAGAGTAATAAATGAATAGACAAATAAAAAGCAGCCGTAGCTGCTTAAGTTTTTAAGATAAAACTAGCAGAACTTCAAAGTACCATAACAGTTCGGCGTAAATTTTTGAGTGGCTAGCTCTAAATTCGTCAACGCCATTTGTGGGCGGGTTGCATTGATTAAATTCACAGTCCCTGTTGGAATCGTATCACCCAAAAGACAATTTAATACTCCAAATGTTCCACAATTAATCGGATGATCTGTCAAATATTGAGATACTTGTGAAAATGCTTCATTGAGCGTGGCTTTAGGAATGTCAACATTCAAGGTAGGTTGAATAAAACCAATATCGATTGGATTACTAAACTCTAACCACCAGCCATTTTGTGAAACAGATTTATTATTACTCCATTGAATATTCTGTGATTGTAACGAAAGTGACGCTGCTGTCCCATTTAAATTTGCTTTATGGAAAAAACCCAAATCTTCACTAATCGCAACATCGACCAGCAAATTCTGGATGGTACCTGTTACCTGTCTATCCAGATTTAACCCGATCGCTTTTGCCACAATATTCCCACTTAGGTCAATATCACGTACCTTTGCAGTAGCAGTTAAATTGGCACTGCTAATTCGCTTTCCAGTAATCGCTTGTTGCTCTAAGGTTAAATCGCCTTTTAGAATATTACTCCCCGTTGCTTTATCTCTAAGGTTGAGTGCATAAGAGGTTGTTTCAAAGTTAATTGTAGGTACGCAAAGAGCTGGAAGACTACATACCTTACCTGTAATCGGATTATAGCCATCTGACTGATTTAAGGTTCCTCGCCCTGCTTCCCCGGATACCAAACTGGAGCCAAACCCATTTACATTGGCAAGACCAGTTGTCGCAGCAATTTCCATATAACCACTGAGTGAGTTGATACCCGTTTTTGTCGGGCCATTTTCTAGACCAAAGGTAATTAAACCCAAAGCCTTCTCTGCGCTTAAATTTAGTCCAACAATTTGGCGAGTTGAAGCTTTATCGGGGTTTTTGATTGCAAACTCAATAAATGGGTTGGTGAGAACTGCAGATGAGCCTGCACGTGCGGCACGATCGGCCGCGCTATCGGTATTGGAAGTTTCAGAATTACCTAAACCACTTAAACTCAGGTAATCAATATCAATATCACAACCGCCTGCCCCATTCACCCCACCACAGCCTAACTGAAGCTTTTTAATATTCACGTTCAGTTCCATCTCAGCTTCTAGACCTAACTTATAGAAACCGATGGTTTTATCTCCCCCAACGCGCTGTGCTTCTTTATTGGCTAAATCAGTAGGTGCGATATAGGACAAGCTCATCAATGCCTGCCCTGTCGTTGCAGACAGTTCACTATCCGTCATGCTTTTCATTGTAGTAGAAGTTGCATATGCCGTACTTAAGCAAGAGCCGCCTAACAAGAGCATTGCCAAATGAAGAGACTTGAACTGTCGCATAACCGACCTCCGTGTTTAAAACATCCATACATGTTTATTTTTATCGTCTATTTATATGATCACTATAGATTCCAAATCTATATTTTTTTTGTGATTCTGTACAAAAAAAAATCAAATTTATTAGATTGTATCTTATTTTTTTTAAAATGCTAGGTTCATTTATCTGAACAATTTAACCGATAAAAAAATTGAATATTTTTAAAGTATTTAGCTGAAAAAAAACTCACCGCAATTGGGTGAGTTTTTAATATTTAGGTCTTCGGCAATGTCACACCAGTTTGACCTTGGTATTTACCGCCACGATCTTTATATGAAGTTTCACATACTTCATCACTTTCGAAGAACAACATTTGTGCAACACCCTCGCCCGCATAAATACGCGCTGGCAAATTTGTCGTATTCGAGAATTCCAGTGTAACGTGACCTTCCCACTCTGGTTCTAACGGCGTAACGTTTACAATAATTCCGCAACGTGCATAAGTTGATTTACCAAGACATACGGTTAACACATTACGTGGAATACGGAAATATTCAATCGTACGCGCTAAAGCGAATGAGTTCGGCGGAATGATACACACATCAGACTCAATATCGATAAAGCTTTTATCATCGAAGTTCTTAGGATCTACGATTGCCGAGTGGACATTGGTAAATACCTTGAACTCACGTGCACAACGGACATCATAGCCATAGCTCGATACCCCGTAAGAAATCAACTTTTCACCGTTTTTATCAAAACGAACTTGATTTTCCGCATAAGGTTCAATCATGCCGTGTTTTTCGCTCATTTCACGAATCCAACGATCAGATTTTATAGCCATGACTTTTTATCCAAAGACGAAGTTAACAATTGGCGAGTACTTTAACTTAAAATGGTATTAATGAAAACAACACCTCTAGCCTTAGCGTCAATAGAGGTGTGAATTTTATAAATTGCTGAGCGCTGAATAGCTAATCGGGATCGCAAAACTGACCAGCAAGATACATGCAGTACGTTGTAATTTCGCTTGAGAGAGCCAGTTCACTTTATTGGTTGCCAGCATTGCACCAACAGAGATCCAGAATAAAGCTATCGGAAGAATAAGCCCGACAAATGTGCTCATGTGTGCCATATAAATGTCCTGACTTTTCCATGCAGCAGCAGGAAAAATAGCTGAAGCAAATAATAAAGCCTTAGGATTGAGTAAGGTTGCACAAAGCAATTCTTTAGGGCGAATGGTCGGTTGGTTTAAAACCACGTCCTGATTCGCTGTACGCCACAACTTTATTGCAAGAAAAACGATATAAGCCGCACTCAATAATTTCAGAAATATGGGTAATAAAGGTAAAGTCGCTGACACTTTGCCAATCAGCATTCCCCATGCGGTAATGGCAATAATATAACCGACAGCTTCCGCTGGAATAAGCAGTAAAGATTTACGTAATCCGACCTGAATCCCTGAAGATGCAAGTAAGGTATTGGTTGGACCAGGAGTCAGCAGAATGGTTATCACTAAACCAATAAAAAACCATGAAATCATTGAATGACCTCACTAAGAGAGATTTTCAGATTAATCCAATTACACAGCTATAGCAAAAAAATAACTGTAAGGACTTATGACTAAATCCTACATAAGTTTTTATTTTATTTATATTTTTAAAATTACAAGTAGTACTAACTCAACAGTCACGGGGATAAGTCTGGATATTTAAGATTCAAATTTTAGAGACGGCTTGATTATTGTCTCAACCACCCTCAAATAAACAAGGACATTATTTTAAGTTTTTGCTAAGCAATTAATGTTATTTTATACACTACTCCCTTCTCTTTCTTGTTACCTCTCCATGATTTATGCCTAAGCAATTTTTTCATAAGTGGCTGCCGTCTTCGGAAAAAGTCGCTCGTTTAAAATTTATGAAGATTTTTGGTGAACGCACCTTAAATCCATTGCTTTGGTATGTAAATCGCCGCTCTATTGCAAAAGCCATGTTTATTGGTACTTTCTGGGGAATTTTACCTGTTCCGTTCCACAGCGTGTTTATTATCCTGACTGTGCTCTGGTTTGAGGTCAATTTACCAATTGGATTGTGCATGGCGTGGTTAACCAATCCCTTTACAGTCGTACCGATTCTTTATTTAGGGTTTTGGTTTGGGAGTAAGATTTATCACGTCAATATGATCAATAAAGACATGTTGCTGGGGGTTTTGCATCAAATTTTAAACTGGATCAAAAATTTTGGGCATGGGCATATTGATTTTAGCCTTGCCAAAATTCTGGTTTCAGGACTTATGATTGAAGCCATTTTATTTGCAGTTTTATTTTATGCAGCGACACACTTACTCTGGCGTTGGAGTGTAATTCGAAGCTGGAAAAATCGTGAGAAAGAGAGAAAAGAAGAAACCATCTAAATGGTTTCCCCTTCAACAAGAATATTTATTTCACTGCTGCTTTGGCTTTCATATATTGCTCAGCCACATCAAGTGCGTATTCCTGACATGCTTCACCTGTCGCAGGGTCATAGGCACCATTATTGGTAATGTTATTGGATAAGATACGAATACCGAGGAATGGCACTTCAAATTGATGTGCAATCTGTGCCACTGAAGCAGCTTCCATTTCTTCTACCGAAGTACCATAAACGGTATGGAACTGTTGGATGCGATCAAGCTCGTTGTTCCATGTATCTGCCGAACCAATCGTACCTTCCACCACTTGTCCTTTGGTGTAATTAGGTTTTGCCTTATAGGCAGCAAGCAAGAGCTCTTTGTCCCCTTCAAATTTACGGATTGCAATTGGCTCAGGATCAGATTCATCATCGGGTAATACATCAAAAGCTTCATTCCACTCTAATGCATTTGAACCACCGCCAACCGGCTTATTCGGTGTTTTAAATGCACCAATATTGGTGGTGTATTTGCCTAACACAATATCAAACACATGTAAGTCTGGATCATGACCACCAGCTGTGCCCTGATTAATAATCGCAATCGGTTTATAATGCTGAATCGCAAGTGCAGTCGCCGCAGCAGAATTACTCATGCCCATACGCGTCTTGGAAATTACCACAGGATAACCTTTATAGGTTCCCTTCCAGAACTTCCATTCACCAATCATTTCTACAGTCGCATTATCTAACTGAGCAGCCATTTTTTCCGACTCGACAGGTAATGCACCTTGAATCACGATCGGCTGTAATTTCGCTTGTTCTTGAGGTTGAGTCGAATTTGAATTGCCATCACCATTACACGCACCTAAAAATAGAGCCGTACATACACTAGCAATACCGATAAAATATTTAACTTGCATCATTAACCTGTCTTAAAAAAGAAACCCTATACAAAGCAAGTAACGTACCTACTTTGCTGTAAAGGCGAGTTTTGAAATGGTCTAAATAAAAAAGTGATTTGCTTTAGAAAGCAAAAACCCAACATCAGTATGTTGGGTTTTCTGTGTAATTAGAAAATACGTTTATCGTCTTTCTGGCGTTTTGGCTGTTTATCCATTTGTTGCAACACCGCTTGTGCGATATTGAGATAGCTTTCAGCAGCCGTATCTTTCGCAACTACGCTTGGCGTTCCCTGATCTGCATGCTCACGAATTTTCGCATCTAAAGGTAAGCGTCCAAGTAATGGAATCTGATATTGCTCAGACAATTGATCTCCGCCACCTGTACCAAAAATCTGTTCTTCATGTCCGCAATTCGAGCAAATATGGGTCGACATATTTTCAATCACACCCAATACAGGGATATTCACCTTATTGAATAGCTCAATCCCTTTAGTCGCATCCATTAACGCCACATTTTGTGGGGTGGTTACAATCACCGCACCTGTTACCGGAATACGTTGTGCCAAAGTCAATTGAATATCGCCAGTACCAGGCGGCATATCGATCACCAGCACATCCAGATCAGGCCATAAAGTCTGGTTGAATAACTGCATCAATGCACCCGTTGCCTTTGGCCCACGCCAAGCCACAGGCGTATTATGCTCACCAATTAAATGACCAATTGACAATACCGCCATACCATAGGCATCTAAAGGCACAAAGTGTTCATTTTCAATCAGTGGGGTTTTGCCTGCATTGCCCAGCATCGTTGGAATACTTGGACCATAAATATCGGCATCCAGCACCCCAACTTTTAAGCCGAGCTGCTGTAGAGCCAATGCAAGGTTTACTGTGGTGGTTGATTTACCAACACCACCTTTACCTGATGAAACCAGAATCACATTCTGAATACGTGGATGTGCTGCCACATCTCGCTGTTGCGGTGCAGCTTTTTGAATCGGAGGGTTATTTGGATCTGCTTCTGCTTTTGGTGAAGCATCCATCACAGGTGGTAAGTTGTTATTTTCTGCTTTTGGCTTTGATGAGCAGCTATGTCCCGTCTCACCATGCGCTGCATGTTTTTGTTGAATAATATGTAGGTTTAATTCCTGAATACCACATTTTTCCAATGCTTCTGCAAGCTCATCATGAATTTGTTGTAAGTGGTCTTTTTCTTGGGGAAATGTGTTAATCGTCAGCTGTAAAATGCGACCTTGTACATTGACCTGACTAATGCGGTCTTTGAGCGCATTATCTGAATGCGGTAACACATAATTTTGTAGAACTGTTTGAATCTCGTCTTCCTTCACTTCTTGCGCTGGTGAAAAAACAGATTTTAAGGAAGAAAGCCACGACATTTTGTTTACTCCAAAAACAGATCAACATAGCATTGAGTTCGCTTAGTTTAGCAGTATTGAAGAATCCACGCTCCTTTCAAAGCAGATAATTGCTCATTTTTTATAGTAACTTTTCTGCTTTAGATTTCTCTGTCTGACAATGTAGGTTTTTTGGAAGGAAAGGCTGATATTAATAAGCGTATAACTGGATCATCCATCTTATAGTGAACCATATTGGACAATTTTAAATTTCTTCAAATAAAAAAATCCCCAAACATCGCGTGGATATGTTTGGGGAAGTCTTTCATCCTATTCGCAGATTAAAATCATTAACCTTTGAATTTATTGATGGTATCCGTCGCCGCTTTCTTTAAATCATCCAGCTTGTGACTAGCCTGAGCTTTTAAATCATCAAATTTTGCTGCAGCCTCATCTTTCAATTCAGCGGCTTTAGATTTAGCATCATCCAGTTTATGACCTGCTTCTTCTTTAAAGTGTTCAAATTTGTCTTGAACCGCATGCTGGGTATCTTCAAGCTTGGCTTTAATATCATCCACTTTATTTGAAACGGCTTCTTTACCTTCAGCATTTTGTTCAGAAACATCTTTCTTTAAATCATCCAGCGCTTTCTCGCCTTTTAACTTCAATTCCTCTGCGGAATGCTTTAAGTCATCAACTGCTTTTTCACCTTGTAGTTGTGTTTCTTTTGCTTTGTATTTTAAGTCATCGCCCAATTCAGCAGCTTGGTTTTTTAATTCATCAAGTTTTTCATTTGTCATGGTATTTCCTCACTATAGGTAAAAAAAACATATCGTTTGGAGCAATCTTAGTTATACCGCGTTTAAAGCTGTTTTTTGCTGATCGCTGCAAATTGAAACAAATGGGATACAGGAAGATTCAAATAATTGCCGAACGATAAATTATTTTATTTCTAGATATAAAAATCATATAAATGAATAACATCCTGTCTAGCGAATAAAATCCTTTTGCAAAATCTCGTAGAGTACATGCCAACTGAGCGGATGATCTTTAGCTAAAGCGGGATGCTGAAATTGAGTGACGTATTTCATGTTTAATTTTTGCATGACCTTTTGTGATTTCGCATTGTCCACCGTGGTAAAGGCGACGACTTTGTCCAGTTTTAATTGATCAAAAGCAAATGCAAGCGCGGCTTGAGCAGCTTCGGGTGCATAGCCTTGCCCCCAATAGGCCTGATCGAGCCGCCAACCGATTTCTACACACGGCGAAAATGAAAATTGTGTCGGTTGATCATGCAAGCCCGTAAAGCCAATAAACTGCTGATTGTGCTTTAACTCAACCGCCCAGAACCCCCAGCCTTGCGTGTCGATTATTGATTTCATTCGATCAATCATGGCATCGCTTTCTGCTCGGGTCAGGAGTTTGGGGAAATACTCCATCACTTGTGGATTGCTACCCATTGCGGCAAAGGCTATATAGTCCTCTGCTCTCCATTGTCTGAGACGTAATCGGGCTGTTTCGATCATTTTTAGAACCAATAAATGTGTATTAAAAAGTATTAACAATATAAGGAGATAGATCGGATATACTGCTGCAAATATCTCAATCATAGACCTTGTCGTCAAAATTGCCTATATGAATGAAAATGAACTTCTAGAAATTCAACAGGAACTTCAGGCCCAAGAAAAACGCTTGAACTATATTCTTTCAAGTAAAAGAAGAATCCAGAATATGATTCTGTCTTTTGAAAAGGATCTGGCTGAACAGTTAATTCCTGTTATTGATCAAATCAGTGATGATAAAGCGCCAGTTGAAAGCAGTTTGGCACTGACGATCTGCTGGAAATTTTCGAAAGCCGAGTTTCCTAAAACTGAACATTGGTGCAGCGAACTCAGCATTACTGACCTTGAAATCAAAGATCAATTTACTGTGGCATTAAAAGCACAGGCATGGTTAGGTATTTTGGGTAGTGATGAACTTTGGCAAACGCCGATGTGTGCTGAGATTACGCTTGATCCGAAAACAGACGGTTTAAAGCGTTATCACATTCATTTCCTCTCAAAAGGAAAAATCATTTCATTAAGAAAGAACTCTAAGCACAGTGTAACAGTCAAGCAAATGCAAAGTATGTAATCCTTCGGGATGCATACTTTTCTAAAATAGATGTTCAATCAAAGTAATTCATTAGTATTTACTTAACAGTCTCTCGATCCAATTCGTAGTAATAAAGCCTAACAATAATGGAAATAACATAAATACAAATGAGAGAATTAAAGTTGTAAATAAAGTCAAATCCAAGCTCTGAAAACTTAAGAAAACAACACTACTCATAACATAACCCAAAAATAGAAGACCTAAACCTTTAAGTATTTGAGAGATATCTACAATTTTTTTAGACTGCCGTAGAAAATAATAACTAATAAAATAAAGAAAGCTATGCCAACCAACTAAAATTGGCGTGAGCATGATGATTGCAGCAACACCTCTAAGAACCCCATTAGAAAGTTCTTGAGGTGAAAAATCCTGTTCATAAATCAAAAATCCCCAAACAAAAAACACGATACTGAGCGTTGCAACTGTGCCCGAAATCACGGAACGGATACACCACCAGACAAAAGAAGTCTGCTCACCATGATAATTCTTCATCTATTTCTCTTTTTATTTAATATAAATATTAATTACTTACACAAACACTTGATAAAACAAGCATGTAAAATTTATTATAAGATAGATTCAGATAATCATCTTCAAATAACATCATAAATGCTAAATATAAATTCAATTTACATGACCTATAGAACAAGATCTTAGAGAGAAAAAGTAAAGTCCATCCAGAAGTAATATCGTTAATTCTAGGGCAAATGAAGTCTGTATAAAGCCGTCAAAATTGTCTCCGAACCTAGCTTGAAAAGATTTCACTGAATCCCTTGTGCAAGTCAGGGCCAAGTCATGTAAAATCATCTGCCTTGCAAATACGAATGAGAGAACAATATCCGTGCGTAAAATTTTAGTCACCAATGCCCTACCTTATGCCAATGGTCCTATCCATATGGGTCACTTACTCGGTTATATCCAAGCAGATATTTGGGTTCGTGCAATGCGTGCAATGGGCCATGATGTGACTTATGTATGTGCGGATGATGCTCATGGTACAGCGATCATGCTACGTGCTGAAGCCAATGGCATCAGCCCAGAACAGCAAATTGCCAATGTTCAGAAAGAACATATTCGTGACTTTGATGGTTTTGGCGTGCATTTCGATCACTATGATTCAACCAACAGTGATGAGAACAAAGCACGTTCAGAAGAAATCTATATCAAAAACCGTGAAGCAGGCAATATTGCGATTCGCCCTGTTACCCAGTTATTTGATCCTGAAAAAGGTATGTTCCTGTCTGACCGCTTTATTAAAGGCACATGCCCGAAATGTAAGGCTGAAGATCAATACGGCGATGCCTGCGAAGTCTGCGGTACAACTTATAATGCAACCGAATTAGAAAATCCTCGCTCAACCTTGAGCGGTGCAACGCCAATTGAGAAATCATCGGATCATTATTTCTTTAAACTTCCGAATTTCTCAGAATACTTACAGAAATGGACGCGTGACCAAGGTCGTCTGCCTGTTTCTATTGCCAATAAGCTAGATGAATGGTTTGAAGCAGGTTTATCGGATTGGGATATTTCGCGTGATGCGCCTTATTTTGGTTTTGAAATTCCAGATGCGCCTAACAAATATTTCTATGTTTGGGTCGATGCGCCAATTGGTTATATGTCGAGTTTTGAAAACTACATCAAAACCAAACGCCCAGATTTAAGCTTCGATGATTTCTGGAAAAAAGACAGCGATAAAGAAGTTTATCACTTCATCGGTAAAGACATCGTTTACTTCCATGCGCTGTTCTGGCCTGCAATGCTTGAAGGTGCAAACTACCGTACCCCATCAGGTTTATTCGTAAATGGTTTCTTGACGGTCAATGGTCAGAAGATGTCGAAGTCTCGCGGTACATTCATTAAAGCTGAAACCTATTTACAGCACTTAAATCCTGAATATTTACGTTATTACTTTGCATCTAAACTTTCTGACAAAGTCGAAGATTCAGATTTGAACCTAGATGACTTCGTTCAGAAAGTGAATTCTGACCTTGTGGGTAAAGTGGTGAATATTGCCAGCCGCTGTGCAAAATTCATTAACACCAACTTCAACAATACTTTGTCAGATACATGTGCAGAGTCTGAACTGGTTCAAAGCTTTATTGATGCTGGTGATTCAATCGCGCAAGCCTATGAAGCACGTGAATTCTCGGCAGCAATCCGTGAAATCATGGCTTTGGCTGACCGTGCCAATCAGTATATCGATGAGAAAAAACCGTGGGCGCTGGCGAAGCAAGAAGGTCAGGAACAACAAGTTCATGATGTGTGCTCGGTGGGTATTAACTTATTCCGTCAACTTGCGATTTACTTGGCTCCAGTCTTACCAACGCTTGCTGCACAGGTTCAAGCCTTCTTACAACTTGAAAGCTTTGACTTTGCATCACGTCAGCAAATTTTAGTTGGACATGAAATTGCGCAATTCCAGCCTTTAATGCAACGTGTTGATGCCAAAGCAGTGGCTGCAATGGTGGATGCGTCTAAAGATTCTTTAGCTGCGGCGGCAGAAGCGCCAAAAGCAGAGAAGAAAAAAGAAAAGAAAGCTGAGAAAAAGCCTGAGCCAAAAGTAGGTGAAGCTGAAATCATTGGCATTGAAGATTTCATGAAAATTGATCTTCGTGTAGCAAAAGTATTAGAAGCTGCAACTGTTGAAGGTTCTGATAAATTGTTGCAATTGACTTTGGATGTGGGTGAAGCTGAACCACGTAATGTGTTTAGTGGTATTCGTGAGTTTTATCAGCCAGAAGACCTAAAAGACAAATTGGTGGTGATGGTGGCTAACCTTGCACCACGGAAAATGCGTTTTGGTATCTCAAATGGTATGGTACTTGCCGCAGGTAATGGTGAAGGTGTTTGGGTGATTTCACCTGAATCTGGCGCAAAACCGGGCGATAAAGTGTCGTAATTATTGGACTTTTTATAAAAAGTCCTGTTATATTTAACTAGGACTTTTTATAAATTTTAAAAAATGAAAAATATATTAAACTTGATTTTGGGTTTTATTTTATTAGCAGGGATGATATTTGGAGTTTACTTAATTGTTTCCTCTATCTTTTCATGGTTTAAAGATATTAATCCTCAATTAGCTATTGCATTAATTACAGGATCATCAACCATCATAGTTGCAACCTTAACAGTTGTTCTTGGTAAATATTTCGAGCGCTTAAAAGAGATAGACAGTCACCATAGAACAAAAAAAGTAGAAATTTATGATGAGTTTTTAATTTCTGTTTTTAAAGTATTTTTTGATAATGACCCAGAGTTTGACTTAGTAAAGTTTCTTCAAGAATGGCAAAGAAAGATTATTATGTGGGCTAGTCCAAATGTAATAAAAGCTTTTGTTGATTGGAAAATTCATCTGGCAAAATCTCCACCAAATGCACAAACACTCTTTCTAATGGAGAATTTGTTTAAAGCAATGAGAAAAGATATTGGATTATCAAACAAAAATTTAGATAAAGGAGCTTTTAGTCATTTTATTTTAAAAGAATCAGAACTCTTTCTATCTCTAGCAAAGATTAATCCTGATATCACATTTGAAGAAATTTCAAAAATAGAAAAAGATATAAATTCGACATCTTAATATAAAAGTAAGAAAATAAGTTTTCTGTTAAATAAGTTACCAACTTAATTTAACTAATATTACTATATAATTAAATACTTTCTGATATAAATATATCTTCTATTGCATAACCAGCCGTGATTCATCTAAATACTAAAATTTGTTATCTTACAAATATTTATATTTATATTACTAGCCTATTTAAATATTTAGAAACATATTAAGTCATATTAATCTAAAGATATCCATGCTAAAAAGTAGACAATTCAACTAAACTTGAGAATATCTATAAATGAAAAAAACAGCCTTATTCCTTTCTATCTCAATCTTGAGCAGCATCCCTTTACTGAGCCATGCAGAAACAAGCAAAATCCTGCCAATCATTGAACAACAAAAACAGGTTGATGGCTTCTATCAATATCAAGCTGGTGATGTACAAATCACTGCCTTGCTTGATGGCACCAACTTTATGTCACCCAGCTTGTTTAAAGATATTTCACCGCAACAAGTCCAACAAATCCTGAAAAAGTATTACACAGATCAAGACAAAGGCGTACAGACTTCTATCAATGCTTTCCTCGTCAATACAGGAAAATCACTGGTACTCGTCGATAGCGGTGCAGCCAGTTGTTTTGGCCCACATTTAGGTTCAATCCTAAAAAATCTGGTCGCTTCGGGCTACAAACCTGAACAGGTCGATACTATTTTACTTACGCATTTACATCCCGATCATGTGTGTGGCATTAGCAAAGATGGTGCTGCTAATTTTCCCAATGCAACCGTGTATGTCTCGAGTGATGAAGCCAATTATTGGCTAGATCCCAAACAAGCAGCCAAGCTGCCAAAAGACAAACAAGCGGGTTATGAAGGAACCGTAAAGCACATTAAGCAAGCCATCGCCCCTTACCAAGCCAATCAACGCTTTAAAACTTATAAACTCGGTGATGAAATTCAGGGCTTTAAAGTCATTAACACGGCGGGACATACTCCCGGTCACTTTAGCTATGAATTAAAAAGTAAAGGCGAAAGTGTGGTCTTTATTGGAGATATTGTGCATTCACATACCGTGCAATTTGATCAACCCAAAACTGCGATTGAATACGATATTGATCCTAAAAAAGCAGTGGCGACCCGTTTAAAACAGTTTGCTGATTTCGCCAAAAATGGACAAACCATTGCTGCACCACACTTACCATTCCCGGGGATTGGGCATATTTATTCAGCAGATGGTAAGAGTTATCAATGGATTCCGGTACATTTTAAAGATTAAGCTGAATAAGCGAATTTTAGGCAATAAAAAAGCGACCTTCTTGGTCGCTTTGTCTATGGCATTATTTCATACCAAAGATCAGCTTTAATCCCAGCAAGGTCATCACGCCACCAGCGATACGATCAAACAACGATTTGGATTTTAAATAAACTTTGCGTGGCCCTTCTGCTGACAATGCAACAGCCACCAGCGAATACCAACCTGCGTCAATAAAGAAGCACAGCATTGGCAACACCACATAGTAATAACTTGGGATTTCTTTCGGTAATAATGCAGTAAAAATACTGGCAAGAATAATGGCAATTTTCGGGTTACTGAGCTGGGTAATTAATCCCAAACGAAAAGCCTGTGCATAACTCATGCGATTCACAGTACCATTCACCGTTTCCATCGGCTCTTTGGCATGCTTGATAATCTTATACGCTAGCCAAAGTAAGTACAGTCCACCAAATACTTTTAAAGCGATATAAGCAGAAGGCACGGCTAATAGAATTGCTTGTAAGCCCATAACCGCAAGCAAACCAAACAAGGCTGCGCCCGTGCCTGTTCCTAAAGCGGTAAATAAACCATGTTTACGTGAAATCGCAATTGAGTTCTTCGCTACATAAATAAATGTAGGGCCTGGGCTAATCGCACCCAACATTAAAGCCAACGCAATTGAGCCTAAAATCAATAACGATTCCAAGATAACCTCTAGATTAGAATAATTTTCAAGCAATGATTTTACTTAAAAACAGGATGCAGGTGATAGATAAATTTTGATTTGCTGTCTCATTTTATCGCTTTAACTCAATATTTTTGAGTCGATTCCTTTCATTAAAAACCTAAGCCCGACTCAAAACCAGATACATCACTTCACTACGAAACGAACCATCTGCCTGAATCTGATAATATTGACGTGTCTGATCAGAAGCTTTGTGCTGCAAATCCCGTATGGTCTGAACCGCATATTCTGGTGTTTTCATCCGTTCAGTCCAGCTCTGAAATTCTAAATCTAAATGTTGTTTTTCAACAATTTCTAGCGTAAATCCTGCATATTCAGCAAAACGTGCCCATTCTTCCAAACTATAATTACGCACATGACTTGGATCGCGAATTGTTTCAATGGTCTGAAAAAAGGTATCCATCACAGGATTCGAATTTCCTAAAATATCAACAATAATCACTTTGCCCTGTTGCGCTACGACACGATACATCTCACTCATGGCTTGTGCGACATTGTGCCAATGGTGGGCTGAATAGCGGGTAATAACACAATCAAAACTTTGATCTGCAAAAGGCAATGTCTCGGCTGCACCCTGCTGAGTCATAATATTATCGAAACCTTGTTGTTGGGTCTGTTCAGCAACCAACTCCACCATCGACGGCGTTAAATCGTAGGCAGTTACCTGCTCTACAAACGGTGCAACTTGATAGCTGACATGCCCACCGCCACAGCCCAAATCCAACACTGTTTTAAATTGATGTGACTGGATCAACTGCTGCATTTTCTGAAATTCAATCCCCTGCGCATGCACAGTACTGCTTAAATAGGCCTGAGATTTATCTTGGTATTGCTGTTGATTGACTTGATGCTGGGTGGTCATGTTTTATCCTTGCTGTGCCTGTCTCTATTTAAAATAGCCAAGCACAATAAAAAATAAAAATGATCAATTTTAATTTAATTAATAAAAATAAGTTATCAATTAAATCCAATCAAACTTGCCGCAACATTGATCGCGACCGCCAAAATGACCGTATTAAAGATAAATGCCAGTACACAATGAAAAATATTTAAATGCCTAAGCGAAGAACTGGTAATGGACACATCTGCTGTTTGTGCAGACGTACCAATGATATAGCTGAAATAAATAAAATCGAGATAGTCGGGTTGATCTGTCTTGGGAAAATCCAGCCCCGCTTCTTGGTGACGGCTTTTTGCCAAGTAATAGTCATGGGCATAGTGAATCGCAAATAAAGTATGCAGCAATAACCAAGTTGAAAATATTGTGCCAATGGTCAACAGAATCAGTGCGCTTTTTAAAATAGGGAAATCTTTTGGCACATGACTGAGTTGCACCACGATCGAAATAAAACACACCACGATCGCAATCAGCACCACAGTTAAGATCACCCACTTCCCTTCATCCTGTTGCTGGGCACGTTTTAAAATATGTGTTGCATCCAGATGCCACATCATTTTCAAAATCAGGAATAGATACAGCCAAATCGCAATATTCCAGCCTAACTGCAAGCAGGTGGCCCATTTCCAATCAGTAAAAAAGTGCAATGCCGCATAGATCAGCAAACCTAAGCTAAAAGTTGCAGAGAGATATGGACGATGTTTTATCCCCGTTGCAAAACGTTGTACAAATCCCTTCATACTTCACCTGATTGTCGTTTTTATTCATGATTGATTTAGTCTTATTTTTTAACACTGTATGGACTTAGAAAAGTACCTTCTATGATGACTTTTACCTAAATTAAACAAAATAAATTTCTGCTACATATTTACTTCGGACAAAAATGTCCGTTTAATTCACATTAAATATTCCACGAGCTTTGGTCATGGTAAAACGTCAGCAATTGGCGGCTCACAATCGTGATGAACTCCTCAATGCCGCAGAGGAAGTTTTCCGCAAGCAAGGTGTGCATGTGCCTCTACAGGCCATCATTGATCATGCTGGTGTTGGGCGGGCAACTTTTTATCGTAATTTTGCCGATCGTAAAGCCTTGATCGCAGCGTTGCTGGAACGCGCCATTACCCGTCTGGAGCAAAAGGCGAAAGAATTACTTATCTTTAATGATGGTTTTATCCGCTTAATTGAAAGCCATATTGAACAAATACCTCAGCTCGTCGTGCTGATTGATTACTGGCGCATTATTGATCGTGAAGACCCAATCATGCTAAACATTTATGAACGACGGAATAAAGCGCTACAGCCTCTGATTGATCAAGCGATTCAGCACAAATTATGTCGTCCTGATCTTACCCCTCAAGATTTCGGTATGATTACGGGGATTTTAGGGTCATCATTTCAAGGACATCAGGCGAGCGATCAGTTAAGACTGGCAAAACGCGCAATAGAATTATTATTAAACGGCATTAAAGTGTAGGTCGAGGAATAAAATGGATAAAAGCCCTCGCTATCTAGAGACTCCCCCAGATTGGACTGCTGAAGAGCGCCCAGCCTTACCGGGTTCGCCTGCAGCTATTGCACATACCCGACCAAAACGTATTGCCTATTTTATCATTGGCCTGATTATCAGTATCGCAGCAAGTCTCAGTAATGGTTTTATTATTGCCAATTTGCCCATCTTTCAGGGTGAATATGGTTTAACACCATCACAGGCAGCATGGCTTCCTGCGTCTTATGTCATGGCCAATGTCAGTGCCAACCTGATTCTATTTAAAGCTCGGCAACAATATGGCTTACGCCTGTTTTCAGAACTGGGATTACTGGTATTTATTGGCGTACTGGTTCTGCATCTCTTTGTACAAACCTATGAAATGGCACTCTTTGCCCGCTTTATTGCAGGCTTGGCCGCAGCGCCACTCAGTTCACTCGGCATGTATTACACCATGCAGGCCTTTGGCAAAGCAGATATGGCCAAAGGGATTTATCTGGCTTTCGGATTTCAGCAACTGGGATTGCCATTGGCATGGATTCTTTCCCCATTCCTACTCAAAGCAAATCCGTGGGATGTGATTTATACCTTTGAATTAGGTCTGGCCATCTGTTGTTTCGCAATGGTTGTTTCACTCAAATTGCCACGTAGCTTACGTCTGCAGGTCTTTGAGAAGCAGGATTTCTTTACCTTTGCCCTGTTAGCACCCGGTTTCGCCTGCCTCTGTATCGTACTGACGCAAGGGCCTATTCTGTGGTGGTTCGATAGCCCTTGGCTGGCTTATATCTTGATCGCAGGTTTTTGTCTGATTGTATTGGGCCTCACTTACGAACATTATCGGACCAATCCATTGATTATGACCCGCTGGTTAGCGGCTGGTGATTTACTCAGTTTTGTTTTCAGTGCCTTTGCATTACGTTTGCTCATGTCAGAACAAAGTTATGCAGCGGTGAATTTTTTGAAAACCATAGGTATGGGGCCGGATCAATTTGTTCCCCTATATGTGGTGATCTTTTGTGGGACGATTGCAGGTTCAGTGTTTAGTGCTTTGACCTTCCATCGCGAGCGGCTCATTTTAAATTTGTTCCTTGCTGAAATCCTGATTTTCATTGCCTGTGCACTGGACTATCACCTCACCAGTGATGTGCGTCCAGCCAATTTCTATCGCAGTCAATTTTTAGTGAGCTTTGCAGGTGGCGTGTTTATCGGGCCATTACTATTGATGGGCTTTATGCGTACCTTACAGCGTGGACCTCAATATGTCTTGACCTTTATTATTCTTTTTTCAGCCACACAAAACTTTGGTGGTCTGGTTGGTTCATCCTTCTTTAATACTTACCAGCAACATCATACTTATGGTTATAAAGTCGAGATTAACAGCAATCTTAATCCGACCGATCCATTAGTCGCACAACGCTTACAGACTTATCAGCATAGTGCAATGGTGACCACCAATGATCCCGTTCTACAAAATAATCAGGCACTACAAAACCTGAATAAAGTGGTGACCCGCGAAGCACAGGTTCGCGCCTATAACGATGTGATTGTATTAAATGGCATTTTTGCTGTTGTTTTACTGCTATGGGGGTTATTTAAATATGTACGTAATAAGTACATGACCCGAAAAAATCTGCAAGCAGCCAGTTAACCCTTATGGTATTTGATTGAGAAAACATTATGTCTGAACAAGATAAACCAGAAAATACAAATGCTCAGAACAACGAGCAAAACCAGACGGTTCAACCTGAAAAGGCACCAGAAGCTGTGACGCAAATGCCACCGCCTCCTCCACCGCCAACCAGTAAGTTGATCAAGACCAAGCGTTCAACCTTGTGGTGGATGCTGCTGGTTTTAATTGTCGGGATTACGATTATTTTATGGGCATGGCGAATCGGGCCATTCCACTCGGCGATTGAACATACTGACAATAGCTATGTGAAAGGTAAAACCACTATTCTTTCCTCACAGATTAATGGCTATATCAAGGATGTTCTGGTTAAGGACTTTGATCATGTTAAACAGGGTCAGGTACTCATGCATATTGATGCAACGACCTATGACCAAAAGGTGACCCAAGCTGTTTCTGGGGTAGAACAAGCGGAAAATAGCCTTGCCAATCAGACTCAAGCCATTGCCCAACGTCAGGCAGATGTCGTTTCAGCCCAAGCTAAACTGGATCAGGTCAAGGCGCAATACGATCTATCCGTCGCACAACTTAAACGCTATCAACAACTGGGCGATAGTGGCGCTGCCTCAAAATCAGAACAGGATAAAGCTGCGGCTGATGCACAGAATAACCTTGCTTTGCTCAAACAGGCTCAAGCCAATATTCTGGTTGCGCAAGAAGCCTTAAAAACGGCGCAAGTCGCTGAAGCAGGCTTAAAAGCGCAGGTCAATAGCGCTCAGGCACAACTGGATCAAGCCAATACCACCAAGGATTACAGCACTATTGTTGCGCCACTGGATGGTCAACTCGGCGAAGTCAATCCACGTGTAGGCCAATACGTTGCAGCAGGCACACAACTGCTCTATTTAATTCCCCAACAAACTTGGGTCATTGCCAATTTTAAGGAAACTCAGATTGCCAATATGAAAATTGGTCAAAAAGCCTATTTCACTGTGGATGCGATGAATCATCAGAAGTTCACTGGACAGGTAGAGCAGATTTCTCCTGCGGCAGGTTCAGAATTCAGTGTATTGAAGCCTGACAATGCGACAGGTAACTTCACCAAAGTGGTACAACGTATTGCTGTACGGATCACCGTAGATCCAAATCAGAAAGGGATGGAAAATTTACGTCCAGGTATGTCTGTCATTACTTCGGTAGACACCAGTTCCTAAACCATACTGACATTCTCAATCAAATCCATTTACAATGTGATCAAGCTCTTTTCTCATGATCTAAGATGTTTGATCACATTGCTTTTCCCACTCCCTATCAGACCTTAGAGATTCCTGCACCAGTTCAACTCACAGTGAAGCGTCTGGATCAGATTCATCCCCACATTTCAGGCAATAAGTTTTTCAAACTTAAATACAACCTGCTTGCCGCACAGCAACAAGGCTGCTCAAAAATACTGACTTTTGGTGGGGCTTTTTCTAACCACATTGCCGCAACAGCGTATGCCGCTCAACGTTTTGGTTTTCAAAGTATTGGCATTATTCGCGGAGACGAGTTGGCTTCGCAAGTCTTAAATCCAACACTACAAACTGCGCATGATTTCGGTATGCAACTGCATTTTGTGAGTCGGGCCGAATATCGACTGCGCCATGAAGCCGCGTATTTACAACAGCTACAACAACAATATCCGCAAGCTTTCATCGTTCCAGAGGGCGGAACCAATGCACTTGCCTTGCAAGGCAGTCAGGAAATACTCTCTGCTCATGATCGAGAAAATTATGATGTGATTTGCTGTGCCGTTGGTACAGGTGGAACCATTGCAGGACTGATTGAAAGCAGTTCAGATCGACAGCATGTGCTGGGCTTTTCTGCCTTAAAAGGTGATTTTCTACAACAAGACATTCAACAGTGGGCTGATAAAAAAAATTGGTCTTTAACTGATGCCTATTGTTGCGGTGGCTACGCCAAAACCAGTCCAGCGCTACTGCAATTTATGCAACAGTTTGAACAGCAATATGCGATTCCATTAGAACAGGTTTATACCGCTAAAATGATGATGGGACTTTTTGACCTGATTCAGCAACAACATTTCCCAGAAAATACCCGTATTCTTGCGATTCACACAGGCGGTTTACAAGGAAAATTGAAAACATACTAAAAGCTGCATAAATCTTTTATAATTGCCCGCTTTTCCGCTCTGGAGTATTTCCCCCCATGATCCATCAAGTTGATGTTGTTGTTTTAGGTGCAGGTGCATCAGGCTTGATGTTGGCTGCTGAAGCAGGCAAACGTGGGCGCTCGGTTGCAGTGCTTGAGAAAGCCAATAAAGTCGGTAAAAAGATTTTGATGTCTGGTGGAGGTAAATGTAACTTTACCAATCTGGATGTCGAGCCTGCGAACTATCTTTCTGAAAATCCGCATTTCGTTATTTCTGCCCTCACCCGCTATAGCAACTGGGACTTTATTGGTCTGGTGTGTGAATACGGAATTGAATATGAAGAACGCAAGCACGGTCAGCTTTTTACCTTAAAAGGATCAAAAGAAATCCTTGAACTGTTACTTTCAGAATGTGATAAAGCCAAACGTGTACAAATTCAAACCCATTGCGAAGTACAGCAAGTCAAAGCACAAGCAGATTCAGGCTTTATCATTGAAACCAGTCAAGGTACTTATCAATGTGAATCGGTGGTGGTTGCGACAGGCGGTTTGTCTATTCCAACTTTAGGCGGTTCTGGCTTTGGTTATGAGCTTGCACAGCAGTTCGGACATCACGTCTACCCAACACGCGCAGGTCTGGTTCCCTTTACCTTCTCAGATCAATTTAAAGAAGTGACCACCCGTTTAAGCGGCAATGCGCTAGATGCAACCTTGATCAATGAACGTCATCAATTTACCGAAGCCTTGCTCTTTACCCATCGCGGACTCAGCGGCCCAAGCGCTTTGCAACTTTCCAACTATTGGCATGTCGGTGAAAGCTTTAAAATTGATTTCTTTCCAACTCAGGATTTTGCTCAATTTTTCAAAGAAAAGAAAAAATCTCAGCCGAAAGTGCTGTTACGAACCTTGCTGAGCGAATTTACCGCCAAAAGCATCGTACTTGAATTACAGCAATTGATCTGGGCAGAGCAAAGTGAAACTGCGATTGGCAATATAAGCGACCTTCAACTGGAGCAAATTGCATCACAGCTCCATGCCTTTTCCGTTAAACCGTCTGGAACCGAGGGTTATCGCACAGCAGAAGTGACACTGGGTGGTGTAGATACCAGCGAAGTCTCATCAAAAACCATGGAAAGTAAGAAACAGAAAGGCCTATATTTTATTGGCGAAGTACTGGATGTGACAGGACACTTAGGCGGTTATAACTTCCAGTGGGCATGGTCATCTGCACAGGCAGCAGCCCAATTCGTTTAAATACGTTTTTAATACTTACCCTTCGCTTTGGCTTCAGATGAATCAATACTTAATGTGGTTCATCTGAAGAATTAGCAGCTTCCGAAGACGGGATTTTCTGGGTATTTTCGATTGATTTTTCTTTGGTTGGGCTTGATTTCGCCACGACAAATTTGTAAGCACTTGCCAAAAAACCAACAGTAATACCTGCAATAATAATCGGTGCAAATACACGATTTGGCCTCTTCATTCTGTTCTCCTATTAACTTTTTATTGAGAGACTATGGGGACTTTATCTATAAATGAATTGCTTTTTAGGCCAAGTTTTCACTTCGACCCAATCGAATGCGCAACTTGCCCATTCCACTTCGCTCAGAATTTTCCACATTGTGAGCTGAGCTGGATGCAAAACGTGAGTCCTAACAACTCTGGACAGCATTACAAATAAAGGCCAAAAGTGCGAATAAAAACAAAACGACCACCCTGCTTAGAGTGGTCGAATTGATTGAAAAAATCAAAGATTATTTTTTACTATTCATCCGAATATGGTGGAGTTGGTGGTGTTGGATTCGCCGGAGTATCTGATGAAGTTGGTGTCGGACTCACAGGATTCACTGGAGTTGTTGGCGCTGTTGGTGTTGGGCTCACAGGCGCTGCTGGCTTAACCTCATCCTTGTGCAAGGGATTTGGTTTGTTGCCTTCTGTTTTTGCCTTATCCAGTAAATCACCAAGTAAACGCTCTGCAGGTTGACGACCGCCTAAACCAAAGGCCAATGCAAATGCGACTGCAACCGAACCCAGTGTTAAACCGAAGGCCAGATTAACAATAGAATCCGCAATACCCATTGCTTTCAAGCCCATCGCAATCACAAGCCCCATAATTAAAATACGGACCAGATTACCTAACCAGCGAGAGCTATTATATTCACCACGTTGAACGACATTGGCAACCACATTCGCCAGCCAGAAGCCGATCACCAGAATCACTGCACCCAGCAAGATACTTGCACCGAACTGGATAAACATGGCGATAAGTACGCTCACCTGTTCCAGCCCTAGACGATTCGCTGCTTCTGAAACAGCAAACAGCATAGTGAAGAACACGATTAGACAGCCAACCACATCTGAAACACGTGTTTGTCCAAGGAAACGTTGGATATCGAGTTTCATTGGAATTTCATCGACACCCGCACCTGAAATCAATTCAGCCACTAAACGTCCGACAAAACGCGAAACAATATAAGCCACAATTAAAATCAGGCCTGCCGCAATAATTTGTGGAATTGCGTGCATAATTTCATTCAGCATTGAGGTCGCTGGTTGAGAAATCGCTTCGATACCTAGTGCTTCAAATGCCACAATTAAAGTGGTAATAATAATGACGGCGAAGACAAAAGAGCCTAAAAATTTAGAGACATTTGAATTTTTAAATAGCCCTACTTTTTCAGCCTGTGTCTGTAAACCCAAACTATTACTTAAACCTTCAACAATGCCACGTACAATCTTCGCAAGAATATAACCGACGAAGATAATGACACCTGTAATAAACAGATTCGGTAAATAAGCAACGGCATCATTCACCATGTTCTGTACAGGAATTAATAGCCCTGTTAAACCGAGAATCGATAAAACAATCGGCAAGAACAGTAATAAAACCAGCCAGTAAAAAATCTCACCGATATTGCTACTCAGTGAACTCACACCGACCTCACCGCTCAGCTTCTCATCAAGCTCGGTTCTGGCAAGTACATTGGTTAATCCTGCGCGTACCAAACGGGCAACAATCCAACCAATAAAACCGACTGCAACAGCAGCAAACAGATTAGGAATAAAGGCCAGAATCCGCCCGACCATATTGCTAAATGGATCACTCACACCACTGATATTTAAGACATTTAATGCACCCACAACCGCCAGAATCATGATAAACCAGAACACCAGCTTGGAAATAAGATTCTCAATATTTGGGGTACGACCAGTTGCAGACGACAATTTATGATTGGTATCAAGTTTTTGCAGTAATTTTTTCACACCTGCTGCAACCACCAGAGCAATAATCCAGCCGACCAGCAAGATTACAATTGCAGCTAAAATTGGGTGAAATTGATCCCAATAATACATTGCATCAAATCCTCCTCGGTTGGAGGGGTCATTAAAAAATTCATTCATGTTGTTATCCTTATGTTGTGTTTTTCAGTCTTGTACAGTCCACCCATGGTTGCTCTATGAACTAAGAACATGATTTATGGATGCTTCCACCATAATTTTTGTCTATTTTCCAATCAATAAATGGCAGCACTAATACAACAAAAAGTGCGCAAAATATTGCAAAAAAGCTCATTGATTCACACCAATGAGCTTTTTGAAGAATTAATTCTCGGTCTTAAAATATGCTTGTCTAAGCATTCAGAACTGCCGACTGCATTTGTGACAGGATCACTTGTGCAGTTGGATTGGCTGAATGATCAGCAACCATATAAACAAGTAATGCAATCAGGAAGATTCCCACCAGAATCAAAATATAAACGGGTAATCTTCTCTTTTTGGTAATTTCTTCTTTGCTCGCCACATGGGGTTGTGGCTTACTAAAATCATGCATGATAGCAGCCCTCATCCTTATTACTTTTCAATATTTATATTAGCAACGTGCTGTGTAGCATTGTGTGAAGAAGCTTCGGACTATCGTTGCGCTAGTTGCAGAACTCTACTTTTTTTATTTTATTTTTTGTTTAAAATATAGGCGGCTTTAGCGAGCAACAAAAATAAGCTATAATGCTCAGTCCCGTTTTTTAAATGTTTTGCTTTATGTCCTATAGCCAACAAAGTGTTTCTCTTGATTTGGACACTGATGTAACACATCAATGTTTTTTACATCACACACGCGATGAACATTTGATTGGAATTATTGAGTTTAATAAGCCAAGCTATATCCTGAAATGGGGTGATCTGGAATATTTTCGTCGCCGTACAGAAGAGTTTTCGGTGATGCCATTACCAGACTGTATCAATGCCATGATCATTGATATTCGTAATGTACAGCCTTTTTTAGATAATGAAGTTCCCATCTTGCCGTGGCGCTTACTGGAAGAAGATTGTCCTGTACGTCTGGTCGTTCCTCAAGAACGCCTTGAGCATTATATTGGGTTATTCGAACCGACCTGGTTAACCACTGATGTAGACACGGCGATTCAGGAAATTCGTGAATTTATGGATATGTTTGTTCACTAAACATATCCTTCCTCTCCCATTTAAATGGATCGTCTCAACCGAAGTCTGTTACCAGTAATTTTCTACGGCAATATTACCTTCACCACGACGATTCATAATTAAACCACGCTGTTTTAGCGCATCTTTGGTGTCTTCCACCATTTGCGGATTACCACATAACATCACATGACTGCTGGCTGGATTCAAATCTAAGCCAACAGCTTTTTCCAGTTCACCATTGCCAATCAGCACAGGTAAGCGCTCATGTAATGGCGCCTTTGGATCACGCGTGATGATCGGGACAAATTTAAAGCCCGTATGCCCTTCACCAAACAGCGCCGCAATTTCTTGAATACGATCTACATAAGCCAGTTCAGACTCGGTACGAACGCTATAAACCAGATTGATATGCTGGTATTTATTCCATGTTTCGAAATCCTGCAGCATCGATAAGAACGGCGCCAGACCAGTTCCTGTCCCCAACAACCATAAATCCTGCGGTAAAGGTTGCTGATAACGCGCAAGGGTTAAATAACCATACGAGATCTTTTCCAGATACAGCTCATCACCCACTTTAAGGTGTTGTAGATTTGAGGTAAATGCGCCATCGGGTACCACAATTGAAAAAAATTCTAGCGTTTCATCAAAGGGTGAAGACACCACCGAATAAGCACGAACCACCAGTTCGCCATCTACCATTAAACCAATACGGGCAAACTGCCCTGCAGTGAATTTAAAATGGGCTGGACGGGTCATGGTAAAACTAAACAGATTGTCAGCCCAACGGTGTACAGATAAAACCTTTTCTACGCTAAATTTTTCAATTGACATGATTTGAACGTGGCACGAAACAGTAGGCTCATGTTAGCATGATCGAATAAATGATGGATACTCAAAACATTAAGGCTATTTAACATGCGCATGACATTACGCCAATTGGCTGTTTTCGTGGCGGTCGCTCAAGAGGGAACTGTAACCAAAGCGAGTGATGCTGTTCGTCTCACACAAAGTGCGGCAAGTATGGCCTTAGCAGATTTAGAAGATGGTCTGGGTGCACCATTATTCGACCGTCTAGGAAAACGCTTACAACTGAATGATCTAGGACGTTTTTTACTTCCTCAAGCGCTTGAGATTTTAGGGCGTTGTGAAGCTTTTGAACAAGCGGCCAAAGGCGAGTTGCAAAGCATTGATTTACGCCTTGGGGCAACACTCACCATCAGCGATTATTTAATGCCTGATTTGATGGCTGATTTTTTACAGCGTCATCCACAAGCGCATCTCCAACTGCAAGTGGGTAATACCCGTCAAATGATTGAAGCAGTGAATCAATTTCAGCTTGATCTCGCCTTAATCGAAGGTTCATGTCATTTACCACAACTACAATGTATTCATTGGCGTAATGATGAACTGGCTGTATGTTGTGCGCCTGATCATCCACTGGCACAGCTCAACCGCCCCATTACACCGGCAGATTTTGATGAAGTAGAATGGATCTTACGTGAAGAAGGCTCAGGAACACGTGAAGTGTTTGATAATGCTATTTTACAAGATTTACCAGATGCCAATATCCGTTTAACACTGGGTCATAATGAAGCGATTTTAAAAATAGTCGCAGGTGGTTTGGGCATGTCATGTATTTCCAAACTGGCGATTGAACCTCTTCAGGAAAAAGGCCAGTTAGTCATTCTAGATACGCCTTATTGGGAATTAACCCGTCCGCTTTATATGCTGGTACATCGCCAAAAATACCAAGGGCCTGGCTTAAAAGCCTTTTTGCAATTTTGCGAAGCAAAAGTTTAACTTTTTAAATAAAAAAATGCTTCCACTTGGAAGCATTTTTTTATGCAGTTTGATTTAGAAGTCGAAGCTCACACCAAGTTTATAAGTACGACCTGCGCCAACTGTAGTAAAGCCACTGGTAAACACGCCATCCCAATATTTCTTATCAGTGACATTATCCACATTGGCACGGAACGTTGTATTTACTCCACCCAGTTTAGTTGCGTACTTCGCACCTAAATCAACCAAGGTATAATCAGGTAATTTTAAATTATTGTTCGCAGTTAAGTATTGGTCATCCACATAAGTCACAAATGCATTCACGCTTAAACCTTCTACATAGGGTAAGGTGTAATCTACACCAACGCCTGCGGTAATCTCTGGTGTACCCTCAATGGTATTGCCAGATATATCGACTCCGCCCGTTAAAAGTCCTTTCTTATATTCGGTATCAATATAAGCCAGATTACCGTAAACGATTAAGTCTTCCGTCACTTTACCAGAGAAACCGTACTCAACACCTTTTGATTCAGTCTTCGCACCATCTGTTGTGATTTGCTTAATATTTGCATTGTTCGGATCACGATAGCTTGTATCTGTCATCGTGCTCGGTTTTTTAATTTGATACAGCGCTAAAGTGTGTAACCAACGCTCCCCTTGATATTTCGCACCAATTTCATATTGTTTACTTTCAAATGGGGCAAATGTTTTATTGTAATTTGCATCTGCCTCATTAGATACCGTTGTACCTCGAACCAGACCTTCCACATAACTCGCATAGAATGAAGTTTCTTCACCAAAAGGTTTCACAACAATAGCGGCACTTGGAGATAACTTATCATCTTTCAATGGCGGTGCATTGGTCGTCAGCGCTTTTAAATTCATGTCTTGATAGCGCACACCTAAAATAAACTGTAGCTTGTCATCCAGCATGGAAATCTGATCACTTAAGCTATAGCTGACATAGACATCATCGGCGAAAGGTACAATAACTGGCCAAGTATCAGGCATATGCCCTTCGCTACTTGGATCATAGATATTAGTTGGAAAATAAACTTCTTTTGCGCCACGTCCTTGATGCTGACTATATTTACGTTTCAGGTAATCTGCTCGGAATGCCAACGTATGGGAAATATCATCTGTAAAAATCTGACCTTCTAAACCTGCATTAAAGGTGGTGTTATGTTCCTTTGAACCGACTCGATAATACTGTGCCAGTGCATCGCCATCCGCACCGACCAATGGACTGGTATTACCTATGCCTTGATGATTAACGGGATAATCACCTACGATCATACGGGTACCAAATAAATGCCCACGGTATTCACGCTCATTGAACCCAGCGCCTGCAAATGCTTTTAAATTTGGTAGAAGCTTATATTCTCCTGATAAGCCCACATAATTAGCACTTTGCATACCTTCTAAATGTGGGAAATAATTCAGTTTGCCATCTGGTGCTGGTAAAACACGTCCCAAAGTCGCAAAAGAGATCATTGCTGGTGAACCACCATCACGCTTATCTCGTACCGAATAAGCATCAAAGTTAATTTTGGCCTGATCGGTCGTATAGTCGAGTGCAAGTACCGCAGCCGTATTTTCATCTTCCAGCCCGTCAACAATATGTTCACCTTGTCCATAAGTCGCACTGACACGCGCACCAAATTTGTTGTCTTCACCAAAACGGCGAGATACATCAAAACCTGATTTGTAGTAACCACCACCTTCGTACATCGCAGAGACTTGGGTCAGATCCCGATCCGCACGTTTGGTTGTTGCCATCACGACTCCACCAATACTCCCGCCTGGTGCCATGCCTGCAATTAATGCATTTGGGCCTTTCAATACACTGGCAGAGCTTAAAATATCAGTCGGTGTACGACCACTTGGCGACATACCATAAGCACCATTAATATTGGCATCTTCCCATGTCACCGCAAAGCCGCGAATCATAAAGTTTTCGTTTAAATGCCCACTATTGGTGGTGGTACGAATACTTGGATCATTTTTAAGAATGCCTGCAATCGAATCCGCTTGCTTATCTTTAATTGCCTGCTCGGTATAGGACTGGATACTGAACGGCGTATCCAATACAGCTTTCTCACCGAGGATACCTAAACTGGCATCTTTTTTAAGTTTACCTGTTGCATCTGTTGCTTGTGAGTCGGCTTTCACGACAATCGTTGGCAAAACTGTGTTTTCTTCAGCCATAGCAAACATTGGTAATGCAATGAGAGATAGAAACAATATATTCTTTTTCAAGTGACCATACCCCGATAAAAATTTGATCATATTATATAAGAATAATTAACAAATGATAATAAAAACCATTAACAAAGTAATAACTATTTATCACTTTAACATTAAGAACCAATCTCGGAAATTTATCTCAAAGTCTACACCGCTATCTTAGAAACTTTATTTTGTCTTATCTTAATTTTAGTCTATTCAATAACATATATTATTTAAACAGTACTCTCCCTCATTGCCTATGCTCCGTATTTAACGTCCGAATTGACGTTCACAAGGAATACCGTCCCCATCACCATCCATTTTTGTATTAGGACAATTTCTTAAAAAGAACAATGCTTCCTCATAAGAACCCATTTGGGAACAGTGCTCTCGTCCATCACACTGGAATTGGTTATTTTCTTTAGTAGATGGTTCGTTCTGAACAGATTGGACATGACTAGATTCGAGTGCCCTCTTGGTTTTTTCCGACAGCTTTACTTGCGGTAATTCACCAATAACTTTTCGTTGTTGTTCTACAATTTTCCTTTGCTCTTCGATCAACTGAGCAGCTTTTAGTTTTTTTGATTGCTGATAAGATTGGTACTTCTGAAAAACTAAACCACTTAAGATTGCAATTACAATTAATCCTACGATGGTAAATGTTAATCCTTTCTTGGAAGTCTCTTGAGTACGGTTAGATAACGCTGGTACAGTCAATTTTTCATTAGGAGTGATTTCAGAAATCGGGCTTTCCCTTTTTAAGTCCAATCGAACAATATTAGTTGCTTTAAATTTTCCATGCTCTTCAACAATCAGAAATTTAAGCCTTTCCCCTAGTTTCGGTTCACCAGTCATTTTGGGAAAATCAGTAATATGAAAGAAAATATCTGATGTTCTTCCTTCTACCTGAATAAAACCAAAACCGCGCTCTGAATTGTATTTTTTAATTTTTCCCTCAAGAAACATTGCGTACGCTCTATTTTTTATATTGCTTCTATTCTAATAAAAAAAGAGGCTAGAAAGCCTCTTTTCTCATAATATTTAAGTGGATACCTAAATAAAAAAAGGATAAATGTTGTGTATTCAGCGACGGAAGTTTGACAATAATGCCGACGTAATCGAATTATTGTGCTCAGCAATTTTGGTTTTCTTGGTTTTGGCAGGATTCGGATCAAGACGTTCAATCTTGGTCGCTTTGTACTTCCCGTCATTTTCAACAACGATAAATTTCACTTTTTCATTTCTTTTCGGTTCAGCATCGGCTGGATACTCTGAAATATGAAAAAATACATCCCCTTCAGACGTCCCAATAAAACCAAAGCCTTTGTCTGGATTATATTGTTTAACTTTGCCTTGATAGAATTCTTGCTTCATGACATTTATCCTATTTTCTCAATGCGATGATGACAGTATATAAAAATAAAAAAGAGACTTTCAATCAATCCTCAAAATAGCTTCAGGATGAGATCAAGTCTCTTTTAAGAATGTGTCAAAAATTAGTCTTTTTGAACACTACCAAAGATTTTATCGCCTGCATCACCCAGACCAGGAACGATATAACCTTCTTCATTTAAACCTTGGTCAATCGAGGCAGTATAAATGCGAACATCAGGATGTGCCGCTTCTACTTTAGCTACACCTTCTGGTGCGGCAACCAAGACCATAACACGAATATCTTTACAGCCACTTGCTTTCAATACATCAATCGCGGCGATGAGTGAATTACCCGTCGCAAGCATTGGATCAATGATCATAGCCAAACGATTGGCAACATCTGGCACTAACTTTTTATAGTAAGTACGAACTTCCAAGGTTGCTTCATCACGCTCTAAACCCAAAACACTCACTTTCGCACTTGGGATCAGGCTCAGTACACCTTCCAACATCCCAATACCAGCACGCAAGATAGGTACAATTGTGATTTTCTTCCCTGCGATACGCTGAGTTGAGACTTTCCCTGCCCACCCATCAATTTCATGCTCAACAACAGGAAGATCCTTTGTTGCTTCATAAGTCAGTAACATCGTGACTTCTTGCGCTAATTCACGAAAATTCTTGGTACTGATGTCAGAACGACGTAGTAAACCAAGTTTATGGCGAATAAGCGGATGACGAATTTCTTGAATCGACACGAGTGAGTACCTAGGTAATGTTAATCTTTGTCTATTATAAAGCGTTTTTTTACTCGGCAATAAAAAAGCCCCCAATTTTGGAGGCTTTTTTGTACAAATCAGACGATTACTGTTGTTGAGACAACATAAAGTGCAATGGAGACATGATCTCAGCCTTCAATGCGAGGTTAATCATCGGATCTGGATAGACACCCAATACGAATACAAGTAATGCAGCAGCAAGCACCATCAAGCCACCCACTTTAGTACCCCAGTGTGCATCAGCATCAATACGTGGTACATCTGGTGGTGTCATGTACATGACAACCATCACACGTAAGTAGTAATACAAACCGATACCACTACCCACAACGATCATTGCAGCCAGGAACCAGTGTTGTGTGGTTACCGCAGCCATCACTACAAGGAACTTACCAATGAAGCCTGCAGTTAATGGAATACCCGCTAAAGACAACATCATTACAGTTAATGTTGCAGTCAAGATCGGACGGCGCCAGAACAGACCACGGTAGTCCGCAAGACTTTGTGCTTCATCAACGTTGTTATACGGGCTAGACATTAAGGCAACTGCACCGAACGCACCGATTGTAGTGAGTACATAAGTAATCACATAAACCGTCACGCTACCGAGGCTTGCATAAGTCATGCTGATCAAAGCAATCAACAAATAACCAAAGTGTGCAATTGATGAATAACCCAAGATACGCTTCAAGTTAACTTGACGTACTGCAAGTAAGTTACCCACGACAATCGACAATACTGCAATGATGGTAATTACCGTCACAATTGACTCAATCAGGATCGCACCAGAAGTGAGTAAGTAACGGACAAATAAACCGATCGTTGCAACTTTCGCAGCCGTAGCCAAGAAGGTTGCCATTGGCGCTGGCGCACCGGCATACACATCTGGCGTCCATTTATGGAATGGCGCAAGTGAAAGTTTGAATGCAACAGCAAAGATAATTAAACCTAAGCCCAATAACACCATTGGTTGTTTGATTGCAGTAAACAATGCCTGAACAGAGTCATAGAATGACAATGAACCTGTATAAGCATAAATATAAGCCATACCCATCAACAACATTGCAGATGCAGTCGCTGAAAGTACAAGGTATTTGATCCCCGCTTCCAAAGACTGGCTACGTTGGTAGGTATACGCCAACATGCCGTACACAGGAATCGACATCAACTCTAAGCTGATGAAGAATGCTGCATAATGCGAACTTGCAACCAATAACATTGCACCTGCAACTGAAGACAGCAACAAGATGTAAAGTTCTTCGCGGTTTTCCTTATAAGTCTCGATATACGCATGAGACAAGGTACAGCACGCCAAAGCAGCAATCAAAATCAGGAATTGATAGAGCATGGTAAATGGATCAACCATAAACATGCCCATCACGTTTACTGGCGCAAAGTGCCCAGTAAACATGGTGTATGCAATAAAGATTGCAGCAAGGTTTAAACCTACAACCGAAGTGGTCGCAATGAGGTTGTGATTACGTTTAATCGCAGTCAACAACATCACGACGATTGCAGTCAGTGCCACAATCATCACTGGAGCTAAAGGCATCAGCTCAGAAAAAGAAATTGTGAAGTTCATGGTTTATTGCATCTCCACATGTTCAAGTTGAGTTGCAGCCTGTTGAACAGTTTCAACAACTTCTTGTACTGGCATATAACTATTTACTAACCACTGCATGCTTGAATGTGACATATCCAAGAAGGTTTGTGGGTAAATACCTAACCAAACTAAGCCGATCACACAGATCATCAAAATGCTGACTTCACGTGCAGATAAATCTTTAAGCGGGCTGGTATAGTGCTGTTTTTGCTCTGGGTTTGGTTCACCAAACAATGCTTTGTGAATCAGGATCAGACCATAAAGACCAGCAAATACCAAGCTCACTGCTGCAATGATGGTGAAAGCTGGATAAGCTTTAAATGAACCCATAAGAATCAGGAATTCACCAATAAAGTTACCTAGACCTGGTACACCAACCAATGCTGCAACAAAGAACATCAGGAAAAATGGCAAGTATTGAAGCTGACCACGAAGGCCGCCCATTAAACGTAAATCACGTGTGTGTAAACGCTCATAAACCTGACCAGACATAATGAACAATGCAGCAGATGACAAGCCATGTGCCAACATCATGATCATGAGACCTTGGAATGTCAGAATATTACCTGCGTAGATTGCAAGTAAGATGAAACCCATGTGCGAAATAGACGTATACGCAAGTAAGCGCTTCATATCTGTTTGCTGGTAAGCAAGGAATGCACCGTAGAAAATACCAATCAAGCCCAGAATAATGGCGATATCAGCAAATTGTGCTGACGCTGCTGGGAAGAATGGAATTACGAAACGAAGCAAACCATACGCAGCTGTCTTAATCAAGATACCCGCCAAATCCACAGAACCCGCTGTTGGTGCTTGCGCATGCGCATCAGGCAACCAGCCGTGTAATGGGAATACTGGTAATTTCACCGCAAAGCCGATGAAGAAACACAGCATGAATGCATAAGCAACTTCAGGTGGTAAGTGGTTCGCAACAGCCAATAAATAGTTGTAATCGAAACCGATCATGCCTGTCATCATGTATCCATAGACAACTAAGCCCAAGATACCGATTAACATGATCAAACCAGCGATTTGTGTATAGAGGAAGAATTTAGTTGCAGCGTAAACACGTGAACGACCATTCGAACCTTTATGACCCCATAACGCAATCAGGAAGTAGATTGGTACAAGCATCATCTCCCAGAAGAAGAAGAACAAGAATAAGTCAATCGCCAAGAATACGCCGATCACCCCACCTAAACTCCAAAGCAAGTTTAAATGGAAGAAACCAACATTCTTTTGAATCTCACCCCATGAACAGCCAACTGCAAGTACACCAAGTAATGCGGTTAACAACACCATAAGAAGAGATAAACCATCCACCGCCAAGTGAATGCTAATACCTAAAGTCTGAATCCATGGAAGATGGAATTCAGCTGCCCAAGTCGGGACTTTACCGCCCAACTCGTAGCTATATGTACCACTTTGCCAAAGTGCGATGCCCAAACCAAAAGTAATGAGCATACCAATTAAGGCAATCCAACGCGGTAAGTGCTGGTCGAATTTATCAACTAACCAGCAAATAAAACCAGCAATGAAAGGAACTAAAATCAGTGCGGGTAAAATTAAATTGTTTTCCATTTTATTTCCCCACAACCTGAATCACGATCAAGATCATCAATAACACCACTACACCGAGTGACATGCTTGATGCGTATTCACGTAATGAACCTGTTTGACGCGAACTTGTAAAGCTATTACCGCCCTTCACAATTGCAGGGAGTACTAACCATAGACCATCAACTGGATCACGACCTAAAATTTTCGCAATCAATAAATAAGGTTTTACAAATACGATGTCATACAAAGCATCAAAACCAAATGCAGTACGGCAAATATGCGCTAAACCTGAACCCAAAGAACTTTGAGCAAATGATTTAACTGCACCATACGCAAAGGCAAACAAGAAGATACCTACAGCCAGACCAACAAGGGCAACACCACTTGCTAAATGTTCAGCATGAGAAACGGCAGCTTCTAATGTTTCAGGAATCGCAAAACTTGGAATATTTGCAGCCGTCAATAACTTGGCAACTGGTGCTTGTAAGAAGTAACCAATACCTGTTGACAGTGCAGCAAGAATCGCAAGCGGGCCCCAATAAGTTACACCATGAATGGCATGTGCATGCGTTTTCTCTTCGCCGAAGAATACGACCCAGATTAAGCGGAATGTATAAATAGACGTTAAGAATGCGCCCGCAACACCTACCCAATACAAGGTATTGTAAAGCGGAAGGTTTGCAATGGTTGATTGAGCATATACCGCGCCCAAGATCGCATCTTTAGAAAAGAAGCCAACCGTTACGATTGGAAGTGCTGCCAATGCGCCACCACCGATCACGAAACACCAGAATACGAATGGAATCTTGTGACGTAATCCACCCATTTTGAAAATGTTTTGTTCGTGATGACATGCAAGAATTACGGCACCTGAAGAAAGGAACAATAATGCTTTGAAGAATGCGTGAGCAAGCATGTGGAATAAACCTGCTTGGTACGCTTCAGCACCCACCGCCATAAACATATAACCGAGCTGACTCATGGTTGAGTAAGCCAGAATACGTTTGATATCGGTTTGAACCAATGCGGCAAAACCAGCCACAAGCAAAGTCACTGCACCTGTAATCGAGATGAACTGCATCACTTCTGGTGCCATTTCCATCACAGAGAACATACGGCAGCATAAGTACACACCCGCTGTAACCATTGTCGCAGCGTGGATCAATGCGGATACTGGTGTAGGACCAGCCATCGCATCTGCCAACCATGTTTGCAATGGGATTTGCGCAGATTTACCTGCTGCACCCAAGAACAACATCAATGCTGTCCAGATTGACAATGATGAGCTTTGCGTCATCACAGTTGCTGCATTTTCAACAATGTACTGAATATTCAAAGTACCAAACTGTTGATAAAGCAGGAATAATGCGATAAGTAAGAATACGTCACCCACACGTGTTACGGTGAATGCCTTGATTGCTGCCCAACCATTTGCAGGGTTTGAGTAGTAGAAACCAATCAAAAGATATGAACACAGACCTACGCCTTCCCAACCCAAGAACAATAACGCAAGGTTATCGCCCAATACCAACAACAACATGCTGGCAACGAACAGGTTGAAATAAGAGAAGAAACGCGCATAGCCTTCTTCACCACGCATATACCATGATGCGAAAATGTGAATCAGGAAGCCAACACCAGTGACCATACCTGTCATCAATAATGACAAGCCATCAAGGTGCAAGCTGATACCTGGCTCAAAACCGCCAACACTGAACCACGTCCATAAGTGCTGAACAAAAACGGTTTGACCGCTGCTGGTAAATGCAAGACCAGCAATTAAAGCAAATAACGCAGATAAACCGACTGAACCGACACCAATAATGGCAGCTACATTTTCAGAAAGTTTGTCACGCCCTGCCGCTAAAAGGATAAAACCAATGAGCGGGAATAAAACGGTTAAATATAATGTACTCATCCGCGCATCTCACTAGCAGCATCCACATCCAGATGATGGAAGCGATGATAAAACTGAAGGACGATCGCAAGACCGATACATGCCTCTGCTGCAGCAAGGGTCAAAATCAGGATGAACATGACTTGTCCATCTGGCTGTGCCCAAACACTACCTGCCAAAACGAATGCCAACGCAGCGGCATTCATCATGATTTCAAGGCTCATTAGCATAAATAATAGGTTGCGTCGCACCATCACACCGTAAAAACCGAGTGCAAAAAGGATGGTTGCAACGATCAAACCATGTTCTAAAGGGATGTGTCCCATTATTCTTTATCCTCTTCTGCACCTGGTTCACGTTTGCCTAAGTGAAATGCTGCAACTAGTGCTGCAAGCAATAACATCGCGGCAACTTCTACCAATAATAGATAGTGAGTAAATAGTGCTTGACCAACTGCTTTAGGGCCAACAACTTCTGTACCCATTGGCGCAGAAATTGTGGTGTATTCACCGCCTAACATCCACACCAGGATTAAGCCCAACAAGAAGCTCATGAGTGCAGGATATGCCCATGCATCTGAGGTCAACCATTTGCTTTCCTGTTCGATCGTATCCTGGCCAAGATTCAACATCATGACAACGAAGACGAACAAGACCATGATTGCACCCGCATAAACGATGATCTCAAGCGCACCAGCAAATGGCGCGCCTACGATCATGAAAATGCCTGCAACAGCAAGAAGAGAAACGATCAAACTTAATAATGCATGCACAGGATTGGTGTTGGTCACAACACGTACTGTCGAAACAATGGCCACGAGTGCCATCAAATAAAATGGCCACATCATGGTAATAAGCTCCGTACATCAACTGGTGCACTTTCTTTTTGTGCTTGACCTTTTTCTTTACCGCTTACTGCCATACCAGTGACACGGTAGAAGTTGTAGTCAGGATATTTACCTGGTCCAGAGATGAGTAAGTTTTCTTTCTCATACACCAAGTCTTGACGTACATATTCACCAAGTTCGAAATCTGGTGTCATTTGAATCGCAGTGGTCGGGCAAGCTTCTTCACACATACCGCAGAAAATGCAGCGTGAGAAGTTGATACGGAAAAATTCTGGATACCAACGTCCATCTTCTTTTTCCGCTTTCTGTAATGAAATACAGCCAACAGGACAAGCAACCGCACAAAGGTTACATGCCACACAACGCTCTTCACCATCTGGGTCACGTGTTAACACGATACGACCACGATAGCGTGGAGGTGCAATTTGTTCACCTGGTACTTCTGGATATAAGATCGTGTCACGTTTACGCGTTACATGGCTGAACACCATCCATAACGAACGTACAATCGATCCAAAGCCAGCTAGAATTTTATACATTTTGTACTCCCTGCTGTCCTAGGCCTGATTCATCAGAATCACAGCACCAGTCACTAACAAGTTGACCAACGCCAATGGCAAACAAACTTTCCAACCAAAGTTCATCACTTGGTCATAACGAGGACGCATTAACGAACCACGTGCCAAGACAAACATCATTACAAAGAATGCTGTTTTGATAATGAACCAGAATAATGGTGGAACAAATGGAATTTCCAGATTAAATGGTGCAAGCCATCCGCCGAAGAATAAAGTCACGATCAAAGCAGAGATCAATACCACGTTGACATATTCCGCAACGAAGAACATCCCCCACTTCATACCACCATATTCTACGTGGTAACCTTCAGCCAATTCTTGCTCAGCTTCTGGTTGGTCAAATGGATGACGATGCGTGACTGCAACACCAGCAACAACGAAGATCAGGAAGCCTAAGAATTGAGGAATGATGAACCACATATCACGTTGTGCTTCAACAATCTCACGCATGTTGAATGAGCCTGCAATCGCAACCACACCCATCAACGAGATACCCAAGAACACTTCATAAGAAATGGTTTGAGCAGCAGAACGCAGACCACCGAGTAATGAGTATTTGTTGTTAGATGCCCAACCACCAAATAGCACTGCATAGACTGCGATACCCGCCATTGCCATAAAGAACAATAGGCCGATACTCATATCCGCAACACCCAGTGTAGGGCTTACTGGAATAACCATAAACGAAAGTACCGCAGTTGCCATCGCAACTGCTGGTGCTAAACGGAAAGTCAACTTATCAGCAAACTTTGGTGTCCAGTCTTCTTTGAACATGATCTTGAGCATGTCGGCAACGATCTGGAACATACCCCCCGGACCAACACGGTTTGGACCATAACGGTCTTGCCATAATGCCAAGAGACGACGCTCAATAAATGACATTAACGCAGCAACCAAAACCACCACCAGCAAGATCACAATGGCTTGAATCACTGAATAAGCGATTGGCCAGTTCTCAGCCCAAAGTGGCGTTTGACGTATAATTTCTTGATTCATGAATTACACTCCTACCGCCACAGAAACAGGCTCTGCCAATGAAACTGTTGGTGCCAGACCAATTGGATAACCGATATAACCTGTTGGTAAATATTCGATCACTTGTACAGGTAAGCTGATGCTGGTCTCGCCCGCTTTCACGGTAATACGTTGACCCTCCTGAACATTTAAACGTGTCGCATCTTGCTCGCCCACAGCAAACATCGCTTCAGGAATACGAGATTCCATCGCAGGTGTTTTAATGGTGAATTCGCCAGAACCAAAGATATGATGCATTGGCACAAGACGGAAGCTTTCAGGATTCACAACCACAGCTGACGGCGCGACATAGCTACGTGCAGGACGTTTTGCTAAACGATCGAATAAACGAACACCTGAATCACCACCTTTTAAGTGACCGCCCACTTCATCTTGGTATTTGTTCCAAGCTTGTGGTGAGTTCCAGCCCGCAGACCATGCGAAAGGTACCAGTGACGATGCTGTCTGATTACCTACATAACCTTCCATTGAGAATGTTAATGCCGAATCAGGATCAGTCGGTTGTTTAGGCTCGTGAATCGATAACGGCGCACGCATTGCAGTACGGCCAGAGTAACGACGTGGTTCACGCGCAATCTTCAAACCGTGAATACGATAACCCGCATCAGGTGCAACATCTTGAATCGCTTCAAGCACAGGAACATTCTTCACGATGTCATCAATCACATCATCAAGTAAAGTCCAGTCCACAGCTTTGCCTTTAAGACCTGTCTCAATGGCATGTAACCAGCGCCAAGATTCTTTGATCGCATATTCAGGTTTGTAGTAGCTTGGGTCATACACTTGATAGAAACGTTGTGCACGGCCTTCTTGGCTCACGACAGTACCATCACCCTCAGCAAAACTTGCTGCTGAAAGTACGATATCTGCAAGTTTCAAGGTTTCAGTTTCGCTATGATCGAGTACGATTACAGTTTCAGCCTTGTCAAATGCAGCTTTCACTTGCGCCACTGGTAAACGACGAGTCAAGTCATTTTCAATGACAACAACAGCATCATAATCTTGTGCAAATGCTTGTTCTAAACTTAAACCACCAAACAGTGCCAAGCCCATTGAGTTCACTTCAGGAACAGTCAATGACAAACCTGCATGTTCACCGAGGTTTTGCGCAACTTGAGCCGCAGCTTCCATGATGGCAGGATCTTGTAAGCTGGTACCAGAGATAATCAATGGCTTTTTCGCAGCTTTCAAGGTATCCGCAATGGTTTGTGCAAATGCTTTTGCATCATCAGCTAAACCAGCAAGCGCTTCGCCTTTAACAGCAGCAGCAACCGCAAAACCTAAACGTGCAATGTCATTTGGAGATGCAACCACTTCACCTGTTGCAACATCCGCTAAACGGGTTTGCGTTGCAGCAAGGATATAAATTGGTGATTTTGCATCTTGACCAATACGTTGAACAGGTTCAGCTAACCAATCTGGCGTACGTGTTGCAGCAGCCATTTCTTTCGCTTTATTTTTCGCAGCTTGGCGAACAGATAAAGCCATACGTGGCGCAGTTTGAGTTAAATCTTCACCCAAGATCAACACGGCATCATAGCTTTCAATTTCACGCATGTTCGGGTTATAGATGCCCTGTGTTTGCATGATTGATGCAGCTAATTCAACCAGATTCTGATCTTTTTGAGACATACCTGTTGAATAGTTGTCTTGTCCAACCAGTTCGCGAAGTGCGTAGTTTGATTCCAAGCTTGCGCGTGGTGAACCAATACCTAACACTTTCTTACCTTGAAGTTGAGCAATCACCTGATCAAGTGCCTGATCCACACTCACAGTCGCAACAGTTTCACCATTGCGGAATTGAGGTTGACGTGGACGATCTTCACGGTTTACATAGCCTGTACCAAAACGGCCTTTATCACAAAGGAAGTATTGGTTGACTGAGCCGTTGAAACGGTTTTCAACACGACGGATTTCGCCATAACGCTCACCCGGAGAGATGTTACAACCAGAAGAACAGCCGAAGCATACGCTTGGCGCATACTGCATGTCCCATTTACGGTTGTAGCGTGCTGAATGCGTCTTATCCGTGAATACACCTGTTGGACATACTTCAGTCAGGTTACCCGAGAATTCGGATTCTAAAGTGCCTGATTCTGGACGACCGAAATACACACGTGAAGCATTGGCATAAACACCAAAGTCAGTACCGCCAGCATAGTCTTTGTAGTAACGCACACAACGGTAGCAAGCGATACAACGGTTCATCTCATGCGCAATAAACGAACCTAACTCTTGGTTATAGTGAGTACGTTTGGTAAAGCGATAGCGACGACGATCGTGCTGAGTCATCACCGTCATATCTTGTAAATGACAATGACCACCTTCTTCACAGACTGGGCAGTCGTGTGGGTGGTTCGTCATCAAGAATTCAACGATCGACGCACGGAAATCCGTTGCTTCTTTGTCTTCAATCGAGATATAGGTATTGTCGGCAGCAGGTGTCATACATGACATCACCAAGCGTCCACGTGTGTCCTCAGGATTCGCATACTGAGTCACCGCACATTGACGACAAGAACCAACAGAACCTAAGGATGGGTGCCAACAAAAATACGGGATGTCGATGCCAAGGCTAAGACATGCTTGTAGCAAGTTTTCTGAGCCGTTGACTTCATACGATTTTCCATCGACATGAATTGTAGCCATAGTCGAATTCCTTAAGCTTGTTCTACGTCTAGAGCTGGAGCATGGGTTTTAACCTTTGCTTCAAACTCGCTACGGAAATATTTAAGTGCGCCCATAAGCGGCTCCATCGCACCTGGTGCGTGAGCACAGAAAGTTTTACCAATCCATAATTTACGAGTAAGCTCTTGTAAATGGTCGATATCTTCTTTCTTACCTTCGCCTGTTTCCAGTGCTTTAAGCGCTTTAACTGCCCAAGGTAAACCATCACGGCATGGCGTACAGAAACCACATGATTCACGCGCAAAGAATTCTTCTAAATTACGTGTAGCAGAGACCATACATTGAGTTTCATCGACCACCATCAACAGACACGTACCTAAACGTGAACCTGCTTTCATGATGCTTTCAGAATCCATTGGTAGGTCAATGTGTTCAGCTGCCAAGAAGTCAGTTGATGCACCACCTGGTAACCAGGCTTTCAAGGTCAAACCATCACGCATACCGCCCGCATGTTCTTCAATCACTTCACGCGCAGTTGTACCGAATGGAAGTTCCCAAAGGCCAGGGAATTTGACTTTACCTGATGCACCATAAATCTTGGTGCCTGGATCTTTCGACTTACCTGCTGAAAGGTTGATATACCACTCAGGACCACGCAACATGATTGCTGGCAAGTTATTGTAGGTCTCAACGTTGTTTACAATCGTTGGACGACCCCATGCCCCTGCAACTTGCGGGAATGGCGGCTTAGTACGCGGATTGGCACGACGGCCTTCAAGCGAGTTAATCAATGCGGTTTCTTCACCGCAAATATAACGGCCTGCACCGGTATGAACGTGTAAATCAAAGTTCCAGCCAGTTCCGAGGATATTTTCGCCTAGGTAACCTTTAGCACGGATTTGCTCTAATGCTTCATTTAAGTACTGAGCTGCTTCGATATATTCGCCACGGATGAAGATATAACCTTGAGTTGCCTCTAGGGTATAACCAGCGATCAACATACCTTCGATCAATTGATGAGGAAGTTTTTCCATCAACAAACGGTCTTTAAAGGTACCCGGTTCCATTTCATCGGCATTACAGATCAAATAGCGAGGACCACCATCGTTTGGCGCCATCAATGACCATTTGATCCCTGCTGGGAAACCTGCACCACCACGACCTTTTACCGTCGCAGCTTTAATGACTTCAAGTACATCTTTTGGTGGCATGCTGAGTGCTTTTTTAAAGCCTGCATAGCCTTCTAGTGTTTCGTACTCGTCAGCATTACGTACTGCATCTTGTTTGCTCAAACGCCAAGTCAGCGGATGAGTTTCTGGATTACCGTCGCCATAAATTGGTTTTGGTTCAGTATTCATACATACTTCTCCAATAACTGTTTAACTGATGACACATCCACTAAACCGTGAGTATCTTCATCAATCATTAAGGTTGGCCCTTTATCGCAGTTGCCTAGACAGCAAATTGGGAGCAAGGTAAAACGACCATCTGCTGTGGTTTGTCCGTACTGGATTCCCAACTCGCGCTGGAACGCTTCTGCCAAAGTTTCTGCACCCATCAAGAAGCATGCAATCGAGTCACACAATAAAATCACGTGACGGCCAACAGGTTGACGGTAGATTCGGTTATAGAACGTTGCTACGCCTTCCAGATCTGCCACACTCATGCTGAGCAATTGTGCAATCGCATTCATTTGTGCGTCATCTACCCAGCCATTACGGCGCTGTACACACTTCAACGCATCCAGAGATGCAGCACGTGGGTATGGGTAATGACCAATGTGATGTTCAATCTCATGGATTTCGTCAGCAGTCAAAATCCCTTCAACATTCACACGTGGTTTTTTATCAGTCAAAATCATCATAATCGTTTACCCCTAGCGATCCACGTCAGCCATAACCACGTCAATGGTCGCCAAATAAATGATCAAGTCAGAAACCAGACTGCCGTTAATCACAGATGGCATTTGCTGTAAATGCGTGAACGTTGGCGTACGAATACGCGTACGATAACTCATGGTTGACTTATCAGAAGTGAGGTAATACGTACTCGCACCCTTCACAACTTCAGTCATAAATGAAGACTCGCCTGCTGGCATTACAGGACCCCAAGATACGCTCAAGAAGTGCGTAATCAAGGTTTCAATATCTTGTAATGTCTTGTCTTTTGGTGGTGGAACAGCCAATGGGTGATCCGCTTTATATGGACCAGATGGCATGTTATCCAAGCACTGTTGAATAATTTTCAATGATTCAGTGATTTCACGGAAGTGAACCAAGACACGTGCGTATGCATCGCCTTCATATTCCACAGGAATATCAAAGTCGAAGTTTTCATAACCACTGTATGGACGATATTTACGAACGTCGAAATCAATACCTGTCGCACGTAAACCTGTACCCGTTACACCCCAAGCCAACGCAGATTTAGCATCGTATTGCGCAACGTTACGCGTACGACCAATAAATACCGAGTTTTTAAGTGCAGCAGTGTAGTACTCGTTCAAACGCTTCGGCATCCACTCGAGCAATTCTTTAACAAGCTTTTGCCAGTTGTTTGGAAGGTCGTGTGCTGTACCACCGATACGGAACCATGCTGGGTGCATACGGTAACCGGTAATCGCTTCAACGATGTCATAGACTTTTTGACGGTCTGCGAACATATAGAATACAGGAGTCATACCACCCGCATCCTGAATCGCTGTACCACAGAACAACAAGTGGTTATTGATACGGAATAATTCGTTCAACATGACACGAATGACTTGTGCACGCTCAGGAACTTTAATCCCTGCCATTTGCTCAACAGCCATTACGTATGGCATGTTTTGCGCACAACCACCCAAGTAGTCAACACGATCCGTATAAGGAATGAATGAATGCCAAGTTTGACGTTCAGCCATCTTTTCCACACCACGGTGGTGATAACCGATATCAGGTACACAGTCTTTGACTTCTTCGCCGTCTAACTGTAATACCACACGGAACGCACCGTGCGCAGATGGATGGTTAGGACCCAAGTTCAGGAACATGAAGTCTTCGTCATCATTACCGCGTTTTAGACCCCAGTCTTCTGGGACAAAGCGTAAGTGTTCTTGTTCGAAATCTTGCTTTGCCTGGTCTTGCATGTACGGCGTATATTCTGTCGCACGCGCAGAATATTCTTTACGTAACGGATGACCTTCCCAATAGGTTGGTAACAAGATACGACGGAGCATTGGATGCCCTGCGAAATCGATACCGAACATATCGTAAGCTTCACGCTCGTACCAGTTGGCATTTGGCCAAATGTTGGTTGCCGTTGGAATGCTTAAATCATTTTCATTCAAGGCAACTTTGATACGGATGTCACTGTTACGCTCAAGCGATAACAAATGATAGAACACGGTGAAGTCAGATGCTGGCAAACCATCGCGGTGAACACGTAAACGCTCATCTACCGCAGACAAGTCAAACAGCATGACATAAGGACGTTCCACTTTACGGAGGAACATAAGGACTTCTTGCACGCGTGCGCGCTCAACCCAGACTGTTGGAAACTCTTCAAAAGTCGCCTGCACGTAAAAGTTCTCACCAAATTTGGTTTTGAGCTCTTCTACGATTGCAAATGCTGGGCGTGAATCAACTGGAGTTGATTCTGGCATAGCAATGTCAGTTTCAGCCATTGGCTTGGCTTCCTATTTAATACAAATTCTGGCAATTTTTCCGATGACCATATCCATCACGGGATATGTCAAAAACTCATCGTTAAAATTATTTAATATCATCCATAGAGCGTAAGTTTTTCACCGCAATACGTTCAGCATTTTTACGGTCACGTTCTGGCATCATCTTTGGCTTATACACAGGCTGAAGATCATCACCAATAACCGCTGAAAGTGGACGGCGCTCTAGTTGAATTTGGTCTTGAAGTAACATCAATGCTTGAATCAATGCTTCTGGACGAGGTGGACAACCTGGGATGTACACATCAACAGGAATAATTTTGTCTACACCTTGAACCACGGAATAGATGTCGTACATACCACCAGAGTTAGCACAAGCACCCATTGAGATGACCCATTTAGGCTCAAGCATTTGTTCATACAAACGTTGAATTACAGGTGCCATTTTGACAAAACAGGTCCCTGCAACAATCATCAAGTCTGCCTGACGCGGTGAAGCACGAATAACCTCGGCACCAAAACGTGACAAGTCATGAACGCCGGTTAATGTGGTTGCATATTCAACGTAGCAGCATGAAGTACCAAAGTTAAATGGCCACAAAGAGTTTTTACGCCCCCAGTTCACCGCTGTATGCAACACATCTTCAAGACGTGTCATCATCACACTTTTATTAACTTCTTCCTCAAGGGGATCAGTGACAATTTGACGATCTTGTAATGGATATTGATCGGCATCCGGATTCGCACGGGTTAAAGTATATTTCATCCCGACTTACTCCTGTTCAGATGTTGAGGTAGTCGGTGTTTTAGATTTAACACGACCAGAAGACTGTGCTGGAATATGACCAGTAGGATCGACAACCAACTCTTCAATGTTATTGAATCGGGTAATGTCAGCAATGTTCATATTTGGCGAACCGATATTAGTTTTAACACCAGCAGCTTTACGGCGATCAGAAGGAGCCCAGTTGAGTGCGCCTGTTGAAAGTTCGTAAATCAAACCAATTAATAAAACTAGAATAAAGACTGCGGCAGTTGCAAAACCAACCCAACCTACTTCACGAACTGAAGTTGACCAAGCGTAGAGATAGAGGGCTTCCAGATCGAAAACCACAAAGAAAATTGCAACTAAATAGAACTTGGCAGACAAGCGGATACGAGCACCGCCCGCACCAACTACACCTGACTCAAACTGCTCTTGCTTCGCACGTCCCCATGCTTTACCCCCTAGGAGTAAGGGAACAGTGAGCATAAAAACGCAAAGAAATGTAACGCCGATCACGAAGGCAATAATTGCCCAATCGTATGGAGTAATGGCACTCATGCGGGGATAACTCCTGGCAGGCCTATTTTTAACAAAGAATGTATGTATTGGCCTTCAAATACACCAAACACAAAATTAATCCCGCCAATTGTACCTGATTTCTAATTTCTCATGCTAGTTGAAGCGCTTTAGTCTTTCGGATGATTTTGTCCATAAAGTTACTGATATATACAAGATCATGGTTAATTCACCCCTAGAAATCGAATTATCTAATCAAAGACTCTATGTTGATCATTTTTTTCTTTATTAGTGCATCAAAAACATTCATCATTTCTGCGTAATGTTCCTAAATATGGCGGCACGAACTAAATCATTGCATTGATACAAATTTGTGCTGAAAATTTAAACAAAATTTATTCATCTCCCCCTCTATATTTGTATTTATCAAGCGGAGAATCCCTATTCTATTAAACAATGATTTAAACAGGCAGATGAAGCAATTTATCCGACTAAAAGACCACACTGAAATCAAGTTGTCATTTCGACATAATATGTTGCAATTCAGCTAAATACTTTAATTATCTTTATACACAGCTCGAGCAATAGATCGTTATTCTAATAGAAGCAAAGAAGGAGAAAAACATGCATCTAGAATACACACACGACTCGGATTATTTCTTTTTTTCACAACTACTCATGCGTCATATAGAAAGTTATGTTCGAAAACATCCAGATGCTGATAATGCAATTTTCGATTTAAGAGATATCTATGAAGTATTTAGAGAGGATTTTGCCGCAACCACAACCAATTTAGAAAGTATTCTTAATATTGCAGACAGTTATAAAGTCGAAACCTTAAATGGAGATCAGGCACTGATCCAAGGCTATAAAATCGATATTAAAAACAATTCCCTACTGATTGATTTCAATGCCGATGCATTACATGCGCTTCGCTCAGGCAAACCATTGATCGAACCAGATCCTTCGGTTCATGAGTAAAAGTAGATGAATTGATTTAAAAGTTTTTATTTCAATTGAGCCAAGGTGTTTATCGCTTTGGCTTTTTTATTGGCTTTAAAACAAAAAAGGAATGGTGCTTGCCATTCCTTTTTCTTTGATTATTTCTTTAAGACTTGCTTATATCGTTTTGCGGGCCAAGTCATGATAAAACGTGCACCGCCCAGATTTGGACTCTGATCAACCTGAATGGTACCACCAAACCAGTAAGCAATACGGCTGACAATCGACAAACCAAGTCCATAACCACCTGAAGCACGAGTACGACTATCATCCAGACGCGCAAAAGCTTCAAAGATACGGGCGCGCTCCTGCTCAGGAATCCCCGGCCCATCATCTTCAACGCAGACATAGGCATTGCCATCGGCACGGATACCACCACTAATACGCACCTTATGGTCACAGTAGCGCACGGCATTACCAACCAGATTCTGCACCACACGATGCAGATAACGACGCTCAGCATCGACCTGCAATGCCATTGGCGGTGCAATCAACTCGATTTCTTTTTGTGTCTTCAGCGCTTCCGTTTCCATTGCCACTTGGTCTAGAACTTCAACCAGTACAATTTCTTCGAAATCGAGAGATGGTGTGCCCTGCTCCAGTTTGGCATAGGTCATGATTTCATCAATCAGGGTATTGAGTGCTTCAATATCCTTATCAATCATATCGACTTGTTGGATACGGTAATTATAGTCATCTTCCTCTGCCAGCATTTCCATCCCAAAACGGATTCGTGCGACAGGGGTTCTGAGTTCATGTGATACCGCACGCATCAATTCACGCTGTGCTTCAATCAAACGCTGAATATGATCCGACATATTGTTATAACTTGATGCCAGATTCGCCATTTCATCGGTTCCTTCAATCGGAACACGTAAAGACAAATCACCTGACTTCATTTTGTTCAAGGCATAACGTACCTGACGGATTTTACGTTCAAGCGGCAGAATCAAACCATAGACACCCAAACTCAGCAAGAATAAGCTGAATAAGGTAATCCCTGCTGAAAGCTGGAATGGCATCCAGTTAAACATCGGCACAGGGCCTAGGATCAGCACTTGTGCAGGATGGTTTGGCATTGGAGACACAATCGAAATGGTCGTGCCACGGACTGTTGCACTATCTTTATAAAGCAAGATACTTTGATCTTGGCGTAAACGACCAATTTGCTCTGAATCCAGATTGATATCTTTAATGTCTGCAATTTCAATCGGATAATAGAAATGCTTTTTGATTCGGTCTAAATATTCGCGCTCTTGTCCTGGATAGAAAATCAAATAATCCAGCACAAAAATCGGCAGCGCCTTCATCTGGCGTTCGCCAATTTTATCGACTTTGATATAGAGAAAATGCTTGGGATCGTCTTTTAGACCGATAATGATATAGCCAATTCCATTATTGGCATCATAACGAACCACCGACTTTTGCTCGGCAATGCGCTTTTTCTCGGTACGCGATAACTCTACCCGTTCCGCATCCACATAGTAGATTGGTAATTCCAGCAAATCAGATGCATCGGAAATCCAGTCGAGTTTCTGTTGTTTTTCTGGCTGGCGAGATACCCCCTCACTAATGACATAGGAAATGCCATCGGTCAGAGATTCACGATATTCTTGCGCCCGTTGGTAGTTGATAATCTGCACCAGCAAATAACAAAATGCGGCAACGACAACAATCAAAACCACCAAGCCAGCATAAATACGCAAGAATATGCTGTTTTTCAGTACTCGACTTACCATAAGCTAAATAATTCCAAGCTCATTAAAACCCCGCTTGAGCAGCCTGCTACGCAAGTCCTTAGCAGAAAGTAAAGAATCCCCCTTAAAGAAGGAGGATTCCAGGGATTTAGATCCCGTTGGTTTCTTTAACGAATAGATAACCTTTACTACGTACTGTTTTAATACGTTTTGGATTTTCTGGATCATCACCGATTTTTGGACGGATACGCGAGATACGTACGTCAATCGAACGGTCTTGACCATCATATTCGATACCGCGTAAACGCTCGAAGATATCTTCACGAGACAAGATACGGCCCGCATTTGAAGCAAGTAACCATAACAGGTCATATTCAGCGCTGGTGAAATCAACCAGATCACCATTTAAAGTCACTGAACGACCACCGTTATCAATCACAAGATCATCAAACTCGATACGTTGTGCAACTTCGTCTTCAACCGTCTTATCGGTACGACGTAATAAGGCACGAATACGCGCTAACAGTACGCGTGGCTGAACAGGCTTGGCAACATAGTCATCTGCGCCCATTTCCAGACCCAGTACCTGATCCATATCTTCGGTACGCGCAGTTAACATCAAGATGGGTTGATGATAATGCGGACGAACTTCACGACAAACGGTTAAGCCATCTGCACCAGGTAACATCACATCGAGAACTACTAAATCTGGTTGCTCGCTGATAATACGACGAATGGCACGATTACCATCAGTTTCAACACCAACTTCTAAACCGTTACGAATCAAATACTCTTGTGTTAAACGTGCTAAACGCTCGTCATCTTCAACAATCAAAATCTTCGGTAACTTTTCTTCTTGGCTCATTTGTTGCCCCTAAAATCTGAGTGAATCTGTCTATGAAATCTGACAGATACATTGGTTTATGAATTGCAATATACACACGTTTACATTGTAAACAAGTAGGCGTTCACCAAACTGATACACGCTTACCCTGTTTTGTTATCTTTTTATTAAAATTATGAATTTTAATATATTTTTCAGAATTGTAAGCGTTTTTTCTTCAGGATGGATGTTTAGTATAGATTTTGTGCCAATGTTAAACAATTTGTTTCTTTCTTCGCCTATAACAATTTAAGTGTCTGTTTTTTGACTTATCCACAGAGTTATCTATAAGCCTTTTTTAATGGCTTTGTTATGCTATGTCCCTGTGAATTCAGCAGTTAAGACATGAAAAAAAAATTAGTAAAATGTCAAGGATTGATCTAGTACTAAAAATCCCGTATCTTGTGTTGAAAATAAACTTTAACCACTAAGTATTGTGTTTATCCCTCAAACATCGTGGCATGCTTTTTGCTCGATTCAAACGGTCAATGAACATAAAAATAGATGATAATGGAGCTATGCTGACATGAGCATCATCACTTCTACTCCTGGCCAACTTCAGGTCATTAAGCGCACCGGTGAGATTGCGCCATTTAATGCCGAGAAAATTTCTGTTGCGATTGGGAAAGCATTTCTAGCTGTTGAAGGTCAACAAGGTACTGACTCTAGTCGTATCCATGACCGCATCACCCAACTTACAGAAATGGTTATGAACACATTTAACCGTCGTTTACCTTCTGGTGGCACGATTCATATCGAAGAAATTCAGGATCAGGTTGAATTGGCCCTGATGCGTACTGGCGAGCAAAAAGTTGCTCGTGCGTATGTGATCTATCGTGACCAACGCGCAAGTGCCCGTCAGCAAACTGGTGCGAACCATCACCCTACTCTTCAGATCACCGACAGCAATGGCCAGCTCCAGCCATTAGATCTTGATGCGTTGACTGCAACCATCCAGACTGCAAGCGAAGGTTTGGAAGGTATTGATGTTCAAGCGATCGTTGATGAGACAGTTAAAAACTTATATAACGGCGTAAAAGAAAGCGATATCGCGACGACCATGATGATGGCGACCCGTACGCGTATCGAACAAGAGCCAAACTATACTTATGTGACTGCACGTTTATTATCAAATGAATTGGTGAGCACAGGTCTTGAATTCTTAGGTCTACCTTCAGATACACCTGAAGGCAATGCTTTAGAAACCTTCTTGAAGAAAGGTATTGAGCTTGATCTTCTTTCTGCTGACCTGCTTGACTTTGACCTTGAAAAATTGGCAGCTGCAATCAAGCCAGAGCGCTCAAACCAGTTTACCTATTTAGGTCTACAAACTTTATTTGACCGTTACTTCATTCACTCGAATGGCGTACGTTTCGAATTACCACAATTATTCTTTATGCGTGTATCGATGGGTCTTGCACTCAACGAAGAACATAAAGAAGACCGCGCAATCGAATTCTATGACTTATTGTCTAGCTTCGATTACATGGCGTCTACACCAACCCTGTTTAACTCAGGTACGTTACGTCCACAGTTATCAAGCTGTTACTTAACCACGATTGGTGATGACCTGTATGACATTTACGGCGCAATGCGTGACAACGCAATGTTGTCAAAATGGGCTGGCGGTTTAGGTAATGACTGGACACCTGTACGTGCATTGAACTCTTATATCAAAGGCACCAACGGTAAATCTCAAGGTGTTGTGCCATTCCTTAAAGTTGCGAATGATACAGCGGTTGCGGTTAACCAAGGTGGTAAGCGTAAAGGTGCTGTCTGTGCGTACCTCGAAACTTGGCACTTGGATGTTGAAGAATTCCTAGAGCTACGTAAAAACACAGGTGATGACCGTCGTCGTACCCATGACATGAACACTGCAAACTGGGTTCCTGATCTATTCATGCAACGTGTATTTGAAGATGCGGAATGGACACTGTTCACCCCTTCTGAAACACCAGACCTGCATGACTTAACAGGTGCTGAATTTGCTGAGCGTTATGCACACTACGAAGCTGTAGCAAAAGAACAAAACATGCTACACAAGAAAGTACGTGCGAAAGACTTATGGCGCAAAATGCTTTCGATGTTATTCGAAACAGGTCATCCGTGGATCACGTTCAAAGATGTATGTAACTTACGTTCACCACAACAACACGTGGGCGTGGTTCACTCATCGAACTTGTGTACAGAAATTACCTTAAATACAAACCAAGACGAAATCGCGGTATGTAACTTAGGTTCGATCAACCTTGTACAACACGTTCAAGGTGGTGTGTTAGACCGTGAAAAGCTTGCTCGTACAGTAAAAACTGCAGTACGCATGCTCGATAACGTAATCGACATCAACTACTACGCTGTTCCACAAGCGAAAAACTCAAACATGAAACACCGCCCTGTAGGTATGGGTATCATGGGCTTCCAAGATGCATTATATGAAATGAATCTTGCTTACGGTTCTGACGCAGCGGTTGATTTTGCTGATGAATCGATGGAAGTGATCAGCTACTACGCAATCGAAACATCAAGCAACCTTGCAATCGAACGTGGTGCTTACTCAACATTCAAAGGTTCATTGTGGGATCAAGGCATCCTGCCAATCGACTCTTTAGAAATCGTTGCAAAATCACGTCCAGAACGCATGTTCGAAGTAGATCGCACTCAACGTTTAGACTGGGACACTTTACGTGCCAAAGTTCAAAAAGACGGTATGCGTAACTCGAATGTGATGGCGATTGCACCAACAGCAACCATTTCAAACATTTGTGGCGTGTCTCAATCAATTGAGCCAACATTCCAGAACTTATATGTGAAATCTAACCTGTCTGGTGAATTCACTGTGATCAACCCTTACCTTGTTCGTGCATTAAAAGAACGTGGTCTTTGGGATACAGTGATGGTAAACGACCTGAAACACTTTGAAGGTTCGGTTCAAAAGATTGCACGTATTCCTGACGAATTAAAAGCAATCTTCGCAACAGCGTTTGAAGTTGATACGCGCTGGATCGTAGATGCTGCATCACGTCGTCAAAAATGGATCGACCAAGCACAGTCATTGAACCTTTATATCGCTGGCGCGAATGGTAAGAAACTTGACATCACTTATAAGATGGCATGGTTACGCGGTCTTAAAACCACATATTACCTCCGAGCTTTAGGTGCGACCTCTGCTGAGAAATCAACGATTAATACTGGTGCACTCAATGCAGTAAAACCAGCATCGGTTGAAGCTCCAGTTGTTGCAGCAGCACCTGCGGCGGTTGCAGAGAAAAAACCAGAAACTCCAGTTGAAGAAGATGGTTTTACGACAGCAGCACCAGTACCAATGGCTTGTTCAATCGACAATCCAGACTGTGAAGCTTGTCAGTAATTAAATCCGCATACGCCCTTCTCACTCTAGAAGGGCCTTGCAAGATTTAAATCTATAGAGGCATAGATCATGTTCCATCTCAGTCATAATTATCAATTTGGTGTGATTGTTCTGATTTGTGCCTTTCTAGTGTTTTATATCCCCCTCGTTTACGCGTTTTTTAAAATACGTAGACAACAGCGTAATCAAAATAAGTCTTAGGGATTGTCAGTGCCCACTGGTCACTTATAAAAAATCAATCAATAAAACTTAATTTTGCTTACACAAATTGAGCGTATAGTAAGGACATCTTCTTGATTGAGATGTCTTCATAAAAGATATAAAGCAACGAAGAGAGAATTGATATGTCTATCCTTAGTTGGGACGATTTTGAAGATGATTCGCAAAAACCGACTGCACCTGAACACAAGTCTGCGCCCATCGACACGCAAAAAACGGTTAATACGCAAGTGGTATCTGATTCAGAGCAATCATCGCCGCGCGTGGCAGCTCCACAATCCGCTGGAACCAGTACCGTGCGATCAACAGATTCAGCCGATTCGCTGGCTCGAGCATCTGCAGCCCTAGAACACTTAGACGTTGCACCAGGTTTAGAAGAACTTGAAATGGGCGCTCAGCGCGTTCAGGTTGATGATAAAGCCATGATCAACTGTCGTGCGGACTTGAACCAGCTTGTTCCATTCAAATACGAGTGGGCTTGGCAGAAGTACCTTGACGGGTGTGCAAACCACTGGATGCCACAAGAAGTCAACATGAACCACGATATCGCACTTTGGAAGTCTGAAAATGGCTTAACCGAAGATGAGCGTACCATTATCATGCGTTCTTTAGGTTTCTTCTCGACTGCGGACTCATTGGTTGCAAACAACTTGGTATTGGCGATTTACCGTCACATTACCAACCCAGAATGCCGTCAGTACATCTTGCGTCAAGCATTTGAAGAAGCGATTCACACACATGCTTATCAATACTGTATCGAATCTTTGGGTATGGACGAAGGCGAAGTCTTCAACATGTACCGTGAGATTCCAAGTGTTGCACGTAAAGCATCTTGGGGCTTGAAGTACACTCAATCTTTAAGTGACCCTACTTTCAATACAGGTACACCTGAAAACGACCAACGTTTACTTCGTAACTTGATCGCATTCTACTGTGTTCTTGAAGGGATCTTCTTCTACTGTGGCTTTACTCAAATCTTGAGTATGGGTCGTCGTAACAAGATGAATGGTGTTGCTGAGCAGTTCCAGTACATCTTACGTGATGAGTCTATGCACTTGAACTTCGGTATCGACATGATCAACCAGATCAAGATCGAGAACCCGCACTTGTGGACTGCTGAGTTCCAAGAAGAAGTGATTCAAATGATTCTTGAAGGTACTATGCTTGAGATCGAATATGCGCGTGACACCATGCCACGTGGTGTATTGGGTATGAATGCAAGCATGATGGAAGAATACTTGAAATTCATCTGTAACCGTCGTTTAGCGCAGCTTGGTTTACCAGAGCAGTTTGCTGGTGTTACCAACCCGTTTGGCTGGATGTCTGAGATGATGGACTTGCGTAAAGAGAAGAACTTCTTTGAAACGCGTGTAACGGATTACCAAACTGGTGGTGCGTTAAGCTGGTAAGCTAGACAACTCCTAAGACAACACAGCGGCTGTTATGTCTCAACATAACAGCCATTAACAATAAAATTATTTATATTTTTCAACACAAAATCAGCTTTAGGTTTAATGAAACCACTTAAATATTTAGTTGTTTTTATAAAATTTAACACCACGAATTCAATATTTTAAAAAAATGAATATAAGCCTAGAAACTTGCACTAAAATCTACAATATTTTAGAGGAAATAACTAAAAATGAGGAAAAAATTAAAAGAAAGTACTCCAGAAAAACCTTCAATATTGGCATATCAGCTCTAATTATAGGGATAATACTTTGTATCTTTTCAATCACACTTGTATTAGTAATAAATTTAACATCAAAAAATGAAGCACTAGAGGCATCCGCAGCATTTCTGGTAGCAATAGGTCTTTTATTAATTATAACAAGCCCTCTTATTGGAATATTACCAGACGTTAAAATAATATATAAAAATTTCAAAAACCCTTTAAGAATCCTATTTAATCGAATAAAAAAAACAACAGAAGTTGATATAGAAGCAATCAACAAATTAATAAACTTTGATCTCGACCATTTAGAGCTTACCTCACTAGAATTAAAACATGAATTAGAAGATTTTAACAAAAGAATAACCACTATTACCGGGCAAATAAGTAAAATAGGTTTATTTCCTGCTATTCTATTGGGGTTAACAACCATTTCAACCCAATTAGGAAAAACCACATTTAATTTTAATAATTTAGCCCCACTACAACAATTCATTGTTTTACTTTCAATTAGTATAATAATTTTATACTTTTTCTCAATTCATGCTAACTATAAAGCATCTGACCTAGAAAGGAGAATAAAAATATTAGAATATACAATAAATTTAAAAAAGACTGAAAGATCAATAATACAATTAACCTAAAATATTATTTAAACTTATCCAATATTGTAAAAAATGCCAAAAAAAAGGGGGAGAAAAATAAACCTACCCCTCCCAAAATTATAATAACTTTCTTCCAATTACTTAACTCGAGACGTTCAAAACTTAAATAAATGCCTTTCAAATAGGCCCGAATAAGAGCCCAATAAAACACACCTACACCTAAAAAAAATAATGAAACACAGAAAAAATAGCTAAATTTTATTGATAAATCTTGAATTTTACTATAATCATCATATAGATATTTAATTGATACAATAAAAACAACAATCATTGCCGAATGAGCAAGAGTCGCATTCACAAACAAATTCCAAAAATTTTCTTCCTTTTTTTCAACCACTTTAATGCCACCCTCTAAAATCAATTATTATACAATAGAGTAATTATTTTAAAATATATCCACACCACACCCTCCCAACAACTCCACCACCGCTCCATCCACCACAAACAGGAACATCTCTGCATCAACTTTAGAGGCGTTCGCATGAGCAACTAAAAGCAATTGATAAACTTCTTCAACCAGCCAGCTCCGATACTCAAGCACGATTGCATAAGCATCGGGATAACGGATTTTAATTTCAAAAATCGCCTTAAACAGTAAATGGTAAAGCCCATCCAAATCCGCATGCAGAAAGAAAATACGCTCCAGCTTTTCATCAACCGAAAGACGCTTGTGTGTATGAATCAGGGAACGTACCTCCTCTTTCAATATATTGCGTTGAAAAGCCAGACAGATTTCAACCAACTGCTCTTTCGACTGAAAATATTTATAAAAGTACCTTTGGCAATATTGGAAGATTCAATAATGCGATCTACCCCAACATTGTGAAAACCATCTTGGTTAAAAAGCTGTCGCGAGTTATCCAGTACTTTTAAGGCGCGAGATGAAAGATGTAAATGTGGCATATATTTACCATGACAAAGTATGTTTGCTGCGCCCTTGCCCGCAATAGGATAGGCAAAAAAGGCATGCAAAATCCCCTAAAGATGGCGTTAACGCATCTCAAGTTTTATTGTTGCTCTATTTTTTTAGTCGCAATGCGCTATAGCCTGAAAACTTAAAGGTTCTCAAACATGGCGAAGGACTAATGAAGAAGGATAAAAATACGATGCATGGCCAACTCCTGAATGATTCGGAACGCTGCCAAGACATGATGAATTATGGTGGCAGAACGAAAGAGGGTTAGCAGACTGAACCTAAGAATCAGCACACCCGAAGGTGTCCCCCTTCCGTCCTACCGCTACAAAAAAGGGGGACGAACGAGTCTACATCAAAAAAAACAAGTTTTTTCAATGCACTTAGGAAACGGTCTGCTAAAACCGGCTGGCAATGTAGGCCAGCATCCAGAGAATAAGCGGAGCTATATCAAGGTGTCAATGTAAGATTTTGCATAGAAACAATATTTATTATTATTTTTCAATACATTAAAGAAGAATAAGCTCTATCAAAAATTACCTGATAGGACATATTATTTATCAGTTTTATAAACATCAGATTAAAATTTATATTAATCTTCAAAAGCATAAGCCAGCCCTGAATAAAAGGCAGTGCCAATCGGCTTTTTTCACCAGAACCAATTTATTAACGTTATATTTGGTTAAAATGTGACACACTTCTCTAAACCATAAACGAGAGATTTTCCACCACTTTACACAATATAAATACATAAAATAATTAAAAGCGACTTGATTAGTACATTTTGAAACATTCCTTAACTAAAACACTGTCTAATTTAAAGTAAAATTCATGAACTAACTCCTCCAACGTCTGTTTCAAGGCCATCCCTTGACTGATGTGCCTTTATTGCGTCTGTATCATCATTTAAATTCTTTCTCTCTATATCGTTTGTCATATAGAGCGTCATTTAATTTTAAGGTAAATTGAATGAAAAAATTTTGGAAATATTTATTAGTACTGCTCGTAGTACTAATTATTATTGCAATTGCCTTTCTTTTTAGACCAGTTGCGTCTAAGGCAATTAAAACTGCAAATGACGAGCCGACTGTCGATGTTGTACTCATCGGCGGCGGGATCATGAGTGCCACTTTAGGTACTTACCTCAACGAATTACAACCAGACTGGAACATCCGCATGTATGAACGTCTTGATGCTGTTGCACAAGAAAGTTCAAACGGTTTTAACAATGCGGGTACAGGTCACTCTGGCTTTATGGAAATGAACTATACCGAAGAAAAAGACGGTAAAATGGACATTTCTAAAGCCATCAACGTGGCAAGCCAGTTCGAAATTGCAAAACAGTTCTGGGCTTACCAAGTCAAACAAGGTGTGCTTGAAACTCCAAATACATTCATCAACCCAGTACCGCATATTGCGTTTGTCTGGGGCGACAATGTGAACTTTATGGAAAAGCGTTATGCTGCCATGGTTCAACATCCATTATTCGCTGGCATGAAGTTGAGTGAAGACAAAGCTGAAATTCAACAATGGGCTCCATTGGTGATGGACGGTCGTGATCCTCAACAAAAAGTTGCGGCAACACGCATGGACGTAGGTTCAGATGTTAACTACGGTGCAATCACCAAACAGTTGATTGGCAACCTCGAAAAGAGTCCAAACTTCAAGCTAAGCACTTCAACAGAAGTCACTGGTATTAGCAAAAATGACGACAATACTTGGTCTGTCGCTTTCAAAGATGTGAAATCTGGCAAAGTTGATCATGTAAAAACGCGTTTTGTGTTTATTGGTGCGGGCGGTGCGGCAATCAAATTATTGCAAATGACTGGTCTTCCAGAAGCTCAACAATACGCTGGCTTCCCTGTAGGTGGTGAGTTCCTTGTGACTGACAATCCAGCGGTAACTGCAAAACACACAGCTAAAGTGTATGGCCGTGCTGATCTTGGTGCGCCTCCAATGTCTGTTCCACATATTGATACCCGTTATATTGATGGTAAAAAATATGTATTGTTTGGCCCATTCGCAACCTATTCAAACAAGTTCCTGAAAAATGGTTCACAACTTGATTTGCTTGCATCGACCAACAAGAACAACGTGTTGCCTATGGCTGCCATTGGTCTACAAAACGCTGACCTTGTACAGTATCTCGTAAGTCAAGTATTGATGTCGGATGCTGACCGTTTCAACGAGTTGAAAAAATACTACCCTGAAGCAGATCCAAAAGACTGGCATCTACAACAAGGTGGTCAACGTGTTCAGATCATCAAGAAAGAACCAGGCAAACCAGCTAAATTGCAATTCGGTACAGAAATCTTTGCATCTAAAGACAAGTCTGTAACGGCGTTGTTGGGTGCTTCTCCGGGTGCTTCTACTTCACCTTACATCATGCTTAACTTGCTTGAAAAAGCATTCCCAGAGCAAACCAAAGGTGTGTGGAATGATAAATTGCATGAGATTGTCCGTTCTTATGGTCAAGATCTTGCCAATGATCCAGCATTGCTTGATCAAATCCGTCATTATTCAAGCTCAACACTTGGCTTGAACTATACGACACCAGCAAACTTGGTTCCTGCGAAAAAAGTCGAAAAAGCTGAAGCTGTTGCTCAGTAATTCTGCTTAGGAATGAGTTCAAAAGGGAGGAGTTTCGGCTCTTCCCTTTTTTGTTTTATTTTTTCTGTGCCTTTTAAATCTATGTCTTCCGATGTAAGCCCCTCAGCTTTTGCCGCATTTGCCTGTCGTGACTTCAAGTTATTGACCATCAATCAATGCTGCTTAACCTTTGCGGTTTTGATTCAGGAAGTGCTGATTGCCTTTCATCTTTATCAAATTACCAAGAATCCACTCATCCTCGGTCTGGTTGGGATCATGGATTTCTTACCCTTTTTGGCGCTCTCTTTATGGGGCGGTTATATTGCCGACCGTTTTAATCGCCAGCGTATTTTGCAGATCAGCTTTAGTATTGCCATTCCCCTTTCCATCGCTTTATGGCTGTGCTTTGATCTGTTTCAGTCGGGTAAAATCACAACCACCGTCTTACTCATATCGACCTTTAGTCTTTTATTTTTATTTGGCTGCATTCGCGGTATTTATAGTCCATGCTTTAACTCATTACGGCCTTTTGTTGTGCCCGAACATCTTTATACCAATGCCGCAACATGGACCAGCATGTGCTGGCAGGCCTGCGGTATCCTTGCTCCCGTGATCGGTGGTTTTTTGCTGGCGCATCTTGATCTGGATATTACCTTTGCCGTTATCGTCGGATTATTTATGACAGGTAGCGTGGCGCTCTGGCGCTTACAAAAAAGACGATTTCCACAGCTTCAAACCGAATCGATTGCCAAAAGCCTGCAACAGGCACTGCAATTTATTTTTAAAACTAAAATTATTTTCTGGGCCATGTTTCTCGATCTTGGCTCGGTATTTTTTGGTGGCATCATTGCCCTGCTACCAATTTTTGCACAGGATGTGTTACATATCGGTGCCGACGGTTTCGGTCTATTGCGTGCTGCGCCTGCGTTTGGCGGCCTGATCATGATGATGATTCTAGTTCGTTATCCACCCAAACATAGACCTTGGCAGATCATGCTAATGGCCGTTGCAGGATTTGGTTGTTGCACATTGTTATTTGCTGTTACCAGACACCTCTATTTTTCTGTCGCAGTTCTCATTATTATGGGAGCTTGTGACAGTATCAACATTGTCATTCGTCAAACCATACTGCAACTTATTCCCCCCAAGGACATGCTTGGACGTATTGCTGCCATTAATGGCATCTTTGTCACGTCTAGTAATGAGCTAGGCGCATTGCAGTCCAGTGTGATGACACGCTTTTTCAGCGTGGTTCCAGCAATGTTGATCGGCGGCACGCTTTCTTTGCTCTGCGTGGCTTTAACCAGTGCCAGAAGCAAAGCGTTATTTAAATTCCGTTTTTAAATTCTTTTATATCGCTGTTTAGAAAAATCAATGTAAGTCATATGAAACACACTTTGCCCGCATCCTCTGGTGCATCTAGGTTCATTATTGTTTCCATTTTTGTATGGCTGGTACTTTTGTGCCTGCAATCCATCTATATCGTGATTATTGGCGGCAGCGCTTATCTTTTCTGGACCTCTTTTGGCTTACTGATCTTAAATGTACTCAGCCTTCACCCAACCATTTTAAAAAACCGAATTGCCACCGTTGTGACGGCAGCCTTATTGATTTATCTGGTGCTTAACTCACTGTTTTGCACTTATCTGATTGTCGCATTCTATTGTATTTTCCATTTATATTCCGATGAGTATAAGAATAAACGTCTGATTAAACTGGTGGGTTTATTCCTGATCATGATTATTTTTGCGCTCTATCAAAGTCAGTCCCTACATGAACTAAAACAAAAATATGCACCTTATGAAACAGGTGAAACTTGGCAACAACACGGCGCTTTATAAAAACTATCCAATAAAAAAACCTCACATGACGTGAGGTTTTTTTATTGCGAATACTAATCTTGCGAATCAGGATACAAAGGACGGTTTCCGGGACTAATGCGGTTGATATGCAAGAAAGTCATGTGACGTTCATACTTATCGAGAATGTCATTAATCACCTGTTCTTTGGTGTATCCCACCAAGTCATTGTCCTGCGAACCTTCATACAGGAACGTTTCTAAACGATAGTAATGTTGCTTACCACGTTTACCACGCTCACTAAAGGTCGGCGCGATATAACGCACAGGCCAGATCTGGTAAACGAAGTTATGCTCTTCTTCGATGTAAATGGTGAGATCAAGATGATACAGCGTATCACTCTCTTCCACTTCACCTTGCGTAACTTCGACACTCATGCCACGCTTGACCAGCTCATCCGCAACGGTCTGAACGGCAGGTTTACATACGCTGTCGAGCATACGTTGGGTTTCGCTGCTGCCTGGATGATGCATAACGCGAGACAAACGCTGTTTCCAGTTTAGAATATCAACATTACCCACCACAGGTGCCGCATTCAGACTGCGACTGGCTTTACGATAATCTTCTAAGCGCAAGGACTTATACAGACCCGCCATCACCAGCAACATGACAAAACTAAACGGCAATCCCATGATGACCGTGGCACTTTGCAAGGCGGTAATCCCGTTTGCCATCAGCATGGCAACCGTCAATAAGCCAATTGCAGTGGCCCAGAAGATACGTAACCAACGCGGCGCATCATTATCGACATTGGAGAATTTGGTGGTGAAGTTACCCAGTACCAAAGCGCCAGAATCCGCTGACGTCACATAGAACAATAAACCCGTAATGGTGGCAATACCCGCAATAAAAGCAAAGCCCGGATATTGAGCCAGCAAGTCATAAAAACCATGCGCAGGATCGGTCAATACCGTTTGTGCCAGTGCCGTATTTCCATCAAAGATCACGCTATGTAAGGCACTATTACCAAAAATAGATAACCAAGTAATGGTGAACAATAATGGAATGATCAAGGTACCGCAGACAAATTCACGGATGGTACGACCACGAGAAATACGCGCTAGGAACAGACCAACAAATGGAGACCAAGCCACCCACCATGCCCAGAAGAACAAGGTCCAGCTATTCATCCAGTCTTTTGGACGGTCAAAGGCAAAGCTTTCCAGTGCCAGACTCGGGAAACGACTAATATAATCGCCAAAGTTTTGTACCAGTGCATTGAGCAGGAATTCGGTATTGCCGAGGAATAATACAAACAGCATCAAGCCAATTGCAGCATAAATATTGATTTCAGATAAAATCTTAATGCCTTTATTGACCCCTGCTGTCACTGAAATAATGGTGACAATTACCGCAAGCCCAATCAGGGCAATCTGAATCCACAGGTTCTCTGGTAAGCCAAACAGTACATGCAGACCATAATTGATCTGTACCACCGCGATACCACAGGTGGTCGCGATACCAAAAATGGTACCAATGACGGCGGCAGTATCGACGGTATGGCCAATCGGGCCATCAATTTTATTACCAAAAATCGGGTATAACGCAGAACGGATGGTGAGTGGCAGATTATAGCGGTAACTAAAGTAACCTAACGCCATCCCGACCAGTGCATACATGCCCCAACCAGTTAAACCATAGTGGAACAGTGTCCACACCATCCCCTGACGAGCCGCCTCAAAGGTCTGACCTTCGCCAACAGGAGGATTCATATAGTGGGAGAGCGGCTCTGCAACCGAGAAGAACATCAAGTCTGTCCCGATCCCTGCCGCAAACAGCATGGCTGACCAGCTCAGTAGACTGAACTCAGGCTTCGAATGTTTTGGGCCGAGCTTAATATCGCCATAACGGGAACAGGCAATAAAGACCACAAAGACCAGATAAAGTGTCGCTGCTAACAGGTAGTACCAGCTAAATTTATCACTGACCCATGCCAGTACCACATTCAGCAAGTGGTTGGCAAAATCGTTAAAAAAAATCGTAACAAGTGCAAATGTTAAAATAAGTAGAGCTGAAACATAAAAGACCACACGATTCAAATGATCTTTATTCGCTAATGTAGAATCATCAACCGCTCTTGGATTATCTGTTGCCATACAATCCTCAGGGAGTTAGAGAACAAAAAGAAAATATTCATCCACGTCTTTCCACTGCATCTTCAATGAAAAGACATTTCTGAATAAAAAATGAAAAATAAAAGTCATTACCCAAATTACAATGTTTCTGATTTTTCAGTTGCAAAATGTGATGGTGGCGTTACTGGCGCTATTACTTGCGGCGGTTGAGGTCGTAAAGCATCCTGCTTCAGGGCTTTGGCTAACCCAAACATATACAGCAAAATAATAACGGAAAATGGCAAACCACAGAGTACCACCGCGCTTTGCATGGAGTGAAAACTCCCTGCCAAAAGCAAGCCAATACTGACAATGGTAATGACCACAGACCAGAAAACTCTTAACCAAATTGGCGAATCACTTTCATTGCTACCCCCTTTCGAGGACAGATTTGCGATCATGAGTGTACCAGAACCCACTGGGGTCAAAAACAATACGAAACAAATCACAACAACAATGCCAGCAATATAGGGGTTGAATGGTAAATATTCGAGAAGCTTGAATAGAGATAAAGCCGCATCGGTCAACACCATATCACCGAGTGCTTGCTGCTTTTGATTTAAAATCAGATCAATCGCTGTATTTCCAAAAATCGAGATCCAGGCCAAGGTAAAGCCCAATGGCACCAAACAAACGCCCAGCACAACTTCACGAATGGTACGGCCTTTAGAAATACGCGCGATAAACATGCCGACAAATGGCGCCCACGCAATCCACCATGCCCAGTAAAATACCGTCCATGCACCCTGCCATTCACCTGCTTTGGCATTGAAAAGATACATGTCAAAACTTTTACTAATAAAATGATCGAGGTAATCACCCGTGTTCTGCACCAAACCATTGAGTAAATGATTGGTTGGACCTGTCAGGAATACAAATAACAATAAGGCATACAACAGACGCAGATTGATACGCGATAGCCACGCCAGACCTTTTTCAATACCAACTACCGTGGTAATGGTCGCCACAAACATCATCAATAACACTACAGCAATCAGCGTTGTATGATTATTGGGAATATCTGGTACTAAATAATGGAGGCCCGACACCAACACTAATGCGCCAATACCCAGATTGGTCACGAGGGAAATAACAGTCGCCAGAATCCCGAAGCCATCGACAAAATCACCGACCAAACCATAAATACGCTCACCAAAAATCGGATAGAGCGCAGAACGCAGTGCCAGCGGTAAATCTAAACGGAAGGCAAAATAACCCAGTGTTACACCTAATAAGGCATACAACACCCAGCCATGAATCCCCCAATGCAGGAAGCTATACATCATGGCATCCCGTGCAGCCTGAATCGTTCCGCCTGTACCTTCGGGTGGTCGCAAGAAGTGATCAACAGGTTCAGCCACGCCATAATAGAGCAAGGCAATACCAATCCCCGCCGAAAAGAGCATAGAGACCCACGCCAGATAACCGAACTCAGGTTTATCGTCATCTCGCCCTAAGGGAATTTGTCCGACGCGCGAAAATGCCAGCCAGGCAACAAAACCTAAACACAGAATAATAACCAGCATGTAATACCAGCCAAATAATTTGTTTGCCTGCCCTTGCACATAGGTCAGCCAGAACTGGCTTTGGGCTGGAAACAGTACAAACAATAGGCCAAAAATGCCTATACTGATTGCAGAGCTCCAAAAAACAAACAAATTTAAACGTATGGGTTCGGATGGGGATCCTTCATTACTTTTTGACACCATGTTCTTGCTCCTTGCAATTGGTGTATTTTTCTTAAAAAATAATGTGATAAGTCCTATTGAGTACTTACCTTCTTATCCATAAGAAGCCTTGATTTCTTACTTTACATCTATTCTTGCCAAGCAAAAATTAATTGATTTTTACAGATTATACTTTTTATTGATTGAACGTTCAATCAATAAAAAGTATGATAAAAAAATGTTATGATGCTCTACATTGAGAAATGTTGAATAAAAAGCACCTTGGCAGGGCTTTAAATGGATAAGCATGACAAAGCGTAGAGTAAAACCGGAACATGTGCGACGTGAAGAAATTATTAACGCCGCATTTTATGTGATTTCTGAAGTGGGGTTATCCAATACCACCATTGCACAGATTGCAAAAAAGGCCGAACTATCAACCGGTATTGTGAGTCACTATTTTGGTGACAAGCAGGGTTTAATCAATACCTGTATGCAGGAGATGCTCAACGTTTTGCGTCAGAAAACTGACCAATATAAAACCGAAGCAGATCCACATCCAGAAAGCCAGATCAAGGCCATTATTGATTCCAACTTTGATATTAGTCAGGTCAACAAACAAGCCATGCGGGTCTGGTTAGACTTTTGGTCTGCAAGTATGCACCTTCCCGAACTTGGACGTTTACAACGAATTAATGATCAACGCCTGTATTCCAACCTGAAACATTATTTCCTCATGTTGGTCGATGATAAACAACAGGCAAGCATTGCCGCCCGCGGATTGGCGGCTTTGATTGACGGATTATGGTTACGTGGCAGTTTAAGCAGTCATGATGAGTTTGACAGCCAGCTGGCACGTTCCATTGCTTACGATTATGTAAAAACGCAATTGCAATTTGCGAACAAGCCTTTGCAGGAGAAACAGAATGAGTGATGCACAAGTTCATCAATTGTATATCCACGGACGTTATGTCGCAGCGACCAGTGGTAAAACATTTACCAGTATTAACCCTGCCAACGGTGAAGTGATCGCAACACTTCAACAAGCGTCACAACAAGACATTGAAGCGGCTGTTCAAAGCGCACAACAAGGCCAGAAAATCTGGGCTGCCATGACCGCAATGGAACGTTCTCGTATCCTGCGTCGTGCAGTTAATATCTTACGTGAACGTAATGATGAACTGGCTCAGTTAGAAACCCTCGATACAGGTAAAGCCTACAGCGAAACATCGACTGTCGATATCGTAACGGGTGCCGATGTACTTGAATACTACGCAGGCCTTGCGACTGCCATTCAAGGTGAACAAGTTCCACTTCGCGAATCAAGCTTCTTCTATACCCGTCGCGAACCCCTCGGTGTAGTGGCTGGTATTGGTGCATGGAACTATCCAATTCAAATCGCAATGTGGAAATCTGCCCCTGCCCTAGCTGCAGGTAATGCCATGATTTTCAAACCAAGCGAAACCACGCCACTGACTGCATTCAAACTTGCTGAAATCTATACCGAAGCAGGCTTACCAGACGGCGTATTTAACGTGGTACAAGGCGCTGGTCGTGATATTGGTCAATGGCTAACTGAACACCCAGTGATTGAAAAAATCTCGTTCACTGGTGGTGTCGAAACTGGCAAGAAAGTGATGGCAAGTGCTGCGGGTTCAACGTTGAAAGAAGTGACCATGGAACTTGGTGGTAAATCTCCGCTGGTTATTTGTGATGATGCCAATCTTGACCGTGCCGCTGATATTGCAGTGATGGCGAACTTCTTTAGTTCTGGTCAGGTATGTACCAACGGTACGCGTGTATTTGTACCAAAAACCATGCTCGCTGATTTTGAAGCAGCCGTTGTTGAACGTGTAAAACGTATTCGTATGGGTGATCCAATGGCCGAGCAAACCAATTTTGGTCCACTCACCAGCTTCCCGCATATGGAAAAAGTATTGTCATTCATCGAGTCTGGCAAACAGCAAGGTGCGAAAGTGTTGATCGGTGGTGGCCGTGCCACTGAAGGCGATCTAGCCAAAGGCGCATACGTATTACCAACCGTTTTCAGTGATTGCCAAGATGATATGGCGATTGTGCAGGAAGAAATCTTTGGCCCAGTCATGAGCATTCTGAGCTATGAAACTGAGGAAGAAGTGATTCGCCGTGCCAATGCCACAGATTTCGGTCTGGCAGCAGGTGTGGTGACTCAAGACATTACCAAAGCACATCGCATTATTCACCAGCTTGAAGCAGGTATTTGCTGGATCAATACATGGGGTGAATCCCCTGCGGAAATGCCAGTAGGTGGCTATAAGCAATCAGGCGTAGGCCGTGAAAATGGCTTAACCACACTGGGTCATTACACCCGTATCAAATCTATTCAAGTTGAGTTAGGTGAGTATCAAAGCATTTTCTAATGCGCTCACCCTTCACCCTCAAGATTAATCCTATGTGCCACGCCATCACTTGATCGCGCTGGCACTCTCCAGAATACAAAAGGGATAACGATGAATACTCAAGCATACGATTACATTATCATTGGCGCAGGATCTGCCGGAAATGTGCTCGCAACACGTCTGACTGAAGATAAAGATGTGTCTGTTTTATTATTGGAAGCCGGTGGCCCCGACTACCGTTTAGATTTCCGCACTCAAATGCCAGCCGCTTTGGCATTCCCATTACAAGGCCGTCGCTATAACTGGGCTTATGAAACCGATCCTGAACCACACATGAACAATCGCCGTATGGAGTGTGGTCGTGGTAAAGGTTTAGGTGGCTCTTCTCTCATTAACGGGATGTGCTACATCCGTGGTAATGCCATGGATCTGGATCAGTGGGCAACCATGAAAGGTCTGGAAGATTGGACTTATGCAGACTGCTTACCGTATTACAGAAAAGCTGAAACTCGCGACATTGGTGCCAATGATTATCATGGTGGTGATGGTCCTGTGTCAGTGGCAACGCCTAAAAATGGCAACAACGTACTGTTCCATGCGATGGTTGAAGCAGGCGTACAGGCGGGTTACCCACGGACTGACGACTTAAATGGCTATCAACAGGAAGGCTTCGGTCCAATGGATCGTACCGTAACACCAAATGGTCGTCGTTCAAGTACCGCGCGTGGTTATCTGGATCTGGCCAAAGGTCGTCCAAACTTAACCATCATTACGCATGCCACCACCAACCGCATCCTGTTTAATCAAAAACAGGCTGTGGGCGTGGAATATATTATTGGTGCAGACAAAGCCAATATGAAACAAGCACAGGCCAAACGTGAAGTCTTACTTTGCGCAGGTGCGATTGCGTCACCACAAATCCTGCAACGTTCAGGCGTGGGTGAAAGTACCTTCCTGAAATCGATGGACATTGATGTAGTTCATGATTTACCAGGTGTCGGTGAAAATCTGCAAGACCATTTAGAAATGTATTTGCAATATCAATGTAAGCAACCTGTTTCACTTTACCCTGCCCTGCAATGGTATAACCAGCCTGCCATTGGCGCTGAGTGGCTATTCAACGGTACTGGCGTTGGCGCGAGCAACCAGTTCGAAGCGGGTGGTTTTATCCGTAGTTCGGAAGAATTTGACTGGCCGAATATCCAGTACCACTTCTTACCTGTCGCGATTAACTACAACGGTAGTAATGCGGTGAAAGAACATGGTTTCCAAGCCCATGTCGGTTCAATGCGCTCACCGTCACGCGGTCGTATCAAGTTGAAATCAAAGGATCCGTTTGAGCATCCAAGTATCCTGTTCAACTACATGTCAACTGAGCAAGACTGGCGCGAGTTCCGTGATGCAATCCGTATCACCCGTGAAATCATGGCACAGCCTGCACTCGATCCATATCGCGGTGAAGAAATCAGCCCGGGTAAACATATCCAGACTGATGCTGAGCTAGATGAATTCGTCCGTACCCATGCGGAAACAGCATTCCATCCTTCATGTAGCTGCAAAATGGGCGAAGATGAGATGGCGGTTGTAGATGGTCAAGGTCGCGTTCACGGCGTACAAAGCTTGCGTGTGGTCGATGCCTCAATCATGCCATTGATCATTACTGGTAACCTGAATGCCACCACAATCATGATCGCAGAAAAAATTGCCGATCAGATCCGTGGTAAAAAATTGCCGCGTTCAGAAGCAGGTTATTACAAAGCGGGTACAACACCGGCACGCCAAGCGCCGTTACGTCCAATACAATAAGCATGAAATTCCTTTAGGGGATACCCGAGGCTTAGGCTTCGGGTTTCACTTCATTCAGGGAGAAATGATGAAAAAAACCTTATTCGTAATTGCACCTTTCGCTTTTTATTTTCAAAGCACTCACGCAACTGAACCCACCTCACCTTACTCTGCCAATATCACTGCGGCCAGCCAATACGTTTCACGTGGTTTCCAGCAAACTTGGGGTAAACCTGCCTTACAGGGTGGACTGGACTACAATCATGACAGCGGTTTTTATGCAGGGACATGGGCATCGACTGTAAGCGATCACTTTATTCGTGATGCCTCTGTTGAATGGGATGTATATACGGGTTATAGCCGTACTATTGGGGATTTTACGGTCGGGACTAAAGTTGCCTATTACTATTATCCAGGCGCAAAAACCACGGCTGACACAGGCAACACCCGCTTTGACTATGGGGAAATCATCCCTGAAATCAGTTACGGCCCATTAAGCGTTAAATATGCCATTACTTATACTCAAGACTATTTTGGCAATAATTCCGATACGCTAGGCATGGGAAATAACAAACATTCTCGCGGCTCAGGTTATCTGGATGTGAACTGGTATCAACCGATCACACAAGGTTGGTCGGTCAATGCCCATTATGGCAATCAACGCATCAAAAACTTTTCTGCGGCCAACTTTCAGGATGCCAGTTTTGCGGTGAACAAAGAATTACCATATAACCTGTCCAGCAGCCTGACCTATAGTAAAGCATGGGATAAAGACGGTTTTTATCAGCAATATAGCAATGGTAATCCAAACGCCAAAGTCTCGAATCCAATTGATTCAACAGTGACATTTTCGCTGACCAAAACCTTTTAAATAAGCAAATATCAATTCAGTTTCCATAAAAAAAGCCGCTTTCGTTGAGAGCGGCTTTTTTTTAATTTTGGTATTAAGACTTGACCAATTCGATTGCTGATCCTGCACGTTTCGGATCAATCAAAATTTTGGCATGTTGCTCTGGGTCACGTAAGGCATCAAAGGCATTGCTCACCCCTTCCAGCCCAACCACCCCCGTGATCAATGGTGAACAGTCCACTTTTCCTTCTGCAATCATATGCAGGGTGTCTCGAAACTCCAGCGGTGTATAACCCAACACATACTGGATTTCCAGTTCTTTATTGATCGCTAATGCGGGTTCAATCTTATCGCTTTGCATGCACACCCCCACGCCTACAATACGTGAGAATAACGGTGCACCTTCCAGAATCTGCTGCATGATCCCTGCCACACCCACACATTCAAAAATCACAGGACGTTTTGGCAACACTCCAAGTTTATCCCCCACTCGCATGGCATTGACCCACGGTAATGAGTAGGTTTGAACCTTATCAAAAAGCCCCATTCCCATATTAATGGCTTCAGAAACATTGCCCAGTAAGCCCAACTCTTTCCAGTTGCTAAATGGAGATTGCTGTTTAGGATCAATCAAGATATCCGCGCCACATTGTTCAGCCAGACGACGACGATTTGGTGAAAAATCACTGGCAATCACGGTTTTAACGCCTGCCGCTTTGAGCATAATAATCACGCCCAAACCCACAGGACCACAACCGATCACGATGGCAGGTTCATTTTTCTTGATTCGGCTACGACGTACTGCATGTAAAGCCACTGCCATTGGCTCAGTTAATGCTGCACGATCCGCATCTAAACCATTCGGCACTGCAAACATCAAACTGGATTGCACCAGAACCTGCTCTGCATAACCTCCTGAAGCAGTTGGCGACAAACCTGTCGGAACATAACCCTGTGGATCAACATTTAATAAAGGCATGGCACAAACCAAGGTATCCGCTTTCAATTTCCGACGTGTTTTCGGGCCATAATCCAAGACCTTGCCACAAAATTCATGACCAAAAACCAGTTTATCGGAAGATTTTGCCACACCATTAAAACCAACTCGTGCTGCCAAATCATGCATGTGGTCACAGTGATGTTGCATATGCAAATCCGAACCACAGATCCCGCAACGCACCACCTCAAGCAAGACCTGCCCTTTGGCTGGAATCAGTTCAAGCGAATCTTCAAGTTGCAGTTGGGCGTTATGACAGACCAGAGATTTCATAGGATATTCCTTTTTTGTTTTATTCCAGTTATTCACTTTTCAGCTTGTTCTGATGGGCTGAGGAAGTGAGCAAACAACACTTTCCTTAATCCTGACAAGGATAATTGTCAAAACCTATGACCGAAATATAAATATCTTGAATAAATAAGGTCAGCTCCAACTTATATTGTAATTTCAGATTATTCTTTTGCTCAGAACAACATGCTTAAGCACTGTTTCAAACATTTCCACCAATCCTTTGAAAATTATATTTTTATTTAATTCCTATTCGAAACATCACACCAAATAAAAAGAGCTAAGGCAAATACCTTAGCTCCCATAACTTAGAAATTACTTCCAAGCCTGCCGAATCATATCTACCGCTTTCTCTGCAATCATGATTGTAGGTGCATTAGTATTGCCATTGACCACCGTTGGCATAATAGACGCATCAATGACCCGCAGGCCTTCAACGCCATATACTTTAAGTTCAGGATCAACCACAGCCATATCATCTACGCCCATTTTACAACTACCAACGGGGTGATAAACCGTATCGACACGTTGACGTAAAACTTCACGGATTTCATCGTCCGTTTTTACATTGGCCGTGAACATATCTTCTTTGATTTTGTCTTGTAAAGCGGGTGCCTGCATCAACTTTTGCGTGACTTTATAGCCATCTACCATGTCTTGAAGATCCTGTTCATCTTCAAGGAATTTAAAGTCGATGAGTAATGGATCATCCACATGCTTACCGCTGAGTTTGACTGAACCACGTGCGCGTGGATTCAACAAACAGACGTGACATGAAATCCCGTGCCCCATATGCATGGTACGGGCATGGTTATCCACCACGGCGATCACAAAGTGTAATTGCAAGTTCGGTTTATCTAGCTCAGGGCGACTCTTTAAAAAGCCACCACACTCTGCATAGTTTGTTGTAAGCAGACCACGACGATCTTTACGGTACAGTCCAATCTGCTTAAACAGATCCAGACTTCCCCCCATTGAGACACCAAAAGTGCCATCCATTAACTTGGTTTTATAGGCAAAGATAAAATCTGGATGGTCATGCAGATTCTCACCCACTCCCGCGAGTTCTTTAACCACTGGAATGCCATGCTTTTCAAGTTCCTGACGTGGGCCAATACCCGAAAGCATCAGGATATGCGGCGACTGGAATGCCCCTGCCGACAACAAGACTTCCTTATTGGCTTTGACAATCGTGGTTTGACCTTTATGTTTATATTCCACTCCAACCGCACGACCATTTTCAATCACAATACGTGAAACCTTAGCTTGCGTAACCACATGCAAATTCGGACGTTTTCCTAAATAAGGGAATAAATAACCACGCGCAGCACTCCAGCGCTCACCCTTTTTCTGGGTGACCTGATAAACACCTAAACCTTCTTGTTCGGCCCCATTGAAATCATCATTGAGTGGATAACCGATCTGTTTTGCCGCTTCAATGAAAGTTTTCTGATAAGGGTTATCTGAAAATAACTCACTGACATTTAAGGGGCCATGTTGACCATGATATTCATTATGGATACGTTCGTTATGCTCTGATTTTTTGAAATAAGGCAGCACCTCTTCATACGACCAGCCCGTATTGCCTAATGCTGCCCAGTGATCATAGTCACTACGATGCCCTCGAATATAGACCATAGCATTGACCGCAGAGCTTCCACCTAAACATTTACCACGCGGTTGATAACCTTTACGGCCATTCAGGCCTTTTTGTGGAATCGTTTCAAAAGCCCAGTTATTAATTTTAGTGGGAATACTGATGACAGCGGCGGCAGGTGTATTGACAAGCCAGCTATTACCTTCTCCGCCCGCTTCTAATAAACATACCGAAATATTAGGATTTTCTGTTAATCGTCCAGCCAGCACCGAACCTGCTGAACCACCACCTATAATTACAAAATCAAAAGCTGTTTGTGTCATCTCTATACTCTGTTTTTTCTTTTTAAAAAGCGGCAATATTATGCCAAATCTGGCATTTCAATACTGTTATCGTTGTATAAACAAGTTAATACATCAAATGCAAGTTAACGTGATCTCGATCAAACCACAAGCGTAAAATCGCGCAAATCACATGAAGTAAATCGCCAGTATTCAAAATCAGGAAAAAGATTCTTTCTCCAGCTTTTTCTGTTTTAAGTGTTCCACATGCTGTCGGTCTGTTTTCCAAGAAGGCTCCAGCACTTCTTTTTCTATACGATAACGAATTCTTTTTTGTTTCATCGGACTAATCACTTCTTGATTAAAACCTTTTATATAGTTTAACCATGATTTACCACGACATACATTTTCAGGCATTTCTGTTTTAAATTCACTCCGTGCGGTAAATACAATAACCGAATGAATATATTCAGGTGCTACAACATCATTTAAAACCGTTTCCAGTACTTTGGTATGTTTATAGTTCTGATGCAAAGGGTTTTGAAACTTATAACTTTTTTTATAAATTTTCTGCGTCCACTGTTTTTGCCGTGCATTACCAAAAATCCAGCCTGTATAATTTTTGGTTTCGATAATAAAAACCCCATACGGGCTTATTAGAATATGATCAATTTGTGTTGTACCTTGTTCGTGATCTGGCAGCGTACAGTTATTTAATAAGATATATTCCTCACCTAGGTTCTTATACATATCGGCTGAAACCTGCATCTCACCGACTTTACCTTTAAAATGCGGTGATTTTAAATAAGCAATCAAAATGAATAGAATAAACATTAGAATGAAATAGAAAAACATATCCCCGACCCCACTTATAATTTTTAAACGTTTAACAAAATAATTTTAATAAGTTTTATAAATATCATATTTTAGGATAGGAAAAAATCCAGACGTAAAAAAACCGCTAAATTAGCGGTATTTTATCTCATCTTTAAGATGATGGTCGGAGCAGTAGGATTCGAACCTACGACCCCCTGGTCCCAAACCAGGTGCACTACCAGGCTGTGCTATGCTCCGAAATTGGGGTGAATGACGGGATTCGAACCCGCGACAACTGGAATCACAATCCAGGGCTCTACCAACTGAGCTACATCCACCATCAAAATTTAGTTCTATGTACCAAGCGACCAAATGGCGCGCCTGACAGGATTCGAACCTGTGACCATCCGCTTAGAAGGCGGATGCTCTATCCAACTGAGCTACAGGCGCATAACGATGATAATAATATCAAGCGATACTTCGCCGATCTTAAACTAATGTTTTACAACACTATTTTAAATGGTCGGAGCAGTAGGATTCGAACCTACGACCCCCTGGTCCCAAACCAGGTGCACTACCAGGCTGTGCTATGCTCCGATTTCTCAGCTTTTAGTGTATCGCACATCGTGCGGTACGGTGTGCATTCTAGGCGCGACGCTCTGGAACGTCAACACCTATTTTTCAAAAATATTAAAAATCCTTACCAAATGTATATTTAACAAGCATCTTGATGCTTTTTAACGCTTTAATGAGGCACTAAAGTTCAACATTCGATCTAAAGGCAATTTAGCGCGTTCCGCCAAAGCTGGATCAACGTGTATTTCTTGATCAGCATGCTGTAATACATGCAGAATTCCATCAAGTTCATTCATTGCCATCCAAGGACAATGCGCACATGAACGACAAGTTGCCCCCTCACCTGCGGTTGGCGCTTCAAATAATTCTTTATCTGGCACTGCTTGTTGCATTTTATAGAAAATACCACGGTCGGTTGCCACGATCATTTGCTTATGCGGTAAAGTCTGGGCCGCTTTGATCAATTGCGAAGTGCTTCCCACTGCATCTGCAATATCCACCACCGACTCCGGTGACTCAGGATGTACCAAAACCGCTGCATCTGGATAAAGCGCTTTCATTTGTGTAATACCACGGGCACGGAATTCTTCATGTACGATACAAGCACCATCCCATAGCAACATGTCAGCGCCGGTTTTCTTCTGAATATAGCGACCTAGATGCTGATCAGGTGCCCAAATAATTTTTTCACCTAGACTATCGAGATGTTCAATGATTTCAACCGCACAGCTTGAAGTCACCACCCAATCTGCACGGGCTTTCACTGCTGCTGAGGTATTGGCATAGACCACCACGGTATGATCAGGATGTTGGTCACAGAATGCAGCGAACTCATCCACTGGACAGCCCAAGTCAAGTGAGCAAGTTGCTTCCAAAGTCGGCATTAATACCGTTTTCTCAGGTGATAAGATTTTTGAGGTCTCCCCCATAAACTTTACACCAGCCACCACCAATGTTGTCGCAGGATGATCACGACCAAAACGCGCCATTTCCAATGAGTCAGAAACACAACCACCTGTCAGTTCAGCAAGCTCTTGCACTTCTGGATCACAGTAATAGTGTGCCACAAGCACAGCATTACGTTTTTTAAGTTCTGCTGTGATTTGAGCGAACTTTTCTTGTTTCACTTCTGGGCTAAGGCTATTGTCCTTTGGCTCACCCAAACGATCTAAATGCGCCTGCACAATATTTTTGGCTTCGTTCGCAATTAAATTCGCATCATTCATAAAACGTCTTCTCTATCCTGCGTGCTTGCATCACTGCAAACCTATAACGTGGGTGTTTGGGTGATCATTTGTTGAGAATCACACTGTCCACAAACCAGCTTATAAAAAAAGCCCCACTGTGGAGGCTTCATTATAACGCAAATTTATGAGCGATAATCGGCATTAATTTTTACATAGTCGTAAGAAAAGTCACAGGTATAGACCGTATCTTTTGCAGTACCGCGACCAAGATCAATTCGAATGGTAATTTCTTTTTCAGCCATCACCGCAGCGCCCGCTTCTTCGGTATAGTCAGGGTTTGCACCACCGTCCAGACAGATTTGCACATCGCCCAACCAGACTTGAACCTTGCTACTGTCCAGATTTGGCACGCCCGCCTTACCAATGGCCATCACAATACGTCCCCAGTTTGGATCTGAAGCAAATAATGCGGTTTTAATGAGTGGTGACTCTGCAACGCTATACGCTACATCACAACACTCTTGCGTATTTGCCCCGCCTTCAACCTGAACCGTGATGAATTTGGTTGCACCTTCACCATCACGTACGATTAATTGCGCCAGACGATCCATGATACGTGCAAGCACGGCAAGAACGTGTTGATAACGCGCATCATCCTGACGCTGGATTTCTATGCCACCGGCCAAACCTGTTGCCACAAAGATACAAGAGTCATTGGTCGATGTATCGCCATCAATCGTGATGCGGTTAAAGGAATGCTCAACCGTGGTTTGCAATAAACGTTGTACCAGTTCTTGGCTAATCGGTGCATCAGTTGCAACAAAGCTCAGCATAGTCGCCATATTCGGACGGATCATGCCTGCACCTTTACTGATGCCAGTCATGGTATAAGTCACGCCATCCAGTTCGAACTGCTCAGATGCGCCTTTCGGTGTGGTGTCTGTGGTCATGATGCCAGATGCCGCTTCAGCCCAACGATCTGCATTTAACTCATTTAATGCAGGCTGAATGCCTTGAACCAAACGTTCAATCGGCAATTGTTCCCCAATTACACCTGTTGAAAAGGGCAAAATCTGGTTGGTTTGCACACCAGTTAATTCAGCTAACTTGGCACATGTGGTTTCTGCATTTTTATAACCGACTGTACCTGTTGCAGCATTGGCATTACCCGTATTGATGATCAGATAACGTGGGGTATTTTCTGCTAAATGCTTTTTACTCAATTGGACAGGCGCAGCCGCAAAAGCGCTTTGGGTAAATACCCCAGCAACCTTTGATCCTTCAGCAAATTCAAAAATGACTAAATCTCGTCGATTTGGATAACGTACATACGCCTCAGTTGAGCCAATTTTTACACCCTGCACCACATGCATAAGTGGCATTGTTACGTCACCAACAGCCATTTTTAAACTTCCATTCAATTTGTTATGAAAAAGAAAATGAATCCACACCCTACATATGAGACTCGGAAAAGTCATCTACAACCTGCGTAGTATCTGTAATATCTCGTTTCTGCGATAGATAAGAACAAATACCACAAGTGAACAGGTTTTGTAGATGACAATGCCTTTGGTTACTTTGGGCGAAACCAAAGTAACTCGAACCGAAGGTTATTCCTATAATTGAATTACACTAGACAAGATACCGCCTCGCCAGTAATTTATTTACAGTTCAAGTCATAAAATATGTTGATTCATATCTGCTTTGGTAGCTTATTCCAAAAAGAAATGAAAATCGAGTATTAACAATACAGATTATGGAATTTGGCTTTGCTCTAAACTGAGTAAAATCTGCTTCTTATCCAGACCACCCGCAAAACCCACCAACGCCCCACTCGAACCAATCACCCGATGACACGGCGCAATAATCGAAATCGGATTCTTGCCATTGGCAGCACCCACCGCACGCACTGCTTTTTCATTCCCCAACTGAACAGCTATCTCTTTATAACTGCGCGTTTCCCCATAAGGAATATTCAATAATGCTTGCCAAACCTGTTGCTGAAAGGCAGTTCCCTGAAAATCCAGAGGCAGATCAAATTGCTGACGTTGCCCTGCAAAATATTCTTCTAATTGTTGTTTCACTTTATGCAACATTGGATGCTGGCGATCTTCAACTAACTCGGCTAAACGAACCCGTTTATGATCTTCGTTATCCCACATCACCGCAACCAATGCCTGATCATGTGCAACCAGCTTTAATGCGCCAACAGGCGAATCCATATACATATAAACCAGTTGCATCATGTTCTCCTTAAACCATTAATTTGATGAGAGCTTCATCAACATCAAACCTGATACGATCAAAACCGCTGCAATCATCCGCATCGCAGTCATCGGTTCATTTAACACCATGATCCCGACTATAAAAGATCCAATCGCACCAATCCCGGTCCAGATGGTATATGCCGTTCCTAGCGGAAGTGTACGCATTGACATAGATAGCAACACCACACTTAAAACCATGAAAACAATCGTTATGATACTTGGCGTTAACTTGGTGAATCCTTCAGACAACTTCATCGAGTATGCCCAGATCACTTCAAAAATACCTGCCAAAACTAAAATTGCCCACGCCATTTTATTACGCTCAACTTTATCAAGGGTTGGGTCGTCCCAACGTGATTCTTTCGAGGGAGGTCGTCCTCCTAAGCCCAGCAGTGTACTGTAAAATAAACCATAATGTGCTGTGTTATGTATCAACTTAAATGAAATTTTGAGCCATGATCAGCGACTCATCCTATTTCTTTCGTAAGGCTTTTAACCATTGTTCGAAACGTTCAATAAGCTTGGATAAAAACTGTTGCAACTGGCTTAAAGCATTTTCATTTGAAGGGTTCAATTGACCTGCATGTGTCTTTTTCTTGGCTGTTGCAAGTTCCAAAGGTTCATAATGCGGCATGGTTTGTTGTAGTTCAGCACCCAGATTTAAGCGCATTAAAGCCCCAGTAACAGCCTCAATTGGATCTTGATGATAAAGCGCCAAATGACGGGCATCGACATCAATGCAATGTTCAATGAGCAGTTCCGAAAAAGGAATGAGAGCTTGCCTTACCCGTTGTTGTTCTACATCACTCCTCATATCAGGAATATGATAAAAACTGACGTACATGCTGCCATCAAGTGGAATCAGTTCAAGCTGAGATGTAGAGACGCGCTGCGGCTTTTCGCCCGATGGAGTAGCGTGAGTATTTTTATCTCTTATTGGATTGTCTTGTTGTTCTAAAGCCATTTATGCACCATGAATGACTCAAAAAAGATACTGTTAGTATAAACCAACAGTATCTTGAAAAAATGACATTTTAAACAAAATATCAAAACTTTAGCGTAAGTCCGGCACCATAGATCCAACCTGTTTCAGAATCAGTGGCTTCTTGCCAGTCAGTCGCCTTGCGTCCCTTGTTATAGCCATAAGCCACATCAATAAAAGGCATCACACGATTCTTCACAATTTCATATCGGGTTTTAATCCCCACTTCTGCATCGGCAAGCCCTGTTTTGGCAGCGTACTTGGATTCATCTCGCAGTACCCATTCCATTTCCAGATAAGGCTGCATAATTAGCTTTTGTGTAAGCAAGAAATCACGTTCTGTTTCCAGCACAAAGCGCCATTGCTGATCCTGTCCCGCATACAGATGTGCATCGGTTTCAAAAAAATATTGAGCCATGCCATGTAAACCCACGACACCTTCAAACTGTTCCTTATCGACTTGCTGCTCGGCGTTATAACGGTAATTTACACCAGCTTGGACATCCCAGAAATCTGAAATATTACGGCTATACAGGGCCGCAATACGTTGCTCCGATTTTTCAGACTCAGCCTTGGCATAATCGGCATTGATAAACAATTTATTTTCATCACTGCCAACCCAGGTTTTTAATTTAGACTTAAGCGTACCCTTGCCATCTTCATCCAGCATCCATGTGCTATCCAACTGAGTCGATTGATAGATTTGCCCACCATGTTCACGGGTATGATCGTGCTGCCCATGTTCTGTTTCAGGCGGTTGCTGAACTGTTATCTGACGTTGATGTTGTGAATGATCCATTGGAGATGCAGCAGCCACCGGCATATTCTGTTGTGCAGGCATCTCCATTTGCATCATGGCGTCATGCCCTTCATGCGCATAAGCTACTCCACTCAACGAAGAAACCATGCCACCGATTGCCAATAATTGTGTATATCGTTTCATTTTAGAAACTTGCTTAGTGATGTGCATGGCTCGCTCCTTGAGATGATTGAACAGGGGCTTGAACTGGAGTTTTTGAATCGTCGACATTGGCAACGATCAGCTTACTCATCATGCCTGCACTCATGTGGTATAACAGGTGACAATGGATTGCCCATTCTCCTAATTCATCCGCGGTCAACAAAGCTGTTACCGTCTTACCAGGCGGCACAATCACCGTATGCTTATTTGGCATATCTTGCGGTGCCTGTCCATTTTCCAGTTGCATAAACATGCCATGTAAATGCATCGGATGCGCCATCATACTGTCATTGACAAATTTCAGGCGGATACGTTCACCATAACGCACAGTTAAAGGTTTAAAGTCAGGATCACTAAACTTCTTGCCATCAATGGTCCAGATATAACGTTCCATCGTCCCACCTAGACGAATCACCACTTCACGTTCTGCTGGACGGCTATATTTTTCTGGCTGGGGTTGCAATGATTGCAGATCAGCATACGTTAAGGCTTTCTGACCTGCTGGGGTTGCAGCATTGGCCCAGCCCTGTACAGTATGAGTGCTTTCTTCTTCAGAAGAGTCCTTCATTTGATGCTGGCGATGCTCCATCTCTTTGATGTTCATCTGTGCATGGGCACTATGATCCATTTGAGACATGTCCATATTTTCATGTGAAGCATGATCCATGCCTGCATGTTGTTTAGAGGCATCGGCCTGTTTGTCCTGAGCAGTCTGATGTTGGCCATGATCCATCTTGCTCATGTTCATTTGCGTATGCGCGCTGTGATCCATGGCTGATTGCGAGGTTGTTACAGTCTTCTGCTGTTCCTCTGGCATCTGGTGCTGACTATGGTCCATTTCGCCCATTTTCATTTGACCATGCGAACCATGATCCATGCCCATGTCTTCCATGGTTAATAAGGCACGTGGACGTGCTTTGGGAATCTGAACACTCGTTGGAGTGGTCACCATTTCATTCTGCAATGAGGCAATGGCAAAACCAGAGCGATCAATCGACTCTGCTTCAATTTGATAATGTGCCTGTTTCGGTTCGACCAACACATCATAAGTTTCTGCCGTACCAATACGGAACTCATCTACAGGAATAGGCTTTACTGGCTGTCCATCGGCACTGATCACGGTCATTTTCAGGTTAGGAATACGTACATCAAAAAATGACATCGCCGATGCATTGATAAAACGCAAACGTACCTTTTCACCCGTCTTAAAAGCACCTATCCAGTTTTGCTGTGGCGTATGCCCATTCACCAAAAAGGTATAACCCGTGACATCGGACAAATCCGTTTTCAGCATGCGCATCTGGTTCCACATCGAGCGATCTTGCCAAGTTGCTTTCAAGCCTTGTTGCTTGAACTGTTTCCAGACACCGCCAACTGTTTCACGCTGGTTCTGATAATACTCGGCTGATTTCTTCAGATTTGCCATGATCTTGTCACTTTCAGTTTCATGGAAATCAGACAACATAACCACATAATCACGTTCAGCTTTTTCATGTGCTGCGACAGGCTGCTTGCCTTTTGGATAAATCACCAAAGGGCCATATAAACCATCCTGTTCCTGCCCCTTACTGTGCGCGTGATACCAGTAAGTGCCATTTTGGCGAACCTTAAAACGGTACTCAAAACTGCCATTCGGCTTAATACCTTTGAAACCGTTAAAGCCTGGCACACCATCCATGAGTCCGGGTAAAAGCAGACCATGCCAGTGTAAAGAAGTATCTTGATCTTTGAGCTGGTTATGAACATGAATGACAGCTTCATCCCCCTCCTCAAATTCAAGCAGCGGCGCAATAAATTTCCCATTCACGGTAATACGTTGTACGGGTTTACCTGTCACATTGACAGTGCCCTGATTAATATTGAGATGATATTCTTTAATTGCTGCCACACTATAAGGTGCGAACAATAAGCTTAGGCTAGCGACAACACCAGCATATATTTTTGAGGACATGATGATTTCCTAATCTGTTAACTTTAAAAATGCTCACTTCCCTTTTCACAAAGCGAAAGAGCCTGCAAAGACAGATCAGGTTCTAGGAGGGCGTAAAATCTCTTGCCAATAGCCAGCAAGATGCCGAGCTTGGTAGTCCGTATTGATATACGTACTCAGCTCTAAAAATGGCGAAGTGGAAAGGCTTGGCGTATTTTGGTCTAAAGCAAAATTGATGCTTTGACAATGCGAGGTACTATTACAATCCTGACAATGCAGATGATCCTGCATTTGTCCATCATGACATTGACCGAGACTCATGCGATCTGCATGTGAGCTTTGCGCAGAATGATGTTGCATCATTTGCTGATCATGACACGATAAGGTTGAAACAGTAGATGAATGATGAGAGTGAACCTCTTGAACTGCTGCAACGGCCGCACTGCTTCCCCCAATGAAAAAAATCATCAGGAATACAAACCACAAATGTCTGTATTGCTTGCGAAATTGCACTAAAGGTTCCTTGTTTCTATCAATTCAGGTAATTGAATATGCCTAGCATAATTTCTTTCTGCTTTATGCACAATGATCTCACTGTTTAAATTCTTATCATTATATTCAACAACAGCATGATTTCGCTGTTTTCTTGGCCTATTCAAACCTTTAAGCCCACCGCGCAAAAATAGTGCAAAATAAATAAGTTAGCGCATAAAAAAAGGACAAAAAATTGTCCTTTTTTCGTTTTTTTGCTGTGAATATAAACAACTGAAATCATTTTGTTTATTTTAACAACATCTTATCCACCTGCTTATCAACATGGTTATCCACCCAGTTATAAACAAAGTTATCCACAAGCTTATGTGAAAAATAGGATGAAAACACTAAACTTCTGTTGCACCAACTTGAGCCAGCTCTGCACGCATCTGATCGATCACCGCTTTATAGTCTGGTTGACCAAAAATTGCCGATCCAGCCACGAACATATCCGCACCCGCTTCTGCAATCTCACGAATATTTGCTGGGCCAACACCACCATCAACTTCGAGGCGGATATCACGACCGCTGGCATCAATAATTTGACGCGCCTGACGTAATTTATCCAAAGTCATTGGGATGAATTTCTGGCCGCCAAAGCCTGGGTTTACGCTCATCAATAAAATCTGGTCGACTTTATCCAATACGTAATCAAGATAATGCAATGGTGTTGCCGGGTTAAATACCAAGCCTGCTTTTGCACCACCCGCCTTGATCAATTGCAAAGCACGGTCAATGTGATCCGTTGCTTCTGGGTGGAAGGTAATAATTTCTGCACCCGCTTCAATAAAATCACCAATCATGCGATCCACAGGTGAAACCATCAGATGCACATCGATAGGTGCTTTGATACCGTAATTTTTCAGTGCCTTACATACCCCTGCACCAAAAGTAAGGTTTGGTACATAGTGGTTATCCATCACATCAAAATGTACAACGTCTGCACCTGCAGCTAGAACTTTTTCTACCTCTTCACCTAAACGCGCAAAATCAGCAGATAAAATCGAAGGAGCAATCAAATAAGGCTTGGACATGGATGACCTGGCAAACTCTGAGAAAAATGATGAAGTGATTATAACAAATTCAGCACACTTAGGGCTGTTACAAAGTCATTATTCAAGCATTGCAAACTTGCAACAACGCGTTGCATCTGGACTATTTTTATCTCGCCTGCGCTTTGCTATGTTAGTCAATGAAATTAGAGGAAGAAAAGCAACATGAATAGCAGCACAAATATCACGACGACTGAAGGAAAACGTATTAGTAAACGTTTGCTCAATCACTGGAAGCATAAGTTTGAAGTTGCAGAAACGGAAACAGAGACAAAAATCTTCATGCCTACTGCAACCGTCACCCTCACACCGTATGAACAGCATTTGGCGGTGCTGATTGAAAACCAGCAAGATGATGTCGCACATCTCGAACAAGTGGTGATCAATCATTTAAACCGTATGGCACAGCAGGAATTTGTGGCTGAATGGCAGCACAATTAAAAAGAAGCTCAAATGAGCTTCTTTTTTTTATCCCGCTACTTTTTCAAGCTGAATGGCGTGGAACTGTAGATGATCATCGATAAAACTTTGAATAAAGTAATAGCCATGATCATAGCCTTTGTGTAGACGTAAAATGAGCGGTTGCTCAGCTTCCAGACAGGCTTGTTTAAATTTTTCAGGATTCAACTGAGCAAAAAACTGGTCATCCAGTCCTTGATCAATCAGGATTTCTTCAAATAATCCACCTTTCTGCTGCACCAGCGCGGTCGCATCATGTGCCGCCCATTGCTGCTGATCAGTGCCAAGATATTGGCTAAATGCCTTTTCACCCCACGGGCAAATACTTGGCGCACAAATCGGCGCAAAAGCCGAAACCGATTTGAATTGGTCAGGATATTTAAAGGCTAAGGTCAACGCGCCATGTCCACCCATTGAGTGTCCAAAAATTCCGATCTGATTTTCAGCCACAGGTAACGCTTGTAAAACATGCGCATAGAGTTCATCAACAAGATAAGACTCCATTTGATAATGCTCAGCCCAAGGTTGCTGGGTCGCATTAATATAAAAGCCAGCTCCCTGCCCAATATCCCAATGATCGCCTTGTGCAACATCTTCACCACGTGGAGAAGTATCAGGTGTAATTAAAATCAGGCTGAGTCGAGCTGCCATCCGCTGTGCATGGGCTTTAATCGCAAAGGTTTCTTCGGTACAGGTTAAGCCTGCAAGATAAAACAAGGCTGAACACGCCTTGCCTTCCAATGCCGCAGGTGGCAAATAGCCCCCCACTTTGGTGCTGCCTTTAAGATGTTGAGACTCAAGTTGATAAATACGTTGCTCACCCTCAAAACAACGGTTTTTTTGCAGTAGCTGCATGTTCATCATCCTGTGTTTTTGTAATGTCTGTAGATGCAATATTTTGTGTCGGGAACAGATACGGTTCAAGCTGTGGCAGCATCAGTTCCATATTACGACCGATCGACCATTGCGGTTCAGATGGTTCAACACCTTGCGCCACTTCCCACTTGGTCACGGTCTGCTTGGCTTGCTCAAACGCTTTTTTCATGGAATATTGTTCGCGCATCGCCAGATCAAAAAACGCCCGACCGAAATAAGTATAGTCTGCTTCGTTATTACAGCCAAAAGAAGTTTTGTCTGCCGCAGAAGCCGTAATAATTAAAGTATCTGGTGATTGTAAAGCGGGAATAAAACTTCCTGAATAACACGCTGAAATCACAATAACACGCCAGCGAATTCCAGATTTATCCAATGTTTCTCTTAACCATTTTGGATCGACCTGATCCAGATTAAGAGGTGCATTCTCAATTTCAAAATGATTACGCTCACCATGCGATGTCATGTATAGAAACAACACATCGCTATCACGATTCATTTGCTGACCAATACGGCGTAAAGCCAACTCCATACTGGTTTTGGATGCGATTGGCACTTCTAAACGCGTAGCTGGATTATTAATCAGCATAATCGAACGCCCAAAGGTTCCAAAACGCGTATCGAACTGTTCTCTTATACGTTCAATTTCTGATTTGAATACATCCACATAGCTATCACCAGCCACACCCATAAAATACCAGTGGCTTTGTGCAATATCACCATATTGAATCTGATCCAGTGCTTTATCGAGCAAATGGCTTTGTGCATAGAAGGCATCTTCTGCAAAACTTGGCGGGGTCTGTTCCACTTTCCAGATCGGCTGATCCTTTACTGAAAGCTGCCATACCACCATGGTTGCAATCGTTGCCACAAAAACCAGCGCCCGCTCCCACCAAGGCCAGTTCAAAGCACGAGAAAAGACCCAAATTACAGCCAGACTTTGCCAGACAAATAAGCCAACAAACAGTGGCGGCAGGAAACCATTATAGATACTGTCAGGAATAAAGTTCAGATAACCATTTGAACCGAGATACTGAATGATGCATTGTAAAAGCAGAATATTGGTATCAAGTACCAACCATAATAATGCAGGCACCAGCATCAAACGCGGCTGGTTCATCCGTTGCGAAAGAAAAATACCGACAATAAGAGCAATAAAGGGCCAAAGTGCATAGCCAATCAAACCTTGAGCATTGAACTCCCCCATTTGACCCGCCACCAACCAGCTATAAAGTGAGTTGGTACAGCCACCGAGGATACCCCAGAGAATCAACTGGGTAATAGAAGGATGAACAACCTGTAAGGAACGGCGAGACCCGAGGAACAACCACATTCCAGCAATTTGGTTACTTTTAAAATCATGCCAGAGATTAATGGACGGTTTGAGGTCTATCATAAAATTCTTCGGGAGTTTCTCTTTTCAAGCCTAAACTGAAAATATGCCATTCTAATGATTGAATGTGCAGTACTTTTCCTAAAAGACGCAATGCGTGACTGTAGTGTAAGCTCGACAAGAATTTTTTAGCAATCATGCTTTTGCACTATATCACAAATCTTTACCGAGCATTGACGCAAGCCAAACAATCATTTAAATCTGATTTAAAGTTAACCTTTTGGAAAATATGCATCAAAACGACAAGCATCACCTAACCATTGGTGATCAGGGGTTTGATCCGCCAGATAAACTGCATGTCGTGGTCGTTTCACAATTACCCGTTTCGCGATCTGGTTGGCCAAATGCAAGAGTTGATCCCCAAGATCCATTTCCCCATCTTCAGGCAATAACATATGTAATAACTGCATTTGCTTCTTGACCTGAGCCTGTTTCTTTACTGCTTGCTGGTTCTGATCGCGTTGCGGAAACATGGGATCAAGATACACAACATCGACCTGCTCACCCTGCTGGACAAGTTGCTGTAAATAGCTATTAGAATCCGCATAGATCAGTTGAATACGCGACATAAATGACTGTAAAAACGGATCTTGCTCGGCCTGTGCTTTGGTGTATTCCAGTAACACAAACAGGATCGGATGTCGCTCAACCAGTCGTACATCGGCTCCCAAATAAGCCATCAGTAAACTGTCATGACCTAAACCGGCAGTTGCATCGATCAAGCTTGGTTTTTCACCGAGTTGACATGCTCGGGCAATCATCTCTGATTTTAAGCTGGCTCTTTTTAAACGGGGAATCTCGGCACGCCAGTCAGGTTGCATTTTCATCCCGTTGGCAGCAAGGCTCAGCCCATCGCTATCGATGACCAAAGCCATTTCAGGATTCAAACGTAAAAAACGGGCATTAATCTTTTCAACAATTTGACCATTCAACTGAACATTCAATTCAGCTAAACGGCTTTTCAATTGCTGAAATGCCTGTTCATATTCCGTTTGATACCAACACTCCATCTGCATTACCAATGCACCCAACCTGTCCACCACGTCGCCAAGATAAATAAACCAAATACAATTCGATAATACGCAAATGCCGTGAAGTCATGCTTAGACACATAGCGAATCAAGGCACGGATGACAACCAAGGCAGAAATGAAAGCAACGATAATACCGACAGCTAACACCATCATGTCATTGCTATGCAATTCATGACGCATCTTGTACATATCCAGTAAGCCAGCGCCCATCAGCACAGGGATTCCCAAGAAGAATGAGAATTCGGCTGCGGCTTTACGAGATACACCTAAAAATAATGAACCAATAATGGTTGAACCTGAACGTGAAGTCCCTGGAATCAAGGCCAGACACTGGATCAAACCAATGAGCGTCGCCTGTTTAAAACTCAGATCATCCACTTCTTTGGTAACGATCTGATGCGGTCGACGTTCCGCCCATAGAATAATAAAACCACCGACAATCAAGGCAATCGCAACAGTAATCGCATTAAATAAATAGGCTTTGACCACATCACCAAAAGTCAGGCCAATAATTACGATGGGAATAGACGCAATGATCAGGTTCAGACTCAGACGGCGACCCTGCTCTTGTCCAGTGAGCGCGCCTATCAGCGCTCCCCACAATTTACCCCAATATTCATAAATAACCGCGGCGATTGCACCAATCTGCACGGCAACAGCAAACATATCTCTTTTTTCAATCGTCCAGAAATCAAGAAGTTGCCCTGATAAAATGAGATGTCCTGTACTTGAAATGGGCAGGAATTCGGTAATTCCCTCAACCAAGCCCATAATTGCTGCTTTAAATAGCAATAAAAGATCCATAATTAACCTTAATTCGCCTTACCTTGTTCTGGAATTTTTTTCCATGCATCATCACGTAAATACACAGGCAGCGCATGTTCAGCATCGACCCATTTTTGCTGTGCCGCATAGCTTCTGGCAATCACAGCAATATCTTGTGCTGTTGCCTTAATCTGTACCAGTGCCGTGTTTTGAATGGAAACCTCAGCGGAGTCTATTCCAGTTGGCTTAATTAATTCTGAACCCGAACCAATCGGCTTAAATTTGCAATATGCAGAAGCTTGTTCGTAATTTAATAATTTTTCTTCATCCATCGCCTGCATCATACCCTGCTCATCCAGACAGAAGTTGGCGATATAAACTTCCTGCATGCGTGCGTCGAGTACAGCTGTAACTTGCGTTAAACCCGTAACACGATAAGCCGCTTGAGCCAAGGCCTGCAAACTAGAAACTGGAATCACGGGTAAATCCTGTGACCAAGCCAAAGCCTGTGCAACGGCGGCATTAATACGTACCCCACTAAATGAACCGGGGCCGCGACTAAACGCAATTGCTGCCAAATCAGCAAGTTGAGTTTGGGTTTGTAATAAGGCTTGCTCGGTTAAAGGCAAAATTGTTTGCGTTTGTGCTTTCGGCCGATCATCCAACTGAAAATAGAGTTCTTGAGTATCATCAATTAATGAAACAGAACACTGCTCATTTGCAGTTTCCAATGCCAGCAACTTCATGCAAAAACCTTAGCCCAAAAGAGATAAAAAACGTCGAGTATCATACTCCACTCAAACGCGATAGGCGAGTTCTTGGCTTTTTTATCTCAATAAAAAGCCAAGCATAAACTTGGCAATATCAAGACTTCATTTTTAAATAGGCTTAAAAAGTAAAGGGTTCCAGATTTAAGAAGTTTTTATAATGCTCTGCATAATGCAAGGCACTTAAACGCAAACGTGCAGCCCCTTGTTCATCCAGTGTTTTCACTACTTTTCCGGGAGACCCCATCACTACAGAATTATCTGGAATAACCTTTCCTTCTGGAATTAGTGCATTGGCGCCAATAATGCAATTCTTACCAATCACGGCGTTATTCAAAATAACCGCATTCATGCCAATCAGCGAATTATCACCAATGGTACAACCATGTAACATGACCTTATGTCCAACCGTCACATATTCGCCAATAGTCAATTCAATACCAGCATCAGTATGCAACACGGCATTTTCCTGAATATTCGAGAAATCCCCAATCCGTATCACACAATTGTCAGCACGAACCACTGCGCCAAACCAGATACTCACTTGCCGACCAAGTTCTGCTTGACCAATGACTGTCGCTGTTGGCGCAACCCAGCCATCCCAAGGTTCATGTAAAGCTTTTGGACTCAATCCCTGATAGGTATACATCATGATAAAAAACTCTTAAAAAATTAGAACTTTGCAATCCCAAAGTGCGGGGGATTCACGAGAAAAGGCCAGCTTTTTTGATAGCCCAATCCATATTGAAATAAAGACACCAACATACGCGCAGTCAGCCCCCACACCACTTCACTCTCCACTTGCATACTCGGGAAATATAACGATTGACGAGCCAAACGGACTTCGTAAGGCAAAGGAGGTGCATCGATGAGTTCTTGTAATGGGACAAAGAAAATCCGATCAATTTCGGTCGGTTGTGCCACTAGATCTACCTGAGCAGGAATTAGCCCCACGATCGGCTTAACAGACAAACCACTGCGTGCCCGCTGAATCGGCAGATCACCCAACAATTTGACATCGAAAGGATTCAGTGCCGTTTCCTCTTGCGCTTCACGCAAGGCCACAACAATATTACTGGTATCGCTCGGATCACGTTTGCCACCAGGAAAGGAAACCTCGCCTGCATGTTGAGACAACTGCATCGAACGGCGCGTGAGCAAAACTTTAGGCTGACTTTCTTGTGTAATCGCAATTAATACAGCAGCATCCGCCTGCTGGATTCGCTTGGAAAAACGTAACCGTTGTTGTAAAAGCGCGATTAACGATGGTTCTTCCATCTCAATTATCTCTTGTTCTCATTTTCCTTAATCAGCATCATAGCCGAATTTTTAGCTGCAATCATAGATCATGATGCGAAGTCATAAAAATTCGGTTATGCTGAGTTATCTCTACGGCTGATGATAACTATGAGCTTTTGCGTTGCGTGTGGACATCAAACTGAAGCAAAAATTCCACTTGGTGATCATAAATCACGATTGGTCTGCACACATTGTGGCAACATCCATTATGAAAATCCCAAAGTCATTTGCGGTGCATTAGCACTATGGGACGATAAAGTTTTACTGTGCCGTCGAGCCATTGAACCACGTTATGGTCTCTGGACTTTACCTGCGGGGTACATGGAATTATTTGAAACCATGGAACAAGGTGCAGCACGCGAAACCAGAGAAGAAGCTGAAGCCGAAGTTGAAATCGAACAACTCTATTGCATGTACAATATCCCGCGTATCGGACAGATCTACGTACTCTTTAAGGCCTTATTAAAACAAGGACAGTTCGGTGCGGGTGAAGAAAGTATCGAATGTCGCTTATTTGAAGAATATGAAATTCCATGGAAAGAACTTGCTTTCCCAAGTGTAGAACACACCTTACGACATTATTTTAATGACCGTAAAAGTGGACAATTTCCAACACATTTAGAAACGCTCGGTACACGTCTGGACCATACGGGATAAATAAAAAAGACCGCATTTATGCGGTCTTTTTTATTTTGCTGCCAATCAAGATTTTATCTTGATGGAGTTACACGCTGGAATTTTTTGATCTGCAACCTTAATACTTGCGGTACCCGTATAACGCTTAGCGATGGCACGCTCTGCATCTGTTGGTGCGATCAATTTACTCTTATCTGTGTCTTTATGATCATAGATGGTGATATAAGACGTCAGATAAACTGCATGCGTATTCAACCATGAAACTGTTTTATCAGAGAAGTTGGTCAAGTTAATTCCATTTGCTTCGCCATTCAACAAGTTATACACATTGATTTTTGCACCACTAATATTTTGTTTGTTATTTAGAGATGTAAAGTTTAAACCAAGTAAAATCCCCTCAAGTACGCCAAATTTCGGATTTGAGAAAATCATACGAACAGTTACGGATTTGTCATTACTTGAAGAGTTTGCACCACCCGTTGTACCAATTCGATATTGTGTTACACCAAACTCATCTAAATATGTACCATCTGCCTGAGGTTCAGCTTTAGCACAATTACCTGACATATCTGTTGCGGTTGCATCTTTTTTGATATCGGTTCGGATATCACCACGTTCATCAATCAAAATACCCAAATCAACAGGGGCAATGCTGGCATCTTGAAATCTAAACGTCAGGGTTGCATAGAGCGGAAATGCGTAACGTTGTTTAGATTGAACGTTGGCTTCTGTCGTAAACACATCTTTTGCTAGGTAACTTGCCGAGTTAAACTTAAAGATATCGGTTACACCCTTATATGTTAACCCATCAATATTCTGCTGCCATAAACCCAGATCTTTTGCATTCGTAAAAGGATCTGTACTCTTCGCTTTGGTGAGTTGACGATAAACAGCTTCTGTACTCGCGATATTGGTTCCATTAATCAATTTACCTTGTGTGATTAACAAATCCTCTGAGGCATTATTATTCAACATAAATCGCAAAGGCTGTTCAGGGTTAATCTCTTGATTAATCACATTAAACCAGTTTTTTTGTGCCTGAACCTGCATTTTCTCTGGTTTAGCGCTTCCAATCAATGCAAGTGGTGGAGCGACGACATTATTGGTGATAATCGGGTTACCTCGCCATTGTTGACCATAGCCGAGAATATAACCTTGACGATCTGTAAGTAACTCAAACCGCCCCATTAAATGGCGTAAGTTCGCGCCTTTTCCATCTGTAGCATTCAGACAGTCTGTATAAAGGTCTCTGTTACATCCAAACAGACCATCTGGGAATACGCCACTTCCTTCATTTGGCGTTTCGATGACAGCACCATTACTTCCCGCCTTAAATAGAGGTAACTCCGCATACCATACCCCAACCTGACTTAAATTCAGTAATTGAGTAACGAGAGCAAAAGCTTGTTCATCCGTAATTTCACTCACATCCAGCCAAGGTTTCAGAATCTCTGCATATGCCCCGCTACTGAGTTCATTTACACCAACATCCTGAGATATTTCCGCAAGCGTATTTTTCTTTTCCTTTGTGAATTCAATTTGCTGAATATCACCAATCACATTACGTTTGTCAGCAACACCCTGACTCTGAAGAATTTTAATAAGCGCCATTGCCACGCGTATAGTTTCGTCATCTTCACTTACACTTGCGGGCGTTTTTCCAGTTAGACCCATTGCTAAATCAATGATACGAATACGGGAATAAGCGGCTGTTTTAAGTTTGGTAATCTTATCTAATTGCACTGAACCTAAATTGATTTTTCGGGCGCTGGTCTCACCTTGAAGGTAGAAAGTAATCGTATCTCCTAACTTACAGGCACCCGTAGCAAGATTACCTTCCATTTTTGTTGAAAAATGATTGAATTTATCTGAGCTACAATCAAAATTAAGCCCTGCGATCGGATAATCCAATACAAACTGTAAGCATGTATCTTCTTTCACATTACAACTGGTATTTGAAGTAACACCTTCCACACCTTTAGTTGGATCTTCATTAATCTTGGCACTTTCACCACCACAACCATGTAACATTAGTGCAAGCGTAGATACTGCAAAAGGTAATAATATTTTCTTATTCATACATTTTAATCCTGTTAATGCTTACTTTAAAGCAGAGATCCTTATCTGGCCTTGATTTGATAATTCGCTTTCAGGCACATCAATTGCAGAAGCGAGTGGCGTCATCATCATATATTCAGCTTTTGGTGGAATTTTTATCACACCTTGAATCGCTGAATGTTGCAGCAGTGTTGTGTTCAGCGAGTTATTTTTAAAACCACTTACGGCCTCCTTTGCACAGCCTTTCTCATCTAAAAAGACGACCAACGGCCAATAATAAACAGGCTTTTCATTACTTGAGGCGTAAGAAGCAATTTGCATATATTCTACGGAATGATCTAGCTTGACCACTTCATACTCAAACTTTTCTTTTAAGGGCTTTCTCGGCCAGACACCAACTTCTTTTTTAGGCGTTAAAGTCTTAATTGATTTCTTATAATCCTTTAAGAAACAACGATCATTTTCAAAAGTTGCCGCCAAGTCCTCAGCAGATAAACGTATATAAGTACTCGATAAAACGATCGGTTCTTCAGGCTTAGGATTTCGGTTCAATAATCTATTGAGCATCGACTGGTTTACACCTTTTTTACGCTCAATTGTTTCCATACGTCCAGTTCCATCAGGCATTGTATAAAAACGTTTTTTACCGTCGAGGTTAAATTCTTGGTCTTCTAAATATTCATTATTTACGTATTCTACGCCATCAATTTTAGAAAGCGGCGCTGATGTAGAGTTCTCAACATTCACAGCATCACTAGATTGTTGGCTTGGTACCACGACTTCTTTCTTATTTGGCTTTTCTGATGCTAAAGATGGTTTAATCGAAATAGTAGGCTCAATATGAACGGGGTGAGATTTTTGTGATGACGTCACTGTTGGTAGTGCTGTTTCTGTCACAGGTGGCTGTGGTTGCTCCTTTTTAACCTCAACTATTTTGTTCACTTGCTTAGATGGTTCAGGTACGATGACAGGAGGATGGGAAACACTTGCATCGGTATTTTGTTTTTGTATTGAAGATTCTTTAGGCACGACCATTACAGTAGCTGGCTTTGAAGAAACAGCCTCTTTTTTATCTGGCTGCTTTTTCTCCACCACAACTGTTTCTACTTTCTCAACCTGTGTGACCTTTTCTTGCTTTTGTTGAACAGGTATCGTTTTTACAGAGTGAGATTGTTTTTTCTGAGGAATAATCATTGGCCGACCATCTGGGCCAATGATTGTATAGAAACCCTCTTCTGCATATACAGCTCCCCCGCTTGACAAAACAACGAACAAGGTCACGAGCAGAGGCTGTTTAATCATTTTATACATTACCATTTTGTTCTGTAGTTAATGCCAAGTAAGGTGACTTTGGTATTTGTTTTTACATTTAGGCCTGCATAAGGGTTTAATAAGATATTACCCACCCCAGTCTGATTCGATAAACTACTGGTGTTAGCTGGAATATCATCACGGCTACGCAAGAAACCTAAGGACAAATCCAGATCAGTATCCTGATCAAAACGATAACCAATACCTAGACCAAATAGTTGTGCATTATTAATCGGTACCATGGTATTTCGTTTGTCATCTGGAATAGAACTTGTACGAGGTTCATATCCCATCCGTAATTTCAAACGATCTGTCGCAGAATATTCAAAACCTATGCCCCAACGCCAAGAAGACTGGAAGCGTAATGGTAAAGCTAAGGAACGGTCTGTCACATCATTGGAAAGCAGCTTGGCAACTTTAAGTAATGAAATTTGTCGGTCAAACTCAAATCTAAATTTGTCCCAAGCCGAGAAGTCGGTCCAACCTACGTCAAAATTCATTTGCAAATCTGGGAATATTTTATATTTAATCCCTGCTTTAAAGTGCTGAGGATATTTGAAATCCATCGCAACCAGACCAGATTCCACATCTGGAACATAGCCAGGTAGGCCCAGAATCGCAGCAAGGATTTGTCCTGTTGCAGAAGAGTTTAATCCGGCAACCAACTGTTGTGGCGCAACTGCATTATCAATTAGATATTTACCTTTTAAGCGCATTTTGGCTTCACTTTGATACACCATACCAAAGCTAAAGTCATCAGTTGGTTCCCAAAGTAAGCCCAAGTTATAGCTTGGACTTAAGGACTGCTCCAAAGAAACATCCATGGCACCCATTTTATTAAACGGGTTCATTCCTTCTTTGGCATTACAAATACCGAATAACAATAAATCGGTAATAATATCGCCGTTGTCTTTAAATGGCCGGCAAACAACCTCATCGACCATACGTAATACGCCGATCATTTCATTCGGGAAACGTAAATCCGTTTTCAGGGCAATTGCCTGATAGGACATGCCGAATGAAGCGCCAAGTGATAAATGGTCATTCACCTGATAACCAAAAGACGGCGATAAATAAGTAATACGCTCTAAGGCAACCTGTTGCCCCATATAGTTACTCGGGTTGCCATCTTCTGCACCAAAACCAGCCACTAAAGGTGCATAAACCGCAGTTGCATAAGTCACTTTTGAACCTGGCGGCTTATATGAAATACCAGCAGTTGGTGCGACTAATGGTGAGTTAGGCCCCAAATCCACAATTTTCTTGAGAATCGGAACGTAAATACTGGCATATTCTACATCCCCGTGCACTGTACCTTTAAAGTCCGTACAGATATTAGAGTCAATTTCGGGACCATCATTACAAACCAATGGATCATCTGAGTAACCAAAAACGTTGTAACCAGCAGGTGCTGAATAATCACGTTTAATGGCAAAATTTGCCAAAATCCCTTGTACATCAGTTTGTAAACCCTCTAATTTCGCAAGTGCTGCTGGGTTAAAATGCACAGCACTAATGCCTGGCGGATCTGCTGTTACGGCATTCCCCAAAGCAAGCGATCTTAAGTCTACAGATAAGTCTTGTCCTAACTGTGCATTGGCAACAGTAGATAAACCAGCAAAAAATACGGCTATCGTTAAAGGACATAATTTAAGGTGTTTCACCATTACATCTCCTTAACGAATTTTTTTGCCAAAACCTATAATATCAAGTGGGAAAGATAGACCAAGTGACACATCTGGTGCATCTTCAGTTAAACCAATACCGACCGTACCATTCACAATCGTTTCAGGAGAAACACGAACCCCTAAAGCAAAAGACAGCATGGCACTACTCTGATCCCCAGACTCGTAACTCTCACCATTTGAGAAATTGAATTTTGCGCCTGTATTGAAGCTTTGTTGATACGACATGGTCAGTGACACGTCATAGTTAAATGAATAAGCAAAACCGAAAGCAAAGCCCCCACTCACACCTGGATCAAAACTCTCTAATGTTCTTCGACCTCGAGCTTGGTCTAAGCCAGATTCTTTAAAACCATAATTGACAGATACAGAACTAAATAATACAACTGGATCAATGTACTTACGGGTACTTGCACCAACACCAGCCGAATAATATCCCTTACCTGTTGAAAGTTCATCGATCCCGATTTCATAAGGACTGTCGCCTGTTTTAGTCGATAAACTTCCGAATAGTACTAAAGGTAAGCGCCCTTGTTTTAAAGGAAATGGTTCCCAACGTGCCCCAAAGTTAATATCCCCCAAGCCCGCTGCAGTTTTATCTTTTAATAATTCTTTTTTTGCAACTAGAGGCAATGATGCAGACAACGTAAGATTGTCTAATAAGCCGTACTGTACTGTAAATGTGTTGGTTAAGGTATGATTCGCATCTTCTTCAAATCTTAGGTTATTTAAGCTTCCATCCTCCATAGAGGCATCGACACGAGTATCACGATAATAGGTGTAGTCAATGTCGTAATAGGATGAAAAAACACCTTTTTTGATTAGCGAGTACTGACGCTCATTCGAGGTAAAGACTTCTTGCAGGTTAGTTTCTTGAGTTGCATCTGTTTCTTTTTTCTGCAATGCACTCGCCGCTTGATCAGCCTGACTTGTTTCAACCGCTGGAGCAACAGGGCTCGCCGTCGTCTCTTCCACAGACGGGTTGGTAGGTTCAGGGCTTACAACTGTTGCTTCATCTGTTTGAGGTGCTGTAGATTCAACTACAGGTTGCTGTTCCTCTGCTGCGTAAAGTGTTGATGTGATTGCGCCTAAACTCAACGCCAACACAGTCATCTTCATCCATGTATGATTCATTTTACTTTGCATCCTATTACATTAATTTTACTGATTTTTATTAACTATTTCCGCTTGTAATATAAGCGCATATACGTCGTAATTGGTTGGTTATAAGTATCTGATGTAGAGTTCGTATCCAATACTCGGCGCATTGTTGAGCCCTTGTCTGCAAGTTTCTCAAACTGTTGCGTTGGATATTGAATGTCAGCAAGCGCATATCGATTTACAGTTGCATCTTCCACATGACGCATATCAGAATCTTGGAGTGCCAATAAATTCTTTTGGTACTGTTGAGGTATATCAACAATAAATAATGTATTGTTATCCCAGATTTCTTTAAATCTAATCTCGTCAAAACTGATGTTGCCTAAAGCAGGATCAGCGACATAAACTCTTCCATCTTTATATGCTTTATATACTACAAAATGTTTAAAACCCGCATAGGTAATAGGAACAATTGCAGGTTGCTTCAAAGCAGTTAGATCAGAAAACTCGCCACGGTAACCACCACTTGTTAGCCCCAATGCTGAAACGAAACGTTTCATATCTAACAAGGAGAAACTACGACGCTCGATGATACGTTGATACTCACCATATTGAAGCAAACCGGTCATCGTCTGTTGTTCAGTCAAGTGCAAACCACCATAACCATTTAATAGCGTAGTTAAGGCTGCAGATCCGCAACTATAGTCGTAAGCTTGACGTACAATTCCCCTGAATTGATCTTCAACAGCAGGCTTAATCACCACGGCTTCGCGATGATTACGAGTAAATGAAGGATTACGGGAATCGAGAGTTTCTGTGTAATGAACAGTCCCCTCTGGCTTTTTCTCAATTTCAAAGGCTTGCGTTGTAAAGTAATACATCAATGCTGAGCCTAAAGCGATCTCTAACATAAGTCTCTTTTTCTAACTATGGCACAACTTGCCTTATTCGTTTTATTTTAGTGTTTAAAAACACTACATCCCTGTCTGTTGAAGATACCTTTTTTTATAGAAAAAAACAGCTTTTTTTTAGTTTTTTTTGACGAAATGTAATGAAAAATAGAATTAAGTAAAGTTTTAATAAACTATTGTGATCAATACTGCATTTCTCATTTTTTACTTTAATTATCGATATTTAGAAATAAAAAAAGCGCACATTGTGCGCTTTTTCTAAAGGAGACTTAGTGACCAGAAATCGTGATCATAGAACCTTTCACATTTGCTGTACCGTCGTTGTAGTAAGTTTGTAAACCTTGTACTTCAACATCACCGATTGACTTAGCATCTTTACTACCTAAATGTACACCTTTGATGTATACATCAGTTGCTGGGGTTGAAGCACCAGAACCTGTAATAAGACGTAAATAACCGTTATTTGTACCTTCTTTACCCACTACACTTACTTTTGCATTTACAGTTAAGTCAGTATTTGATGCATCAGATACTTTGATGCTATCAAGATAAATTTGACCAGCAGCACGGTTACCCGTAGTACCATCACCTGTACCTTGCTTAGTTGAGCTATCTACGATACCAAGATCTTTAAGCTCTAGACCACCCTGCATCGTTGTATTCAATACAATCATTGCACCTTGTGGAGCAGCACCTAACTGGATATTCGCACTTGTTAAACCGGTTTTAACAGTTAAACCAGATAAAATTGCATTGTAGTTTGCATCATCATTACCACGACGCACTGAAGTTGTACTTGCAGCATTTGAGCCAGATACACCAATTTCACCCACGTAAATATCTAGGCCAGAAACTGCTGCAGCAACGTTCAGGAATGCACCATTCGTACCTGTACCTTTATCTGTATCAATCACTAAATCAGCAAGGTTATGAGATGCTAAAGCACGAGAAGTATCAAGTGCTGTGCCACCAGCATTCATTGGTGCTGTAATTACAATACCGTTTGTCGCCGTAGCACCAGTACCGTTCCCTTTAATGACGATTGCACCTGCACCACCCGTACCACCAGCAGTTGTCGCTAAACCATCGTTATCATGAATTAAAACTTTTGCAATTTCGATTTTAGAAATACCGATACCGATATTAAGACCATCTTGACCTGTTGCAGCGCTTAGTGCAGCATCATCCATTGACTGCATAGCCATTGCATTTGCGCTAATCGCCATTGAAGAAACTAAAACAAGTTTAGTAAACATTTTCATTGAGCACTCTCCCAAGAGCATTTATTTTTTGACTTTCACTACTCTAAACTGTCCACGGTCGTTTTTTTATTAATGACAACTAGAACTTCCAATCCTTGAGTAGTTCGCTTAGCAATTACTAAATTACCTGTTTGTTATTTTATGTTCAACTCCTGTTAACTGCTTTTTGAGCACAACCCGACAAACGGCATATAAATCACTCAATTAACGTTTTTTCATAACCACCTCATAACTGCATGTAATTATTATTTATTTTTAATTTTTATCCTACATAATCAAAGATTAATTTCTACACGCTGCCCATTTATCCACTCCCAATAGTGTTGTTACAAGTGTAAACAAAAACGCATTCTTAATCATTAAATTGATTTTAATATCAATCAGACTAACAAAGCAAAAATCAGTTCTCACCCTTTTTCCAAAACTGCTGGTTTTTCATCTCATCGGGCCATAAATATCGGTCGGGATTTTTTGAATGTAGTACAATTCCTCCCTCCAAATGTATCTGCAAGTATTTCCGTTTTTATGTCTTATTTTCAGCAAAAGCTTAACACGCAACTCACTTCTGCATTTGACCTTCTTGCCCAGCTTAATGAATTAACGGGTCTTGTTTATTTATATGACCATCATGCCCCTGTTATTGCGTTTTTACCCCAAGAGTTTCTCATTTTCCAACAATCAGAATTAAAACAATTTCATCATACTCAATATAATCAATATCAAATAAAGCCAGAGGCTTCTTCGCTTACAGCTTTTTCAACGTTTAAATCTACGCCAAAGTCATTAAATACAGCAGCTTTTAGTGGTGGCTATATTGGCTTTTTCAGTTATGACTTTAGTGCAAATCAATTTGTTGAAGTGAGTGGACGCGATCAGCCTGATTTTTTCTTAGGTCAGTATTCAACTTTTTTAAAGTTTGAGAATAATGCTTGGTATTTTCACAGCGATGATCATCAAGCCGAACTCATCTTTAAGCAAATCTCTGATCTCATCAATCAACCTGTTCAAATGCCACCAGCACTTTGTCTACTTGAGAAATGCCAAGCCCGTTGGTCAAAACAGCAGTATCTCGATGCTTTTCATCAGGTACAGGAATATATTAAAGCAGGTGACTGTTATCAAATTAATTTGACTCAAGAATTTACAGCACATGCTCAAGGGTCACTTTTAAGTCGCGCCAATCCATTATGGGAACTGACCCACGCACCTTATACGGGCTATCTCAAAATACAGGATTTTGAACTGTTAAGTTGTTCGCCTGAATTATTTATTGAGTTTCAGACCAATCGAAAAATTAAAACGCGTCCAATCAAAGGTACAATGCCGCGCTTTGATGATCCACAACAGGATCAAATTTCAAAAGATAAACTCAGTCACTCTGAAAAAGACCAAGCTGAAAATGTCATGATTGTAGATCTTTTACGTAATGATCTCAGTGTCTATGCTGAAACAGGCTCGGTTGAAACCACTAAACTATTTGAAATTGAAAGCTTCAATCAGGTTCACCATATGGTGAGCGAGATTACAGCGACCTTAAAAGCAGACATCAATCCCATGCAGATGCTCTTGTCTGCCCTACCTGGTGGTTCAATTACTGGCGCACCAAAGATTCGGGCCATGCAAATTATTGAAGAATTAGAAGGTGCACCACGTGGTGCTTATTGTGGTAGCTTAGGCTATTTTAATTTCGATGGCACAGGCAGTTGGAATATTTTGATTCGTAGTATTCAAAAATATCAGGACCAATTATCCATGTGGGCGGGTGGCGGCATCACCATCGCTTCTGATGCGGAAGCCGAATATCAGGAATGCTTTGATAAAATTTCTGCCATGCTTGATTTGCTCAATACATGGCAGGCTTCTGAATAGTAAACCTCAATACGGATTTATAAAATTTGCGTTTTCAGTGTATCCACTAGACGCTGGTTTTGTTCATCTGTACCGATCGTTATACGCAAAAATTGATTAATTCGCGGCTTATTGAAATAACGCACAATAACCCCCTGCTCACGTAATTGTTGAGCCAACTGAGCAGCATCATATTTTGAATGTGTCGCAAAAATAAAGTTGGCTTTCGATGGCAACACATCAAAACCTAAAGCGATGAGATCACCCACCAGTTTTTCTCGGCTTGCAATCACCTTGGCACATTGCGCTTCAAAATAAGCTTGATCTTCAAATGAAGCCACGGCTGCTGCAATGGCAAAACGATCGATTGGATACGAATTAAAACTATTTTTGACTGCTTCAAGTGCCGCAATCAAATGCGCTTGCGCAATCGCAAAACCAACACGTAAGCCTGCAAGTGAACGTGATTTCGAAGTGGTCTGACAAACGACTAAATTCTCATAGCGACTGACCAGTTGCACTGCGGACTCAGCACCAAAATCAACATAAGCTTCATCAATCACAACTACGCGATCTGGATTTGCCTTGAGTACCTGCTCAATCTCATCTAAACCGAGCGCGATACTGGTTGGGGCATTTGGATTAGTGATAATAATACCGCCATTTTCCTGTTCATAATCCGATACATCTATTTCGAATTTTTCATTCAAAGGAATCTGCTTGGTTTGTGTCGCAAAGAACTGACTATAAACAGGATAAAAACTATAGGTAATATCTGGATAGAGGATCGGTTCTTTTTGGATAAAAAAAGCTTTAAAAATATGTGCCAACACTTCATCCGAACCATTGCCGACAAATACTTGAGCCACATCAACCTGCTGCTGCTTAGCAATTGCCTGTTTTAAAGCGGTTGCATCAGGATCTGGATATAAACGCAAAGCATCGGCTTGTTCAGTTAAAACTGCTTGCACAGCCTGCACCACTTTTGGCGATGGCGGATATGGATTTTCATTTGTATTGAGTTTAAGTAAGTTCTGAATCTTAGGTTGCTCACCTGGTACATAAGGTTCTAATTCGCGAACCTCTGGACTCCAAAAACGCATTTGTTCTGCTGTAAACGTCATTGTTCTACTCTCATGTATCCTAAAAAAAGGGGCTAACCAGCCCCTATCAATCTTTGAATCGGTTATTGGTAACGATAACGGGCTGAGCGCGCATGAGCATCAAGATTTTCTTGCACTGCCAGAACATCGGCTGCTTTTGCCAAACTTTTCACGCCCTCTTCAGAGCACATGATCAAGCTAGAGCGCTTTTGGAAATCATAAACACCAAGTGGCGAAGAAAAACGTGCTGTCCCCGATGTCGGCAAGACATGGTTTGGCCCCGCACAATAATCACCAATGGCTTCTGGGGTATAACGTCCCATAAAGATTGCCCCTGCATGACGAATGTCCTGACTCATCAACTCGGCATCATCAAGACACAATTCCAAATGCTCTGGAGCCACCTGATTAATCAGTTTAATCGCTTCTGCACGATCTTTTACCAGCACCAACGCACCGCGATTTTGAATCGAGGTTTTGGCAATTTCTGCTTTTGGCAATTCACTTAAATGTTTTTCAATCGCTGCTTCAACTGCATTTAATAATGCTTCATCTGGGGTAATGAAAATAGCTTGCGCAACGGTGTCATGCTCGGCTTGAGATAACACATCCATCGCTAACCATTCAGCATTATTTTCACCTTCGGCATAGACCAGAATTTCCGAAGGCCCGGCAATCATATCAATACCGACTTGTCCAAAGACCGCACGTTTTGCGGCTGCTACAAATCGATTACCTGGTCCCGTAATTTTATCAACCGCAGGAATAGTTTGTGTTCCATAAGCCAATGCCGCAACGGCCTGCGCACCACCGATGGTAAACACACGGCTCACCCCAGCCAAATAGGCAGCTGCTAATACCAATGGATTCAACTCACCATTTGGTGCAGGAACCACCATGATAATTTCTGGGACACCCGCGACATGTGCTGGCAAAGCATTCATAAGTACAGATGAGGGATAAGAGGCTAATCCACCCGGTACATAAATTCCAACACGATCCAGTGGTGTAACTTTCTGACCCAAGGTATTCCCCAGATCGTCAACATAGGTCCAGCCTTCTTGTTTTTGTGCTTGATGGAAAGAACGAATACGTTTTGCAGCAAGTTCTAATGCTTCACGGATTTCTACACTTAAGTTGTCAAATGCAGTTTTAAGCTGTGCCTGAGTCAGTTCTAAGTCAGAGAATTGATGCGCTGGATGTCGATCGAACTGCTGCGTTAATTTAAGCACATGATCATCACCATGCTGACGAACATCAGCAATAATTTGATCTACAGTTTGTATTAATTGAGGATCATTAACCGTTTCAAATGCTAAAAGTTCAGCAAATGTCTGTTTAAAATTTTGATCCTGAGTCGATAAACGTCGCATCAATTTACCCACAAGGCGAAAAAGAGAACGCTAAGTTTACTCTTTTTCAACACACTTGTGGGCAAGATAACATCAGCATTTCCGCTGCTTTTATAGGAAAAAACTTTTAATTCTCACAATTTTATACTTTTTAAGTACTTACATCAGGATTATCCCAATCCGCATCTGCTTGAATCAGCCAATTTAAAGCACCGTGACGCTCCAAAACTATGGAAGCATTTAAATTCGAAGGTGCATTCTGCTGTTTTAAGCGTGCATCAACACATGCCCAATCATAACGATAGATTAGATCTGCCTCATCCAGAATCTCTTCAATATCTCTTAATTTCACCTTTTGCATAAACTCCTGCAATGAGCGACAACGAGATACGACCTCAATCGCAAAATCACAATCCGCGATTTCATCTGGATATTTCAGTTCATCGACGATGCCCAGCGCCCACAGCAATACCCAATATGCTTCATACTTCCAGATCATATTGACGATATCTTGCTGTGCGGCACTTCTATTCAATATATTTTTTTCTTTAACAGTTAATTCATCAGCAACTTCAAATTTATTGAGTAGATCGACAATAAAGTCTTCTGTTTCTTGATCAAATTGATCACCATCCAGATCACATGCAACTTGAATCATAAGCAAACATGTAATAGCACGTTTGGCAATGTGCTCAGCGGAGCGCTGGATCACGTCATCACTTGACTCAATATGTGGCAACCAGTCGATATAAGGTATGGTTTTGGTTTTTAATTTTAGAATAGATTCTTGTTTACGCTGCTCTGGATTTTTCATTGTTCCTGTACATTTTCAACAAACCATAAGCTTTTTTAACATAGCCTCAGGTCAGAAATAAAGATGTTGTGTCTCCCACACAAATATTTGAATGTAAAAAAACCGCTCATGAGAACGGTTTCTTAATTTAATGTACAAAGATCAGTTTTGACGTGCTTTAACCGCTTCTTCAAGTTGCGTCAAAATCGGATTTAAAACCGCTTGTTTACGTTTAAAACTTGCCTTATTGACAATTAAACGTGAAGAAACTTTACAGATTTCTTCTAACGGCTCTAAGCCATTGGCACGTAAAGTATTTCCTGTATCCACCACATCGACAATGTAATCACCTAAACCAACCAAAGGAGCAAGTTCCATTGATCCGTATAGTTTAATTACATCCACCTGCTCACCGAGGCTTGCATAATATTGACGGGTTAAATTGACGTATTTAGTCGCGATCTTTAAACGGCCTTTTGGACGCTCCATACCGACTTTACCAGCGGTCATCAATTTACAATTGGCAATTTTTAGGTCAAGCAACTCATAAACATGTTGTGCGCCATGTTCCATCAATACGTCTTTACCCGCTACGCCAAAGTCTGCCGCACCATTCTCAACATAGGTCGGAACATCAGAAGCACGTAAAATCAAAATACGGACTTTTTTGTGCGTCGTTGGAAAAATCAATTTGCGTGATTTATCTGGATCTTCAAGTAAATTAATACCCGCCTTTTCAAGCAAGGGTAATGTTTCCTTTAAGATACGGCCTTTACTGAGTGCTAAAGTTAAACCATGATCAAAATTGCCCATTACGTCAAAATTTGGATCATCGTTTCTTAAGTCATTCATCCTTTTACTCGCTTAATCTGAGCACCTAAACTTTGCAATTTCTCTTCCACATGTTCGTAGCCACGATCAATGTGATAGATACGGTCAACCAGTGTTTCACCTTCAGCAACCAAAGCAGCTAAAACAAGTGAAAATGAAGCACGTAAATCTGTCGCCATGACAGGTGCAGCTTGCAGTGTTTCCACACCTGTAACGACCGCATCATGTCCTTCAACCTGAATATTAGCACCCATACGTGAAAGTTCTGGGACATGCATAAAACGGTTTTCGAAAATCGTTTCAGAAATCGTTGCAAAACCACGACCAATGGCATTCACTGCCATCAATTGAGCCTGCATGTCTGTTGGAAATTCTGGATGAGGTAAAGTTCTGAAACTCACCGCTTTCGGACGCTTGCCCTGCATATCCAGTTCGATCCAGTCATCACCACGCGTAACTTCCGCACCCATTTCTTCAAACTTATCCAACACCGCTTCTAACAATGCAGGATCGGTATGCGTGGTTTTAACTCGGCCACCTGTAATGGCAGCAGCAGCTAAATATGAACCAGTTTCAATACGGTCAGCTACAACGGCATATTCGCAGCCATGCAAACTTTCCACGCCCGTTACCACTAGCGTATCAGTATCCAAACCTTCAATCTTGGCACCCATCTTAATCAGCATTTGCGCAAGATCGGTAATTTCAGGCTCACGCGCTGCATTACGAATCGTAGTCACACCATCAGCCAAAGCCGCAGCCATCAAGATGTTTTCAGTACCACCAACGGTGACCATATCAAAAACAACTTCACCACCTTTTAAGCGGCCATCAACTGAAGCATGGACATAACCATTTTCGACTTCAATATGCGCACCTAAAGCTTCTAAAGCTTTTAAGTGTTGATCAACTGGACGTGAACCAATCGCACAACCACCAGGTAATGATACTTTTGCATTACCATAACGCGCCAATAAAGGGCCAAGCACCAGAATAGATGCACGCATAGTACGTACAAGTTCATAAGGTGCAAACTGATTGTCTAATGTCGAAGCATCAGCACAAACGGTTTCACCTTCGTAGCTCATGGTCACACCAAGACCAGCAATCAACTTAACCAATGTATTTACATCTTTTAAGTTTGGTACATTGGTCAATGTAATCGGAGAATCAGCAAGAATCATTGCTGCAAGTAAAGGCAATGCTGCATTTTTAGCACCAGAAATGCGCACTTCACCCTCGAGCTTAACACCGCCCGTAATTAAAAACTTATCCATTAATATTTAAGCTCCGAAAAGGCTTGCTTTGCGCCATTCGTCTTTTGTCATTGCGCGAATCGTTACTGCGTGAACTTCACCACTCGCGATATAAGAATTTAGAGGTGCATAAACCGATTGTTGACGAGCAACGGTACGTTTACCTTCAAACTGATCATCAACAATACGCAGGTCAAATTTGCCAGCTTGTCCGCTCACCGCTACTTCTGCTTCAGGGAAAGCTTCTTTTAAAATTTGCGTGAGCTGCTCACTATTCATTCCAAGACCTCTTATACAACCATTGGTGTAAAACGAGCTATTTTACTATAACTTTTTCACATAATTCAGTAAGCAGTTTCTTTTTTTATCAATAAAAAAAAGAGGCTCCACAAAAAGCCTCTTTTATAAAAATAAAAATTAACTCAAAAGTGCCAGTTCATGCTGATAAGAACACTGGATTTTTCTATGTTTAGCAAGCTGACGTTTTAATTTATCGGTCAATTTTCTAATCGAAGTATACATATCATCGGCTGTCGCCTGCGCAAACAGTTCCACCCCCGGCAAACGTATAATTGCTTCAGCAATATGGTTTGCACTTCCCTTGTGTGAACGCTTGTCAATCTGATGATCTTTAGCCAATTTGATTTGCATACTATTCACTTGGTCTAGATGCTTGGTCATTTGACTAAACTTTTCTTTTATATTTTCTTCAATTGCTGGTGTAATGGTTAAATGGTGTCCACGAATTGTTATTTGCATAATTCTATCCCTCACCTTTTTCTCAGGATACAAGAAATCGCTCAAGCAAATTTAATGCACATCAGTGGTTCAATATCCATTAAATCATTTCAGCGATTCCTCTAGTGATCATTAAAAAAATTCATTATTCCGTAATAATGAACCAATAGAATAGTCACACCTTAAAATTTAGATCAAGACTTTTCTTTCAGAAGATGAAGGAATATGTAACGATTCACGATATTTCGCAACAGTCCGTCGAGCCACTTCAATCCCTTCATTTTTCAGCATCTCGGCAATTACATTATCCGACAAAGGCTTACGTGGATTTTCATTTGAAACCAACTTTTTGATCATGGCGCGGATCGCAGTCGATGATGCTTCACCACCCGTCGTCGTTCCAACATGACTTGAAAAGAAATATTTCAATTCGAACAAACCACGCGGAGTCAGCATATATTTATTGGTCGTTACTCGTGAGACAGTCGATTCGTGCAACTCAACTTCTTCTGCTACATCACGGAGCACTAAAGGCTTCATTGCCTCTGGGCCTTGCTCCAAAAAGGCGCGTTGATGCTCAACAATACAGGTTGCAACTTTTAATAGAGTCTTATGACGCTCATCAATACTCTTGATAAAGTTTTTGGCTTCCAGCATTTGATTGCGTAAATAAACATTATCATCACTTTGATCTGCACGACGAATCATGCCTGAGTAAAATGAATTGATCCGTAATTTAGGAAGAATGTCTGGATTCAGTTGCACTTGCCAATGCTGATCTTTCTTGGACACCACAACATCAGGCACCTGATATTCAGATTCCTGTTGGTTGAATTCTAAGCCAGGATATGGTTTTAGAGTTTTGAGTAAATCGACTGCACTTTTTAATTGTTCTTTAGATAAACCTGTTTGCTTTAATAATTTGTTCAAATCATTGGAAATAAGCAGCTCATAATATTTCAATAAATTCTTAGCTTCTGCCAAGTAAGGAACTTTTTCATGTACTGTTTCAAGCTGAATCTTCAAGCATTCAGCTAAGTTTCTTGAGCCAACACCTATCGGATCTAAACGTTGAATGTGCTTTAAAACAACAATGATTTCATCTTCTTCAACTTCTTCCTCACTCTCCATTTCTTCTAATAATCGAGTAACTGCAAGCACAATATCACCCAGCTCAGCATCCAAGAATCCCTTATCATCCAGAGAATCAACAATGCAATAAGCAATGAGCTTATCTACAGTCGAAAAATGCAAAAGATTGACCTGATCTAAGATATGCTCTTTCAAACTCATTTGTGCTTGACGATTGTCTTCTCTTTCTTCGTATTCTGGTGACGCCAAAGCAGTTGATTGATGCGTATAAATATCATCCCATTCAGTATCTACAGGTAAATCATTAGGAAGATGATCAGCATTCAGCTCAGTCGTTAAGTCCCCTGTCTCTTTTGCTTCTAAGCTCGAAAGACTTTCAGTTGAGCTAATATCTTCAATTTTTTCAAGTAAGGGATTGCTGTCTAACTGGATTTGAATTTCTTGTTCGAGTTCTAGACTTGAGAGTTGTAAAAGACGTATGGCCTGTTGTAATTGAGGAGTCAACGATAAACTGTTCGCAACTTTCAATCCAACAGATAATTTCATAGTCTTTCCTTTTATTAAGATAAGCAAAAAACATGCCTATAAAAATATTTATAACATAAAGTAATGTTTACGCATACAAGGAAAATTACATTCTTTTTGACTGAGTGAGTCAATATATAGATCACGAGGAAAATGACCTTTATGCTTCCTCGTACAGAATATTTAAAACACTCGATTTTTAAACAATAATATATTTAAGAGCTATAAAGTAGCGCCTGTACTACTTTCATGAAAAATCAATCCAATTTTACTATCAGGCTTTAGTTCGATGTTCGGTAAAATATCATCACTGGTATAAGGTTCTCCATCCTGCCCCACACTGAGCAAATAATAATGAGAGGAATCTTTTAACTCATAATGGTAATAGCGTGGTGAACTGCTCCATGAAACATCAGTAGCGTCAAACACAAAAACTGGACTATTTTCTGGCAAGGACTGACTTAATGTTTCCAGCGAATCTGGATAATGACCATTCTCTACTTTATAAAATTCAATTGCTTGAACTAACGATGTCATAGCTATTTGACTTGATTGAGCGCGCAATTCATCATATAAACCTCCGCGCTGAACAAAACCAAAGTAAAAGAGCGAACCATAAAGAACTATACTAAGGCCAATACCACAAGCACCAATAATCGCGAGTACTTTGCCACCACTTTTTTTAGTTAGTACTCCCCAAATAACAGCAATAATTCCAAAGATAACACCAATACCAGGTATAAACGATATTGCTGCAATTACATAAGGGAAAACACCCAATTTATTTGGCTTTTCATTTACATTAATATCAACCATTAGATTTATCTCATAGTTATCTTTATGTTTTTAGTTATAAATAGAATAATCGCCTCCCCCTCATAAAAGTTAACGAATTAGGTCAATACTTCTAACACATTATGTTTTTTTCTTATTTTTAACGCGCAATAAAAAAACACCCCTAACCGTCAGGTTAGGGGTGTTTCTAATTTAAAAGCTGGCGATGACTTACTCTCACATGGCAAGTGCCACACTACCATCAGCGCTAAGAGGTTTCACTTCTGAGTTCG
>Ga0153918_1000041_pt1 | contig 119703 bp, 105 predicted proteins | sample TSFL002MetaG_FD_104687 | JGI IMG/M metagenome (GOLD analysis project Ga0153918, IMG submission 104687) | Attine ant fungus gardens microbial communities from Florida, USA - TSFL002 MetaG | ecosystem: Host-associated > Fungi > Mycelium > Unclassified | place: USA: Florida, Paynes Creek Historic... | reverse complement strand
GTATCCAAGGCTGGCATAGGTATTTACACTTCTAGTGCCATTAACGTTAATCAATGGCACTTTTAACTGAATCAAAATGGAATATCATCTATAAAAGCTATTTTTTTATTCACTTTCATGTTAAAAACATCTTCAATATAAATTCGAAGTTGCTCTTTTATCTTTTCGCTACCCTCCAACAGCTCGTTAAGCTGCGAACTCTTAGTAGTTATCTCAACTATTAGCGAATCATCAGAAGGCCAGATGTCATCTATGCTAAAACGATCATATACTTTAAAACCCCTCATTACTTCGAGCGATAACTTTGCCCCATACTTTTGCCATAGCTCTTTTGTTAAAATCTTACGTTTATCAATATTAGAAAAAGCATCATTGTAAAAACTCGAAAAGCATTTATTGATATAAGTTACATAATGTTCGTGTAGTTTTTGATAATAAATTTCATTAGTTAAAAAACCATTAAGTGTCATGAAATTTATTTTTGAAGCAGTCGATTCCCCATTTATAATATAATTACTTATGATAGTATGCGATTCCGTTTCGCTTGGATGTATTTCATCTCCTTCACAATCCAGTAGTATCATCTCACTATCAATTAATGACATTAGATGGAAAAAATAAACACTACGTTCTTTTTTTCTTGATGATAAAGAGGTTAACTCATAAGACTGCGCTTTCATCAATGACGTTATCGAATTGAATATATTTTTATCATTATTTGATCTTCCATTTTTCTTACTCATTTCTTGAAAAGCAAAAACATTTTTTGTTACGTTGAAAATTTTTTCATAAACAATACCATCCGGCACGCCGATTTTCTCTTTGTTATTAAAATTTAATTCATAGTTTAGTATTGGGTGATTACTCCAGTTTTTCAATGGCTCATAATCAATATTAGGATCATTGGGCTTAATGTTTTTCACTAATAACGCCCAAACATTTTCTTCATTTTTCTTACAACTAATTATGAGAGTTGTATAAACTAATACATCTCTAACTTTTGTCGCTTTGTAAGCAATAATATCTATTTCTCGCGCAACACTTTGAACATCATCTATATAATACTTATTATTAATAACCCCCCAACCATGATTATTTAAAAAATCAGAAACTTTACTTTCTAAAATAAACCCAGTACTTTTAATATTATCAGCATAAATTTGTAATTTATCATTCATTTTAGCCCCTTGAGCACGATGTTTTATCATTTACCTTATTATTAACCTTGGTATTTTCTTATCTATATTATTTCATTCAAAATTAACGATATATTCACACCAACCAGCCTCGCCAGATGCACAAACTCCACCACATCTAACCTGCGTTCACCATTTTCCACTTTAGCGATAAACGACTGCGGTTTGCCCAGCGCCTCAGCTAGCTGTGCCTGAGTAATTCCCTTCTCTTTACGAGCTTTCTTTAACGCATTGATAACACGCTGGTATTCATCTGAGTAAACTGAGGCCATCGTTCTGATTCCATACAAATATCCTGAAATCGAATATCCTCTGATTGCGTTTTTATCCCAAAACAGGATAATCAGATGCGTAACGAACACCAGTAAAGGAGTACGACATGCACCATCAGAACTGGCATCCTGCCGATATCATTGCTGCACTAAAAAAACATAGGACAAGCCTCGCAGCATTGTCCCGTAAGGCTGGGCTTTCATCGTCCACACTGGCAAACGCACTCTCCCGCCCCTGGCCGAAAGGAGAATTACTTATCGCTCAGGCACTCAACATTCCACCGGATGTGATATGGCCGGAAAGGTATTTCGATGAAAATGGGGAGCCCGTATTTCGTCAGATGAGGACGACAAGGAAAAGAAACGTGTCTTTGACATGATCAATCGGTTTTCCCCCTCACCCCAACCCTCTCCCTCAAGGGAGAGGGGGTCTAAGAGATTTCACATACTCCACCAGCTGATCCAGCACAATCCCCCACCCTTCGTGGAAGCCCATCTGTTCATGCTGTTCACGGATTTCCGCCGTTGGATGACGTGCAATCGCGGTGTAGCGGGTTTTGCCTTCTCCTGCATCTTCCAGCAGCAGAATTGCTGTCATAAAGGGTTTTTCAGCCGGTTTCCAGTCTTCGGTATAGCCATCGGTAAAGACCAGTTTCCTGCCCGGGTCAATTTCCAGAAAGATGCCCTTGTTGTCCATTCGTTGTCCATCCACCTCAAAGACGGTGTTAAACCGCCCGCCCACGCGCAGGTCGAGGTCGCATTCGGTCACTTTATGAGGGACGGGGATGAAGAAGTTTTTAATGTGTTCCGGTGTGGTCCAGCAGTGCCACAGCAGGTCGCGTGGCGCATCCACCACGCGTTCCAGTTTTAGGTCAGTATCAGGATCAAGAGTCACGTTGCGGTCCTCTTTAAGGGAAACCCTTAAAGGATAGTCCGGCTCAGGCAAATTTCCCCTTTGCCACGTCCTCTGGCGTCACTACGCCGGTATCCAGCACCCACCCACTGATAAGCGATGCCGGTGTGACGTCAAACGCCGGGTTGTAAACCTGCGCATTCTCCGGTGCCCACTGCACTGCGCCGAAGCTGCCCGCCACGCCTGTCACTTCGCTGGCAGCGCGTTGTTCAATTGGGATCGCTTCGCCGTTCGGGCAGTCCGGATCGAGCGTGGTTTGTGGGGCAGCCACGTAGAACGGAATGCCGTGGAATTTCGCCAGTACCGCCAGCGAGTACGTGCCAATTTTGTTCGCCACGTCGCCGTTAGCAGCAATGCGGTCTGCACCTACCCACACGGCGTCCACCTGCCCTTTTGCCATCAGGCTGGCGGCCATTGAATCGGTAACCAGCTGATACGGCACACCCAGCTCACCCAGCTCCCATGCGGTCAGTCTACCTCCCTGCAACAGAGGGCGCGTTTCGTCCACCCACACGTTGCCGACATTGCCTTCCTGATGAGCACGGGCAATCACCCCAAGCGCCGTACCGACCCCAGCCGTTGCCAGCCCGCCAGTGTTGCAGTGGGTCAGCAAGCGGCTACCAGGCTTCACCAGCGCGCTACCGGCTTTCGCAATGGCCTCGCAAAGCTGCTTATCTTCGTCGATCAGGCGCAGCGCTTCCGCCACCAGCGCCGGAACGAAATCTTCCTGCCACAGCGCCAGCTTCATGCGGTCGAGGTTGTTCATCAGGTTAACCGCCGTCGGGCGGGAGGCACGCAACGTCTCCAGCGCCAGCGCCAGCTCGTCACGACTTTTGCCGTTTTCAGCCAGCAGGGCCAGCAACAGGCTTGCAGAAAGCCCAATCAGCGGTGCGCCACGCACGCGCAGGGCGTGGATATGCCCCACCAGCGCCTCGGTGGTGGAAGCATCCAGCCAGCGTTTCTCCTGCGGAAGCGCCTGCTGATCGAGAATAAATAGCTGATTTTCCGCCACCCGCAGGCTGGTCGTCTGTAATGTCTGCATGTCGTTAATTCTCTGTTGCGTTGATGTATCACATTGTGTCAGGATGAAATCCAGATGTATAGACGTCTAAATGTCTTTATTACCAAAATCAGTGAGGAACAGGCAATGTCGCAATACCGTACCTTTACCGCCCAGGACGCCGTGGAGTATGCAAAGCAGTTTGGCGGCCTTGATAACCCATCATCACTGGTGGAGGCGCAGGAAGTGGGCGACGGCAACCTCAATCTGGTTTTCAAAATTTTCGATACGCAGGGCGTGAGCCGCATCATCGTGAAACAAGCCCTGCCTTACGTCCGCTGTGTTGGCGAGTCCTGGCCGCTAACGCTGGACCGCGCCCGTCTGGAGGCGCAGACCCTGGTTGAGCATTACCAGCATAGCCCGCAGCACACCGTTAAAATTCACCACTTCGACCCGGAACTGGCGGTGATGGTGATGGAAGATCTCTCCAGCCATAACATCTGGCGCGGCGAGCTGATTAAAAATACCTTCTACCCGCAGGCCGCGCGCCAACTGGGGGAATATCTCGCCCACACGCTGTTCCACACCAGCGACTTTTATCTGCACCCGCACGATAAAAAAGCGCAGGTGGCGAAGTTCATTAACCCGGAGATGTGCGAGATCACCGAAGATCTGTTCTTCAACGATCCGTACCAGATCCACGAGCGCAACAACTACCCTGCTGCGCTGGAAAACGACGTGGCCGCTCTGCGTGACGACGCCCCGTTAAAAATCGCGGTGGCCTCACTCAAGCACCGTTTCTTCTCCCAGGCCGAAGCCTTGCTGCACGGTGATATCCATAGCGGCTCTATCTTCGTGGCTGAGGGTAGCCTGAAAGCTATCGATGCGGAATTTGGCTATTACGGCCCGATCGGTTTCGACGTGGGTACGGCCATCGGCAATCTGCTGCTGAACTTCTGCGGCTTGCCAGGCCATCTGGGCATTCGTGATGCCGCCGCCGCCCGCGAGCAACGCCTGACCGATATCCAGGTGCTGTGGAATACCTTCTCGGAACGCTTCCAGGCGCTGGCACATGAGAAAACGCGCGATGCCGCGCTGAGCGCGCCAGGCTATGCTTCTGAGTTCCTGAAAAAAGTGTGGAAAGATGCCATCGGCTTCTGCGGCACCGAACTGATTCGCCGCAGCGTGGGGCTTTCGCACGTGGCCGATATCGACACCATTCAGGACGAGGCCATGCGCCACGAATGTCTGCGTCATGCCATTACGCTAGGCAGAGCGTTGATTGTGATTGCTGACCGCATCGACAATGCAGAAGAGCTGGTGGCACGAGTACGTCAGTACAGCTGATTGCTTTTGCCGGGTGGCAGCTTCCTCCCTCTCCCCATGGGAGAGGGTCGGGGTGAGGGCATCAAACCGCACTCATCCCAGATACTCAATCACCGACAACCCGCCGTTATAATCCGTGCTGTAGATAATCCCCTGGGCGTCCACAAACACATCACACGACTGGATCACCTGCGGGCGATTCGGACGCGTATCCATCATCTTCGCCGGTGCCGCAGGGACCAGCGCCCCCGTTTCAACCGGGCGATACGGATTAGAAATGTCATACGCCCGCACGCCCGCATTCTGATAGGTGGCGAAAATCAGGGTTGAACTGACAAAACTGCCCGGCCGGTTTTCATGCAGGTTATGCGGGCCGAAGTGCGCCCCTTTCGCCACGTAGTCAATTTCATCCGGCTGCGGGAAAGTCGAAATACTCACCGGGTTCGACGGCTCGCGAATATCAAACAGCCAAATCAGCTTTTCGCCATCTTGCTGGTTATCGAGCACCGCTTCGTCCAGCACTATCAGCAGGTCGCGATCCGGTAACGGCAGCGCGGTGTGCGTGCCACCACCAAATGGCGGGCTCCAGTTTCGATGGCTAATCAGCTTAGGCTGGGTTCTGTCTTTCACATCCAGCAGCGTCAGACCGCCATCGCGCCAGCTGCCGTAGGCAGTGTCTCCGGCGATAATCGCGTGGTGCAGCGCGTAACGTTTGCCTTCTGGCCAGTTGGGTTGCTCGCCTTCGGCCTGGTTCATCCCCGGCAGCCACCAGCGCCCTGCCACCTCGGGCTTACGTGGATCGGCAAGATCGATGGTCAGGAAGATGTAATCGGTGAAACCGTCGATCAGCGCTGACACGTACGCCCAGCGTCCACCCACATACCAGATACGGTGAATACCGATGCCGTTCAGCGACAAAAAGCCGATTTCGCGCGGTTTATCCGGCGTAGAGATATCAAACACCCGCAACCCGGCGCTCCAGCCTTTATCCTTCACGTCGCTGACGGTTTCCCCCACCTGGCGGGTGTAGTAGACCTTTTCATCCGCGAAACGGGCATCGGCAAACAGATCCCGGGCGTTGATCACCAGCAACAGGTCGTCATGCGCCTGCAAATGCACATTCCAGGTGCCAGGTGGTGCAGGCACATAGCCTGCCGCTTTTGGATTTTTCGGGTCGCGTACGTCCACAATCGAAAACCCCTGCGACACCATATGGCCAATGTACGCAAAACCGCGATGCACCATCAGCTGCACGCCGTCCGGGCGACCACCCTGGTCGCTATGGCCAATCAGCCGCATATTGCGGCTGAATTCAGGGGTGGGTAACTGAGACACCTTATACTCCTTTCGCCCGGTGGCGCTGCGCTTACCGGGCCTACAGGTACGAAATGTAGGCCGGGTAAGGCGCAGCCGCCACCCGGCTTGGGTTTATTTATTTTTCGCTTCCAGCGTCGCAAACCACGGCGCGATAAAATCTTCGGTCTGGCCCCAACCCGGAATAATTTTACCCAGCGACGCCACATTCACCGCACCTGGCTGCGCGGTCAGCAGCGCCTGCGGGATCGCCGCGGCTTTGAAATCGTACGTCGCTGGCGTGGTTTCACCGGCAATCTTGTTGGCAATCAGACGCACGTTTGTCGCGCCAATCAGCTTCGGATCGACGGCCACGCTCACTTTCCACGGGCTACCGGATTCACGCATCAGCTGCAAATCCTGGTTAGATATGTCGATGCTGTAGAGTTTGATTTCGGTGCGGCCATTCTCTTTCAGGGCTTTATACGCGCCCTGGCTGAACGCGTCCCAGGTTCCCCAGATGGCGTCGATTTTGCCTTTCGGGTATTTCGCCAGGATCGCACCCACTTTGTTGGCCGTGTCGCCCTGCACGTCAGAAGACACTGCGCCGATGGATTCCAGCTCTTTGATATCCGGGTACTGCTTTTGCAGCTCTTTATACGCGGCCTGGCGGCGCTCCATCGGCGGGAAGCCTGCCACCCACAGCTTGACGATGTTCGCCTTGCCGTTGAAATCTTTCGCCAGCTGGCCGAAAGAGAGATTGGTCAGGGAAGCGTCATCCTGCTGGGTGACGGTCACGCCCGGGATCTCACCGTTCACGGCGGTATCAAACACCGATACTTTAATCCCGGCATCCACCGCTTTTTTCACCAGCGCGGTCGAATACGGATCGCGACCCTGAGAGAGGATAATCCCGTCATACTTCTGGCTAATTGCCTGGTTCACAAAGTCCTGGAATTTGGCGTCATCACCGTTGCTTAAAAAGGTGCTGACCTTAAAGCCGAGCTTTTTCCCTTCCTGAATGGCACCGGCGACAAACTGGGTGGTGTTGTCGTCAGAGCCGAGGTTACGGATCACGGCAATGCGGATTGGGCCTTCGTGACTTGCAATGGCTGCCGGAACTGGCGCCGGCGTTGCCGCGTAGCCTGGCAGTGCAGTCAATAACCCTAATGCCACCAAAGAGAGTGCAATTTTTTTCATTCTGTTATCCCGTTGTGTTGTTATAAGTCGTTAGCGTTTTTGTATGTAAGTAATCGCCAGTGCCACTGCGAGCACCAGCCCTTTTATAATGTCCATGGCGTAGTACGGCACCGAGAGCATCACCAGGCCGTTCGACAGCACGCCGAGGATCACCGCCCCGACCAGCGTCCCGAGTGCGTTCGGTTTACCAGAGCCTGCCAGCGAGAAACCGATCCACGCGGCTGCCACCGCATCCATCAGATAGCCCCCACCCGCATTCACCTGCGATGAGCCAATACGCGATGCCAGCAAAATGCCGCCGAGTCCGGCCAGCAAAGAGGCAATCACATAGGCCGCCACCTTGTAACGCGTGGTGCGAATGCCCGACAGGCGTGCCGCTTCCGGGTTACCGCCAATGGCGTACATGCGGCGTCCGTGGGTGGTCAGCGACAGCCCCAGCTGGGCCAGAATGGTGACCACCAGCATGATGATGACAATAGTCGGCACTTGCCCCAGCAGGCTGAACGCCGCCGGAATGGTCCCTTCCGCCATGTCGCCGCTTGGCAGCACCATGTTTTCAGTGATCGACCCGCCATAGCTGTAGGTCATCGCCACCCCCTGGATTACAAACAAGCTGGCAAGCGTTGCCAGCATGTCCGGGATACGCAGGATGACAATCAGGAAGGCATTGAACAGCCCGACCAGGGTACAGAGTGCAAGCGTGATCAGAATCGACTCAGTGGTGCCGAAGCCGTGCCAGACGAACAGCGAAATGACCAGTGCGTTGGCCAGCGATGCGGTCGAGCCTACTGAGAGGTCAAACCCGCCGATGGTCAGCGAAATCGACACCCCGATAGCGATGACCGTCACGATGGCGATGGAGCGCAGAATATTGATGATGTTGTTGGGATCGAGGAAGTTGTCCGATGCCAGGCCAAAGACGGCCACCAGCGCGACAACAGTCAGCAACATGCCCCATTTATAAAGAAAATCAAAAATTTGCTGACGGCCAGACGCCGCCGCAGTCACTGAAAGGGCCTTGCTCACGACGCCGTTCCTCCGGTTGAATAATAAAGTAATGTCTCTTCTCGGGCCTCGGCCCCGGCGATCTCTGCCACAACGCGACCATCCCACAACACGCAGATGCGATCGCATAATCCCACCAGCTCGGCAAACTCGCCGGAGGCGTAAATCACCCCTTTGCCCTCACGCGCCAGCCCATCAATGAGCTGGAACAGATCGGTTTTGGCTTTCACGTCCACGCCTTTGGTGGGTTCATCAAAAATCAGTATGCTGGCATCGTTGCGCAGCCATTTGCCGATGGCGACTTTCTGCTGGTTACCGCCGGAAAGACGACGCAACACCTGGCCTGGCCCACGCGCCCGAACGCCCACGCGGGCAATTACCTCTTCCGCCCAGCGCCACGCCTGACGGTGGCCAAACAGGCTCCAGCGTGAAAACGAGTTATCCGCCGTCACTGCCAGATTCATGCTTACCGGTTCATCAATAAAGATGCCCTCTTTACGCCGCTCTTCCGGCACCAGCGCCAGACCACGCTGCACCGAATCCGCCGGGCTGCGCGGCTGCCAGGGCTGATGATTCAGTTCACCACGCGTCACGCGGCTTTTGCTGGCCCCAAACAGCGCTTTGCAGAGTTCGGTTTTCCCCGCCCCCGCCAGGCCCGCAATGCCAAGGATTTCTCCCTTACGCAAATGCAGGGAGATATCTTTCAGCAGCGCTTCATCGTGCAATCCTTCAACCCGCAGCAGCGTTTCCTCGCTGTGCGGAGGGCGCGCTGGTGGGTAGATATCGCTCAGCTCATGACCAAGCATTTTCTCGACAATTTCTTCGCCGCTGAGCGTCACCATCGGGCCGGACTCAATCAACTTGCCGTCGCGCAGCACCGTTAAGGTGTCGCAGATGGCTTTCAGTTCGTGAATACGGTGGGAGATAAACACCACGCCGATACCCTGCTGTTGCAGGCGTTTGACCACCGTGAACAGGCGCTCGCTTTCATGGGTATCCAGCGGGGCAGTGGGTTCGTCGAGGATCAAAAAACGGCAGTGGTGCGACAGCGCCCGCGCCAGCAAAATTTGCTGTTTTTCGGCAAGGGTGCAGCTGTCGATTGAGCGGCGCACATCCAGCGCCACATCCAGCTGCGCCAGCGCCTGGCGTGCCTGCTGGCGAATAGCACGCCAGTTGTAGCCATGTCCCGGCTGCGCCAGCTGATCGAGCATAATGTTTTCAGCAATGCTTAAGCCCGGGATCAGCGCCACGTCCACTTCCTGCTGCACCAGATGGATACCCAGCTGTTTTGCGTCGAGCGGCTCGCGGATTGTCACCGGCTGGTTGTTTATGCAAATCTCGCCTTCATAATGATCGTGAGTCCCGCACAGCACCGCCATCAGCGTCGATTTCCCTGCGCCATTAGCGCCGGTCAGCGCGTGTACGGTTCCGCCGATCAGCGTGAAATCCACGCGCGACAGCGCCTGAAAGCCAGAAAAGGCCAGGCTGATACCGCGCATCTCAAGGCGACTGGAAACCATCCGCGTTAAATCCTTCATTAATATTTTGATTTATTGAATTTTTCACAGCTCCGGTTGACTGACAACGACGGAAAAGGCATAAGATAAAGCAAAATATTATTAGCCATCTGGATGTCCAGACATAACATCAGGTTAGCGCTTCCTAAAATTAAGGACAACACCATGAGTAATACCGATATCCGCGTCGTTCCCGGCCCTGCAAACTACTTCTCTCATCCAGGAAGCCTTGCGCATCTGAATGATTTCTTTACCCCTGAGCAGCTTTCCCGCGCGGTGTGGATTTACGGCGAACGCGCCATCGAGGGTGCCCGTCCTTTCCTGCCAGAGAGCTTTAACACTGCGGGCGCAAAGCATCTGTTATTTAAAGGCCACTGTAGCGAGCGGGATGTTACCCATCTGGTGAATGATGCCGGTGAAGACCGAAGCGTGGTAATTGGCGTTGGCGGCGGGGCATTGCTCGATACCGCCAAAGCCGTGGCGCGCCGTCTGGGTGTGCCGGTGGTGGCGATCCCGACCATTGCCGCCACCTGCGCGGCCTGGACGCCGCTGTCCGTCTGGTATAACGATGCGGGTCAGGCATTGCAGTTCGAAATCTTCGATGATGCCAACTTCCTGGTGCTGGTGGAGCCGCAAATCATCCTGAATGCCCCTGCGGAATACCTGCTGGCGGGCATCGGCGATACGCTCGCGAAATGGTACGAAGCAGTCGTACTGGCTCCACAGCCGGAAAACCTGCCGCTGACTGTACGTCTGGGGATCAACGGCGCGCTGGCAATCCGTGATGTGCTGCTGGAACGCAGCGAAGAGGCACTGGCTGACCAGCAGCGTGGCGAAGAGACGCAGGCATTCCGCGACGTGGTGGATGCCATTATCGCCGGTGGCGGCATGGTGGGCGGTCTGGGCGAACGCTATACCCGGGTGGCGGCCGCTCATGCGGTACATAACGGCTTAACCGTGTTGCCACAAACCGAAAAATACCTCCACGGCACCAAAGTGGCATACGGCATTCTGGTGCAAAGCGCCCTGCTCGGCCAGGACGATGTGCTGGCGCAACTGGTGGCCGCATATCAGCGCTTCAACCTGCCGACCACGCTTCGCGAACTGGACGTCGATATCAACAATAGCAGCGAGCTGGACCTGGTGATTACCCACACCCTGCGTCCGGTGGAGTCGATTCACTATTTACCGGTTACGCTCACGCCTGAAATTCTGCGCGCTGCATTTGAGAAGGTGGAATCCTTCAACCGCTAATCAGCCGAAGCGTCTATACCTAATGATGATTCTCACCACTCCCACAACGAGGTCATCATGCAGATCGATTTAACAGGTAAGAAGGCGTTGGTCACCGGCGCCAGCCGTGGATTGGGTCGTGCTATTGCACTGTCGCTAGCGCGCGCCGGTGCCGATGTGGTTATTACGTATGAAAAATCCGCTGATAAAGCCCAGGCTGTCGCCAGTGAGATAAAAGCACTTGGGCGGCACTGCGAGGCGATTCAGGCCGACAGCGCCAGCGCCGAGGCCATTCAGGAAGCCGTGAGTCACGCAGCGCGTACCCTTGGAGGCCTGGATATCCTGGTGAACAACGCCGGGATTGCGCGCGGCGGCCCGCTGGAAGCCCTGACGATTGCAGATATTGACGCGATGATTAACGTCAACATCCGTGGTGTGGTGCTTACCACCCAGGAAGCGCTGGTGCATATGTCCGACGGCGGGCGCATTATCAATATCGGCAGTTGCCTCGCTAACCGCGTGGCAATGCCCGGTATCGCCGTTTACGCCATGACCAAATCTGCCCTCAATTCCTTCACCCGGGGGCTGGCCCGCGATCTGGGGCCGCGCGGTATTACCGTTAATCTGGTGCATCCCGGCCCGACCAACAGCGATATGAACCCGGAAGACGGCGAACAGGCTGAAGCCCAGCGCCAGATGATTGCGGTGGGTCATTATGGTCAGCCAGACGATATCGCCGCTGCCGTCACCTTCCTGGCCAGTCCAGCCGCCGGGCAAATCTCCGGCACCGGGCTGGACGTGGATGGCGGTCTGAACGCCTGATCGCATTTTTCATGTACACCTCTGTCGCCCGGCAGGGGTGTTTTCGAGCCGCCTCGACGGTTCGCGTTTTGCCGCTTTATCCCGCCTGCGCTCCGTTCTACAGTGCCCTATAAGAAATTCGGAATTTATCTAATAGTCTTATTATTCCCTTATATTTTGTGTGGGCGTACAGTGGAGGTACGGATGAAGATTGTCTGGTCTAATGGTGCAAAAAAGGCTTTTTCCAGAATTGACGAGCGGTATCAGCGCCGCATTGAGGTAAAGCTTACCGAGCTGGATGACCGCTCGGCTCCCCGGCCCGATATCAAAAAAATATCGACGACAGAAAATCATTTCCGGCTTCGCGTTGGCGATTACCGCATCATCTATACGCTTCGGGACGATCCCGATGACCATTGTTATGTTCTGGCCATCAAGCGCAGAACATCAACAACTTACCTGCACGAGGAGAAAGCCACCTATGGCTGTTCAGTTAATTAAGGACGATAACGGAAAAACGCAGTACGTGGTTATTCCTTATCACGAATACTTCCGCATGTGCTTGCAGATGGCTGAGATTGACGACGAAACCGACGACGATCTGGAGGATATTGAAGTCGAACACGATAGTCTGGATGACGTTGAATTGCCCGGTGAAGTGTGCAGCATCATGACCTGGCAGAACGTCAGCCTGCAGGCTGCGTGGCGCATCCATTGCGGGTTATCACAGCAGGAGGTGGCGGAGAAACTCGGTATCAGCCAGTCTGCCGTGTCACAGCTTGAAGCGGTAGACTCTCGCCCGCAAAAGCGTACCCGTGAAAAACTGGCGGCGATCTACGGCTGTAAGCAGGAACAGATAAGCCTCTATTTACCGAAAGAGGGTTAACAACACTTCGCGCCGCCCTTACCACCGTAACGCGCATCCTGGCGATCGCGGAAAAATTCTTCGTAGGTCATCGGCGTCTGGTCAGGATGATTGACGCGCATATGCTCGACGTAGTTATCGTAATCCGGCACGCCAATCATCATTTTGGCGGCCTGGCCTAAGTATTTACCTGCTTTAGAGAGGGTGTCGAACATAGTATGGGTCTCACAGGGAATGTAGGCCGGGTAAGCGCGAGCGCCACCCGGCACAAAAATTAATGCGCCCCTTTCGCCTGGGTCACAATCTCTTCCAGGTTTTCTGGCATTGGCTCGTACGGTGTCTCTTTTGCCGTCGGCTTGTCTTCTTTCAGCGCCGCCAGCGCGGTTTTAAGAGAATACAACGCCAGCACCACGACCACCACCATAAAGAAGATGGTCAGCCCGGCATCCAGACGGTTGTTAAACACCAACTGCGACAGCTGTGATTCCGTGTACTGCGCCGGGATCTTACCGCTGTCGATCATCGCCTGGAACTTGTTGGCTATCGCCAGGAAGCCCACTTTGTTATCCGGGCTGAAGGCTTTCTGCCAGCCCGCGGTCAGCGTACAGATCAGCAGCCACGCAGTTGGCAGTAACGCCACCCAGGCGTAACGCTGGCGCTTCATCTTGAACAGCACTACCGCACAGAGCATCAGCGCCATCCCGGCGAGCATCTGGTTGGCAATACCGAACAGTGGCCACAGGGTGTTAATTCCACCCAGCGGATCCACCACCCCCTGATGCAGGAAGTAACCCCACGCCAGAACACACAGCGCCGTTGCCAGCAGGTTGGCCGGTAACGAATCTGTCCGTTTCAGGTTCGGGGAGATAACGCCCAGCAGATCCTGCAACATAAAGCGTGCCGCACGTGTCCCCGCATCCACCGCAGTCAGGATAAACAGGGCTTCAAACAGAATGGCGAAGTGATACCAGAACGACACATCCATCAGCCCGCCAAGCGCACCATGCAGAATGTACGCCATCCCGACCGCCAGCGTAGGCGCACCACCCGCACGTGAAATAATCGACTGCTCGCCCACTTCATTAGCAATACTGGTCAGGGTATCCGGCGTAATGGCAAAGCCCCAGCCGCTCACCACCTGCGCGGCAGATGCCACCACGTCAACGGTTCCGGCTGGAGCCAGCACTGCCATCGGGCTGTTCATCGCAAAGTACACGCCCGGGTCGATAATACAGGCAGATACCAGCGCCATAATCGCCACGAAGGATTCCATCAGCATCCCGCCGTAACCAATCAGGCAGGCCTGATTTTCATTGGCGAGCATTTTTGGTGTGGTACCCGAGGCAATCAGCGCGTGGAAGCCAGACACCGCACCACAGGCGATGGTAATAAACAGGAACGGGAACAGGTTGCCGGTCCAGACCGGGCCAGTCCCATCAATAAATTTGGTCAACGCAGGCATGGTCAGCGTCGGGCGCATAATCAGAATGCCGATAGCCAGCCCAACAATGGTGCCGATTTTCAGGAAGGTCGAGAGATAATCACGCGGGGCCAGCAGCAGCCACACGGGCAGAACTGCCGCCACAAAGCCGTAGCCCACCAGCATCCAGGTCAGCTGCACGCCGGTAAAGTCGAAGAACGGCGCCCAGGTCGGGCTTTCCGCCACCCAGCCGCCAGAGATAATGGCGAACACCAGGAACACCAGGCCAATCACAGATACCTCGCCAATACGCCCCGGGCGCAGATAGCGGATATAAATGCCCATAAACAGCGCCAGCGGAATGGTAAAGGCAACGGTGTACGTCCCCCACGGGCTGTGGGTCAGCGCTTTCACCACGATCATCGCCAGCACCGCCAGAATGATCACCATGATCATAAAGGTCGCCACCAGTGCAATCACCCCGGCGGTAGCGCCCATCTCCTCTTTCACCAGTTCACCCAGCGAACGCCCGTCGCGACGGGTAGAAACGAACAGCACCATAAAGTCCTGCACCGCCCCTGCCAGCACAACGCCTGCCAGGATCCAAATCATCCCCGGCAGATACCCCATCTGAGCGGCAAGCACCGGTCCCACCAGCGGCCCTGCCCCGGCAATAGCGGCAAAGTGGTGGCCGAACAACACTTTCTTATCGGTAGGAACATAGTCCAGCCCGTCATTATGACGAACGGCAGGCGTCATGCGCGTGGCATCAACCGCCAGCACATTTTTGGCGATAAAGCGGCCATAAAAACGATATGCGATCAGATAAATGCAGACGGAGGCGACAACTATCCAGAGCGCATTGATCTGTTCCCCCCGGTTGAGGGCGATATAGCCCAGGGCAAATGCTCCCACAACGGAGAGCACTGCCCATGTAAGGTATTTCCCTGAGTTGTTCATAGTGGTTGTCCGTTGTTGTGAAACAGTGAGATGTTACATTTTGTTTCTAGAACAACGCCCAAAATTTAACAACTTTGAAACGCAATAATGTGTGGTCAAACCAGACATTTACATCACATTGTTAAGCCGATCACTTTCGCGCTGTCAGCGGTCACACTTTTGCCTTTTTCCTCCTGCCACCGCCTTACAGGATGATTTGCATCATCTTTTCAGGTCAAAGCCTCGCCAGAATGAATCTGCGCATTCCGCGCATACAAGGAAAAGGATATGAACAGTTCACTACCTCAGGAACATAAGGTTGGGCCCGGCGCGTACTTTGCGCTGGCTTTCGCTGCCGTTTTCTTCTCCGGCCTGCTAGGCGGAAAGGAGTGGTACGGCGTCTTTGATTTCACCACTCTCAACGGGGCATTTGGCAAGGTGGTCAGCAAGGCCAGCCTGGACGATGGCACCCTGACGACCGCCAGCAGCGCCTTTCGCGGCACCGGCGGCAGCGGCGCGATGGACGGATTTCTGTTCGCGCTGGGGTTAATTCCGGCAGTGATGTTTGCCCTTGGGATGATCAACGTGCTGGAGCATTACGGCGCGCTGCGTGCCGCACGTAAGCTCTTAACTCCCCTGCTACGCCCTTTATTGGGTATCCCCGGCACTACCGGGCTGGCGCTGATTGGCAGCCTGCAAAGTACTGACGTGGGCGCATCTCTGACCCGCAACTTGTCCGACGAAGGGCAAATCAGCGAAAAAGAAAAAGACGTTTTTGCCATGTTCCAGTTCTCCGCCGGAGCAATGATCACCAACTTTTTCTCCTCCGGGGCGATCCTGTTTACGCTGATTGCCGTTGACGGTACGGCGGCGGTTCCGACCTCCATCGGTGCCTGTATTGCCGTAATGTTCATCATGAAGATTGTCGGCGCAAATCTGCTGCGCCTGATCCTGACGTTTACGGGCAAAGAAGCCCTGGTGCAACAACCGGCAAAAGGAGACACCGTATGAGTGCCCCACAATCTAACCCCGTTATCACCGATGTGTTTGTCGAAGGCGCGCGTAAAGGCTGGAGCATTGCCACCAGCAGCACCCTGCCCAACGTAGTGATGGCCTTTATCATCATTAAGGCGCTTGAAATCACCGGCGCGCTAAAAGGGCTGGGCATGATCTTCGCTCCGCTGATGGGGCTGTTTGGTCTGCCTGGTGAAGCCGCGGCCGTACTGATTGGCGGCTGGATGTCGATGGGTGGCGGGATTGGCGTAGCCATTGGCTTGTTTGATAAAGGCATTATCAGCGGGGAGCACCTGGCGATCCTCGCTCCCGCCATCTACCTGATGGGGTCGCAGGTGCAGTATCTGGGCCGCATTCTGGGGGTCATCGGCACCCGCGCCAAACGTATTCCGCTGATGATTGCCATTTCGGTCATCAACGCTTTTTTAGCCATGCTGCTGATGCGCATTATTCTCTGAACAGGACATCATCATGAATCTGGATCATTACATTGAAGAACTGAAAACGCTGGTGAACGTAGACTGCGGCACCCAGACTCTTGCGGGCGTGGCAACGGTTGCAGGCATTATCGAAACGCTCTGGCAGCAGGAAGGCTGGCACACCGAACAGGTGGATTTAGGCAACCAGGTCGGGCCAGGTGTATTCGTGACCAATAAACCCCAGACGACGCACTTCGACGTGCTGCTGGTCGGCCATCTTGATACCGTGTTTGCGCCAGGTACCGTGGCCGAGCGCCCGATGAGCGAGGACGACTCCCGCCTGTATGGTCCCGGTGTGTCGGATATGAAGAGCGGACTTCTGAATATTTTGTGGGCGATGCGCGGGCTTGATGCCGCGGACAAAAATCGCCTGTCCATTGCCGTGGCGATGAACCCGGACGAAGAGACCGGTTCGGTACATTCTCACCAGTGGATTGGCGAGCTGGCAAAACGTTCTCGCTGCGTGCTGGTATGCGAAGCCGCACGCGCCGATGGCTCGCTGGTCAAGGCACGCAAGGGAATGGCGGGCTATCACCTCACCTTTAGCGGTGTGGCGGCACACGCGGGTAACGACCCGGAGAAAGGCCGCTCGGCGATTACGGCGCTGGCGAACAGCGTTATCGCCATCAACGCGCTGACCAACTGGGATCGTGGCACCACACTCAACGTCGGGGTGATCCACGGCGGCAGTGCGGCGAACGTGGTGGCAGATACTGCCGTCGCTGAACTGGATGTTCGCTTCTGGGAAAACGACGAGTACGACCGGGTAAATCAGGCGCTTAACGCATTATGTGAAAAAGGCTTTTTAGAGGGGGTGACGACCACCCTGACGCAGGTCAATCATAAACCGGCGATGGCCACCAGCGAAGCGACACAGGCACTGATGCAGCAAGTGGAAGCAGCGGGAAAAGCGGAAGGCATTGCCATCACCTGGCAGGCGGTCGGCGGCGGCAGCGATGCCAACCACACCGCTGCGCTGGGCATCCCTACGCTCGACGGTTTAGGGCCGGTTGGCGCAGGATTCCACAGCCCGGCGGAGTGGCTGGATAAGGCATCAATTGAGCCGAGAATTCGGCTGTTGAAGCGGGTGGTATCGATGCTGTAAACATTGCCGGGTGGCGGCTGCGCCTTACCCGGCCTACACCTCACACGTAGGCCCGGTAAGCGAAGCGCCACCGGGCAATTCTGCACCGATCAACCCAACACCATGGTACTCAACCGACAGGTACAGCAGCGCCGTCCCTGTTCGTCGAACACCACAATCTCCCAGCTCTGGCTGGAACGCCCCAGATGCAGCGGCTGACACACGCCGCGCACCTTGCCCTGGGACACCGCGCGATGGTGCGTGGCATTCAGTTCTGTACCCACCACGTTCTGCCCGTCGCGGGTCATCAGAAAACCGGCCATTGAGCCAAGCGTTTCGGCCAGTGCGGCAGACGCCCCGCCGTGCAGCAGGCCAAACGGCTGATGAGTGCGCACATCCACCGGCATTTCGGCCTCCAGCGTGTCGTCACCGATTTTGGTATAGACAATGCCCAGATGCGCCACCATGGTGTTCTGGCTGGTCGCGTTCAGTGCTTCAAGCGATAAATGACGTTTCCAGATCATCACGCCCCCAACGTGGAGCCGCCGTCCACCACAATATCCTGCAAAGTGATATGGCTGGCATAGTCGGATGCGAGGAACAGAATGGTGTTGGCAATCTCCTGCGGACGGGCGATTTTACCCAGCGGGATCCCAAGCTTAAACTGCTCGCCAAAACCGCGAATACGCTGCTGTTCTGCATCGTCACTTTTCCACAGCGTTCGCTGCATATCGGTATCGGTTGAACCCGGCGACACCAGATTACAGCGCACGCCGCTGCCCGCCAGTTCCAGCCCGACGGTGAGTGCCAGGCTTTTCAGCGCCGATTTTGACGCGCCATACGCGCTCATGCCGATACGCGGGGTATGCGCCGCGTCAGACGCAACGGTAACAATCACCCCGCCCTGCTGGCGGCGAAACTGGCCCATTGTCTGCTGGAACAGGTTAAACGCCCCGCCAACGTTCACGGCGAAGGTCTGCTGCCAGTCCTCCTGCGAAAGCTGATCCGTTGCGCCCATACGCAGGATCCCGGCGGCATTGACCAGCACGTCAAGGCGTTCAACAGAGGCGAGCACTCGCCCGCACACCTCAGTCACCTGCACGGGGTCCGCCACGTTCAGGGTTTCAGTGGCAAAGGGGTAATCCCCCAGCGGAAACACCAGATCGAACCCGGTCACCTGTGCACCTGCCCCGGCAAATGCCAGAGCCGTCGCGTAACCAATGCCCTTACCTGCCCCCGTCACCCAGACGGTTTTGCCGGTAAAATCGAATCCTTCCATTACTTCACCTCGCGGGAGAGCAGCGCCCACCAGGCATCGAGGGTTGGGTTTTTCGCCAGCATCACAAAGTCGATATCGCCATGCACTTTGCGCCAGCGTGCGGCCAGCGCCATCATGCGCACGGAATCCAGACCGTAGTCGATCAGGTTTTCGTCATCCATTGGCTCGTCGGACTCATCCAGCAGCGGCAGAATCATCGCGCGCAACGCCTCTTTTGAGGCCGGAATGGATGGCAGCAGTTCCTCGGTCATCAGCACGCGGCCGGAACGCCCTGCCACGTAGTTCAGGGACATCAGGTGTTCTTCACGGGTGAAATCAGCCAGCGCATCGGCGATAAAGAACGGTTTGATGTCACGCATAAATGCATCGGTGGCGGTGGTCATGCAGCCGATATGGGCGTAAACCCCGGTGATCAGCAGCTGGTTACGCCCGGTTTCTTTCAGCATCAATTCCAGCGGCGAGCGGTGGAATGCGCTGTAACGCCATTTCACCAGTACGGTGTCGGCTTCGTCTGGCGCCAGCTCCGCCACAATACGCTGCTGCTCCGGCGAACGGGTCAGACCCGGCCCCCACATGTCGTTCAGCAGGGCACGGTCTTCATCGCTCTGCTCTTTCGGCTGGGCGGTGTAGTAAACCGGAATGTTATGCTCTTTGCAGTAAGCGCGAATTTTGGCGATGTTCGCCACAACTTGCGCCATCATTGGACTGTTTTCACCCCAGAAGTTCAGGAAATACTCCTGCATGTCGTGGATTAACAGCGCAGCACGCTCTGGTTCAAACGCCCAGTTCACTTTGTTGTTCGGCAGGTCTGCGGCAGTGGGCAGTGCGTAAGCGGTTAATTTTGGAATGGCCATGTTCTTGTTCCTCAGCCCTGGGCGCGTTCAGCGAGCCACAGGCGCAACTGTTTCTTATCGACTTTGCCGACGGGCGTTAATGGGAGCGCGTCAACGCTCTCCACGCGGTCCGGCAGTTTGAATTCGGCAACGCCCTGTTCGCGCAGGAAGCGACGCACTTCAACCGCGCGCAGGGGCTGTTTCACCACCAGATATGCGCAGCTCTTCTCGCCCAGCAGGCTGTCTTCCATGCTTACCAGCGCCGCGTGGATCACCGACTCGTGGCGCAGCAGCAGGTTTTCGATCTCTTCTGCGGCGATCTTCTCGCCACCACGGTTGATCTGATCTTTCTCGCGCCCCTGCACGGTGATGTAGCCCTGCTCGTCAATGGCGATCAGATCGCCGGAGCAGTAAAAGCCGTTGGCATCAAAGGCGCTGGCGTTGTGCGCCGGGCTGTTGAAATAGCCACGGAAGGTATATGGCCCGCGCGTCATCAGCCGCCCCACTTCACCGCGCGGCAGCGGGTTACCATGCTCATCGGCTACCCACACTTCGTCATCCGGGCACATCGGGCGGCCCTGGGTGTTCATGATGCGTTCCGGGGAATCGTCAAGCGCGGTGTAGTTCACCAGCCCTTCTGCCATACCAAATACCTGCTGGAGCTGGCAGCCAATCTCCGCCGGAATACGTACGGCAAGCGTTGCGGAGAGGCGTGCGCCCCCCACCTGCAACAGCTTCAGCGAACGCAGCTGCGCGTTGCCCGCGCCTTCGGCAATCGCCTGGAGCCACAGGCTGACCGCAGGCGGCACCAGCGAGGTCACGTTAATCTGGTGTTTTTCAATCAGCGGGAAACAGAGGGTGGCGCTCGGATCGTTCGCCAGCACCACGCAGCCACCTGCCGTAAAGATGCCAAGCGATCCCGGCGAGCTCATGGCGTAGTTGTGCGCAGCGGGCAGCGCGTTCAGATAACGAGTGTCTGCGGTAATACCGCAAATCTCGTTACTGCGACGAATGCTGTAGTCGTAATCGTTGTGAGTACGTGGGATCAGCTTCGGCGTGCCGGTACTTCCGCCAGAAAGCTGGAAGAACGCCACTTCGTCGGCAGGTGTCGGGTTGGGGATGAAATTATCCGCCGGACGGGCAATCGCTGCGTCCAGTGCGTGCTCGCCGTTATCGCCACGCAGCAACACCACGCGCACCGAGCGGTGCTCATTCACAAATGCGGTGAGGAACTCATCGCCGGCAAACAGCGTGTGATCACGATCGGCAATCAGCAATGCTGGTTTGATCTGCATCGCATAGGCATTCAGCTCGCTGCGCTGATGGCTGAAGAGCGCGTTAACGGGCGCAACACCCGCCTGTAACAGCGCAAAGAAGGTAATGTAAAACTCAGCGACATTTCCCAGCTGCACCAGCGCGGTATCGCCACGTTTCAGCCCCCGGGATTGTAACGAACTGGCAAGGTTATCCACCGCCTCATTAAACTGGCGGTAGGTATAACGGCGCTCACCGTCGATGATGGCCACCGCGTCATTATTGACGTGGCGGGTCAGAATGCGGGTCAGAGGCAGATCCTGCCAGTAGCCTTTTTCACGATAGCGGCGGGCAAACTCGTCCGGCCAACGGGTAAAGGGGACAGTCATAATTGTTCCTTAGTGCAAACCAAAAACGTTCAGCATGGTGGAGAGCTTCACTCCGGTTTCACGCCATTCACCCACCGGTGATGAGGCAGGAACAATGCCCGCCCCGGCGAACAAGCGAACGGTCTTGTCGTGAATGTGCGCGCAACGAATGGTGACCACCCACTCACCGTTGCCTTCGCTGTCACACCAGCCCACAATGCCGCCAAACAGTTCACGGTCGAACGGCTCCAGCTCCGCGATCAGCTGTTTTGCCGCCTGATGCGGGAAACCGCTTAATGCAGGCGTCGGGTGCAACAGACACGCCAGCGTCAGTGCGTTTTCGTTTTCACGCGCCTCCCCTTCCACCGGCGTGGCCAGGTGCCACAGCGTCGGGGTGGTGATGAGCTGCGGGGATGCCGGCATACTGAGATGGTGGCTGCGTGGGGTCAGAATGGTTTTCATCGCCTGGGTCACCAGGTCGTGCTCGTGGCGATCTTTTTCCGAAGCCAGCAGCTTGTTACCTGCTTCTCTGTCCAGCACATCATCCGGCTGACGACGCGCCGAGCCTGCCAGCGGCAGCGAGCTAAAGTGCGCGCCTTCTTTACGCAGCAGAAGCTCAGGACTCGCGCCCAGCAACACACCGCCATCTTCCAGCGGGACGTGGAAGTTAAAGCTGGCCGGGTTCTGCGCGATGAGCCGTTCCAGCAACGCGCCGCTGTCAATTTTCTCTTCGGTTGAGATATCAATCAGTCGCGACAGCACCACTTTGTTGACCTGCGGTGTGGCGGTCAGCGCAGCCGCACGCGCAACCATCTGTTCAAAGACCGGCTGCTGTGGAATTTCAGTGCGGGTGTTGACTGTCAGCGCCTGTGCATCAGAGAAATAACGTGAAGACTGCTGACGCGCCGGGCGCGAGAAGGTCTGCCAGCTTTGCGGAATAAACAGGGACGACGGTTCGCGCGTATCAAACGGGATAGCGCCTACCATAATCGGGTGAGCAATCCCGCTGGCTTTCGCTTTCTGGAAAGCCTGGGCGACTTTTTGCTGGAAGGCACCTGCCGGATCATCGCCGCCAACGGCGGATTCAGATAAGCGGGTAAAACAGCCTGACGTGGTAAAACTGCGATAAGGCGACATAAAGAAAAAGCTGTCTGATTGCAGCGTGGTCGCGGTGTGCTGGATGTCCTCAGCCAATGACGTATCCATATCATCCTCCTCAAAATGATAAAAGCAGTAATAATGATTATCATTTATATTTTCGATGGCTAACCTAATCGCACAACGCCCTGGTGTCAACCGCAGAGCAAACAACTTGTGCGACTATCGCTTGCATCCCTTCGCCGCAATCATGAAAATGAGAAGCATTAACCTCAATAAAAACAGGATGCGACGTTGTGAAACTCCCTGCCGTTTGCCGTAATGCCCTTCTTTTAACAGGACTTTTTGTTTTAGGACTAACCTCAGCCACCGCGGCCGACTGGCCACGTCAGGTGACCGACAGCCACGGCGTTCACACGCTTGAAAGCAAACCCACGCGCATTGTTTCAACCAGCGTGACCCTGACTGGTTCCCTGCTGGCGATTGATGCACCGGTTATCGCCAGCGGTGCGACCACGCCAAATAATCGCGTGGCGGATGCTCAGGGTTTTTTGCGTCAGTGGGGAGATATCGCGAAACAGCGTAAGCTCACGCGTTTGTATATTGGCGAGCCGAGTGCCGAAGCCGTTGCCGCTCAGATGCCGGATCTGATCCTGATTAGCGCCACTGGCGGTGATTCAGCCCTCGCTCTCTATGAACAGCTTTCTGCCATCGCGCCGACGCTTGTCATCAACTACGACGATAAAAGCTGGCAAGAACTGCTGGCACAGCTCGGCACCATTACCGGGCAGGAAAAACAGGCCGCGGCTCGCATTGCGGAATTTGATAAACAGCTCGCGCTGGTGAAACAGCAGATGAAGCTGCCACCACAGCCGGTGAATGCCATTGTCTATACCGCCGCCGCGCACAGCGCGAACCTGTGGACGGCGGAATCGGCGCAGGGCAAGTTGCTGCATCAATTGGGCTTTACTCTTGCGCAATTGCCTGCCGGATTGCAGACCTCAAAAAGTCAGGGCAAGCGCCACGACATCATTCAGTTAGGCGGGGAAAATCTGGCGAGTGGGCTGAACGGCGAAGGCCTGTTCCTGTTTGCTGGTGACCAGAAAGATGTGGACGCGATTTATGCCAATCCGCTTCTGGCGCACCTGCCAGCGGTGCAGAATAAACGCGTCTGGGCTTTGGGAACGGAGACGTTCCGCCTGGATTACTACAGCGCAATGCGGGTGTTGCAGCGTTTAGAGACAATCTTCAGATAGTGGCTGCGCCCGGTGGCGCTTCGCTTACCGGGCCTACGAATGCGAAATGTAGGCCGGGTAAAGCGAAGCTGCCACCCGGCAAATTACACCGGAGCAACGTCCTGTCTGAACCGACGCAGCTCCACTAATACCACCAGCAAAATCGCGCCAAGCATCGCTAAGGCAAAACCACTGCTGCTCGCCGATGCCATCGGGGTCATCATTGCACCAAGCCCGCCGAGGATCGCCGCGCCAATCGCATCACCCGTGACATTCTGTGCCGTCCACAGGCCATTAATACGCCCCAGCATCCCTTCCGGTGTCTGCGTCTGGATCAGCGTGTACTGCAACAGCGAACTGATAGCGCTCAGCCAGCCAAAGATCACCAGACAAATCACGCCCAGCGCCCACACCGGCATCAGGCTAAAGAAGCCAATCGCAATAAACGAAGCCAGCGTCGCCACCAGCATAATGAGCCCAGGACGCGCGCTCTGCGCCAGGTTGCCACTGGTCAGCGCGCCACACGCCGCACCCAGCGGAATCGCTGCATATAACACGCCAATCTCGGAAGCGCTCATCTGCCATTCGCCTGCCAGTGCCGGGTAGAGCACACGCACGGCACTCGCCATTGTCAACAAACCGCCCAGCAGGGCGATGCCGCCAATCAGTGGATTACTGAACAGAAAACGGATCGCGGCCATCAGTGATTTCAACGGGTGTTCACGCTGCTGTGGCGGAGGCGGCAGAACCGGTAAACGCAGCAACGTTAAGGTGGTGATAAACGTCCCCGCCGCCGCCAGGCCATAGTTCCACGCCACGTTGCCCGTTGCCAGCAGCAGGCCCCCCACCATCGGTGAAATCACCGAGCCCAGACGTACGGTTAGCATGGTGATCGCCCCCGCTTGCATCAGGTTCTCGCGCCCGACCAGCGCAGGCGTTGCCGCCAGCAGGGCAGTCACCCCAATGGAGGCAAAAAAGCCGTCCCACAGCCCCAGCGCGTAAATCGCAATCAGCGACGGCTCCGGCAGCATGGCGTTCAGACACAACCCGATAAACCCCACCCCACAGGTGCCACGCGCCAGCAGGATCAGCTTTTTACGCTCGTAACGGTCTGCCAGTACCCCACCAACCATCAGGCCAATAAACATCGCCCCGCCGGTTAAGGTCACGGAAAGCCCCACCAGCCAGCTGGAGTGCGTCATCGCCTGGATTTGTACCGGCACGGCCACGCCGAGCAGGCCGAGGGATAAAATGGAGATAAAACGGGCGATAAAGACGGCGCGAAACGCCGGATGTGTTTTGAGCAGGCTGAGGTTGAGCAGCCAGGATTTTTGGGTCATTACAAGGCCTTGTCTGGTTTCTTTTATACCAATTCCATGGCGGCACATGCTAACATAGCCAAATAAGATAGATAACGATAATTACTATCATTATCAAATCATGGACGTTGCTATGTCGTTTTCCTCTTCCGCGGTGCGCGCCATTGCCGTGCCCGTTTTATTGCTGCTGTTGATCCTTGCGATTGCACTCAGTTTGCTGGTTGGCGCGAAATCGCTGCCGGCTTCCGTTATTGTCGACGCGCTCTCCGGCACCTGTCAGAGTGCCGACTGCACCATCGTGCTGGATGCCCGTCTGCCCCGCACCCTGGCCGGATTGCTCGCCGGTGGCGCGCTGGGTCTTGCCGGGGCGCTGATGCAAACGCTCACCCGTAACCCACTGGCCGACCCAGGCATTCTGGGGGTTAACTCCGGCGCCAGTTTTGCCATCGTGCTTGGTGCGGCGCTGTTTGGTTTAACCTCCCCCTCTGAACAACTGGTAATGGCTTTTTGCGGCGCACTGGCGGCATCACTGGTGGTGGCATTTACCGGCAGTCAGGGCGGAGGGCAGCTCAGCCCGGTACGGTTAACGCTGGCGGGCGTTGCCCTTGCGGCGGTGCTGGAAGGGTTAACCAACGGCATCGCTCTGCTCAATCCGGACGTTTACGATCAGCTGCGTTTCTGGCAGGCCGGCTCGCTGGATATCCGCACGCTCCAGACCCTGAAGGCCGTCATCATCCCGGTGACACTTGCCGCCGCCGTGGCGCTGTTTATGAGCCGCTCGCTCAACAGCCTGAGTCTTGGCAGCGATACCGCCACCGCGCTCGGAAACCGGGTTGCACGCACGCAGTTAACCGGGCTTCTGGCGATCACCGTACTGTGCGGCAGCGCAACGGCTGTGGTTGGCCCGATTGCCTTTATCGGTCTGATGATGCCGCATATGGCACGCTGGCTGGTGGGTGCCGATCACCGCTGGTCGCTACCCGTCACGCTGCTCGCCACGCCAGCCCTGCTGTTGTTCGCCGATGTTGTGGGTCGCCTTTTGGTTCCTGGCGAGCTACGCGTGTCGGTGGTGAGTGCGTTTATAGGTGCACCGGTGCTGATTTTCCTGGTGCGACGTAAACGCGGAGGTGGCGCATGATGGCTCCATCCCGGCGTTTACTCACCAGCGTATTCCTGCTGATTATCGTCAGTGTGTTGCTGGCGGTCTGGAGCCTGCGCAGCGGTGCGGTGACGCTCGATTTTGCCCAGGTCTTTAACGCCCTGACCGGCAGCGCACCACGCAATATCACCATGGTGGTCACCGAATGGCGCCTGCCGCGCGTCGCGATGGCCATTCTGGTGGGTGCGGCGTTGGGTGTCAGCGGGGCCATTTTCCAGTCACTGATGCGCAACCCGCTCGGCAGCCCGGACGTGATGGGCCTGAATACCGGTGCCTGGAGCGGCGTGCTGGTGGCGATGGTGCTGTTTGGTCAGCACCTCACGGCCATTACCTTTACCGCGATGGCCGGGGGGATTTTGACGTCACTGGTTATCTGGGCATTGGCCTGGCGTAACGGCATCGACACTTTCCGCCTGATCATCATTGGCATTGGCGTGCGCGCCATGTTGATGGCCTTCAACACCTGGCTGTTATTGCAGGCCTCTCTGGAAACCGCGCTTTCCGCAGGGCTGTGGTATGCCGGTTCGTTGAACGGTTTGACATGGGCTAAAACCTGGCCTGCTGCACCGCTGATCCTGCTGATGTTTATCGGCGCACTATTGTTGGTCCGCAGGATGCGCTTACTGGAGATGGGCGACGACAGCGCCTGCGCGCTGGGGGTGAGCGTCGAGCGTTCACGTCTGATGCTGATGCTGGTGGCCGTGTTACTGACCGCTGCGGCCACCGCCATTGCCGGGCCTATTTCGTTTATTGCGCTGGTTGCGCCACATATTGCCCGGCGTCTTTCCGGGACCGCGCGCTGGGGCTTAACCCAGGCCGCGCTGTGCGGTTCGCTACTGTTGCTGGCGGCCGATCTGTGCGCTCAGCAGCTGTTTATGCCTTATCAACTTCCGGTGGGTGTGGTAACCGTGAGTCTGGGCGGTATTTACCTCATCATCTTGTTAGTTCAGGAGTCACGCAAGAAATGACAGAGACAGCAACCCGCTTGCGCGGCGACAACTTAACCCTTGGCTACGGTAAAAAAATCATTGCTAAGGATTTGACCGTGGCGATCCCGGACGGCCATTTTACGGCGATCATCGGGCCGAACGGCTGCGGTAAATCGACTCTGCTGCGAACGCTGAGCCGCCTGATGACGCCGGTTCACGGCAGCGTGTACCTCGATGGCGAGCAGATCCAGCGCTTTGCCAGCAAAGAGGTGGCACGCCGCATCGGGCTGCTGGCGCAAAACGCCACTACGCCCGGGGATATCACGGTGCAGGAGCTGGTGGCTCGTGGGCGTTATCCCCATCAGCCGCTGTTCACCCGCTGGCGTAAAGAGGACGATAATGCAGTGAACCGCGCCATGCAGGCGACAGGCATCACCGGACTCGCTCAGCAAAGTGTGGATACCCTTTCCGGCGGACAGCGTCAGCGTGCGTGGATAGCCATGGTACTGGCGCAGGAAACGTCGATTATGCTGCTGGACGAGCCCACGACCTGGCTTGATATCAGCCACCAGATTGATCTGCTGGAGTTGTTAAGCGAGCTGAATCGCACGCAGGGTTATACCCTGGCGGCGGTACTGCACGATTTAAATCAGGCCTGCCGATACGCCACGCACCTGATTGCGCTGCGGGATGGCGAGATAGTGGCGCAGGGCGCGCCGAAAGAGATTGTGACGCCGGAGCTTATCGAGCGCATCTACGGCATGCGCTGCATGATTATTGCGGATCCGGTGGCGGGTACGCCGCTGGTGGTGCCGTTGGGGAAACGTGCGGTCTGATGCCCTCACCCCGGCCCTCTCCCACAGGGAGAGGGAGCAAACAATCCCCTCGCCCCTATGGGGAGAGGGTTAGGGTGAGGGGAAGATTTGCACTATCCCAGTATATCCTTCAATACCGGCCCAATCTTCTCAAACGCCTGCGGCGAAATGATATCCACGTGGGCGCAATCCTGGCTGTAAACCTCAAGCTCACCCACCCACGGTGCCCATGCCTGATGCGGGTCCTGGGTTCGCGTGCGCTCGGCGACAAACAGCGTCGCTTTGCCGTCAAAGCGTGAACTGTGCGCCGTCGTCAGCAAGCGCACGGCATCAGCGTAGTTGCCTTCAATGGCGGTAAACAGCTCACTGGAACCCTGCCCCTGCTGCGCGGCGATAAACGCCTGACGCTCGCGCTCAATTTCCGCCAGCACTTCAGGATCAAGGCCGTTGGCCTCTTTCTCCGCCCAGTTTTGCGTTTCCGGCGGCCAGGTATCCAGCAGGCCGAGGAATGCGACCGTTTCCCCCTGCTCACGCAGTCGCGCAGCAATCCCCTGCGCCAGCGTGCCGCCCAGGGAATAACCCAGCAAATAGTACGGCCCGTGCGGCTGCTGCGCGCGCAGTGTCGCCAGATGATGCCCAATCACGCCATCCAGATCGGCACACTGCTGCATCGGCCCGTCCGGGCGCGGGGACTGAATGCCCGTTATCGACCAGCGCGGGCTGAGGTAGCGCGCCAGCACGCTAAACTGCCATGCAAAACCCGATGCCGGATGGAAGCAGAACAGCGTTGGCCCCTGGCTTTCACGCAGCGGCAGCAGGGTTTCATACCCCAGACGCTGCGCCTGTTCATCGCTCATCTGCGACTCAAGCAAACTGCTAAGTTTGCCGACCGTCGACGCCACCATAACCTGCCCTGGCGTCACCTTGCGGTCGAACGTGCGGCTAAGCTGCGCCGCCAGGCGCATCGCCAGCAGCGAGTGCCCGCCAAGCGCAAAGAAGTCGGCTTCAGTATCATTCACCTCGCAGCCCAGCAAGGCGGAAAACGCCTGCGCCACGGCCACTTCGGTTTTGCTTTCCGGCGCACGGCCAGAGGTTTTGCTGGTCAGCTCCGGTAGCGGCAGCGCCTTACGGTCGAGCTTACCGTTGGCCGAAAGCGGCAGCGCGCTGATTTGCAGCAACACCACCGGCACCATATGCGGCGGCAACTGTGCTTTCAGCGCGACCAGCAGCGCCTCCCTGTCCAGCGGCAAACCGGATTCTGAAACGATGTACCCCACCAGCTGACGGGCATCACCGCCGGTTGCCGCCGCCTGGTTGAACACACATGCGTGCGCCACGGCCTGCGCCACGTCCGGCAGCGAGAGCATCGCCCGGTCGATTTCACCCAGCTCGATACGCTGACCACGAATTTTCAGCTGATCGTCGCTGCGACCTAAATATTCCACCGCGCCGTTATCCAGCCAGCGAGCAACATCCCCGGTGCGATACATACGCTCGCCCGGCGCAAACGGGTCGGCAATAAAGCGGCTAGCCGTCAGATCCGGGCGTCCCAGATAGCCCTGCGCCAGCTGAATACCGGTAAGATACAGATCGCCCGCCACGCCAAACGGCACCGGGCGCATCATCGCATCCAGAATGCGCAGCCCCGTGTTCCACACCGGGAAACCAATCGGCACGCTGTTGCCGTCAACCGCCGCCAGATCAGGGCCAAACGCCGGATACCAACTCACGTCCACAGCCGCTTCCGTTGGGCCATACAGGTTATGCAGCGGCGCACGGGTAAGCTGCTCCCACTCGCGGCACAGTTCGGCTGGCAGCGCTTCCCCGCTACAGAACACCTGTTTCAGCGTTTTGCAGCAGTCAGCATTTTCCGGCGTCAGCGAGGCCACAAATGCCGCCAGCATCGACGGCACAAAGTGAGTCGTGGTGACGCCATAATGGGCGAAGAAACTCTGCATCGCCTGCGGATCGCGGTGCGCCTCTGGCTCGGCCATCACCAGCTTCGCGCCAGCGATAAATGGCCACCAGAATTCCCACACCGAGACGTCAAAGCTGCACGGCGTTTTTTGCGCCACCACATCACGCGCGTCCAGCGGATAGTGATCCTGCATCCACATCAGACGGTTGACGATGGCGGTATGTCCGACCATTACTCCTTTCGGGCGGCCAGTGGAGCCAGAGGTAAAGATGATGTACGCCGTCTGTTCCGGCTTCGCGAGGTTGAGCGGTTCGTGGCCCGCGACAGGCAGCAGTGTGTTGTAACTAAAGGAAGCGATCGGCAGATCGCTAAAGCGCGGAAGCTGTTCGTCGGTGGTGATAAGCAGAGACGGTTTCGCATCTTCCAGCATCATCCGCAGGCGGTCGTCCGGGTAGCCGGTGTCCAGCGGCAGCCAGGCGGCCCCCGCTTCCACAATACCGTGCAGCGCCAGGGTCAAAAACACCGAGCGCGGCAAGGCCACCGCCACGCTGTCGCCCGGCTTCACGCCGCGTTCACGCAGCAGGGTTGCCAGCGCCACCACCTGCTCGCGCATCTGGCGGTAGTTCAGCTCGATATGGGCATCCGCCAGCGCGGGCGCATCCGGCGTTTTGCTCGCCTGTTCCATCACTAACTGGGCAAGCGTGACAGAAGGTAAGGCCAGCCCGGTATCATTGATGCGCGCGAGCTGCTGATATTCTGCTTCAGAGACGGTTTCCACTTCACCGCAGCGCAGGTCCGGGTTGGCGGCAAACTGGGTCAGCATCGCGTTTAGTCGCGCCACGTGGCGTGTGAGCGTTGCCTCGTCGTAACGCTGTTTATTGGCCAGGATCTCAATGCTCAGCCCACCCTGCTCGTCCGGGAACAGCGCCAGCTCCAGATCGTTCACCGGCCCCGTTGCCAGCGTGTGGGTCGTGGCCGCCACGCCGTCGATATCCAGCTGGTAATCAAATACTTTGACGTTGAGCACCGGGCCAAACAGGGCTTCATCCCCTGCCGCACGCCCGCTATCGCGAACAATCTGTTCGGCGTCATAACGCTGATGGCGGCGCATTTTTTTCAGCTGATTCGCAAGACGCAGCGCCAGCTCCGGCAGGCTCTCCTGCGGGGCGATATTCACCGCCATCGGCAGAACGTTAAGCACCGGGCCGGTTGCGGTGAGCGCCGCTGAACCCATGCGACGCATAAAGATAAAACCGGCGGCGTAGTCCAGCCGTCCGGTCAAACGCCCAAGCCACAGCGCCACCAGCGCGAGTGCCAGGTCGGTGCGCTGCACCTGCCCTGCCGCCTGTGCAAGCTGGCTAAAGGCGTGGCTATCGGCCACCACTTTTAGCCGCAGAATGTCGGTGGTGGCTGCACGCCCCGGCAACGGCGCGGAAGAAAGCGATACAGGAGAAGGAAGCTGCTTACGCTGCTCTGCCCAGAATGCGCCATCGCGCTGATACGCCTCGCTGTCGCGATAGCGTTGGTACTCATCCACCACTTCAGCAAACGGCGTAAAGGGTGATGCAGGCGGAGTTTCGCCCTTTTTCCAGGCCGTATAAATAGCGGCGATCTGTCGGGTAATAGCCGGGAAACTGAAGCCATCAACCACTAAATGATGATATCGCTGATACCAGTACCAGTGTCGTTCCCCCACCTGAATCAGCTGATGAAATGCCAGCGGCTGACCGCTGTCCACGCGCAGATTCTGGTGAAGATCGGCCTCCATCAGCGCCACGGCGGCGGCGTGAGAATCGGCTTTTACGATCGAGGGTTCAGGCAGCGACATCGCATCGTCCACCCACTGCCACACCTCACCGTTATCTTCTGTAAAGCGCGTGCGTAATGTGTCGGCCTGCATCATGCCTGCGACTATCGCTTTCGCCAGCAATGGCGCGTCAATATCGCCTTTCAGCTCGGTGTAATGCGCCACACTCCAGGCGTTCGGCAACGTGGAAAGTTGCTCCGCCATCCAGATCCCCGGCTGCGCGGCGACGAGAGGAAGATGTTTACTCATGCGCGCTCTCCCGCAAAATGGGAAGGCGTAAGCGTATGCCAGTGTTCGGCCAGCCACTGCTGGCACGCTTCCTGGGATTGCGGTTCACACACCACACGCCAGCCGGCAGGCAGTGCGCACTGTTGCGGCCACAGGCTGAATTCCGCCTGGTCGTTACACAAAATGGCGAACTGTCCCTGCGGATTATCGAAAGGATTACTGAATTCCATACAGACTCCGTTATTGAATAAGCGGCTGCCAGAGGGTCATCAGCCCCTGAGTCAGCCCACCGCGCCAGCAAAGCGCATCGTGTCCGCCGTCAACCTGACGCCAGATAACCGGTTGCTGTGTGTGTTGTAGCTCGGCGTAAATCGCCTGATTTGCGCGGAAAATAAGCGGCTCGTTGCGCCCGGCCTCAAGGACAATGCGCAGACCGCGTGCGGTTTTTTCACCCGCTTTAAGTTGTTCGAGAAGCAGCCCGTCCTGCTGCGCACCACGGTGCGGCCACCAGTAGGAGCCTGACTGGCTGAGCACGCAGCCAAAACGCTGCGGCCAGTTAAGGCCAGCATAAAGAGAAGAGAGCCCGCCAAAACTTTGCCCCGCCACGACCGTGCGGTCGGCGCGGTCAGTGAATGGCGTGGTGGTTTTTACCAGCGGGAAAAGCTCTTCCTGCACCGCCAGCCAGAAATCGGGGTTGCAGGGCAGCTCAGCGCTGCGATGAGCGGTATCGATAACATCGATCAGGAGATAGACCGCCGGCGGCAATTTGCGCTCAGCCGTCAGTGACGCCAGTGCCGGCCATACCGGCAGGCTTTCGGCCCAGAACTGCCCGTCGAGCAACACCGCCAGCGGGCTGTCCGGGCTGGCATCACCGGTGGTAAAAATCCACACGCGACGACGATTGCGAAGCCGGTCGCTGTGCCATTCGATGCAGAGCGGCTGTCGGTAAGGAGTATCTGGGTGATCCCAGCCAGGCTGAACCGGTGCTTCGGGCATTTCCAGCGCCGATACCGGATGCCCGCGCCCGCCTCGCCAGCTCTGCGGATTCAGCGGGTCGCACACCGCGTTGGGCAGCAGCTTGCGCCAGCCTTCACGCAGCGCCATGCGATCAGGCTGTTCGCCGTGAAATACCGCATCGGCAAAATCATGTTCGTTTTCAGAAGGGATAAAGCAGTAGCTGCCGCGCCACTGCGGGCTGAACTCACCCTGCCACTGCCAGACGTCGGTTCCGGGAAGGCGTTCGAGGGATTGCGGGCGGGCATTCTGGTGGTGATCGGTGACGCCGGTGATGTAGAGCCAGACGCGCTTCACCGCCGAAGATGCCTGCGTTCCTGCCGGGTCACGCCACCAGAATGTGACGTGATACATCCCCTTTTCACGCACCCATTCAGGGCCGTTTTTCGACTGCCACCAGGCATCACTTCCCGTTGTTACCGCCGTCACGCTTTTAACCTCATGTTTATCGTGTCTTTTTTTGTTACAAGACAAAATTTATTGATAATATTATTGATAACTATTTGCATTTGCAATAGCGTAGTGCCCGCGCTGTGGGAAGCGCGCTCATAAAATAACCATGCCACGCGTTGTGTGCGCTCGAGGACAGGGCTGCTTACGCAAATGCGGGTGACAACATGCCGCCTCCTCTCCCTTTCGGGAACGGAGTCAGGGGATGCGGCGCGAAAAGCAGGACGTACAATGAATAAGAAGATTCACTCCCTGGCCTTGCTGGTCAACTTAGGGATTTACGGCGTCGCGTTGCCAGCAATGGCAGAAGACACCGCCGCCAACACCACTGCGCAGCACGAAGACACGATGGTTATCACCGCCGCGCAGCAGAACTTGCAGGCACCCGGTGTGTCGACCATTACGGCCGATCAAATCCGTAAAAATCCTCCCGCCCGCGACGTTGCCGAAATCATCCGTACCATGCCTGGCGTTAACCTGACCGGTAACTCCACCAGCGGCCAGCGCGGTAACAACCGTCAGATTGATATCCGCGGTATGGGCCCTGAAAACACCCTGATCCTGATCGACGGTAAGCCGGTTACCAGCCGTAACTCCATCCGTCTGGGCTGGCGTGGCGAGCGTGATACCCGTGGCGATACCGGCTGGGTTCCACCGGAAATGATCGAGCGTATCGACGTTATCCGCGGCCCGGCAGCAGCGCGTTACGGTAACGGTGCGGCTGGTGGTGTGGTGAACATCATCACCAAGAATTTTGACGACCAGTGGCATGGTTCCTGGAACACCTACCTGAATGCGCCAGAGCATAAGGACGAAGGTTCAACCAAGCGTACCAACTTCAGCCTGAGCGGCCCACTGGGCGGTGATTTCAGCTTCCGCATGTACGGTAACCTGGATAAAACCCAGGCCGATGCGCGGGATATCAACCAGGGTCATGAATCTGAACGTACTGGTGCCTACGCCGACACGCTGCCAGCAGGCCGTGAAGGGGTAGAAAACAAAGACATTAACGGCGTAGTGCGTTGGGACTTTGCCCCGATGCAGTCCCTGGAGTTTGAAGCGGGCTACAGCCGCCAGAACAACCTCTACGCGGGCGATACGCAGAACACCAACAACGACAACAGCTCCAACGGCCTGGTGAAGAAAAACTACGGTAAAGAGACTAACCGTATTTATCGCCAGAACTTTGCCGTGACCTGGAACGGTGGCTGGGATAATGGTATCACCACCAGCAACTGGGCGCAGTACGAACACACCCGTAACTCTCGTCTGGGCGAAGGGCTGGCGGGCGGTCTGGAAGGCTTGTTCAACAGCAATAAGTTCACCGACACCGACCTGTCTGACGTGATGCTGCACAGTGAAATTAACCTGCCGATTGATTTCCTGGTCAACCAGAACCTGACCCTGGGTACTGAGTGGAACCAGCAGCGCATGAAAGATTCCACTTCTAACACCCAGACTCAGCAAGGCGGTACGATCCCGGGCATGAGCGACGATCGTAGCCCGTATTCCTCGGCTGAGATCTTCTCCCTGTTCGCGGAAAACAACATGGAGCTGACCGACAGCACCATGCTGACCCCGGCGCTGCGCTTCGATCATCACACCATTGTGGGCAACAACTGGAGCCCGTCCCTGAACCTGTCGCAAGGTCTGGGCGATGAATTCACCTTGAAGATGGGTATCGCACGCGCCTATAAAGCGCCAAGCCTGTACCAGACAAACCCGAACTACCTGTTGTACAGCAAAGGCCAGGGTTGCTATGCAAGCTCTGACGGCGTGGGCTGTTACATGATGGGTAACGACGACCTGAAAGCTGAAACCAGCATCAACAAAGAGATTGGTCTGGAGTGGAAACATAACGGCTGGCAGGCGGGCGTGACATGGTTCCGCAACGACTACCGCGACAAGATTGAAGCGGGTTATGCGCCAATTGGCCATACCTCTTCCGGTAAAGTTCAGACCGATATCTACCAGTGGGAAAACGTTCCTAAAGCCGTGGTGGAAGGTCTGGAAGGCTCACTGAACGTACCGGTAAGCGATACGATCAACTGGACCAACAACATTACCTACATGCTGCAAAGCAAGAACAAGGAAACCGGCGATCGTCTGTCGATCATCCCTGAATACACGCTGAACTCAACCCTGAGCTGGCAGGTACAACAGGATGTGTCGCTGCAATCGACCTTCACCTGGTACGGCAAGCAGCAGCCGAAGAAATACAACTACAAAGGTCAGCCTGTTACCGGCTCTGAGAAAGATGAAGTCAGCCCATACAGCATTGTTGGCATGAGTGCGACCTGGGACGTGACCAAAAACGTCAGCCTGACCGGCGGCGTGGATAACGTCTTTGACAAACGTCAGTGGCGTGCGGGTAATGCCCAGACCACGGGTAACACCACGACGGGTGCCTATATGTACGGTGCGGGTGCGTACACGTATAATGAACCTGGCCGTACCTGGTATATGAGTGTGAATACACACTTCTAAGGTAAAAGCAAAACGGCAACCTCGGTTGCCGTTTTTTATGTTTGCTCCCTCTGCGTGTGGGAGAGGGTCGGGGTGAGGACATCAGGCCGCATCCTCCTGTCGCTGATCCAAAAACAACTTCTAATGTGTTTATCAGTGGATTATTACCCGCAGCTACGTATGGCTGGATTGTTGATCAGGTAGATGGGGCATTAAAATAACACGAACAAAGGGACCATTAGTGGTCCCTTTTTAGTTTATATCAAAGGTGATATACTTTTCTTACGATTAACACAACAACAGTAGCAAGTATAAAAAAAGACAACCCAACTCTGGATACAATCCTTTCAACGTAAAATGTTCGAGTCAATGAGGGCGGCAATCTTTTAGCAAAATCAATATCCATTTCGTTATTGCTGAATTTAGACTTCCTCCCTTTAAATAATGGTGATAGGAAGAAATCTTTTTTCATATAATTCCAGACCGGAATAGAAAGCCAATCCGAATTTTTTAGCACTTGCGTTGCAAGTGGCAATTCACCATATTCACTAATATATAATTCACAAATAGCTCTAAACTTCTTTTCATTTATCGCTTTAAGAACAAATAAAAGAGCTACGCTCAAAAATAAAGCCAGCAAAAGTAAGATTAGTAATATTTTGAAAATAAGTTTTGTTTCCATTTTATTTTCTCATTTCACCAAATAATATACTGCTTCACCGGATAAAGAACCAATCTCTTCGGACACCTTACCGACTCCGAATGAATACCCTGCGCCAACTATGATTGAGCAAGCCAATGCACCTGCGCCGCCAACCGGGGCCGTTGCTGCACCTAACACCACAGCACATGTAGCTGATGTTGCAGCGGCAACCCCCCCTTCAAACAGTGCAGATAAAGCAATACCTGCGCTGAATTTTCCAATTTCAGTATAGGCAGTTTTCTCACAATCTTTTCCGGTTGTACAGGCTTCATAGATTGTATTAAGGCCGTTTAAAGCAGAAAGGCCGATTCCAACTTTGCCTATCGTTCTCATTAGCTTTGTTATCTTTGCTGAACGTTCAATGTATGTTGCATACCCTTCAATATCCAGGTTTCCTGTTTCGTTCCAGCGATGCATTATAGAACGACCAGATAATCTTAATGCTTTCCGGATATCATCATAATCAGCTAACCCAATTGGGTTCCTGAACATTTTCAGAAATATTGAGTCTAACCTTCGGAATTGTATATCTCTTTCAATATAAAATTGCTCGCTGATCAATGTACCCTGTGTTATTAACTGGTTACGGTAAGTTTCTTCAATTTTAACCAAGGCATTTTGTATTTCCTGGAAATAATCTTTCGCCATTCCAGATACCAGCCCCCCATAATCTCCGCCAACAGATGAAAAGAGATCAATAACGTTTCTGTTTTCATAAAGGAAACTTGCTTCTTTTTCTGTAAGCGGTTCAAGAGCTTTATCAATTCTCGCTTTTGCTTTTTTCATATGCTCTATTTGCGCTGAATCCTGTTTCAACGGGTCAACAACAAGCAAAATTGAACCAGCTTTGAATCTTTGCTCCGGATTAAGCCTTTTGTACAGGTTGGTTATTTCTTTACTGGAATTTTGAAAAAGATATGGTTCGTATGCTATGGGGCTTCCATTCCACGGAACAATGCAATACCCGGCGTCTACAGGGGTGCGAGGCTCCTCTTCTTTAATAACGCCAGGAACGGGAACCGAAGAAGTAACTGCTGGCGATTGTGCTAATGATGGTGCGGATTTTGCTGCTGGTGGCGTAGACCCCACAACTCCGGGAAAAGCTTCACTTTCGCACTCATACGAAAAATCATAAAAGGAGGGAATAAATGTACATTCACATGCACAACTCCCTTTACTATGTAATTTACCTGCTGCTGCTACATTTTCGATGATATAATTTGGATAACCCCCGAGTATAGTATGTTCTTTTTTATCTTTCCCACATCTATATTTATCTCCATTCCTGGCAGTGGCCTTCCCATTTAAAAAATGATTTTGACTTCCAGTGATTATCGAACCCCCGCAAGATGTTTTATCTCCAACGGTTAAGAAATATCCCTTCACCATAATATTTCCCTTAATTGACCGAGTCGTTTAACTTAGATGTTAAACATTTTTTGCTTACTGCAACGACTAATTTTCGTTATTGCTCCATTAGTTAATCGGTTAATAATCAAGCATCATTTTATTGAGGGATATTATGATATTAAGATAAAAAGATAGAGGGCTGGGATCACATTTATTGAATATAAACAGTAACGAAAAACTCAATTCATCACCATCAAGAATAATATATTTTATGCTATTAATCGCAGTGATGATTTGTGGGTTTAAGTGATTTAAAACTTAATAAAGCCTCTAACTTTTCCTCATTATAATCATATCTGTCGTAGTGAACAGATAATATGTACGCTTGCCGGAGGCTATAAAAACAGTCTTATGCGCTTCAGACAGATCGGCAAGCGTTCCATATGTTGTTGAGACTTTGATAACATCGGGGCAGGATGCAAGACTCCCGAACTTCTCAAGGGCACTACAGATAGACATGTTTACTCCCTCTCCTTGTAGGAGAGGGTCGGGGTGAGGGCAACAGACCACATAAATCCAAAAAGGAATAACATGAAAACTTCTCACATCACATTCCTTCTCGCCCACCACACCGTCCATCACATCACCTTCGATCCCAGTACCTTCACCGATGCCGATCTGCTCTGGCTGCCCCACCACACCCAACTGACCGACGCCGGACGCAAGCGCAAAACCGACCATCTGGCAGGGCGGATCGCCGCCGCGCACGCGCTCAGCGCCCTGAATGACCGCACCATCCCGGCCATCGGTGCGAGCGGAGAGCCTGTCTGGCCTGCGGGAATGTCAGGCAGCATCACCCACAGCGGCACGCAGGCAATGGCGATTGCCACCCGGAACCCACATGCCCTTATCGGCATTGATTGCGAAGCCATCCTCCCCGAAAGCGAAGCTCACGAAATCAAAGACGGGGTGATTGATACAGAGGAACAGGTCGTGCTTTCCCGCTCAGGCTTACCTTTCGCTCTTGCCCTGACGCTCGCCTTCAGCGCCAAAGAGAGCCTGTTTAAAGCCCTCTTTTCTCAGGTTCAGGAATACATGGGCTTTGACTGCGCGCGCGTGGTCATGCTAGATAACAAAACCCTCGCTCTGGCGCTGGCAAAAGACGCAGGGCCGTTTAGCAAAGGTAAGCCGTTCACCCTCGCCTGGACGTTGATTAACACCCAGGTCTGCACGCTGCTGGTTGAGTAAAGCTCAACTTCCTCGCCCTGCCCTCCCCCGATCATGAAGATGACTCATGTTGTAGTGAAATTAAGTCGCTTTTCCTCATCCACAGGCTCTGGCATAAATTATGCCATGTTAACTAATTCATAACATGAAAACGGCAACTGAGTAACTCAGCCCACGCAGGAATAGCCAGAAAAGCGGACCGTTTTCATCTCAGAGCCCAGGATGCAAAGTACGATGAATAATAATTTTACATTTGCGATTAAACGCAGTTCATTCGATGAAAATTATAACCCCTCTGAAAACACGCGTATTACGACCAACTTCGCTAATCTGGCCAGAGGAAAAAATCGTCAGGAGAATTTGCGCAACACGTTAGTGATGATTAACAATCGCTTTAATACGCTGGCGCACTGGGATAATCCGAAAAGCGATCGCTACTCGGTTGAACTGGATATTATCTCTGTTGAAATGAATATCGGCAGCGAAGATAACAGCACGGTTTTCCCGGCGATTGAAATATTGAAAACCAGCATTATTGATAAAAAAACCAACGAACGCATTGAAGGTATTGTGGGGAATAACTTCTCCTCTTACGTCCGTGATTATGACTTTAGCGTATTACTGTCCGAGCATAATAAAAATCAGGCACAGTTCAGCATTCCTGAAAACTTTGGCGAACTGCATGGAAACATCTTCAGGCATTTCGTCAACTCCAGTGAATACAAAGCCAACTTCAAAAAGTCACCGGTGATCTGCCTGAGCGTGTCCAGTAAAGACACCTATCATCAGACCGGCGTACAGCACCCTGTTCTCGGTCTGGAGTACCAGCCAGACGGCACCTCTTTGACTGAACAATACTTCAATAAAATGGGATTACAGGTTCGCTATTTCATGCCGAAAAATAGCGCAGCGCCTCTGGCGTTCTTCTTTGCGGGTGATTTGCTGAGTGATTATTCTAACCTTGAGCTGATCAGCACCATCAGCACGATGGAGACATTCCAGAAGATTTACCGACCTGAAATTTACAATGCCAACTCTGCGGCAGGCCAATGCTATCAGCCTGACCTGAATCACCAGGATCATTCATTAACCAAAATTGTTTATGACCGGGAAGAGCGGAGTCAGTTGGCTATTGAACAGGGAAAATATACAGAAGAGAACTTTATCAAACCTTACAAGACAATTCTTGAGCAATGGTCTGCTAATTACTCTCTTTGATTAACGAAATATAAAAGGTCATCCATTATGAAAATTTTACTTCCCACGTCGACGGCGGGCAGCTTACCTAAACCGTCCTGGCTTGCCCAACCAGAAACACTCTGGTCACCGTGGAAATTGCAAAATGAAGAATTAGTGCTGGGGAAAAAGGATGCCCTGCGTTTGTCTCTGGATGATCAACTGCGTGCAGGCATCGATATTGTCAGCGATGGCGAGCAGACACGTCAGCATTTTGTTACCACGTTTATTGAACACCTCAGCGGCGTTGATTTTGAAAAACGCGAGACAGTCCGAATTCGTAATCGCTATGACGCGAGTGTCCCGACGGTAGTGGGTGCAGTCGCCCGTCAAAAACCTGTTTTTGTTGAAGATGCCAAATACTTACGCAAGCTCACCAACAAGCCAATTAAATGGGCGCTGCCAGGCCCGATGACGATGATCGATACGCTCTATGACAACCACTACAAGAGCCGCGAAAAATTAGCCTGGGAATTCGCCAAAATACTCAACCAGGAAGCCAAAGAGCTTGAAGCTGCTGGCGTCGATATTATCCAGTTTGATGAGCCTGCCTTTAACGTGTTCTTTGATGAGGTGAATGACTGGGGCATTGCCGCGTTAGAGCGTGCCGTTGAAGGGCTTAAGTGTGAAACGGCAGTACATATCTGCTACGGATATGGCATCAAAGCCAATACTGACTGGAAAAAGACGCTGGGTTCAGAGTGGCGACAGTACGAAGAAGCCTTCCCTAAACTGCAAACGTCGAACATCGATATCATCTCGCTGGAGTGCCATAACTCCCGCGTGCCAATGGATCTGCTTGAGCTGATCCGCGGCAAAAAAGTGATGGTCGGTGCCATCGACGTGGCAACGAATACCGTTGAAACGCCAGAAGAAGTGGCCAGTACATTACGAAAAGCACTTCAGTTTGTCGATGCCGATAAGCTCTATCCGTCCACCAACTGTGGCATGGCACCGTTATCCCGCCAGGTTGCCCAGGGCAAACTCAATGCCTTAAGCGCGGGCGCAGAGCTGGTGCGTAAAGAGCTCCAGGCCTGATCGCACCGTCAACAATTTGCCCCTCTTTAAGCACCTGCCTCTGAGCAGGTGCTTTTTTTTACCCGATCGTCCTCTTTCCCGTCAGGATCGTGATCCTTTTCTCCTTTTAAGAAATTAGCTGCCTAAACCGTAGACAGTTCGGAAAGGCGGCTTTATCGTTAAACTGAATAATAAATCATTATTGAATAAATATTCAATGTGGAGAAAAGCATGAAGATGACCTTTGTAAAAACCGCCCTGTTTGCTTCTATGATTGCCGCTTCCGGTTCGTTGTTTGCTGCTGATAACGGCCTTATCGCGATAATCACCCCTTCTCACGACAACCCGTTCTTCAAGGCAGAAGCCGACGGCGCGGCAGCGAAAGCAAAAGAGCTTGGCTACACCGTGCTGGTAGCATCCCATGACGACGACGTGAACAAACAAAACCAGCTGATTGAAACCGCCATTGCCCGTAAGGCCAAGGCCATCATTCTGGATAACGCCGGGGCAGATGCCACCGTCGGCCCGCTGGAAAAAGCCAAATCCGCAGGCGTACCGGCGTTCCTTATCGATCGCGAAATCAATAAAACCGGTGTCGCCGTCGCCCAGATCGTGTCGAACAACTATCAGGGCGCACAGCTGGGCGCCGAGAAGTTCGCGAAGCTGCTGAACGGCAAAGGTAAGTACGTTGAGCTGCTGGGACGCCAGTCCGACACCAACGCCCACGTCCGCTCGCAGGGTTACCACGACGTGCTGGATGATTACACCGACATGAAGATGGTGGCCCAGCAGACCGCAAACTGGAGCCAGACCGAAGCCTTCACCCGTATGGAAGCCATTTTGCAGACCAACCCCGACATCGTGGGCGTGATCTCCGGTAACGACACCATGGCGCTGGGCGCTGAAGCTGCACTAAAAGCCGCTGGCAAAAACAACGTTATCGTCGTCGGCTTCGACGGCAGCGACTACACCCGTGATTCCATCATCAAAAACAGCAACATCAAAGCCACCGTGTTACAGCCAGGCTGGCAACAGGCACAGATGGCCGTTGAACAGGCGGATTACTACCTGAAAAACGGCAAAGCGCAGAAAGAAGAGAAACAGCTGATGGATTGCGTGCTGATTGATGACACCAACGCCAGCAAGCTGAGCATGTTCAATCTCAGCAAATAAGCGGAGGCATTATGTCGTTAAAACAATGGGGCGCTGTGCTGACCGGGTGCGCCGCCCTGTTGCTGACGGCCTGCACGGTGGTGGATCTGGATGCGGACGGCAAGCCGATAATGCCTGCCGATCCGAACGCGAAAGCGAGTTTCGACAACCAGACACCCCAGCAGATCGCGCAACAAACCTGGCAGTCACGGGTACTGGATACCGCGTCACAACACGCACTGGATGCCAGTGCGCTGAGCACGCAGCTGAAAACGCCCTCTTCCACGCCGCAAAGTGTCTTTGTCCGGCTGACCGGCAAGATTGAGCGCGTGGATAACAGCAATGAGCGTGAGCAGAAACTGGTGATGATGGTTAACGGCCAGCCGTTTGAGATCCAGAGCGGCCCGGTGATGCGGGGCAATGCCATTCGCGATGCGGCCGGTTTCCGTTTTGAAGAATTCACCAATCAGGTTCAGTTTGCTCAGCTCTCTCGCGCCTTTAACCGCGAGGCGGTGACGCATCTGCCGAAAGTGGATGAAAGCTGGAACGGTAAAAACGCCAGCGTGACCTTCGCCACCACGATAACCGCAGGCAAAGCTGATGAAGCCGCCGCGCTGGAACTGAAACAGGAGGTACCGTGATGAGCGACATCCCGACTGACGACATTATTCTGCGTACGCGCGGCATTTCGATGCTTTTTCCTGGCACCGTCGCACTGGATAACGTCGACTACCGCGTCTGGCGCGGCAAAGTGAACGTCATCATTGGTGAAAACGGTGCCGGAAAATCCACATTGATGAAAATCCTCGCGGGCGTTCAGCAACCGAGCCTCGGCGAGATGTGGCTTAACGGTAAGCAGGTTCATTTTGCCAATACCCGCGATGCTGCCGCGCAGGGTATCGGCATGGTGCACCAGGAGCTGAACCTGTTTGAAAACCTGAACGTGGCAGAGAACATTTTCCTCGGCCGCGAGCGGCAAAAGGGGCTGATGCCGATTCAGGAAAGCGAACAGGAAGCGCACGCCGCCACGTTGCTGAAACGACTCGATCAGCCGATTTCCCCACGCGAGCTGGTCGGCAACCTGAAAGTCGGGCAGCAGCAGCTTATCGAGATTGCCAAAGCGCTGGCGGAAGATGCCGACATCCTGATCCTGGATGAGCCAACATCGGCGCTCAGCAAAACCGAAGTCGACATTCTGTTCCGCGTGATCCGCGAGCTGACCCGCCAGGGCGTCTCCATCATCTATATCTCGCACCGCCTGGAAGAGCTCATGGCGATTGGGGATGTGATTACCATTCTGCGTGACGGCAAATTCCAGGCCGAAGCGCGGGTGGAAGATATCGACGTGCCCTGGATTGTGCGTGAAATGCTGGGCAGCGACCCGGTGAGCAACTTCCTCTCGCCGGGACGGACGTTTGGCGCACCGGTGCTGGAAGCCGAGCACATCACCTGCGTTAACGCGGCGGGTAACTCGGTGGTGAACGATGTCAGCTTTAAGGTTCACGCGGGTGAAATCGTCGGGATTTATGGCCTGATGGGCGCAGGGCGCACCGAGCTGTTCGAGTGCATGTTGGGCACCCAGCGGAACTATCTCGGCAAGCTGTGGCTGGACAGCAAACCCGTGCCGCAGCGGCTCTCGACTGCCGACCGCATCCGCATGGGTATGAGCCTGGTGCCGGAAGACCGCAAACGCACCGGGATCTTCCCCGGCTCATCGGTTGCCAGCAACCTGACCATTGCCAGCCTGTGGCGACGCCTGCAACGCGGGTTAACCATCTCGCAAAAGGATGAACAGGCGGTGGTGGTCTCCACCATTGGCAATCTGTCTATCAAAGTCTCTTCACCTGAAGTCGAAATCCAGGCGCTGAGCGGCGGTAACCAGCAAAAAGTGGTGATTGGCCGCTCGCTGCTGACGGATCCGAAAGTGCTGTTCCTGGACGAACCCACACGCGGTATCGACGTCGGGGCGAAAGCCGACGTGTTCCGCATGATGGTGGAGCTTTCAAAACGTGGCATTGCGGTGGTCTTTTCCACGTCGGATTTAAAAGAAATTATGGCGGTATCTGACCGCATTCTGGTGATGTCCGGCGGCAAACTCACCGCCGATATCGTACGCGATCGGGCCGAAGAATCGGCACTGGTAACGGCAAGTGCTCAGGGGTTCTGATATGAAAACGACACAGTCTGTCGCGCTGGCACCGCAAAAAGGGGCTGCGCTTTCCCGGGAAAATATCCTGCTTTTGCTGCTCAAAATGCGCACCTTTATTGCGCTGTTCCTGATTGTCGGCTTCTTTACTATTACCGTGCCAGGCTTCCTCTCTGCGGGCAGCCTGGTGATCATGATTAAACACATTGCGATCAATGCCTTCCTGGCGCTGGGGATCACCTTCGTGATCATTACCGCCGGGATTGACCTGTCGATTGGCGCCACGCTTGGCCTGTGCGGCATGGTCGCCGGCTGGCTAATCACCAAAGGCATTGTTCTGCCGATGTTTGGCATTGCTATCTTCCCGAGCGTCTGGGTGATTGTTCCCATCGTGCTGCTGATTGGGGCGCTGATTGGGGCGGTGAACGGCTGGATCATCACCCGCTACAACGTGGCGCCGTTCATCTGTACCCTGGGCACCATGTACGTGCTGCGCGGTACGGCGATGCTAACCTCCGACGGGCAAACCTTCCCCGGCCTGGCCGGTAATCCGCAGCTGGGCAATACCGGCTTTGACGAGATTGGCGCGGGCACGCTGCTCGGCATTCCGTGGGCCATCTGGATGATGATCGTGCTGGCCGTGGTGATTGCCTATATCGCCCGCCGCCTGCCGTTTGGCCGCCACGTGTACGCCATTGGCGATAACGAGCGCGCGGCAGAGCTTTCCGGCGTGAAGGTGAAACAGGTGAAAGTGCTGGTCTATACCCTCTCTGGCCTGTGCGCGGCCATTGCCGGGATTGTGGTTTCGGCTCAGCTTCTGGCTAGCCACCCGGCGAACGGTACCGCCTTTGAGATGAACGCCATCGCCGCCGTGGTGCTTGGCGGAACGTCGCTGGCGGGCGGACGCGGGACGATCCTCGGCACCCTGATTGGTGCCTTTGTGATTGGCTTCCTCGCCGATGGGCTGGTGATGATGGGCGTGAGCGAGTTCTGGCAAATGGTGATTAAAGGGATTGTGATTATCGTGGCGGTTATTATCGACCAGATGCAAAACCGGATGCAGCAGAAAGCGGCGGTGGTTGCGCAGAAGGCGGTGATGGAAGGGAAATAGCGATAAATGTGTAGGCCGGGTAATCATAGACGCCACCCGGCAAACGGCCAGAGAACTTTGTAGGCCGGGTAAGGCGCAGCCGCCACCCGGCAAAACTTACACCTCTGCTTTCAGCAAGCTCCTTGCCGTCGGGTAATCGGTGATCAACACATCGATATAGTCCCCTTCCAGCGCCCCGCGAATGGCGTTGCGCTTCTCTGGCCCACCCGCCAGGGCAATCACCTGCGGGCAGGCGCGGATCTGGGAAAGCTCCATGCCAATCACCGGATCTTCTTCGTGGCTCAGCACCTGTTTGCCCTGCGCATCGTAGTAATGCAGGCAGATATCCCCTACCGCGCCGCGCTCAGACAGCAGCCTGAGCATATCCTCGTTGTAGTAGTTCCCTGAGTTTTTCAGCAGCTGCGACGGTTCCAGCTCGCCGATACCGACAATCGCCACATCCACTTCGGCAAATTTACTGACCACCGCCGCCACGTCCGGGCTGCCCACCAGCCGGGCACGCTCTTCAACGGAGTGCTCAATACTCTGCGACGGTAACAGCCACGCCGGGCAGTCCAGATGCGCCGCCAGCTGTTGCGTCAGGATAGTCGCCTGTACGTTACCGTTTGGCCCGACCCCCCCCAGAAGCTGGATAACCCCTGCGGCGCGGATATTCTGCGGGTGCATCTCGTCCACCATGCAACGAATGGTACTGCTCCAGGAGGAGATCCCCACCAGATCGTCAGGGCGCAGGCGCGTCTCAACATAGTGCGCCGCCGCGCTCCCAATTGCGTGCTTTACCTGCGCGTTAGTCGGGTTGTCCCCCACATCCACCACAATGGCCTGGCGAATGCCGTACTGATCTTCCAGCGCTTTCTCCAGCGACACAAAGATATTGGTTGGCTGGACAACGGTGATTTTGACCAGCCCCTCTTTCTGGCAGCGCGTTAAGGCACGTGATACAAAAGATTGTGAGAGGTGCAGCAGCGAGGCAATCTCGGACTGTTTTTTATTTTCGCTGTAGTAAAGCGTGGCAATCTTCACCAGCAACCGTTGTTCATCCTGCTTTGACATGGCGTTCCCCCTGATTTCATACCTGTATTTTTATTCATTGATGAATAGATAACAAGGGAGCGCGCATTTCCTGAAGAGATCCGAATGTGATCGTTTTCGCTTTTTTTGCAAAGAGCCCGATCGGGGCGTAGACAAACCCTGAATCCGGGCATATCTTATCATCATGAATAATAAATCAGCATTGAATATATATTCAATGACGTAAAAAATCCCGTGTCCGACGGGCTCTTTCTTACCCTGCTGGAATAATTATTCATTACAGATTATAAATTCAGGAGGTGTTTTATGAATCCGTTTTCGCTCTCCGTTGCGGAGCTCGAAAAAAAGGCACGCTCGATCCGTCGACGGATCATCGTGCTGAATGCAGAAAGCCCCGCGGGTGGTCACACCGGTGCAGATCTCTCTCAGGTTGAGCTGCTCACCGCGCTCTATTTCCGTATCCTCCACTGCTCACCGCAGCTGAAGGACAGCGACGAACGCGATATCTATATCCAGTCCAAAGGTCATGCGGTGGGCGGTTACTATTGCGTGCTCGCTGAAGCGGGCTTTATCCCGCTGGAGTGGCTGGCCACTTATCAGCACGCGGATTCTCACCTGCCTGGTCACCCGGTGAAACACAAAACCCCGGGCATTGAGCTGAATACCGGTGCGCTCGGCCACGGCCTGCCGGTTGCGGTGGGTATCGCTCTGGCCGCAAAACGCAATAACAGTAAGCGCCGGGTCTTTGTGGTGACCGGTGACGGGGAGCTGGCGGAAGGCAGTAACTGGGAAGCGGCGCTGGTTGCCGCCCACTATCAGCTGGATAACCTGGTCATCATTAACGACAAAAACAACCTGCAACTCGCGGGCTCAACCAAAGAGATCCTCAACACCGATCCGCTCGATGAAAAATGGCGTGCGTTTGGTATGGAAGTGACCGAATGCAGCGGCAATAACATGGCCGATGTGGTGGCGACGCTGGAAGGATTACAGCCAAACGGGAAACCGCACGTGGTGATTGCCCACACCACGAAAGGTGCCGGGATCTCCTTTATTCAGGGCCGTCCGGAGTGGCACCACCGTGTGCCAAAAGGCGAAGAAGTTGAACTGGCGCTGGAGGAACTGAAAGATGAGTAATAGCGAACATCTCGCCACCGTGATGGTAGATGCCTTTATCGATGCGGTCGACAGAGGGCTGGATCTGGTTCCCGTGGTGGCGGACTCCACCTCTACGGCCAAAATCTCGCCGTTTATCAAACGATTCCCTGGCCGACTAGTGAACGTCGGGATCGCCGAGCAGACCCTGGTCGGCACCGCCGCCGGGCTGGCGATTGGCGGCAAGATTGCAGTCACCTGTAACGCCGCGCCGTTTTTGATCTCCCGCGCTAACGAGCAGATCAAAGTCGATATTTGCTACAACAATACCAACGTCAAACTGTTTGGCCTGAATGCCGGTGCCAGCTACGGCCCTCTCGCCAGCACCCACCACAGCATTGACGACATCGCCATCATGCGCGGTTTTGGCAACATCGAAATTTATGCCCCATCCAGCCCGGCGGAGTGTCGTCAGATTATCGATTACGCCCTGGATCACGTCGGCCCGGTCTATATCCGTCTTGACGGTAAAGCGCTGCCAGAACTGCACGACGAAAGCTACCGTTTTGCACCGGGCAATATCGACGTGCTGCGTGCAGGCCACGATGTAGCGCTGGTTGCAATGGGCTCGACCGTACATGAAATAGTGGAAGCGGCCGCACAACTCGCCGCAGAAGGTATTGACGCCAGTGTTATCAGTGTCCCATCTATTCGTCCTTGTGATACCAAAGCGCTGCTGGCGGCCATCAAACCGTGCAAAGCCGTGGTGACGGTGGAAGAGCACAACGTGAACGGTGGCGTTGGCAGCCTGGTGGCGGAAGTGCTGGCCGAAGCCGGATGCGCTATCCCGCTGCGCCGTTTAGGTATCCCTGACGGGCAATACGCGATTGCGGCCGACCGCGCCTCCACGCGCGCGCGCCACGAAATAGATGCAGCAGGCGTCATCAGACACGCCCGGGAACTGCACGTAAAACAGGCATCCTGAAAAATAAAAACAACATCTTACTGGAGAGAACGCAATGTCCCGAATTCCTCAACAACTCACCATGGGCGTGATTATCGGTAACCGGGGATTTTTCCCAAGCTACCTGGTCGCAGAAGCGCGTGAACAGGCCATCGCGCTGTTTGGCCGTCTTGGCATCAACACCATTATGCTCGACCCGAGCCAGACGGAGCTTGGCGGGGTTGAAACCCGTCAGGACGCAAAAGCCTGCGCCGACCTGTTCCGCGCCCATCGCGATGCCATTCACGGCGTGGTGGTTTTGCTGCCTAACTTTGGCGACGAAAAAGCGATTGCCGAAACCCTGCGTCTTTCCGGCCTGAACGTGCCGGTGCTGGTGCAAGCCGAAGAAGATAATCTCGACAAAATGGGCCTGGCCACCCGCCGCGACAGCTTCTGTGGCAAGATCTCACTGTGCAATAACCTGCGTCAGTACGGCATCCCGTTTACCCTGACAACCCAGCACGTCTGCGCGCTTAGCGGTGAAGTCTTCGAACAGGATCTCCGTCGTTTTGAGCAAGTCTGCCGCGTGGTAAGCAGTATGCGGGGTGTGCGTGTCGGGGCCATTGGTGCGCGTCCGGCGGGCTTTAACACCGTGCGCTACAGCGAGAAGTTGCTGGAACGGCTGGGCATTGCCGTGGAAACGCTCGACCTGTCTGAAGTCTTTACCCGCATCAAACTGCTGCGTGATGACGATATCCGCGTCGATGAAAAACGCCGACTGTTGCTTGATAACGCCGATGCCAGCGGCATTCCGGCGGACAAACTGGTCACGATGGCAAAACTGTTTGTGGTGCTGAGCGAATGGATTGTCGCCAACGACATCGACACCACCGCGATTCAGTGCTGGACGTCATTGCAGGAAAACCTCGGGATTAACGTTTGCTCGATCATGAGCGTGATGTCCGGCCAGCTGATGCCAAGCGCCTGCGAAGTGGACGTGATGGGCGCGCTCTCCATGTATGCCCTTGCCAGCAGCAATCTGAACCCGGCTTCCATTGCCGACTGGAACAACAACTTCGGCGACGATCGCGACAAGTGCGTACTGTTCCACTGCGGTAACTTTGCCGCCGCCAGCCTGGAAACACCGCACATGGGCACGGCCGACATTATCGGCACTACCGTGGGCAAAGAGAACACCTGCGGCGCGGTACACGGCCGCCTGAAAAGTGGCCCGCTAACCTACTTCCGCCTGAGCACTGACGACCTGACCGGTGAAATCAAAGCCTATGTGGGCGAAGGCCGTTCGGTGGACGATCCGCTGGATACCGTCGGGTGCCGCGCGGTTATCCAGGTTCCGCATCTGGAAAATCTGCTGTCGTGGATCTGCCGCAACGGGTTTGAGCATCACGTTGCCATGAACCACTCCTCAAGTGCAGAGATCCTCAACGAAGCGTTCACCCGCTATCTTGGCGTGTCGACCTATCTCCACCAGTAAGGCCGGAGGCCGCTATGTCGGTGAACAAGGATATAATTATTGCCCTCGATGAGGGTACGACCAACGCGAAAGCCGTGGCCTTTGATGGCAGCGGCACTATCGTGGCCCGTTTCTCGCGCGCACTGGAGATCCAGACCCCGCATGAGGGATGGGTAGAGCAATCCGCAGAGCTGCTGCTTGCAGCATCGATTGACGTCATCTCTCGTGCCATCGGGGCCGTTGGCGCAGACCGCGTGGCGGCGTTAGCCATCAGCAACCAGCGTGAAACCGTGGTGGGCTGGTATCGGGAAACCGGGCGGCCCATCGCCCCGGCCCTGAGCTGGCAGTGTTCACGCACCTCTGCGTTTTGCCACGCATTGCGCGAGAAGGGTCACGAGCCGCAGATCAAAGCCGTGACCGGCCTGCCGGTGGCACCGCTGTTTTCTGCCTCCAAAATGCGCTGGTTGCTGGATAACACTGCTGACGGTTTGGCTCGTGCTGAACAAGGCGAGATTTGTCTCGGCACCGTCGACAGCTGGCTGCTGTGGCAGCTCACGCAGGGCGAGAGTTTTTACTGCGATCACGCCAACGCGGCGCGCACGCAGCTGATGAACCTGCAAACGGGTGACTGGGATGCGGATATGCTCGCATTGTTTGGCATCCCGCGCGAAGCCCTGCCTGCCATTAAACCGTCGAGCGGCCTGTTTGGCACGACATCGGGCTGGACATCCATTCCTGACGGCATTCCAGTGCTGGCCATGATTGGCGATTCCCACGCCGCGCTGTTCGCTCATGGACTGGGGGCCGAAGGCTGTGTGAAAGCCACTTACGGAACGGGATCGTCCGTGATGGCACCGGTGATGTCTGCCGATTGCGACGTGACTTCGCTTGCCACCACGGTGGCCTGGCACGACGGGTACACGCTGGTGTACGGTCTTGAGGGAAATATTCCGCACACCGGAGACGCGGTGGCATGGATGGCCGACAGCACGGGGCTGAGCGAACTTCCGCCGCAGGGGCTGGCGCAGGCACTGAACGACTTGCCCCGCACGGTCGATTCAACCCTGGGGGTGTTTTTCGTTCCGGCGCTGACCGGGCTTGGCGCGCCCTGGTGGGATGAAAACGCACGCGGGTTGATCCACGGATTAAGTCGCGGCGTGAAACGTGCGCACCTGATCCGCGCCGCGCTGGAGTCCATTACCTACCAGATTGCCGACGTGATAACCGCGATGCGTGCCCATCAGGGTTTCACGCTCAGTGCGCTGATGGTTGACGGTGGGCCAACCAAAAATGACTGGCTGATGCAGTACCAGGCCGACCTGCTTGGCTGTCCGGTGATGCGTAGCGACGTGGCAGAGCTTTCCGCCACCGGTGCGGCGCTGCTGGCGCGCAAGGCGTTGATGAATCTGACGACGGCACAGCTTCGCCAGTATCTGCCGGAACACGTGACATTTGCGCCGGATATGGCGCGACATGCACGGTTGCAACAGCGCTGGCAGGCGTGGCAGCACGCCGTGGCGCTGGCGAGAAAGTAAAAACGAAACGGCAACACCGGTTGCCGTTTTTCGTTATTGCTCCCCTATTCTTTCAGAAATAAATGTACTGAGCGATATCTGGCGAGGGGATGTTTTCTTATATACATTCTATTTTATTAATGGTTTCTTTAACGATTAAATATTCTCCGCAATAGTCATTTAATTTGATAAATAACAGATTCAGATCCCCGCATTGTCATTACACTTTCCTCCTGAAAAAGCATCATTCAGGAAAAATAGATGAGCAACCTTATTTATTTAACGCTTGAGGGTGATATTCAGGGACAGATTTCTGCGGGGTGCGGTTCACAAGACTCCGTGGGTAACCGCTATCAGCAGGGGCATGAAGATGAGATCTTTGTCTTCAGCCTGATGCACGCGGCAGACGGTGCCAACGGCCATGTTCACCATCATGGCCTGCAATTTTGCAAACTCCTGGATAAAAGCTCTCCGTTACTCAGCAATGCCATTAATAATAATGAATGTCTTAAAATGACGTTCGATATTTACCGGACCAATCGATACGGACGACTGGAGAAATATTATCTGATTGAAATTCGCGGTGCGACGATAAAGTCCATTCGTCAGAATTCAACGATGAACGATTTACATTATGAATATATATCGGTGGATTATGATTATATTCTGAGTCGCCACCTGATTGCCGGCACCGAGTTTGCTCATCTGCTGACGCCGGAGCGTTATCACCAGCTTTTCCCGGTGGTGCAGAAGACCCTCCTTCCCGAAGCGCTGCCAGAACGTAAGGTGACGCTGGTGCTGGGGATATTCTTTGACGGTACCGGCAACAACGCGGTGAACACCCGAAATATGCTTGAAGCACTGACGGCACAGCACTTTGAGATTGACGGGCCTGATGCTGCAAGCATTCTTGCCAGAAATGCATCGGAGAAGATGGGGATCAGCGGGATTGGGGCAACCAGTTATCTTGGGTATTACACGAACATTCACTGGCTGAATGAATTGTATGAGCAAAAATTCCCGCCAGACAGTAGTTATATACAAGGCGCTATCTATGTTGAGGGAATCGGCACCCGGGCAGGTGAACCTGATAGCCTGGTCGGTATTGGGCTGGGGACGGCTGAAACGGGAATTATTGCCAAAACTGACGATGCCGTGGTGCAACTGGTTAAGACGATTGAAACAACGCTTGCCTCACTGAAAGGAAAATTTGTCGTCGATGCGCTGTTATTTGATATCTTCGGTTTCAGCCGCGGGGCAGCTGCTGCCCGCCATTTTGCCAACCGAATACAGGCTGAAGACAGCGCTATTATCAGCGCCATTTCAACTGGTATGGGCGAGATTAGTTATTGCGGCGCACCTGCAGGAATCACCCGCTTTCTCGGCATTATGGACACCGTGGCGGCAGTCGGGACAGTAGCAAACGGACTCGATCCGCACAGCGCCGATACCGGCAGCGTGAATATCCAGCTTCGCCCCGGCGTGGCGCAGAAGGTGTTTCATCTCACCGCCCAGCATGAGTGTCGCTACAACTTCGCCCTCAATAGCATTGCACGCGACTGGCCGGAACTGGCGCTCCCCGGCGTGCATTCCGATATCGGTGGCGGTTATTTGCCGCAACTGCGGGAAGACCTCTTTCTTACGCGACCGCTGGTGGAAACCCAGCCGCAAAATCAGCCCGGCGTGCAGTCGCATGTGTACCAGCAGGCAATCGCACAACTGCACGTGCTGGGACGCTCACCCGCCATCCTGCCCATTATACGGACCAGTAAGATCACCCCCGAAATATGGGAAGACGATTGGGTACCCGACGACCACTACAGTCAACGGCAAAAACGCACATTTGCCGCCCTGACCCTGCGCCACCGGATTGTCAGATTTGACTGGTCGAAGGTGGCTCTGCGGGTCATGTTCGATGCGGCAGTTGAGGCCGGGGCGATATTTACAGACGTCGACAAGGCCAGCAAACACAAGCTGCCGGATGAACTGAAGGCGTTCAGCGACCATGCCCGGCTGATGGGAAAAGCCTCTCGTCGGGGTGAAAAAAAAGCCGGTTTTACAACAGAAGAGGTGGATCTGATTGCCAGGAAGTATATCCACTGTGCAGCCCACTGGAACGCGGTGGAGCTCCAGGCGTCCGGTGACTTACGGGGTGGAGCCTCTGCCTCTGAAACCATTGGCTTTGTGAACCGCCCGGACAGTAATTGGGTAAGAAAAATCTACAGCATGGACGGAATTTAACGATGAAAAGACCAAACGCGCTAGCGCTTGTGCTGCTACTGACGGCTACAGGATGCAGCCCATCTAAAACCCACCCTTTACAGTCAAATCAGGCCGCCAGCGGAGACTGGACGCTGCCATATGGAGAGTGGAATTTTTCTTTTATTACCCCCTATGAGCTACCGGGAGAAGCGCTTCATGTCCGCGTGATCGACACAGATGGTTATCTGTATACGTTTAACACGCTTGACTCGACTTCTCGCGACTCTGAATCCGTCGATAAATGGACAGATGTCACTTTTGGTGGGAGCGTTAATTTCAACAAAGTCAAAACCCCACCCCAGTACATTGTCTTCTGCTGGGATTCCTATATTGACCAGCAAACCTACGAAACCAGCGCCGTATTCGGGCCAGAAACCTGGCTGCGCATGAAAGTCCCTGCTGATCATATCAGCCCGACGGGAAGAACCGTCTGGTACAACAGAATGGTGTTTGGCCTCTCCCCCGGCGGTAAAGTCAACGTTTGGTTATCCGATGTCGCCGGGCGCCCCAGCCTCCGCGTCAAGCCCCTGAAACTGATGACCCGCTCCGGCAAAGACCTGACCCTCTGCAAAGACTATGTCGTACCCGGCGGCAGCTTTAATTTCCTTCCCGAAACGCAGGAATTTATCAAAGGCAAAACCTACCCCTACGGAAACTGGGATTAACGCTAAAAGACGGGCCTTCTGAAGAGAGGCCCGTGTATAAATACTACCCGCGATATTCGCCCAGCCGTTTCACCTGCCGCCCTTCCTCGTCAAAATTCTCGGGTGCCAGCCACGCGCGCAGCTCTGCATCACGCTCTGGCCATTCGCTATCAATAATAGAAAGCATGTCGCTATCGCGGTTGCGCCCCTTGCGCACCAGCTTCTGTCGCAACCGCCCTTCCCAGACAAACCCCAGACGCTCTGCGGCGTTGCGCGATGCCACGTTCATCGAATCACACTTCCATTCCAGGCGGCGATAGCCGTGCTCAAAGGCATTTTTCAGCAGCAGCCACACCGTCTCGGTGCCAATCCGGGAGCCTTTCATCTTTCGCGACCAGGTCACGTGGCCGATCTCCACCGACCCCATCAGCCGTTCAATCGCCATATAGCTCACCAGCCCCACTGCGCGGTCGGTGCGTGAGTCGATAACCGCGTAGGGCACCAGCGCATCATCCAGTACTTTTCCGAGCACCCAGTGCGCGGTCGCTTCAACCGTTGCGGGTTGCGTACTGGCAAGCCACGTCCAGTCGCTGTCATCCCCGAGGGCGTAAGCATCAAAGAGATCGGCGGCATGGCGCTCTTGATCCAGCGGTTCAAGACGGCAATAGCGCCCCACCAGCGGCGAGCGGGTCAGGATGCTCGCGCCTTTCCAGTCGGGAACAGTATCGTTAACGGTCTGACCATGTTGATTGATTTCCGGCACAGGGATGACTCCTTGAAAGGTAAGGATTTTGTTATAGCAGGTTAAAAAGCGGCGGAAAAGCGTTCAGGCTAATAGCCAATATGAATGCGTTATACCCTTAAGGCATAAGCAAAGCAGAATTTAAACTTTGCGGAAAACGTCAGTCAGCCTAACGTAGCGGAGCATAAAACAATCACAATAATGACTTTCCAGGGATCGCTATGACAAAAAAACTGCTGCCGTTACTGGTACTGGCCGTGCTCTCTGCCACTGCCAACGCCGCCACACCACCTAACACGCTGGTTGTCGCACAAGGTCTTGATGACATTGTGAGTCTCGACCCGGCTGAAGCCAACGAACTTTCCAGCATCCAGACCGTACCGAGCCTGTATCAGCGCCTGGTGCAGCCAGACCGCACTAACCCGGAAAAAATCACCCCGATTCTGGCCGAAAGCTGGCAGGCCGATGCGGCAGCAAAAACCCTGACCATCAAACTTAAGCCTGATGCGAAATTCGCCTCCGGCAACCCGCTGCGCCCGGAAGATGTGATCTTCTCGTATAACCGCGCCGTGACCCTGAACAAATCCCCGGCGTTTATTCTTAACGTGCTGGGCTGGGATGCGAGCAACATCGAAAGCCAGCTGAAGAAAGTGGATGACCACACGCTCACCCTGCACTGGACGGCGGACGTCAGCCCGTCCGTGGCGCTGAATATCCTCTCCACGCCAATTGCCTCTATCGTTGATCAAAAACTGGTATCCGCGAATGTAAAAGATAACGACTTCGGCAACGCCTGGCTGAAAATGCACTCTGCGGGCAGCGGTGCGTTTAAAATGCGTGTCTACCAGCCGCATCAGGCCATCGTGCTGGAAGCCAACGAAACCGCCCCTGGCGGCGCACCGAAGCTTAAAAGCATCATCATTAAAAACGTCCCCGACCCTGCCTCCCGCCGCCTGCTGATCCAGCAGGGTGATGCGGATGTCGCCCGCGATCTGGGCGCTGACCAGATCAGCGCGCTGGAAGGTAAACCGGGCGTGAAGGTACTGAGCATTCCGTCTGCCGAGCAGAACTACCTGGTGTTTAACACCGGCAACAGCGCGAACCCGTTGCTGAACAACCCGGCCTTCTGGGAAGCGTCTCGCTGGCTGGTGGATTATGACGGCATCACCAAAAACCTGCTGAAAGGTCAGTATTTTGTTCACCAGAGCTTCCTGCCAGTCGGTCTGCCGGGGGCGCTGGAAGACAATCCCTTTAAATTTGATCCGGCAAAAGCAAAAGAGATCCTCGCCAAAGCGGGCATCAAGGATGCGCACTTCACGCTGGACGTGGAGAACAAGCCGCCGTTTATCACCATCGCCCAGTCCATGCAGGCAAGTTTTGCTCAGGGCGGCGTGAAGGTGGATCTGCTGCCAGCGGCGGGTAGCCAGGTGTATGCCCGCGTACGTGCTAAACAGCATCAGGCGGCGATCCGTCTGTGGATCCCGGACTACTTCGATGCGCACTCTAACGCCAGTGCCTTTGCGTGGAACGACGGTAAATCCAGCACCGTGGCGGGCCTGAACGGCTGGAAAATCCCTGAGCTGAATAAAGCCACGCTTGCCGCCGTTGCCGAGCCTGACCCGGCGAAGCGCCTGGATCTGTACAAGAAGATGCAGGAAGAGTTGCAACATAACTCGCCGTACGTATTCGTCGATCAGGGTAAAACCCAGATTGTGGTGCGCGATAACGTGAAGGGTTATCAGCAGGGGCTGAACGCGGATATGGTCTGGTACGACAACGTCACGAAGTAATCTGCCCTTGTTGCCGGGTGGCGCTGCGCTTACCCGGCCTACGTTCTCGGTTTTTGTAGGCCGGGTAAGGCGACGCCGCCACCCGGCATGAAGAGATTTCCCATGCCACATCTTTCCACCCACGTGACGCGCGTGCTTCAGGGCTTGCTGACCCTGGTACTCACGCTCTTCGGGCTGTTGCTCATCACGTTTGCGCTCTCCGCATTTTCCCCCGTCGATCGCGTCTTGCAGATCGTCGGCGATCACGCCAGCCAGTCTACTTACGATCAGGTACGCCACCAGCTCGGTCTGGATCAACCGCTGCCCGTGCAGTTCTGGCATTACGTGCAAAATCTCGCTCATGGCGATTTAGGCACTGCCAGCGCCACCGGGCAGCCGGTGTTGCAGGATCTGCTGCACGCGTTCCCCGCCACGCTGGAGCTGGCAACCCTGGCGCTTATTATCGGTGCCTTACTCGGTGTGATCGCGGGCGTGCTGTGCGCCCGCTACGCCGGTTCAGCGCTCGATTTGACGATCCGTACGCTTACCTTGCTCGGCAACTCGGTACCGATTTTCTGGCTCGGCCTGCTGATGCTGGCGCTGTTCTACGCGAAGCTCCAGTGGAGCGCAGGCCCCGGCCGGCTGGATGACGTCTGGCAGTTTACCGTTGAGCCGCGTACCGGGTTTGCGCTTCTCGATACCTGGCTTTCCGGCGACCGGGAGGCCTTCAGAAATGCCATCAGCCATCTGGTGCTGCCGGTGCTCTTGCTGGCCTATTACTCACTGGCGAGCATCACCCGCCTGACGCGTTCAGCCTGCCTGAGCGAGATGAATAAAGAGTACATTCTGCTCGCCCGTGCCAAAGGCGCCGGGGAGATGACCATTCTGCTGCGCCACGTCCTGCCGAATATTCGCAGCACCCTGCTAACGGTTATCGCCCTCGCCTACACCAGCATGCTGGAAGGCGCGGTATTAACTGAAACCGTCTTCTCCTGGCCGGGTATCGGGCGCTATCTCACCACCGCGCTGTTTGCGGGCGATACCACAGCGGTGATGGGCGGCACGTTGCTCATTGGCGTCTGTTTTGTGCTGATCAATAACCTTACCGACCTGCTTGTGCGGGCAACCGATCCCAGGGTGCGCTAATGCCGTTTTATCTCTTTTTACGCCGCCTGCGCCGCTCTCCTGCTGCGTTTTGCGGACTCATCGCCATCGCGTTGCTGGTGTTTGTTGCGCTGTTTGCTCCATGGCTTGCACCGCGTGATCCTAACTGGCAGGACGCCGCCGCACGCTTACAGGCTCCCAACGCCCAGCACTGGCTAGGAACTGACAGCTATGGCCGCGACCTGCTTTCACGCCTGATTTACGGCACACGCCCCGCGCTGGGGCTGGTTGCGCTGGTCACCGTCATCACCCTGCCCGCAGGCCTGCTGGTGGGGATTTTGTCCGGGTTTTACGGCGGCTGGCTGGAGCGGGTGCTGATGCGCTTTACCGATGTGGTGATGTCGATGCCGCGCCTGATCCTCGCCTTCGCGTTTGTCGCCATGCTTGGCCCGGGCCTGGTGAACGGGGCGCTGGCGCTGGCTTTGACCACCTGGCCTGCCTATGCGCGCCAGGCACGCAGTGAAATTCAGCGCCTGCGTCACAGCGACTATCTGGCCGCTGCCGGGATGATGGGGATCCGTGGGTTCCGGCTGCTGTTCGGCCACATTCTGCCGCTGTGTTTGCCGTCGGCGATTGTGCGTCTGGCACTCGATCTGGCCGGGATTATTCTGGCCGCCGCCGGGCTTGGGTTCCTCGGCCTGGGCGCACGCCCACCGATGGCGGAATGGGGAGCCATGATTGCCGACGGGATGCAGGTCATTTTTGACCAGTGGTGGATTGCCGCCATTCCGGGCGGTGCGATTCTGTTTGCCAGCCTGGCATTTAACCTGCTGGGCGATGGCCTGCGCGATGTACTGGAGCCGCAACATGACTGAACAACGCGTCATCGTCGATGCGCTGAATATCGACTATCCCACCGCACGCGTGGTCAACAACCTGAGCTTTATGCTTGGCAATGAACGCCTGGCGCTGGTCGGGGAATCGGGTTCAGGAAAATCCATGTCCGCCCGTGCCCTGATGGGGCTGGTGCGTAAGCCGGGCGTCGTGAGCGCAAGCCAGCTTAACGTGCTTGGCAACGACCTGCTGACCCTGGATAACAAACGCTGGCAGGCGCTGCGCGGTAACCGTATTGCGATGGTGCTTCAGGATCCACGCTACGCCCTTAACCCGGTGAAAAACGTGGCCGCCCAGCTTGAAGAGGCCTTAACCCTGCATCAGTCTCTGCCGAGAGCGGAGCGTCTGGCTCGCATCCACGACATTATTCACGCAGTCGGGCTAACCGACAATGTGCTGACGCGCTATCCCAGCGAGCTTTCGGGCGGTATGGGGCAACGCGTGATGATTGCCATCGCGCTGATTAACAACCCGCAGGTATTGATTGCCGATGAACCCACCTCGGCGCTGGACGCCCGCCTGCGTAACCAGATCCTCGAGCTTCTGGTGCAGCAGTGCGAAGAGCGTCAGATGGCGATGCTCCTGATTAGCCACGACCTGCCGCTGGTGGCAGAGCATTGCGACCGCGTACTGGTGATGTATCGGGGCGAAAAAGTCGATGAGATGGCGGCAAATCAGTTGCCGCAAGCCACTCACCCGTATACGCGCACGCTCTGGACCTGCCGTCCTGACGCCAGCACGTTCGGCCAGATGCTACCAACGCTTGACCGCACTCAGCCATGGAAGGAGGCGAACAATGGCACTCGTTGAAGTTAATCAGCTCCAGGTCACTTTCGGGGAAAAAACCGCGGTATCCGCAGCCAGCTTTGCAATCGGGAAAGGCGAAACCTTCAGCCTGATTGGTGAATCCGGCTGCGGGAAATCCACCATTTTGCGGGTGCTCGCGGGGCTGCAACGTGACTGGAACGGCAGCATTGCCGTGCTGGGTGAGCAGTTAAAGGCAGGCCGCCGCTTTGAAGGCGCACTGAGGCGCAACGTGCAGATGGTATTCCAGGATCCGTGGGCGTCGTTGCACCCCAACCACACCATTGCGCGCACGCTCTCAGAGCCGTTAAAAATCCACGGTGAAACGCAGATTACCGAAAAAGTGGCGGATGCATTGCAGCAGGTTGGGCTGTCTGCCGATGCGGGTAAACGCTACCCGCACCAGCTCTCCGGCGGGCAGCGGCAGCGCGTGGCTATCGCTCGTGCTTTGCTGTTACGTCCACAGCTGTTGCTGCTGGATGAACCCACCTCCGCGCTGGACATGTCCGTGCAGGCGGAAATCCTCAATCTGCTGAACCGTCTGAAACAACAGCACGGAATGACCTATCTACTGGTGAGCCATGATGCGGATGTGATTGCACATATGTCTGACCGCGCGGCGTTTATGGCGCACGGGGTTATCCAGCAGATGTTTGATCGTGAGGCGATGCTTAAGGGCGAGCACCGGATGGGGTAGTAGCGTGGGGCGATAACCTTTCTGGAAGGAGCCTCGCAAACTGAAAAAGTAACCCTGTTTCATCAAGGGATAAGACTGTTATTTGTTTTTTCATGGTCGTAAAGTTCCTGCGTTGTGGTGCATCCGCAACCGGGCGTAGGAACCCGTTTTTCATGGCACGGCAATGAAATTGCCGCGACAGCGTTCCCCCTTTGAAAGACATGGTGGCGCTGGTGGAGTAGCCGAAAGGCTGACCGTTTGTCGTGTGCGGTATTCCTACCTCCGTCAGCGCTACCCCTCACCGGCACAGGAACGTTTTAGGTGGCCAGGAGCTTTTACTACAAGGAATATCACATGACAACAATCCCTACCCTGACACACACGCAGTCTCAGGAAAACGTTATTTACCATCTTCTCGGCCAGTCGCTTCCCGACTCGGCGGATCCCGTTGAACTGACCAAAGCCTGTACCGCATTTGTTAGCGTGTTGGTTGAAACCGACGATCGCGAAATCCATGCGGCGCTTTGCGAACGCCTGCTGCATGGGCTCAATCAGTTGCGGGCGCACTGTGACAATGACCTGCCTTCGTACCTGGTTGAACAGGTGGTTGCGGGCGAAAAACTTAACGCCTGCGTACCAGAATGCTGGCAGGACGCGTCGCTACAGGTGGACTACGCGAAGGCGCTCACGCTTGCGATTGCAGGGGGGACGTTGCCAGCCAGTGTGGCAAAAGAACTCACCAGACTACTGCATGATATGGTCTGGCTGCTGGCGGAATATGTGCAGGAATCGGACATGACAGCCCGCTGAGGCGGGCGCAAAAGCCGACATTCCGCAGAATGTCGGCTTTGCGTTATTTCAGCATTTTTACCGTGGCTTCGATATCGATCTCATCTTCTGAGAAGATGTGGGTCGTTTTCTGGAAGGTGGTGATGGCCAGTTTCTTCACCGTGCGCATTTCACCCGGCTTAGCCGCAGTTTTGGGTTTGATGTTGTTCATCAGGATCCCCACCGACAGCACCGCATTTTCTTTATCAATGCTGGTATCGGCTGGTACTTCCTCGCTGAACACCACAAAAGACTTAATCGAGGTGAGTTTCAGCCGCTCGCCCGCAATGTAGATGTACTGGCTTTCCGGGATCACCTTCACCGCGTAGGCGGACAAGCCTTTGTTGTTGGTGGTGGGTTCAAAGGTCACCGCCGCATCTTTCTTAATCAGATCAGGGTTTGCGACCTTAATCACATGAAAATAGCGGTTGTCACCGTTTTCATCTTTGATAAATCCAAAGCCTTTATCTTTAAACCACGTTGTGATTGTACCGTTCATCGCTGTTACCGCCTGTCTGATCGTTCATTAACTCAATTTTTGCAGCGTGGAGTGTAAAACACAATGCGATTTGGGGCGAGGAATTTGGGGTAAATGCCCGATATCGGCGTTTCAGCCGAAAGAGGATCGCGAAGGGCCAATAATACCGTTGTCTATACTCAACGTATCCCCGTCAACGGAGCACCTCATGCCTTTACCTGACTTCAACTCCTCGGAACCTTTCACCCTTGGCATAGAGCTGGAACTCCAGGTGGTTAACCCGCCGGGTTACGATCTCAGCCAGGACTCTTCCGCCCTGATTGCCACCGTAAAAAATGAGATCAACGCCGGTGAAGTGAAGCACGACATCACCGAGAGTATGCTCGAAATCGCCACAGGCGTGTGCAAGGACATTAATCAGGCCGCGGCGCAGTTTTCTGCCATGCAGCAGAGCATCCTGCGCGTGGCGGCAGACCAGCATATTCAGATTTGTGGTGGCGGGACGCATCCGTTTCAAAAATGGCAGCGTCAGGAGGTGTGCGATGATGAACGCTACAACATCACGCTGGAGCGATTTGGTTATCTGATTTTGCAGGCCACGGTGTTTGGCCAGCACGTACATATCGGATGCCGGACCGGAGATGACGCCATTTACCTGCTGCACGGCCTGTCACGCTTTGTGCCGCACTTTATCGCCCTGGCGGCAGCATCGCCTTATATGCAGGGCACCGATACCCGCTTTGCCTCGTCGCGGCTCAATATCTTTTCCGGGTTCCCGGATAACGGCCCGATGCCGTGGGTGAACAACTGGCAGGCCTTCGAAGGGCTGTTTCGCCGCCTGAGTACCACCAGCATCGTCGACAGCATTAAAGATTTACACTGGGATATTCGCCCAAGCCCGCACTTTGGCACCGTGGAAGTCCGGGTGATGGATACCCCCCTCACGCTTTCACACGCCATCAATATCGCCGGGCTTATCCAGGCTACCGCACACTGGCTGCTGACTACCCGGCCCTACCAGCATCAGGAGCGCGATTTTCTGCTGTATCGCTTTAACCGGTTCCAGGCCTGTCGCTATGGGCTGGAAGGAATATTGACCGACGTGCATACCGGAGAACAAAAAACCATTGCCGAGGATATCGCGTGGCTACTGGAGCAGGTTGCGGCGTCGGCCGGGAAACTTGGCGCAACCAGCGCCATCACGGAGATTGCCCTGCTGTTAAAACAGGGCAAAAGCGAGGCGCAGCAAATGCGGGATTTCATCAACGATGGCGGTTCGCTGACCTCGCTGGTGCAAAAACATTGCGAACTCTGGGCAACTAGTCCGTAAGCCGGTGCCCCCACTCGCGCAGACGCTGGAACAGTACAAACAGGGCCGGAATAAAGACAATCCCGATCAGGGTCGCAACCAGCATCCCACTGAATACCGTTGTACCAATGATCCGGCGGCTCTGCGCCCCAGCCCCGGTCGCCAGCATCATCGGCAATACGCCAATAATAAAGGACACCGCCGTCATCATGACCGCGCGGAAACGGCGTGACGCCCCCTCTCGCGCCGCATCGACAATCGCCATGCCCTCGTTACGCTTCGCACGAGCAAACTCAACAATCAGAATGGCATTCTTGGCGGCAAGGGCTATCAACAACACCAGGCCAATCTGTACGTACACGTCATTGGCATACCCCGCAATCCACAGCCACACCAGCGCCCCGCCGATGGCAAAGAGTACCGACAGCATTACGCTTGCGGGCAGTGTCCAGCTTTCGTACTGGGCCACCAGGAACAGCCACGCCATCACAACAGCGGCGAGCACGATCCAGATAGCCTGGTTACCGGTCTGCTGCTCCTGATAAGACATACCGCTCCAGGCATAGTCATATCCGGCAGGCAGGTTTTCTGCCAGCAGTTGCCCCATCACCGCCATCGCAGTGCTGCTGCTCACCCCATCCGCCGCAGAACCACTCACCGACACCGACGGGAACTGGTTGTACTGCTGTAAAAATGGAGCGCCCACGGTCGGGGTAATGGTGACCAGGTTACTCAGGCGTACTCGCTCGCCGGTGTTGCTGCGCACGTACAGATCGCTGATTTGCTCCGCGCGCTCACGCCACTGCATCTCGTTTTGCATCACCACGTGATATACCCGGTTGTTGACGCTGAAATCTCCGGCACGCGTGCCGCCAAACGCGGTTTGCAGGCTACTGAAGATGCGTGAAACCGGTACATCAAGACGCGCGGCGCGTTCGCGATCGACGCTCAGCGTCAGCTGCGGCACGTTGCTGCTCCAGGTTGTAAAGACACGATTGAGCTGTGGATGCTGGTTCGCTTTCAGCAGAACACTGTGCGTGACTTGCTCCAGCTCTGCCGGGCTTTGTCCCGCCTGCGCCTGAATACGCAGGTCAAAGCCCGATGCATTGCCCAGCCCCGGAAGGGTTGGCGGCGCGAACGTCATGATGGTCGCCTCCGGCAGGGCAAACAGCTGGCGCTGCAACGTACCCATTACTTCATCCAGCGGCGGACGCTCGCTCCAGTCTTTCAGCATGACCGAGATAAACCCACCGTTCGACGCGCTGGTGCCGTTGAGAATGTTAAACCCGGAGACCTGAATCACATCCTCCACCGCCGGGTTCGCTGCAATAAGCTCTCGCGCCGCAGCCATCACGGCTTCGGTACGCTCCAGCGAGGCCGCTTCCGGCAACTGAACGCTGGCAAAGAAGTAGCCCTGATCTTCCTGCGGCAGGAAACCTTTTGGCATGGAGATAAAACTGAACGCCACCACCACAGCCGCCGCAACGGTCGCCGCCAGCGCCAGCAGCGGACGGCGGTTAAACACGCTCACCAGGCGAGTATAGCCACGGCGGGTGCTGTCGAGCCCACGGTTAAACCCACGGAAGAGCGCCGCCGGGCGCTGCGGACGTGGGCGCAACAGCATTGCGCACAATGCTGGCGTCAGCGTCAGCGCCACCAGGCTTGAAAGGGTGACCGCGGTAGAGAGCGTCACCGCAAACTGACGGTACAACTCCCCAACAATGCCCGGCAGCAGCGCAACCGGTACAAACACCGCCAGCAGCACCAGGGTTGTGGCAATCACCGGCCCGGCAATCTGGCGCAAGGCCAGCGCGGTGGCCGCCGTCCGGCTCTGCCCTTCCGCCATCAGCGATTCAACGCTTTCCACCACCACAATGGCGTCATCCACCACCATGGTGAGCGCCAGAATAATGGCGAACAGGCTAAGCGTATTCGCGGAATACCCCAGCGTATAGAGCACCGTGAAGGTACCAATCAGGGATACCGGGATCGCCAGGGCGACGATGAGCGTGGCGCGCCAGCTTTGCAAAAACAGCGATACTACGACCACCACGGCAAGCAGGGTCAGCGCAAGCGAGACGGCTATCTCTTTGATGGTGGCCGCCACAAACTGTGTGGTGTCGAACTTCACCTCATAAGTGAGATCGTTCGGGAAGCGTTTCGCCAGGTGTTCCAGCTCGCTGCGCACGGCCTCTGCCACACGAAGCGCATTGGCCGACGGTGTTGGGTAAATGCCCAGATAGGCGGAGTCATGTCCGTTAAGCTGCGCCCCGGAGCTGTAGCTGCGTGAGCCTAGTTCAATGGTCGCGACATCCTGAAGGCGCACCATCTGGCCGTGTTCTCCGGTACGAATAATGATGTTACCGAACTCCCCGGCCTGATTGAGGCGCCCTAATCCATTGATGGTTAACGTCTGTTGCTGGCCGTTAAAGACCGGCGGCGTTCCCACCTGGCCTGCCGCGCCCTGGACGTTTTGTTCGCGCAATGCCTGGGAAATATCGTCAGTCGTCACGTTCAGCGCGTTCATGCGATCCGGACGTAACCAGATGCGCATACTGTAGTCGCGCGCGCCGAACATCTGTACCTGTCCCACGCCCGGCAAGCGCGCCAGTGCTTCACGCACCTGCGTGCTGGCGTAGTTACTCACAAACAGCGGCGAGTGGGTCTTATCCGGTGAGTAAAGGCTCACCCCCATCATCAGGTTGGTGGCGCGTTTTCGTACCTGTACGCCGTTTTGTTGTGCCTCGGCAGGCAGCTGGACAACGGCCTGCGCCACGCGGTTTTGCACGTCGATGGCAGCCAGATCCGGGTCGGTCCCGGCGGCAAAAGTGATGTTCAGGCTGTAAGCGCCTTCATCTGAACTGGTGGATTCCATATAGAGCATGTGATCCACGCCGTTTAGCTGTGTTTCCAGCGGTGTGGCGATAGCCTCGGCCACGTCAGCCGAGCTGGCGCCAGGCCAGGAGGCGCTCACATTCACCACCGGAGGTGTGATTTGTGGGTACTGCTCCACGGGGATGATTTTGAGCGCAATCGCGCCAAGCAGTGTGATAACCAGCGCAATGACCATCGCGAAACGCGGGCGTTTGATGAAAAACGTCAGCATGATGGCTCCTTAATTCAGTATCTGGACAACGGCGCCAGGCTGCACGCGCTGTGCACCTTCGGCGATGGCCCGCTCACCCGGCTTCACACCGGAGGTGATCCGGAACTGTTGCCCCATCTGCCCGGCGATTTTCAGCGGGCGTTTTTCAGCTTTCCCATCGCTATTCACCACCCAGGTAAAGTACCCGTCACCGTTTTGCTGCACTGCGGCGGCAGGCAGAGTCATAACGTCCTGCTCGCTGGAGGGGCGAAGCCAGACATTGACGTTGCCACCGGGCAACAGCTGATGACGCGGGTTCGCAAACTCAGCACGCAGCATCACGCTGGCGGTGCGTGGGTCGATACGGTTATCCACCGAGGTCAGTTCGCCATTCGCACGCTGGCCGTTGCTATCGATTTGCGCCTGCCAGGCCTGTTTCAGGGCGCTGATATCCGCATGCTGTCCGGCTTTGGTGGCAAATGCCCCCTCTTCCAGCGCGAAAGCGATGCGAATAGGATCGAGCTGAACCACTTCCACCAGCACACCGCTTGCCGGGTTTACCAGACTCCCCTGATGAAACTGGCTATGCCCCACGCGGCCATCGATGGGCGATGTGATGCGGGTGTAGCTCAGCGTGACGTTACGTGCCTCTAAGCGCGCCTGAGCCTGTTCCAGCGCAGCACTTGCCACATCGCGTTGCATCCGGGCGTTATCCACATCATTCCGGCTGATGGCATTGCTGTTTTTCAGGCTTTCAAAGCGCGTCAGCTGCTGCTGCGCCTGGCGCAACGTGGCGCTGGCGCTTTTCACCTCGGCCTGTGCCAGGCGCACCGCGGCGCGCGGTTCGGCATCGTCCAGCTCAAACAGCACATCACCTTTTTTTACATACTGCCCGTCGCGGAAATGGGTTTGAGTGATAACGCCTTCCGTGCGGGCGCGCAGCTCAACGGTGTGGATGGCTTCGATACGCCCTGGGATCTGGCGTTCCGCGGCGTGAGCGGTTTGCTCTACGGTGGCAATGCGCACCGGAATAGCGGCGGCAAATGCGGTTTGCAGGGTGCAGGCGAGGAGTGTAAGAAGGAGTGGGAATTTCATGGGGAGTACCTCAGTATTTTCCCCCTCACCCCGGCCCTCTCCCACAGGGAGATCAGAGTCCCCTCTCCCTGTGGGAGAGGGTTAGGGTGAGGGCAAAAGGTTATGCAGCTTTACGGAACCTGCGGGTCAGACGCTTCTCGATTTCAACGACGAAGAACATCGCACCTGCAATCACCAGGGTGATAGCCCAGTAGCGCAGCGGCAGGGCTTCGGTGCCAAACAGCATCTGCATAAACGGCAGGTAGATAATCGCCAGTTGCAGCAGTAACAGCACGCCCGTTACCAGCCAGATACCTTTGTTCGCCAGCAGACCACGGTTGAGGGAGAACCCGTCGGCGTTACGGCAGTTGATCATGTACACCCACTGCGCACACACCAGCATCTGCAACAGCACGGTACGCGTGAACTCAGCGCTGTGGCCGCGTGGTGCCAGCCAGGCTTCCAGCGCAAATGCGGCGAGGGCGATCATGGTGCCAACAAAGGCCACACGCCACACGGCAAAGGCATCCATCACGTGCTGCCCGGTCTGACGCGGTGGGCGCTTCATGATGTTTCGCTCCGCGGCTTCAAAAGCCAGGCCGAAGGAGAGCGTGGCGGAAGTGGCCATGTTCATCCACAAAATCAGAACCGGCGTCAGCGGAATGATGTTCCCCGCCAGCAGCGCAATCACAATCAACAGCCCCTGTGCCAGGTTGGTTGGCATGATGAACAGAATGGTTTTCTTCAGGTTGTCGTAAACGCGTCGCCCCTCTTTCACCGAGCTGGCGATGGTGGCGAAGTTGTCATCCGTCAGCACCATGTCTGCCGCTTCTTTGGTGACTTCGGTGCCTTTAATCCCCATCGCGATACCCACATCAGCCTGACGCAGGGCTGGTGCATCGTTGACTCCGTCACCGGTCATGCCGACGATTTCACCTTTGTCCTGCAAGGCTTTCACCAGACGCAGCTTATGCTCCGGGCTGGTACGGGCGAAGATGTCATATTCCACCGCCGCATTCGCCAGCTCCTGATCGTCCATTTTCTCCAGCTGATAGCCTGTCACCGCCTGCACGCTGTTGGTGATCCCCAGCATCTGGCCGATGCTCATCGCCGTTTGCGGGTGATCGCCGGTGATCATCTTCACGCGGATCCCGGCCTGCTGGCAGGCGTGGATTGCATCGATAGCTTCCGGGCGTGGCGGATCCATCATCCCGGCGATACCGAGGAAAATCAGCCCGTGGTTCAGGTCGTCATGGGTCAGTGCGGTTTCACCGTTCGCCGGTTTGAACGCAGCAGCAACCATTCGCAGTCCCTGGCGTGCGTAACGCTCCATCTCTGATTCCCAGTACGCGCGGTTAAAGGCTTCCGTACCGTTGCGGGTCTGCTGCTGCTCGCACAGGGCGAAAAGCACATCCGGCGCGCCGGTGACCAGGATCTGCTCCTCGCCACCAATCTGGTGGTGCGTGCTCATGTATTTGTACTGAGAGTCAAACGGGATCTTATTCACCAGCGTGGTCATCACTGGCTCCAGGTTTGCCTTCGCCGCCAGCACTTTCAGTGCACCTTCGGTTGGCCCACCGGTGATGCCCCACAAACCGCGTTCATCCTGAATCAGCTGGCTGTCGTTACACAGGTCGATGGTGCGCAGGTACTGTTCCAGCACGGTGCCCGGCTGGATTTGTACCGGCTCATCGCTGCCTTCAAGATAGATGTTGCCCACGGGCTCATAGCTGTTGCCGTCCACGCGATAGCAAGTGTCCGCCGTGATAATGGCTTTAACGGTCATTTCGTTCATGGTCAGCGTACCGGTTTTATCCGAGCAGACCACGGTCATCGCCCCCAGGGTTTCTACCGTTGGCAGCTTACGGATAATGGCGCGTTTGCGAGCCATCGCCTGTACGCCCAGGGAAAGGATAATGGAGATAATCGCCGGTAAACCTTCCGGTACCGAAGCCACTGCAAGGCTTATCAGCGAGAGCAGCAATTCCCCCATCGGGATATCGCGCAATACCAGGCTGAAGACAAACAGCGCGGCCATCATCGCCAGAATAATGGCGAAAATGGCTTTACCCAGTTTGTCCATTTGCACCAGCAGCGGGGTGCGGTGCTTTTCAATGCCCGCCATCATCTGATTGATATGGCCCAGCTCCGTATCCTGCCCGGTGGCAATAACCACCCCAACACCACCACCCGCGCTAACAGTGGTACCGGAAAACACCAGGTTGGTGCGGTCGCCCAGCGATAATTCACCCTCGAGTGGCAGAATGTGTTTATCCACAACCGTTGATTCACCCGTTAAAATAGCTTCTTCAACGCGTAAATTATGGGCCTCAATCAGACGCATATCAGCCGGAATACGGTCGCCCGCGCGTAATACAATAATATCGCCCGGGACTATTTCAGTTGTAGGAATAGTTTCATGGCTGCCACTACGAATTACCCGCGCATCGCTGGAAAGCATATTGCGAATACTTTGCAGGGATTTTTCAGCGTTACTTTCCTGGATATGACCAATCAGCGCATTAATGACCGCCACGCCTAAAATAACCAGCGTATCGACCCAATGCCCCATGACAGCGGTGAGTACCGCAGCGGCCAGCAGAACATATATCAGCACATCATTAAAATGCGCCAGAAAACGCAGCCACGCAGGCTTGCCCTTTTTTTCCGGCAGCGCATTCGGGCCATACTGGTTCAGACGGGCTTTCGCCTCTGCGCGGTCAAGGCCGTCTGCATGAGTCTGCTTGTGAGCAAGGACTTGCTCTACCGTTTGCTGGTAGGGCTTACCCTGCACATTTCCGCCTGCGGGCGGTATATTCTGCGAGTTCATCATCTTGGTCATTACGTCATATCCTTCAATATCCGGTGGACGGAAGCCTGAATTCCTTTCTGGCTTTAATAAATTCATTTTTAAGGCTTGCGGCTTAAATTGATCTATCGCAATATAATTACTGCCAGGTTATTCAAAACTGATTAAAATTATTTCGATGAACTGATTTTTACAAAATATTTCTAAACCAGAACTAAACAAGGAGCCACCATGTTTGGCATTTATCGCGGACGCCGCCTGGCGTTATATATTGTCGCCGCCATTGTTATTGCAACGTTAATTGGATATAGCACATATACATTTGTAAAATTATTTGCCTGAGGAAGACATTTATTTACATAACCCGATATTAGTTTAATCGCCTTAAGGATATTATTCTGTTTCGGTTATTTATTAGCGAAACACGCCCCTGGTTTTATCAAAAAGTGAATATCGGGTTTATATTGCTTTACGCTACAATATGCCCGACAATAACTTTTTTAACTGACGATTAACATTAATATGAAACACCCGTTAGAATCGCTGCTAACAGCCGGGGGCATTTTGCTGATGGCCCTGCTCTCTTGCCTGCTGTTACCGGCGCCCTCGCTCGGGCTGGTGCTGGCGCAGAAAATGATGGCGACCTTCCACCTGGTCGATCTTAACCAGCTCTACACCATCCTTTTCTGCCTGTGGTTCCTGGTGCTTGGCGCCATCGAATTCTTTATCCTGCGTTTCGTCTGGCGCCGTTGGTTTTCACTGGCGTCGTAAGCCGGTGAAATCGCGCATTCCGTGGATCAGCGCCTCACACCAGGCCGCATAGTCATGGCCGCTGGATGACGGATGGAAGCTGACGCGATTGCCTTTCTCCCGTAACACTTGTTCAAAATCCTGCGTGGTGCGATAAATCCCCCCGCCCGGCCCCGTGGTTTCAAACTTCCCGGCCTGTAGCCAGAAGCGTACCGGATACGGCGGCGCCTGCTGGTACTGCCGCGTAAGCCAGCCGGGCGCTTCCCCTTTCGGTGCCCACCAGTACGATCCCGACAGGCTAAGCACATTGCCGAACAAGCGTGGATATCGCAGCGCCACCCAGGATGAGGCGAGCCCGCCATAGCTAGAACCTGCCAGCACCGTTTTTTTCCGTTGCAGGGCAATCCCCTGCCCACGCAACCACGGCAGCAGTTCGTGAGCCATAAAATCTGCGAAATCAGGGTTCGGTGGCAGCTCTTTGCCACGACGCGCGTGATCAAGACTATCGATAAAGACGACATTGACCGGAGGCAGGTGGTGGCGGGCAATCAGGCCGTCAAGTACGTTGGCGAAGTGGTACTCATCCTGATAAACCTGTCCGTCGAAGAGGATCAGCGTCCAGCGTGCAGGCTGTGCGCCACGCGGCCTGTAGATCATCACTTCGCGGGAATTGCCGAGGATCTTGCTCGCCATGCTCTGACGGCTTAGCGTCCCGTGAACCAGCGGCTGCGCCGTGGCCTGAACGGTACAGTAGCGTGCGGGGCTGAGATCGAGCAGCGAGTAGCGGTTCCAGCGATCGTTCTTCTGTTCTCCAAAGGTATTTGGGTTGAGCGGATCGGCCTGAGCGCTCACCAGAATGGCGCGCCGCTGGTCGCGCGGGGAGCCGTCAATCACCGGCACGTCCGGCGCAATCTTGTACTGCATCACCGTGTCGGCGGGCACCACGTAGCTGCGGAACCAGACGTCGCTTTTGCCGAGCCGAAACAGCGGATCGTGATCGCCCGCCGGCGAGCCGAGAATATAGACGTTATCCCGCGCGCCGCGCCACAGGAAGGTCACGCGCTTGTGGCTCGCATCAACCGGCTCCACCATCGGCGTTCCCTGCCGACTCCGCGCCTGCCAGAACGCGTCGGTACTCCCACCGGCAGCAATCTCTTTTGCCAGCGCCTGAAGCGTCGGGCTTTCAGGTGCCAGCATTTGTACACGCGGTAAGGCGGAGGTCTCTTTCATCCGCCACTGAAAACGCCAGGGTTTACCCGCTTCACCGTGCAGCACCAGCGAGGTGTGTTGCTTCACCGGCAGCGCAAACAGGAGCGTGTGTTCGCCATCGGCGGGGCCATTTTCAACCAGCGTGCGGATGCCACGGTTTTGCCCGTCCAGCAGGCGAGCATCCGTTACGCCGTTCAGCGTGGCGGAAACGTAATTCTCGTCCAGCGGCGGAAGTAAAAAACAGACTTCGCCACTGGCATCAAACTTCCCCTGAACGTCTCCCTGCAAGGAAGAGTGCTCACAGGTCGCCGCCATCGCTGGCAACGCACCGATCCCGATTAACAACCCACTCCATACCCTCTTCATTACCGCTTGTTCCCTGACGAAATTTGTTACCAACGCTAATGCAAATGGTAATAATTTGCAATATCATCTACGCCGATTTACCGATGTTTTTATGGCGATAGCAACCAAGGACGTTAAATAAAAATGTTTAAAAATAATAAGATAATGCAGCTCTGGCTGCTGAGTATGGCGACGGTCAGCGTCACGGCCCAGGCAGAAACGAAAGAAGAAACCATTACGGTAACGCAGGGGGTCAGCGAAGAACCCACCGCCCCCGTGAAGGGGATTGTGGCCACCAAAACACTCTCTGCGACCAAAACCAGCGCCGAGATCGTGAAGACGCCGCAGTCGGTGTCGGTGATCACCCGCGATCAGATGAAGATGCAGGACGTCACCTCCGTGTCACAGGCGCTGCGCTACTCGGCGGGGGTGTTTACCGAGTACCGCGGATCGTCGAACCGTAACGATGAAGTGTTTGTGCGCGGCTTTAGCTACGTGCCGAAATTCCTCGACGGCCTGAGCTTTGGCGCAACAGCCTCGTCGCAGACGGGCACAGTAGACCCGTGGCTGCTGGAGCGCGTGGAGCTGGTACGCGGCCCGGCGTCCGTATTGTTTGGTCAGGTGAACCCGGGCGGGCTCATCAGCATGACCAGCAAGCGCCCGACCACGGAATCCATCCATAACGTGCAGTTTCGCACCGGCAATAACGACCTGGCAGAAGGCGCGTTTGACTTCGGCGGTAAGCTCAGCGACGATGGCCGCGTGCTGTATCGCGTGAACGGTATCGCCCGCACCCAGCATAATCAGGTGGATGATTACAAAGAGACGCGCATGGCGATTGCCCCGGCGATCACCTGGTATCCGAACGATCAGACCCGCTTTACGCTGCTCACTAGCTACCAAAAAGATCCGGACGCGGGCTACCGCAACTTCTTGCCCGCCTACGGCACGGTGAAAAGCGTCGATGGGAAATACATTCCGCGCGACTTTAACGTCAGCGATCCGGATTACGATCAATCCTGGCGCGAACAAACGATGATTGGCTACGAGCTGGAACACCAGTTCGCCGATAACCTCACCTTCCGCCAGAACGCACGCTACGCCACCATTAAGCAGAAATACCGCTATCTGGTTTATGCCACCAGCGCCGCCAACAGCTCAGTATTAACCCGTCGCGCCCAGCATGAGGAACGCACCACCAACGAGTTTGGCCTCGACAACCAGCTGGAATACCTGGTGAATACCGGTGAAGTTGGCCATACCCTGCTCGGCGGATTTGATTACAAAACCAGCAAAGATAAACAGCTGCTGGAGCGTGGGAGCGGTTCGCAGTATGACCTCGACTGGCGAAATCCGGTTTACGGGGTGAACGTGGATGAAAGCACCTTCATGACCGCCACCGACGAACAGCAAAATCTCGACCAGATGGGCCTGTATGTGCAGGATCAGATGAGCTGGAACAACTGGGAGTGGCTGGTTTCCGGACGTTACGACTGGAGCGAAGTGCGCACCAACGACTTCACCGACAGCAGCTTCACCCAGCAAAACGACAGCAAGTTTACCTGGCGCACCGGCTTGCTGTACGCGTTCGATTTTGGCCTGTCGCCGTATGTCAGTTATAGCACCTCGTTTGAACCGAACCTGCAAACCAACCGCGCGCCGGGCGTGGGGCCGTTTAAACCGACCACCGGCGAGCAAACCGAAATCGGCCTGAAGTATCAGCCTGTCGATACCACGCTGATGACCCTGGCTCTGTACGATTTAACCCAGGACAACGTGGCAACCTACAACAGCACCGAAGGCTGGTTCGAGAACGCGGGCAAGGTGCGTTCGAAAGGCGTTGAGGCAGAGATCCACTCCACGCTGATGGACAACATCAACCTGATTGGTTCTTACACTTACACGGATGCAAAAACCAGGAGCACCACGGTGGCGGGAACTGAAGGTAAAACGCCTGCACGTATTCCAGCGCATATGGCTTCAGCTTTCGCCAGCTATACCGTTCCGGGCGGCGCGCTCAAGAGCCTGACCGCAGGCGTCGGGATGCGCTACATCGGCACCAGCTACGGCGACGCGAAGAACACCTTTAAGGTGCCGTCGGTGGATTTGTATGACGCGATGGTGAGCTACGATCTGGGCGAGATGAGCAGCAGCCTGAAAGGGGCGAGCATGCAATTCAACGTGAATAACGTGGCGGATACCAAGTATGTGGCATCGTGCGCAAGCGACACAGCGTGCTTCTACGGGATTGGCCGCACGGTCACGGCAACGGTGAATTACAGCTGGTAAGTTATTTTGTAGGCCCGGTAAGCGCAGCGCCACCGGGCAATTTACGGGCGCCGGGCCCACAAAAATGCCGGGTGGCGGCTACGCCTTACCCGGCCTACATTTTGCCTGATTCAATGCGCCCTGCTGTGGTTCTCTTTGCGGTACGCACCAGGCGGCTGGTGGAACGTGCGGGTGAAGATGCGGGTAAACGTTTGTTGTGAATCAAACCCGTATCGCAGGCAGATCTCGTACACCCGCTCATCCGACTCGCGCAGATCGCGCGCCGCCAGCAGCAGCTTACGTTCACGGATGTAGCGCCCCAGGCTTTCACCTTTATACTGCATAAACAACCGCTGTAAGTGCCACTTTGAATACCCCGAATGGCGGGCAATTTCTTCAATGCGCAACGGTTGATGTAAATTGTCGTCGATCCACTCAACGATGGTGTCGATGACCTGAGCGGAAATAGTCATGCTGCTCTCCCCCTCTGTTTCCCGATTAAACATTATTCCCACCACTGGCTAAATTGTTGGGTGGTATCACCCACGCGGACGGGTTCGCCCAGTTCCGGCGTCAGCAGCCGATAGTTTTTATCCTTGCTGGCTCTTGCCAGTTGGATCAGCGGATCGTTCCAGGTGTGCTTCGCCAGCACAAAACGTCCGTTATGGCCCGGCACAACCGCTCTGGCGTTAAGATCTGCCGACGCCTGCGCGGTTTCATCCGGCAGCATGTGGATGTATTTCCAGTCCTGGTCGTACTGGCCGTTTTCCATGATGGCTAAATCCACCTCGCCAAACTGCTCACCAATAGCTTTGAAGTGCGGCCCGTAACCGGAATCACCGCTGTAGTAAACCTTCTGCTCAGGAGTGACGAACATAAAGCTGCCCCACAGGGTCTGGTCACGCTTGATGCCGCGCCCGGAGAAATGACGTGCCGGGAGCACATGCACCATCAGTTCATCGCTGATACGCACCGACTGATTCCAGTCGCACTCGTCAATGATCGCCGGGTTCATGCCCCAGTAGCGCAGATGCGAACCCACGCCCAGAGGCGTGACCACACGCTTCACCTTCGGCAGCAGCGCCTTGATGGTGGCGTAATCCAGATGATCGTAGTGATCATGAGAGATAATCAGCAGGTCGATGTCCGGCATGGACTCCGCGTGCCATGGGTATTCGCCCGCAAAGGCTTTATTCAGGAACGAGAACGGTGCAGCGTAGTTGCCAAGTACCGGATCGATCAGGATGCGTTTGCCCGCCAGCTGCATAAACCAGGACGAGTGGCCGAGCCACACCAGCGTGTCCTGTTCCAGCGGCAGGCTCGCCAGATTGGTATTCACCAGCGGCAGCGGCTCGGCAGGACGCGCGTTTTCCGTTTTTTTGGTCAGGAATTCCCACATCGCCACCAGCATATTTTTGTCGCCGTTATAGCCCGGCGTAGGCAGCGTATTGTGGAAACGCCCGTCGCGATACTGCGCAGACGCTTCAACTTCCGTTAGCTGCTCACCCTGCGGTGGCTGGCCAAATCCGGCATTCAGGACAAAAGGTAAACTTGCAGCTGAAGCAATAATCATGACAAACACCACGCAGATGAATAGAGGCTTTTTCATATCCTGACCCGGCTACGCGCCCCATCCGATGGATTGCGCGGGTAAACTTGATTATGAGTGAGTAAGCACTCATTATAGATATGACGAGAAAGTCGTCAAGACGTTTTCGATCTTTGACATTCCGCGTTGCAGCGTGGCAAAGCACGTGTTTCAATCATGGTTTTTACAATTGACAGGAGGGGAAATTTAGTGGCACGTCCTAAGAGTGAAGATAAAAAACAGGCCTTACTGGAAGCAGCAACCGCTGCATTTGCACAGTCAGGTATCGCCGCCTCAACGGCCTTAATCGCCCGTAACGCGGGCGTCGCCGAAGGCACGCTGTTCCGCTACTTTGCTACCAAAGACGACCTGCTGAATGCCCTCTATCTGCACCTGAAGCAGGATCTCTGCCAGACAATGCTGGCGAATCTGGATCGCAGCATTACCCTGCCCAAAGAGCATACCCGCAACATCTGGAACAGCTACGTGGACTGGGGTATTCGTAATCCTGTCTCGCACGCAGCCATTCGCCAGCTTGGTGTCAGCGAAAAGATCAGTATTGAGACTGAACAGGCAGTAAAAGAGATGTTCCCGGAACTGCATGAACTGTGCCGCCGCTCGGTGCGCCCGGTCTTTATGTCTGATGAATTCAAAACCTTCGGTGATGCGATGTTCTTATCGCTGGCTGAAACCACAATGGAATTTGCCACCCGGGATCCGTCGCGCGCCGTCGAGTTTAAAGCACTCGGTTTTGAAGCCATGTGGCGCGGGCTGGCTTATGAGGAAGCCGATGGACAGTAAATCGTTGCAGGAACACGCAAAACGCGTGGCGCTCGAGCAGCCGTTCACGGAACACTGCTGGCCTTTTGGCCCGGAATTCGACGTGTTTAAGGTGGGCGGTAAGATCTTTATGATTGTCGCGGTCGCCCACGGGCGGCCACACGTCAGCCTGAAATCCGATCCTGAAAAATCCTTGTTAAATCAGCAGATCTACCGCGGTATTGAGCCGGGTTATCATCTGAATAAAAAACACTGGATCTCACTTTATGGCACCGAGGATATAACGCCGGAACTGGTCGCCGACCTGATCGCCGACTCATGGAATCTGATTGTCGATAAGCTGCCCAAAAAAGATCAGAAGTGGATACGCCCGGTTTGATTGTTCGGCTGAGACGAACAGTATAAGCGCTCGTATTGCACTTATCTTTTCCCGCATTGCCTTGTAATCTGCTTTCCTTTCGCGCCCGCAGACGGGCGAATTTCATCACCAGGAGTTGTTATGGATATCATTTCTGTCGCCCTGAAACGCCACTCAACAAAGGCGTTCGACGCAAGCAAAAAACTGACCGCTGAAGAAGGCGAGAAAATTAAAACCCTGCTGCAATACAGCCCATCCAGCACCAACTCACAGCCATGGCACTTCATTGTTGCCAGCACTGAAGAAGGTAAAGCGCGCGTGGCAAAATCTGCCGCAGGCACGTATGTGTTCAACGAACGCAAAATGCTGGATGCTTCTCACGTTGTGGTGTTCTGCGCGAAAACCGCAATGGACGACGCGTGGCTGGAGCGTGTGGTAGACCAGGAAGATGCCGATGGTCGTTTTGCCACGCCAGAAGCAAAAGCTGCCAATAACAAAGGCCGCCACTACTTTGCCGACATGCACCGCGTCGATCTGAAAGATGACCATCAGTGGATGGCGAAACAGGTTTACCTGAACGTGGGCAACTTCCTGCTGGGCGTGGGCGCGATGGGCCTGGACGCGGTGCCAATTGAAGGCTTCGACGCTGCGATCCTCGACGAAGAGTTTGGCCTGAAAGAGAAAGGCTTCACCAGCCTGGTGGTGGTGCCGGTCGGGCATCACAGCGTGGAAGATTTCAACGCCTCTCTGCCAAAATCTCGCCTGCCGCTGAGCACCGTTGTCACCGAGTGCTAATGTAAACGGGCCGCTACATGCGGCCCGTTACTTTTTGCTAATGACCAGCCTGCGATGTGGATGCACCTCACGATCGTGACCCCATGCGAAAGTGATCCACCGTTCTTCCAGTTCAGCATAGGAATTCACGGGTGTTAGCTGCCACTCTCCCCCTACCGTACCGTCTGCCACACTTATCTGATAATTCATGGTGAACGCCCAGTCGATCATTCGTAGCCAGAATCGCTGTCCGTCGCCGGTTTGTTCGCTGTCAGAAACAACGATGTTGTATTCGCTTAGCAGCCACTGAAAGAAAAATTGCGGAAATCCGCTAATCACTCGCTGATGAACGGCACGCGGCGTGCGCCAGACCATTACCTGCGTCGCGGCGCTATGCGGAAAGGTAATCTCTTTATGAAACGTCAGCTTTACAGCATACGCCGTGTAGGGCTTGCCTTCTTCGGTGGTGACCAGGCGATACTCGTCACTATAACGTGATTTCAACAGCTGATATCCCACAGGCAGGATAAACCCCGGCAGCTGAAAATCCACCGTACCGCGTGCCAGAAAGGCCTCGGTATGTTCTACGTTTCGGGAGATAAGCCCTAACTTTTGGCTGAAATCTGCGGAATCAATCATCAGTGGCGACATTGGTTATTTCTCATCGCGTAAGTATAGCCCACTTAACTACTCATCAAAATGACGTAGATTCAGTCGGTTGGTTTAATGTGAACCTTACCTTACGCGATTCGAAATCACTTAGCAGAATCCAATTTAATTCCCTGAAAGCGCCTCGCAAAACCTACTTAACCGAACTCCCGGCGTGCCAGATTTTCTCGGCATAACGCCCTATCACCGCCAGCGATGCTGCGAGGATCAGGAAAAAGACCACTTTGTTCATCCCGTCCCAGAAGTATTCGAAATAGCGGGTGTAGAGGTTGATGGCAAGAAACGTCAGGCCGAAGCCGCGCAGCATCCCGTCGTCGGTTTTCAGGCTGATGTAAATGCAGAGCACCGCCGCGACGGCAAACAACAGCGCCCACGGCAGCAGTGAAGCCTGAGTGACGCTGTACCAGTTATCCACATCGTAGTTGCCAAAAATCGACATGATCCACAGCGCGACAAACAGGTACGTCAGCCCCATCGCTTTACTGGTGGTGTAAAGATGACGCGCCTGCAACATCGCGCGCAATACCCAGCACAGCGCCAGTAGCACGCCGCCAAAGAAGATAAATCGCACCGGATAATTCATCCCCAGCCAGTACGCGCCCCAGCCGGACATATAGCCCGTCTCCGCACCAAACCAGTTGCCAAGCGATAGCAGGAAGAACAGCCACACTAACCCTGAACGGCCGAAGAACCCTACCAGCCCGTAAACCGCGCAGCCCGCCAGGAACAGCGGCGCGATGTGACCGCTGCCGTTATCAAGCCTTTCGCCAAGCTGCCAAAGCGCGATGGCGGTAAAGAACACGCCAAGGAACAGGATCGCCTCTGTACTGTAGTGCCACTGGGTTTCCCTCCGCTGTCTGGCAAATCCCCACAGGTAAAACAGCACCGCCACCAGCGCAGGCAACCCGATACGGGCGATGGACGAGAAAGAGAAAAATTCGATGATGCGCGCCATCAACTCGCTGTCGGCAAACAGGCTGCCAATGGCGATAATGACGCAAGCCAGCGCGGTCCAGAAGGCGTAGCGGCTCAGACGCTGCCAGTCCATCGCAACGCGTTTCAGGCTACCCGCCAGACGCTGATGCTCCTCAGCCGTTAATGCGCCCTCCTGTTCCCACTCGGTGAGAGCGCGGCGCAGAACTTTTTCTTGCTTACGCGTAACATTCATATTCGATCCCTGAAAGAGTTGGATTTAACTGAGTATAACAGCCTGTTCCGCCAGCCATGTCAGCGCCCGTTCACCGGTCTCATCCACCGGCAGATAAACCAGCAATCGCGATCCGTTACGCGGCGCGGAATACCAGTACATCTGCTGGAGTGTAAAATCGCCAAGCTCCGGATGGGTGAACAGTTTGAGCTGATTTTCGACACCGCGCACCTCGTTACGCTGGTGCCAGAGGGTTTTAAACTCCTCGGACACCGCAAAGAAGCGCGCCAGTTTCGCTTCCCACAGGGGATCGCCCCGGTGCTCCGCCATTGCTGCACGGAAGTATGAGACAAAAATCGGCAGCACGTCGTCGCGCTTGCCCAGCCGGGCGCGCCACGCCGGATGGGTAAGAAACAGATAAATGCAGTTACGGTCTTCCGGCGGAATTTCATTGAAATCAACGCCCATCAGGTGACCAAAGCTGTCATTCCACGCCACGATGTCAAAATTGGGTTTTTGAATGCTGGCAGGCTTCGGCATCAGGGTATCGAGCAGGCGACGTGTGCCTTCGCTGATGCCCTCGCAGCACACCGCCTGCGGGGCTTCACCCGGCGGCAACCCGGCCAGAACAAAGACATGTCGGGCCTCGGTCGGGGTGCACTGTAGCGCTTTCGCCACCGCCGCCATCACCGCGCTGGACGGGTTCACGTCCCTGCCCTGCTCCAGCCAGGTGTACCAGGTGACGCCCACATCCGCCAGCAATGCGACTTCCTCACGGCGCAGGCCCGGCGTGCGGCGGCGTCCGCTGCGCGGTAAACCCAGGCGCTGTGGATCGAGGCTTTCGCGACGCGCGCGCAAAAATGCCCCCAGCTGTTTTCGGGTGTCATCCTGAAGCGAGGTGACAGGTTCAGACATCAGCGCCATATTTCCCCCTGCATGGTAGTGCCAATACCAGTATAAGCAAGAACTGGTACCCGTTTATCAGATCGTTGATGCTACGACCATCTGTTGAATGACGCAATGGAGTTACCATGAATACGTCAGTTGTTTCACCGGGTCGTGCAGGCCTGATTTTGCTGTTAACCGGCCAGATGCTGCCGCTGATTGATACCTCAATCACCAACGTCGCGCTGGACTCCATTACCCACTCGTTACACGCCACTGCGACTGAGCTAGAGCTGATTGTCGCACTCTACGGCGTGGCGTTTGCCGTCTGTCTGGCGCTGGGCAGCAAGCTGGGGGATAACCTGGGTCGCCGTCGTCTGTTTATGGCGGGGATAGCGATTTTTGGTCTGGCGTCGTTGCTGTGCGGTATCGCGGGAAGCGTTGAGCAACTGCTGGCCGCGCGTATCGTTCAGGGTGCCGGTGCCGCGCTTATCATGCCGCAGATCCTCGCCACGCTGCATGTCACGCTAAAAGGAACGGCGCACGCCAAAGCGATCAGCCTGTTTGGCGGTATCGGTGGCATCGCCTTTATCGTCGGGCAAATGGGCGGCGGCTGGCTGGTATCCGCGGATATCGCCGGGCTGGGCTGGCGAAATGCCTTTTTCATCAACGTGCCATTCTGCCTGATTGTGCTGGCATTAAGCCGTCGCTATGTACCAGAAACCCGGCGAGAAACCCCGTCGCGCATCGACTGGCAAGGGACAATACTGCTGGCGGCGATCCTCTGCTGCCTGCTGTTCCCGATGGCGCTTGGCCCGCAGTGGCACTGGTCCTGGCCGCTTAAGGCTGCGCTGATTGCCATTATTCCTCTGGCCTGGCTAATGGCGATGAATGCGCGCAAAAAAGAGCGTGAGAACGGTCATCCGCTGATCCCGCCGCGTCTTTTGCAGCTCGGCAGCATTCGTTTTGGCGTGCTGATTGCGATGCTCTTTTTCAGCGTCTGGTCCGGGTTTATGTTCTGCATGGCGCTGACCATGCAAACGGGTCTGGGCATGGCGCCGTGGCAGTCCGGGAACAGCTTTATAGCGCTGGGCGTGACCTATTTCATCTCGGCCTGGTTTGCCCCGCGCCTGATTGCCCGCCACAGTACCAGCCATATTCTGCTGATGGGTCTGGCTATTCAGATAACCGGCCTGCTGGCGCTGATTGCCACTTTCCGCATCTGGGGGATGAGCAATACTGCCCTTACCCTGGCCCCGGCGACCGGACTGGTGGGTTACGGCCAGGCGCTGATCGTCAACAGCTTCTACCGTATCGGGATGCGCGATATCCAGCCTGACGATGCCGGTGCTGCCAGCGCTATTCTGAGCACCCTGCAACAGGCGGCATTAGGCCTTGGCCCGGCCATTTTCGGGGCGATTTTGCTGCACGCGCTGCAAAGCCATCACGGTGATTACACCCAGGCGATTAACCTGTTCCTGGCGGTCGAAACGGGAATGATGGTGGTGCTGGCGCTGGTCACACTGCGGATGCGTCATCGCCTGTGTATGCCCGTAATGAAGGCCTGCCCGGCGGTGAAATAAGCCCTCCGAATTTGCATAATAGATCCGCAGCCGCCATTATGGGGCTGCATCAATACAGGAGACGTTATGCAGGAATTAATTGCTCAGGTTGAAGAGTTAGGCATTGAAATTAATCACACCACTTCCCTGGTGATAATCTTTGGTATTATTTTTCTTACCGCCATCGTAGTACATTTTATTCTGCACAAAGGGGTGCTGCGGGCATTTGAAAAACGCGCCCAGGCCAGTAGCCATTTGTGGTTGCAGATAATCACGCAAAATAAGTTATTTCACCGTCTGGCGTTTACCTTACAGGGGATTATCGTCAACGTTCAGGCGGTATTATGGTTACAAAAAGGCAGCGAAGCGGCTGAAATTCTGACCACCTGCGCAAAGCTGTGGGTGATGGTATACGCCCTGCTCTCGTTCTTCTCGCTGCTGGACGTGATGCTCAGGCTGTCGCAAAAAATGGCGACCGCCTCGCAACTCCCGCTGAAAGGGATATTCCAGGGGATAAAACTGGTCAGCGCAATCCTGGTGGGGATTTTGATTATTTCCCTGCTGATTGGTCAGTCGCCCGCCATTCTGATTAGCGGCCTGGGGGCAATGGCGGCGGTATTAATGCTGGTCTTTAAAGACCCAATCCTGGGCCTGGTGGCCGGTATTCAGCTGTCCGCCAACGACATGCTCCGGCTTGGCGACTGGCTGGAGATGCCAAAATACGGGGCTAACGGCACGGTAACGGATATCGGCCTGACCACGGTGAAAGTTCGCAACTTCGATAACACGATAACCACCATCCCAACCTGGGCGCTGGTGTCTGATGCCTTTATCAACTGGAGTGGGATGTCGGCTTCCGGCGGGCGGCGGATTAAACGCAGCCTGAATATCGACACCACCAGCATCCATTTCCTCAGTGAGCAGGAACAACAGCATCTGATTCAGGCAAAACTGCTCAAACCTTATATGGCTGCACGCCATGAAGAAATCAGTTTGTGGAATGAGGAAAACGGCGAAGGCGAGTCAGTATTGAACCTGCGCAAAATGACCAATATCGGGACATTCCGCGCTTATCTGAATGAATATCTGCGTAACCACCCGCGCATTCGCAAAGATATGACCTTAATGGTGCGTCAGTTAGCCCCTGATGCCAACGGGCTGCCGGTCGAAATATATGCCTTTACCAATACTGTTATCTGGGCAGAATATGAAACTATTCAGGCTGATATTTTCGATCATATTTTCGCGGTAGTGGACGAGTTTGGACTGCGTATTCACCAGTCACCAACCGGGAACGATATTCGCTCGCTGGCCGGTGCACTGGCGAAATAACTCAGGAGCTGGCGCGGGATATAAAGCGCCAGTCCATCATCACCCTTTCTGTAGGCGCATCCGGGTTGTCGATTTTATTCAGCAGCAGATCGACCGCCTTGCGCCCGATATCCCGCGAAGGTTGTTCGATAGTGGTCAGGGAGATCATGTCTGCCAGCTCAGTGCCGTCAAACCCTACCACGGCGATATCCTGCGGCACGCGCAGCCCCGCCTGCTCAATCGCCCGCAGCGCGCCTGCCGCCAGCGTGTCCGATACGGCAAACACCGCATCCGGTGGGTTATCAGCCAGCAGCTTTTGCATCGCGGCCATCCCGGCAGCTGAGCTGAGATCGCGTGCGTATTCCACAACCTGATAATCCAGTTCGCGCAGATGCAGCACGCTTTTATAGCCGCGCTCGCGCAGGCGGGCATATTTGTAGCTTAAATCGTGGTTAATCAGGGCAATGCGTTTACGACCGCTGTCGGCAAGCTGACTCACCACATGTTGCGAGGCATCGACATCATTGATCCCCACGCAGGACACGGCCCCGGCATCTGCGTATTCGGCACACTGAACCCAGGGTGCCGCCCCAATCAGCGCTGAAAGTTCAGGAAGTTTGGTGAACGCATCCATGGTGATAATGCCGTCGACAATTTTACCTGACAGCAGGCTTAAGCCTGAGCGGGAACGTTCGATATCAGAGCCGGAGTTGCACAGCAGAATGCGGTAGCCGTTTTTTTCGGCCTCTTCTTCGATACCTTTCACCACTTCCGCGCAAAACGGGTTGGCGATGTTGGACACCATCACCAGGATCATGTAGCTGCGGGCGGTGCGAAGCTGGCGCGCCAGCAGATTAGGCTGGTAGTTGCTCTCTTTGATGGCTGACAGAACGCGCTCGCGGTTTTTTGCCTTTACGGTGTCGCTGTTGTTGAGCACGCGCGACACGGTGGCCACGGACACGCCGGCAAGCTGAGCGATTTTCTGAATTGACATAACGACGACACATCCTGCGGTTAGCGTTTTATGCAGGCTATCATAAATTTGTTGCCCGGCGAACCGGGCAACACGTCATCGCTCAATACGCACCCATCGCTGTTGCCGATGACTTTTTACTATCGCATCAATGATATACATCACGTTCGCCCCCTCATGGAAAGTGGCGAACAGCGGTTGTTCCGGCATCCTGCCCGTCTGAACCGCGCGGTAGAACTGCGCCATCATATTTTTGAATGCATCTGGCCAGCCTTCGATATGTCCCCCCGGGAAATGGGCGCTTTCCGCCACATCCAGGTTCATTAACCCCGGATCGTCGCTCAGCAACTGATTAGCCTGCGCACGATGGCCAACCCATAACCGTTGCGGAATTTCCTGATCCCACGCCACAGAGTGTTCACTGCCATTGATTTCAAAGGTCAGGCGGTTTTTACGCCCGGCACTGACCTGCGAAACGTTAAAACTGCCCTTACTGCCGTCATCAAAGCGGAACAGTACCGAGCCGAAGTCTTCGGTTGTGACCGGTTTATCCTCATACGCTGCCCGTTCGTCGTGCGTGAAGGTTTGATTTCCTGCCACGCTGGCTTTACGCGTTGGCCAGACTATCGAGAGATCGGCCATCACTTCGGTTATCCGCCGCCCGGTAACAAACTGCACGGTATCGCACCAGTGGGAGCCGATATCCGCAACCGCGCGCGATGCCCCACCGAGCGTGGCATCCACCCGCCAGTTGTAGTCGGTTTCCAGCAGCATCCAGTCCTGCAAATAGCTGCCGTGGGAAGCGAACAACCGCCCGATACGGCCTTCGCGCATCATGCTTGCCGCCTGGCGCACCATCGCAAACTGGCGATAGACAAAGCTGACGCCATGAACCACACCCGCCTGTTCTGCCAGCGCCACCAGCTCGCGCGCCTCTGGCGGAGTCATGCACAGGGGTTTCTCGGAAAAGACATGCTTGCCCGCGCGTATAATCTGACGATTCACCTCGGCGTGCAGATGATTGGGGGTACAGTTGTGCACCACGTGTAAATCCGGATGCGCCAGCAGCTCATCAATGCTGCCGTAGGCGTGGGGCACATTAAGCGTATGCGCTTTTTCCTGCGCCTGGGCAAGCGAGCCATCACACAGCGCCACCACCTGTACAAACCCCAGACGGCGAAGCGCTTCAATATGGGCCGGGCCGATAAACCCGCTGCCGATAATGCCGACATTAATCATTGCTGCCTCCTGCGGCAAAATCATCAAATGCACGCCCCGACACCGGAATAATGTGGCGGCGGATAAACTCGCTGCCCTCGCTGGCCCCGGTGTCACCATCTTTCAGGCAACATTCCCACTCCAGTACCGCCCAGCCGTCGTAATCGTACTGCGTCAGCTTGCTGAAAATCCCTTTGAAATCAATCTGCCCGTCCCCCAGCGAACGGAAGCGTCCGGCCCGATTGATCCACGGCTGATAGCCGCCGTACACGCCGCTGCGCCCGTTCGCCCTGAACTCGGCATCCTTAACGTGGAATGCCTTGATCCGCGAATGGTAGAGATCAATAAAGGTCAGATAATCCATTTGTTGCAGCAGCATATGGCTTGGATCGTAGAGAATATTGCAGCGCGGATGGTTGTCCACCAGCGCCAGAAAACGCTCAAAGGTCACGCCATCGTGCAGGTCTTCCCCCGGATGCAGCTCAAAGCAGACATTCACTCCGTGTTGATCAAAGGTATCCAGAATCGGCCGCCAACGATGTGCCAGCTCGCGGAACGCCTCCTGGAAACGCTGTTCATTATGCGGTGGCCACGGGTAGAAATACGGCCAGGCCAGCGAGCCGGAAAAGGTTGCGTGTGCGTTCAACCCTAACCGGGACGACGCCACTGCCGCCTGTTTCAGCTTCTGTGTTGCCCAGGCCTGGCGCGCCGTATCGTTGCCGCGCACCGTTTCTGGCGCAAAATGATCAAACGCCTCGCGATACGCCGCGTTTACCGCCACCAGTTGCCCTTCCAGATGGGTCGAGAGTTCGCTGATAACTAGCCCATGCTCGGCCAACTTTCCGGTTATCTCATCGCAATAGGTCTGGCTTTCAGCCGCCTTTTCCACATCAAAGATATGTGGATGATTACAGGGAATTTGCAGTGCTTTATAACCCTTGCCTGCCGCCCAGCCCGCCAGCCCGTCCAGCGAGTTAAACGGCGGGTGTCCGCCGATAAACTGCGACAGAAAAATGCCCGGTCCCTTAATGGTTCTCATACCCCCTCCTGAATGTTAAGCCTTGTCATCGTCATACCTGAACGTGAGAAGGAAAATGAGTGCAATCGCTGCGGCCGCGACCGCCGGGATCCACCAGAACGCCACCCACGCCTGTGGCAGGGTTTGCCCGGCCACCAGTCGGCTGTAGAGTGCGCCCGAAATTTGCGAGCCCAGCAGCATCCCGATACCGTAAGTGAACATCACAATCATGCTCTGCGCCTGACCTTTCACTTTCTCCCCCGCCACACGGTCGGTATAGATAAAACCGACCACGAAGAAGAAGTCGTAGCACACGCCGTGCAGCAAAATCCCCAGATAAAGCAGGAAGCGCCCTTCCTCACTCACGCCCAGGGCGAAGAAGGCGTAACGCACAAACCACGCCAACATGCCGACCAACAACATGTATTTCACGCCCAGACGGCGGAACAGCAGAGGGATGACCAGCATGAAGACGATTTCGGACATCTGCCCGAACGACATGGCGGTGCTGACATCCGCAATACCCGCATCGGCCAGATAAGACGCGGTATAGGCGTAGTACGTCCCGAGCGGCACAGAAATCAGCATTGCGCAGAGCGAGAAAATAAAGAAATGGCGCGTTTTGAGCAGCGCAAAGGCATCTGCACAGAAGAGATCGCGCACTTGTACCGGCAGCCCTTTCGCCGGTGCCGGGGTGTGCGGCAGCGTCAGGCTATAGAGCGCCAGCAGCACCGAACAGGTGGCCGCGATATGGAAAATGGTAACGCTGGACGCCACGCCGGTAACACCGATAAAGATCCCGGCAACAATCCAGCCAATCGTGCCGAACACGCGCACCACCGGGAAGGTTTTATCGACATTCGCCAGGCTGTGAAAGGCGATATTGTTGGTGAGCGCAAGTGTGGGCATGTAGCAGAGCGTGTAACCAAACAGCAGGCCAATCAGCAATGCGCCATTTTCCGCAATCAGGGCGCCTGGCACGAACCACAGGATCGCCGCCCCTGCCAGATGCATTACCGCCATCACCTTCTGCGAGGCAAAGAAGCGGTCTACCAGCATCCCGAGCACAAACGGCGAGAGAATGGAGGCTATGGGCCCCGCGGAGAACGCATCGCCAATCAGCAAAGACATGTTGTGCTGGGTCATCACCAGGCCGAGCGTAACCGACCAGCTACCCCAGATAAAAAACTGCATAAACATCATCAACGACAGACGTGGCACAAGAAGCCGGTGCTGCGCTATCGCCTTTTCACTACTTTCAGTTGTTGACACCATGATGAGCCTCACCCAGAAAAAGTAATCGATTACAAAACAGTTCAAATGAAAAGTAATCGATTACAAAACAAAGATCCTGCGGATCGAAACAGAAATGGGAGGGGGGTCACGATAAAGATCATTTCATCACCAGCTCAGCTGATTTGATTGGTTTTATAGCCTATTGGCTATAAAATGAGATGGCGAGGAAGTAATAAGGAGAAACGATGTGGGACATCGAGACAACGGACAGATTTGATAAATGGTTTTTTAACCAAACACTCGCATTAAAGGAGGACGTACTTGCTGCAATGCATATTCTCGCTGAGTTTGGCCCCCAGCTTGGGCGTCCATACGTTGATACCGTAAAAGCTTCAGCCTATCCGAACATGAAAGAGCTGAGGATCCAGCATTCAGGCGATCCCATTAGAGCCTTTTTTGCTTTTGATCCGAGTCGCACCGCCATTGTGTTGTGTGCCGGAGACAAGACCGGATGCGTTGAGAAGCGATTCTATAATGAGATGATTAGGCTAGCTGACGCTGAATACAGTAAACATCTGGCAAATAAGGAGGCCATATGGCATCGCTAAAAGAACTTATGGCACAACAGAGTGCGGAAAGTCAGGAACGTATTGCGACGAAAGTTGAAAAGATGCGCCGAATTGTTGCACTTAATCAACTTCGTGAAGAACTGAGCGTTTCGCAAACGGAACTCGCTGCTGCAATGGGGGTAAAGCAACCCACAGTGGCAAAAATCGAACAACCGGGTAACGATCCTCGACTTTCAACACTCAAACGCTATGTCAGTGCGCTTGGGGGAGAACTCAGTATTGATGTGACGCTACCGAATGGAAAACGGATAGCGTTTCAGATTTGATACCTGGATTGTAGGCCCGGTAAGCGCAGCGCCACCGGGCTTTAAGGAAGGTGCGGTCTGGTGCCCTCACCCCGGCCCTCTCCCACAGGGAGAGGGAGAAAACCGCGCTACTTCTTGCGGGACAGCTTAAACGCCACAAACAGGAACAACACCCACACTGGCAGCAGCATCGCGGAAAGACGCATGTCGTCGATAGTGCACATCAGCACGAGGATCAGCCCCAGGAAGGCGATACAGATGTAGTTCCCCGCCGGGTAAAGCAGCGCCTTGAACTGGGTATCGCGCCCCTTGCGACGCATTGCCGCACGAAAACGCAGGTGCGCCAGGCAGATCATTATCCAGTTCAGCAGCAGCGTGGCGACCACCAGAGCCATCAGCAGGCCAAAGGCCTCTTTTGGCAGCAGATAGTTGATCAACACCACCAGCGACGTGATAGCGCCAGAAAGCAGCAGCGAATTCACCGGCACACCGCGATGGCTGACGCGGGTTAAGAATTTAGGTGCATTGCCCTGAACAGACAGGCCAAACAGCATTCGGCTGTTGGAGTACACGCCGCTGTTATAGACCGAAAGGGACGCCACCAGAATAACGAAGTTCAGCGCTGAAGCCACCACGTTACTGTTCAGATCGTGGAAAATCATCACGAACGGACTGCTGTCGGATTTGACTTCTACCCACGGGTAGAGCGCCAGCAGCACTACCAGAGAGCCGATGTAAAACAGCAGGATACGGTACACCACCTGGTTCACGGCTTTAGGGATGCTTTTGTGCGGGTCGCGCGCTTCAGCGGCGGTAATCCCAATCAGTTCCAGCCCGCCGAAGGAGAACATAATCACCGCCAGCGACAGGATAAGCCCCTTCCAGCCCGTTGCCAGGAACCCGCCGTGCTGCCACAGGTTATCGATGGTTGCGCGTTCGCCACCGTGACCCGAGAACAGCAGCCACAGGCCAAAGCCAATCATACCGATAATCGCCAGCACCTTGATCAGTGCAAACCAGAACTCGGTTTCGCCGTACAGGCGCACGTTCACGAGGTTAACGGCGTTAATAATGATGAAGAAGGCCGCAGCCCAGATCCAGGTCGGCACGTCCGGCAGCCAGTACTGCATATAGATGCCTGCGGCGGTCAGCTCAGCCATGCCCACCAGTACGAACATCACCCAGTAGTTCCAGCCAGACAGGAAGCCTGCAAACGGGCCCCAGTATTTATAAGCAAAGTGCGCAAAGGAACCTGATACCGGCTCTTCGACGACCATCTCGCCAAGCTGGCGCATGATCAAAAAGGCGATAACCCCGGCGATGCCGTAACCCAGCAGCACTGCCGGTCCCGCCATCTGGATCGCGGGGCCGATGCCGAGAAACAACCCGGTACCAATAGCGCCGCCGAGGGCAATTAACTGAATATGTCGATTTTGCAAACCACGTTGCAACGTCGGAGTCTGTTCCGACGAGGCTTCGGCGCTCTCACTGCCCGAAGCGGATGACGCGTCTTTCACGTCCTACCCCTGTCTCTTTTTTAGAAGGGGCACGTTTTAACACTTCATGCTGGTGGTAGCAAGGGATTGGGGCATCCTTGCCCCTGATAACGAGGGTGGAACTCAGAACTCGTAGCCAACCGAGACCTTAAAGGTCCGCGGTTCGCCTTGAGTGATATACGTACCGGAATCATCAACAGACGCCCAGTAGTTTTCGTTGGTGACGTTGTCGATGCCCGCACGAAGCGTCATCTGGTTTTGATTCTGGTTAACCGCAAAGCGGTAGCGCATCCCCAGATCCAGGGTGGTGTAGCTGTCCAGCTTTTTGGTGTTGGCCAGATCAGCGTACTGCGTGCCAGAGTGGTTTACGCGCGCGGTTGCCGTTAGCCCGTCAATCGGTTTGATGTCGTATTCAGCGCCCAGCACCGCATAGAAATTCGGTACGCCGATGGCGTCATTGCCCTGATTCAGGCCGTTGTTGGTTTTGGTCAGCTCCGCCTGTAACCAGGTGGCGCTGGCGTTGAGACGCATCCCCAGCATTGGCTCGCCAAAGACATTCAGCTCAACCCCACGGTTACGCTGCTCGGCATCCAGACCATAGTGTTTGGTCACGCTGTCGAGAATGGCCGATGGCATTTTGATTTCAAACAGTGACAGCGAGCCGCCCACGCGACCAAAGTCGGCTTTGACCCCCACTTCGTTCTGTTTTGAATGGACGATCCCGGTGCTCTGGCCGTAGTTGGTTGCCGAATCTGGCGCGGTTTTACCCGGCTGCAATGCCTCGGTGTGGTTAGCGTAAAGCGAGATCTCATTCCACGGCTTATACACCACACCGTAGGTTGGCATCCAGCGGCTGCCGTCGAAGCCATCAGCGTCGTTTTCTGCCCCGGTGATTTTGTTATAACCGCGGATCACCACTTTCTGATGGCGCGCGCCCGCGGTGAACAGCAGTTTGTCGTCCAGCACGCCGAGTGTGTCGCTCAACAGCCAGCCCTGAGAGCGGGTGCGACCGCTGGTGAGCGGGTCACTGTAATCGCCGCCAGAGCCGTTGAAGTTGGTGCTGTCTGGCGCATTCACGCCGGTGTTGTGGTAGATATTGGTGTACGGGTTATCCGCCGCCTTCGACATCTTCCACGCGATTTTTTCGTTTTTGGTCAACGCGGAATAGCCGACGTTTACCTTATGCGAGACGAAACCGGTATTGAAGTTGCCGCGAATGCCTGCCATGCCACTGACCGAATCGCTGATGCGGTTGGTGTCCAGACGGCTCACAATCGCCCTGCCACTTTTGTCGAGGATCTTCGGTGCGCTATATAACCCTTCTTCGTGGGCATGTTGCGCGCCAAGGCCTGTGTATGCCGTCCAGCTATCGGTGATGTCGTATTCGCTGCGCCACATCCCGAATTCGTTTTCGATATTGCTATAAGCCCATTTTTGCGAAATGTTACGGTCATTTTTCGGTGGCTCAGGAATGAAGTCTACTGCCGAAATGTTGACGCTGGTTGGGCTACCGTGGAAGGTCTTCTTCTGATACCCCACATCCAGTGAGGTGCGGAAATTATCGCCCTTGTAATCCAGGCCAGTAGAAAGCAAGGTGGTGCGACGACGATCGTTCGCCACGCCGGTTTCCCCTTCGCGATGAACCAGGTTCACCCGTGCGCCAAACTGATCGCTGTCACCGAAACGGCGGCCGGCATCCAGAGTGGTACCAAACTGCGAATCAGAGGTGTAATCCACGCCCACTTTCGCCTGTGGGGTTTCGCCTGCATGTTTTGGCTCAAGGTTGATCATCCCGCCCACGCCAGAACTTGCCGCGCCGTTCATCAGGGAGTTTGCCCCTTTGAAGATCTCGATACGATCCACCATCTGCGCATCAACCACCTGGCGTGGCAGTACGCCGGACAGGCCACCAAAGGTCATGTCATCGCCATCAAATTTCAGGCCACGAATACGGAAGCTTTCCGCACTATTACCGTAGCCCTGCACGTACTGCACACCCGCGTCGTTGGCGACCACATCGGCAATGGTTTTCGCCTGCTGATCTTCAACCAGCTTCGCGGTGTAGCTAACCAGGTTAAACGGCACGTCCATGGCGTTCTGCTGGCCGAGCATTCCCATACGTCCGCCGTTTGCCACCTGCCCGTCAAGGAAGGCGGGCACCAGCTGGTCGCCGCCCGGTTTGAACGTATCCGCCGTAGCAGACTGAACGACAATGGTGTCTTCATTTTTGTTGTCCGCCGCAAAGGCGGAGTGCGTAACCGCGCCAATGGCGAGTGCCAGCAGCGTTTTGTGCATTGTGGTGTTGGTCATAATTAACTCATTAAAAGTACGCGCAAAATTGGCCCGTGAACGGGCCTTAGAATTTAGTTAAGCGAAATACGAACGACGCTGTCCGGCCCGTTAGTTGAGTGGTCTTTGTTGAAAGCCTGTTTAACGGTGACGTACAGGGTCTGGCCATCTGCGGACAGCAGCAGGCTGTTCGGATTTGGCGGCAGATCCCATGATTGCTTCACGGCATAGGTGGTGGCGTCCAGACTCAGCAGTTTTCCGCTTTCGCGCTGGGTGATGTATAGCTCATTGCGGCTGGCGTTGAACTTCACCGCCAGCGAGTCGCCGACATCCAGCTGTTTGATAACCTCACCGGTGCGGATATTGAGCACCAGCGTGGTTTTGGCTTTGGAATTGTCTGTAACAAACAGGCGCCCGGTGGCCTTGTCTTCGGCCAGATTCAGCAGCAGCGCTGGCTTGCTGCCCAGCGGCTTCCAGCGTGTTTCGATTTTGTTGGTGTGCGGATTGATGACGAGGATCTCGCCGCCGCCATTGGCTGCATACAGGCGGTCGGTCTGTTCAGACCACAGCAACCCGGTAACCCACTGGCCGGCATTTTTGATGGTTTTTTTCAGCTTCAGGGTTTCGGCATCTATGACCCAAATCACCCCCGGATCGCCCACACCGCCGACGTACAGCGAGCCGTCGTGCAGCAGAATTTCACGTGCGCCAAACGGGAAGCCCTCTTTGTTGCGCTCGGTGAACATCAGGCGTTTTTTGACTTTTCCGTCTGCAGTGCTGATCGCGCTGATACCGCCGTCCAGCGAGTTCGTGACGTAGACCGTTTGCCCGTCGGGCGCGATAGCCATCGCGAAGTTTTTCAGATCCGTATGGCTGCGGCCAATGGTTTTCAGCGTGGCGGGATCAAGCTTATAGACCACGCCGCCCTGCACATCCTTAAAGCCCTCAGAACTGGCAACAAACAGCGCATCGCCTTTCTGATTGAGCACCATTTCGTACAGACCATCGGCCAGTTCACGTTTGAGCACACCGGTTTTCTCAGGGGCCGTTACGGTTTTTTGGACAGCAGGTGCTGGCGTGGCCGCCTGTTGGGCAGCGCAACCAGAAAGAGAGACAGCAACAAGCAATGCCAGCGCAGACATTTTTTGGGTCATCAGGAACATCCTTTACCGTTCAAGAGAAAGTCAGGCGGGAAATTGCGTCGAATGTCGCTAAGCGATCTGATTGTGTTGACAGGCTGTAAGGCCAGTGCAAAGTCCACCGTAATTACTCAGTGTTCCTTGTGAGTCAGGCACTCACTGCTGATGCGGGGGCGTCCGTCGTTGCCGCAAACACTAAAGAGAATGAGAACTATACTCATTATCTTTGTATGATCAAGTGTAAATATGCGTAACGGTCTAAATTAAAAGAGCAGGATGATGAGGGGTATTCACCCTTTGGTGCAGTAAAATGCGGGGGAATTTCCGAAACTAAAGAGGTAGCTGGAGGCATTTACCGGGACAATCTCCACACTGATACCGCGGTCGCGGTGGTGGAAAAAGTCAGGAATATAACGACGGAAGGGTTCGTCTTTTTTCGGCAGCTCATTGGTATCGCTGGAAACCATAATGACCTTGCCCTCTTCATACCAATAGTTAAACGCGATTTTATTACTGATAGTTATCGGTAGCTGGCCCACCTGACGATATTCCCCGGTTGAATCAAAGGAGCCTGATCCGTTATGAAAAGCAAACGTCATGATGGAATCAACCTGTGAATCACCATCGACAAGGGTTAAATGACTCTCACAGGTAAAATTATTCCGCTGATAATGAACATACCAGGCATACATTAACGGCGTAATAATCGCCAGAATAATGGCCAGCCAGCGCGTTACCCGGTTATTCATTCTCATGGTATTCCTCCCTGTACATGATGGAATCACATTGCGCGCCAGCAATGTCTGGCTGTTTATCGCAAACAATCACCGACGTCCCATTCTGATAACGGTTAAGTGTCATATAGGCCACCCTGCCCTCGTTACATTGAATGGGGTAACGCTTAATCAAGGTGGTGAAGATCCGCTGGCTTTGTATTTTGTCATGCCACGACGAGTAAACGTCACACCCTTGCGTTTTACCTATCGGCTGATAATTTTCAAATCCACCGCGCGGTTCTTTTAGCTGAAGATACAGTACGATACAGGAGACGATAAATACCAGCCCGGCTATGCCATACGCGATATTCTCCGGGAGAAAACGATGACGTTTTTTTATATCCGCAGTCGGTAATGAAGCACCGTTATCGACAGGCTCCACCATGATCGGCGCGATAAAGGCATCGAGTGTTCCCGTCTGGATCTGCGCTATTGATTTAAAACCCTCCTTTGGCACCGTCTGAACAATATTATCTGCCAGCCCCGCCGTTTTCAGCGCTTTGCGGATGGAGGCGATGGTCTGATACAGCGCATTGGTGGTGACGATTGCCCCCTGCTTTTCCCAGACCGCGGCGAACAGATAGCGCTGGGTCAGGACTTCGCCATTGTGCTCCAGTAGCTGAAGCAGGCACTCACTCACCGGGCCATGCAGAACCACGGCACGCTCAGGGTAACCAGTAAGCGGGCATAGCCGACGCTTGTCCGGCTCAAAAAGCACGGAGCCATTTAACAGGAAGACAGGCTTCATGGCGCGCCTGCCGGAAGGGAGAATGCATTCATCATTGTTATGTTGTCGCGTCCGTTTACGATTCCTGATTCAGAATTATGTTTTTCATTATCAGCAAGTTATTGCACATAACATGCCACATCCTGCCTGTTTATACCCTTTATGTACCCCTGCTTAATCAGTATAAATCATTTAACTTCACTCCTCTTTGTAAGCAGGAAAACCTACTGTCAGCGGCAACACAACAGCTCTGTCGGCGCAGCGTCTGACTTGCCGACGAGACAGAGAGATGTGCTAACACTTTTGAAAAATTCGCATTTTAATGTTGAGTCATCACCCAGGTATAAAAAATCAGAACAAACAAGCAACGAATCACAAAAAATCAGTTTTTAGCACTAAAAATACAACTTACATCGACAAATACTCCATGAATGGGTGATGCACAACCGGTTTCTCATAGCGCACAGGGTTGTGTATTGGAAAGCATTGATAGCAGCCATATAATCCACCACATAAATGGTGTGGATTATTTCAATGCTTATATGTAGAGGTGCATGTCAGTTTAAATTTAATGTGGGTAGAAAATATGGGCTATCGTCTATATGGATTTATGATCGGTGATGAAATTCATTTCGATATTTCTAATCGCAGGCTATACCGACTCGCAGGTAGCCATACCGATAAAAGCATCGCATTTGCGTCTATTTATTTTAATGAAACGATGCTACGGCTCTTTCTTTTTCTACTGGAGAACGGCAGAACAAATCCGGTCACCAAAGAAGAGTTATTCGAAAAAATATGGGAGGCGCACAACCTTAGCCCCTCAACACAACGATTATGGCAGGTCCTGCACAATCTTAACAACAAGCTCAGTCTGCTTGGCCTCCCCGACGATTTTATTCGCAATATTAAAGGGCGTGGTTACATCATCAATTATCCCGATGTAATCCCCGTTTATTACAGAATGAGCGAACTCCCGGCTCATTCCGTTAAAAAAGAGGAGAAGACAGATACCCTGAGTGAGTGATGTCAACTCAGGTGTTCGCCCCTTACCACGTGAGTGTGAGGGGCATTTTTTTGTATTTCTCAATAATAACGAACTATTTTCACTCTGCTTATGGTAGCACTCATAGCACTGTTGGTAGGTTATTACCGGCACTGGAAAAAATCATGACTATATTAAATCGCTTTATCAATTTAAAAATCAGCAAAAAATTATTCCTCGGTTTCGCCGCCGTTCTGTTAGTCACTGTCGCGATACTGACGACCGGCCTTTTGGGACTCTACAATATTCAGGATAAGGTCGATAAAAACGGACATACCTCCGACCTGTTCAACGCGCTCTCCGCCGTGCGTCTTAACCGCACCAACTATCAGTTCACGCTGGATCAAAAATACCTGGATCAGACCAATGCCGCGACCCAGCGGATGCAGGGAACGATCGCAGAGCTGGAAAAATACAGCTGGTCCTCGGATGGAAAAACCGGGCTGGAAGCAACGACAAACGCTGTGAACAGCTACGTTGACACGCTTTCGCAGTTTACGAAGGCGCTGACGGCAAAGAAAGCGATTGAGGAGAAGCTGAGCACAGAGAATCTGTGCGACAACTCGGTGATTGCTTCTCAGCTGAGCAACGGCAACACGCTGCCGCCTCAGCAGGCCCTGCTTGCATCCCAGGTGGCCTTTCTCATGAGCGACATCGACTCGCAGGTCACACTGTACAAGCAGCACCCGACCGATGCGCTGGAGCAGGGGATCGTGACCCGCCTCGAAAGCGGAAAAAAAGATTCTGACGAGCTGCTCTCTGCCGTATCTGAAGATCACAAAGCCTGGCTGATGGCGGGCATTGCCGATATGAATCGTATCGCCAGCGAGCTGGATAACTACAAAAACGTCTGGGCTGAGCAGTCCGCGCTGTCGGATACCTTAACCGGGAAAGCGCTTCTCCTGACAAAAGCCATTCAGGATCTCTTCTCCAGCCAGCAGCAAAAGGTGTTTGAGACCGTTGATGACATTCAGACACAAATGGTTATTGTGGCCGCCATCGGCATTGCATTAGGCATGCTGCTGGCTCTGGGGATCACCCGCTCGATTACGCGTCCGCTGAACGAAACGCTGCGCGTTGCCGAAAGCATTGCCAAGGGCGATTTGACCAGCACGCTGACCAGCACGCGCAGCGATGAGCCGGGCTTGCTGATGCAGGCAGTTTCTGCAATGAACGAAAATCTGAAGAAAATCATTAACGAAGTCCACGACGGCGTGGACAGCGTGGCCCGCTCGTCCTCGGAAATCGCCGCCGGGAATATGGATTTGTCCTCGCGCACCGAGCAACAGTCTGCTGCCGTGGTTGAAACCGCCGCCAGTATGGAAGAGCTAACCTCAACCGTGGCACTCAACGCAGAGCACGCCAACCATGCAAGACTGCTCGCGGAAGAGGCCTCGCAGAATGCCAGTCAGGGGAGTCAGATCTCGCAGAAAGTGATCGACACCATGAAAAACGTGCGCAGCAGTTCGCACCGTATTTCTGAAATCACCACAGTGATTAACAGCATCGCCTTCCAGACCAATATTCTGGCGCTGAATGCCGCTGTTGAAGCCGCACGAGCCGGAGACCAGGGGAAAGGTTTTGCCGTCGTCGCCGCCGAAGTGCGCACCCTCGCCCAGCGCAGTGCGCAATCAGCCAAAGAGATTGAAAACCTGATTAACGAATCCGTGGTTCACGTTGATACCGGTTTTAACCTGGTTGAAAGCGCAGGTAACGCGATGACCAAAATCGAAACCTCCGTCGCCCAGGTGCGCGACATCATGAGCGAAATTGCGGCGGCAACCGATGAGCAAAGTCGGGGGATTTCGCAAATTGCGCAGGCCATGGCTGAAATGGACACCACCACGCAGCAAAACGCCGCCCTGGTGGAAGAGTCTTCTGCTGCCGCCAGTTCACTGGAAGATCAGGCCGTGCAGCTTGAGAAAGTGGTGTCAATTTTCCGGGTATCGAAAGACACCCCTTCCCGCACGGAACCACGTCGGGTGAGCGCAAGAAACCAAGCTGGTTTGCCGGTCAGCACAAGACCCGCGACAAACGACCAGGATGACTGGGTCAAATTCTGACCATTTTTCTTCGTCGCCAGGCTATGTCCTGGCGACTTTTCACCAACAGGCGAGCTATGACTACTTCAACCAGGCGCACTCCGCCACTGTTCTCCGGCATCGGCGCGATTTTGTCCCGCGTGTTTGCCATTACTCCGGCAGGCACACTGCTTGACGCCATCAGGCAGAACCAGATAGTGCCGTTCTATCAGCCATTCTTCGACAGCCAGACGGGGAAGATAGCCGGAATAGAGGTACTTGCCCGTTGGAAGCATCCGCTTTATGGTCATATCTCTCCTGATACCTTTATCCCCCTGGCGGAGAAGTACAACCTGATAGCGTTATTAACGCATCAACTGATTCAGCAGGTCATCGCCGACCTCCAGCATCGGGTCCAGTTTTTCCCTGATGGTCTGTACATTTGCCTTAACCTTAGCGCACATAATTGCCTCGATCCCCGCTTTGAATCCGATACCGTTGAGCTGCTGCACAAGCTCGATGCAGGCCAGGTTCAGGTGGTTATCGAAATCACTGAACGGCATCCCCTGCATTTCACTCCCCAGTTAAGTGAGTGGTTTGCCACGCTTCGAAAATCCAATATCGCCGTGGCGCTGGATGATTTCGGGACGGGCTATTCAAATCTTTCTTATATTCACGCGCTGGCACCGGAATTCATCAAGATAGACAAACTGTTTGTCAGCCAGATAGATGAAAATGGTGACACGCGCCTCGTCGACAGCCTTATCGAGCTGGCGAATAAAATGCAGTTAAGGATCATCGCAGAAGGGGTGGAAACGCAGTGTCAGGCTGACTACCTGCGGGGGAAGAAAATCGACTTTATGCAGGGATATTATTTTTCCCGGGCCGTTCATATTGAGGAGTTGGTCAGGATGGCTATGCTGCAAAAGGGACGTACCACGCAATAACGAAGAACGGAACGCCACCCCGTCATTGCGGGGTGGCGTTCACTGTATTACTTTTTCTTGTAAATATTGGCCGTGCCATGAATTTTGTTATTCGTATTGCCTGACGTCAGCACCAGAACATCAGCACCTTTCTTATCTGCTTTCTCAATCAGCTCTTTTTTCGCATCATCAACGGATACTTCATTCGAAGTGGAGACAGTACCGATTTTTTTATAATGAGACTCGACTTTTTTAAACTCAGCGCGAGTCATCAGTTCAGCAGCAAAGACATTCGTCGTAAACAGAAATGCCGTTCCCATCAAAATAGCAATTGTTTTTTTCATAACCTTTTTCCTTGAGATTAATAAACAACCACGTAAAACCTCACGTCTTGTGTGAGGTTTTATCAGCATGGTAGAGAAACTCAGGAAATGCCACACGCCTGGAAAAAATCTTTTATAACAATCCGTTGCCGGAAAATACTAACGAGTATTAAGAATATATTTCAGGGCTGCAAACTCAAAAAACACGGGCCTTACCGGTAATATCGATACGCACAGCGGTGCCTGGATTCCACCCCGGCTGGCTCACCGTTTTCAGGATGAGCGGCGCTTGCTGCCCGGCAAGTGACAGAGTGAGCGTTGATAAATGTCCGGTGAAATCCACATCAAGAATAGAGATTTGGCTTTCATGTGGCGCGCACGCCGTAACGCGAAGTTGTTCCGGGCGCAACATCATACGCCCCTGCCCCGTTGCCTTATCATCATCAGTCAGCACTTCGCCCAGGGCACATAGCGCACGTCCATCCTTGAGCTGCGCAGGGAGTACCAGCGCATCGCCCAGGAACAGCGCGGTTTCTTCGTCCACCGGTTGGGTGTAAACCTCAAAAGGCGTCCCCACCTGGGTAAAACGCCCTGAACGCATCACGGCCACCTGGGTCGCGAATGACAAGGCTTCGTTCTGATCGTGGGTCACAAGAATAGATGCCACGCCCGCGTCAGCGAGCAGATCCGCTGTTGCTTTACGGGTCATGGCACGAAGCCCGGTATCAAGCGCAGAGAAAGGCTCATCCAGCAGCATCAGCGACGGACGCTGCGCCAGCGCACGCGCAAGTGCAACGCGTTGCTGCTGGCCACCGGAAATCTCATGAGGCCAGTGCGTTGCCAGTTGCCTGTCCAGCGACACCATCTCCATCAGCGCCTCAACGTGCTGGCGTTTTTCCTGCCGGGTTCCGTCCAGCCCCCAGGCGATGTTATCCGCCACATTGAGGTGCGGGAACAGCGCCCCTTCCTGCGGAACAAAGCCAATCCCACGCTGGTGCGCCGGAACAAAATTCGCCTCATCAAACAGCGTTTTCCCCTGCATCACAATGCGCCCGGCATCCGGCGTTTCAAAACCAGCAAGAATACGCAGCAGCGTTGTCTTTCCTGAACCCGACGGCCCGACAATCGCCGTTCTGCTTCCTGGCGCAACGGTCAGGTTCAGGTTATCGAGCACCAGCGCATCGGCAAATGATTTAGAAATCGACGTAAGTTCAAGCATGTCAAAGCCCTGCGATTTTTTTAGACTGCATATAAAGGATACCGGTCAGCGGCAGTGAGATAAGGATCATCAGCATGGCGTAAGGTGCCGCGGCAACGTAGTCAATCTCACTGGTCAACGCCCAGAAGCCGGTTGAAAGCGTGCGCGTCCCCAGCGGCGAGAGCAGCAGCGTCGCGGTGAGTTCGTTACTGACGCCGAGGAAAACCAGTGCCGCACCTGCCGCAGCACCCGGTGCCGCAAGCCGCATGGTGACGCTCCAGAGCGCTTTCGCCGGAGAGGAGCCCAGGCTACGGGCAACGTTTTCCAGCTCCACCGGGGCCTGCGCGATCCCGGCCCGCAGGTTGATCAGCGCGCGGGGCATAAACATCAGCAGATAGGCGAGGAACAGCGTGACTTCTGTCTGATAAATCGGCCGCGCGTAATGGATCGTCACCGTTACCAGCGCAAGCGCCGTTACGATCCCCGGCAATGAACTGGTGATGTAAATGCACCCTTCCAGCATCCTGAACACGCGATGCGGATAGCGAATCCCGAGCCAGGCAATGGGAATAACGCAGACGGTGGTCAGCAGCGCGCCACCCACACCGAGTATCAGCGTCTGGCGAAACGAGAGCCAAAGATCGGCGCTCATCCAGTTTTGCACGCCACCGAGCCAGATCCAGCGACACAGCACCACCAGCGGGACACCCAGGGCCAGAATAACCAATACGATAAACAGCGCTTGCCCCATCAGAGCCGTTGCCGGTTTTAACGGCCAGCGTTTTTGCTCGCGCGCCGCGCCGGAGCCGATACGGGCATAGCGGGCTTTACCGCGCGTTGCACCTTCAAGCAGCAGAATCGCCAGGCAGCACAAAGCCAGCACGCCCGCCAGCATATTGGCCGCCGGGCCGCTAAACGTCGACTGGAACTGGTCGTAAATCGCGGTCGTAAAGGTATCGAAGCGGATCATGACGTACAGGCCATATTCCGCCAGTAAATGCAGCGCAACCAGCAGCGCCCCGCCACAAATCGCCAGTTTTAGCTGCGGCAACACCACGCGGAAAAACACCCGCCACGGTGGAGTGCCGAGCGAAGAGGCAACATCCTCAAGCGTTGGGTCAAGGCGGCGCAGGACGGCTGCAACAGGCATGTAGATAAACGGATAGTAGGCCAGGACGGAGAGAAACACGCCCGCAGAGAGCCCGTGCATAGAAGGCACGACACTCACCCAGGCATAGCTTTGGACAAATGCCGGGATCGCCAACGGCGCAACGGCAAGCGCTGACCAGACACGACGGCCCGCAAGCGTAGTGCGCTCAGTCAGCCAGGCGATGGAAACACCCAGAACAATGCACAGCGGCACCGCTAACGCAGTCAGCCACAGCGTGTTGCTGAGCAGTTCAGCAACACGCGGGCGAAACACGAGAGCCTTAATGGTTTCCCAGCCGGTCTCAACGCCAATGGCAATGATAAAACCTAAAGGCAGAAGTGCCATTAATGAAAACAGTACCGCTAACGCAACCATCGGCAACGCCGGCCGCTTACGGGCCGGCTGGCGAGATGGCCTTTTACCGAGGTCGAGACTCAAACCAGACATAAGGCTTTCACTTAACTCTTAGGATCACAGCAGGCCCGCTTGAGTCATCAGCTCAATGACTTTCTTACTGTTGAGTGTAGAAGGCTCAACTTTAGGTGCATCAAGATCTTTCAGCGGAACCAGTTTCGGGTTAGACGCGGCGTTAACGCCCACGGCATATTCGAACGCATTGTTGGTGCGCAGCTGCTCCTGACCTTCTTTACCGGTGATCCACTTAATGAACGCCTGAGCCTGCTCTTTATGCTTGCTGGACGCCAGAACACCACCACCAGAGAGGCTCACGAACGCGCCCGGATCCTGGTGTTTGAAGTAGTAGAGTTGAGTATTTTTGCTGTTTTCACCGGTTTTGGACTGATCAACAAAACGGTAGTAATGATAAATCACGCCGCCATCAATCTGACCGGCATTGACCGCTTTCATCACGGTGCTGTTGCCTTTGTAGGCAACAAAGTTGGCTTTCATCGCTTTCAGCCACTCCAGGGTAGCCTGCTCGCCTTTCAGCGCCAGCATCGCACTGACAATCGCCTGGAAATCAGCACCAGACGGGGAAGCAGCCCAGCGGCCTTTCCACTCTGGTTTTGCCAGATCCATCAGCGATTTTGGCAGCTGCTGTTCGCTCAGTTTAGCCGGGTTATAGACGAAGACGGTGCTACGTGCAGCAATACCAATCCAGCGACCGTGCGCAGGACGAAATTCCGCAGGGACCTGTTTTAATGTGGCCGCATCTAATGGTGCAAACAGTTTTGCATTATCAACCAGTACCATTGATGGGGAGTTTTCGGTCAGGAAGACATCCGCAGGTGACGCACTTCCTTCCTGAACCAGCTGGTTACCCAGCTCGCTGTCATCGCCATTACGCAGTGTGACTTTAATCCCTGTTTCTTTAGTAAAACCATCAACCCACGACTTCACCAGATTTTCATGCTGGGCGTTATAAACAACGATACCTTCGTTATTTTCTGCCGCAACCGACTGAGTTGAAAGGAAAATCGATGAAGACAATAATGCAAGCGAGAAGCATGACAATACGCGAGAATTCATGAACATATCCTTAATAGACCAAAGTAAATAACAACGAATGGCTTTGCGGATACGGATTAAAGCATATAAAAACGCTAATGATAATTACTATCAGTCATGTTTTTTCGTAAAAGTCTAAAATATTAATTTGACCGAATTTAAAATGATAAAAATCCAATAAAAAAACACGACAATATTAAAGATTAGGAAAACCTTAAGATGCAAAAATATATTATTTAATTAGCGTTCTATTTATTTCTGGCAAATGAATTTACACCTTTCCGCGGTGAAATATACAACATTATTCAAAAATGACGCGCAGGAGCGAAAGAAGGTTTTATGCTGGCGAAACGGAGGTTTTGATAAACTGGTGACCTGAATGGCACGCCCTGTAGGATTCGAACCTACGACCTACGGCTTAGAAGGCCGTTGCTCTATCCAACTGAGCTAAGGGCGCACGGAGAAGCGTAAACTTCGCGGTGGTGAAACGCGTGGAATTATACGGTCAATGGCAAGTGAGTCAATGCCTTTTGGCATGATTGTCGGTCTTCTCTGCCGATATGCGCTACACGATTGTAAATACGCCTGTTTTTTCAACATTTATCCCCCTTCCGTCCTCGTTCTTCTCGCTGCGAAAAGGCTTAGCTGCATTTAAGTAACGCCTGCTGTTTTCCTGTATCGGTCTCCGTCACTCTATGACGATGACTGGCCGACAACAGGACGACGGAGTAGCAGTGCAATCCTCCCGCTTTCAACACATCTCTCGCGATATCACCGGTATCAAACTTGAACCGATCGTTGCCCTCTCCACTTCACGTACCGTGGGTGCTGAAGTGCTCAGCGTGTTGTCACCCAACCTGCAAAACGAGCGTTTTTTCCACAACCAGTCAGCGGTTCAGTCATTTATGTTGCTTGAAGCCCAACTCTGCACGTTAAAAAACACCCTGATGTGCAAAAACCTTTTTATCAATCTGCCGATAACCGTATTAACTATGGGCAAAACATTTCATCAGTTGATGCAGCTTAAAAACTCGCAACTCAATATTGAGATTGTCGAGCCTGCGTCTTTTTTCAGCCTTTCGGCCGGGCTACGTGAATGTGTAACCCAACGCTTGCAGCAATTAAGTATGCAAGGTCACCGCATCTGGCTGGATGACGTTGATGAAACCGTTATTAAACCGTTTTTATCCTGTCGGTTACCTTTATACGGCATCAAAATTGATAAGGTCGCGTTCTGGCGATTACGCGCCACACCTGCGCTTTCCAGGCTGGTCACTCTCTGTTCGCAACTTGCCGGGCATGTGCTGATCGAAGGTATCGAGAACGACCAGGATCGTGCATATGCGTTACAGGCAGGAGCAGGATTAGGCCAGGGCTATCACTGGCCATGCTGGTATTGGTCGGAGGACTAGCCAGTCATCGCCAGGAGGGAAGCTATGCGAATGACAGTACGTCGCTACAGACGGCGTCGGACAGGAAGTGATTCACCGGGATTTACACACTCGCCCTATCCTCCCCCCTTTTTTGACCGTCTAGAGTTTTTGAGCCAGTCGATTAATCAGACTCGCAAGACGCACGCGCCTTTTATTATTCTGGTCACCCAGGATAACTTCCTTCGTACAGGTATTATGAACGGGCTCTCCCCGCTCAGTAACTGCTGTGATTGCGAAACGCTGGAAGAGGCGTTCAGCACGCTCGGTCACTGGCCGTCGGCCAGGCTGCTTGTGGATATCGAAAGCCGTGCCATTACGCTTATCGACATGCTGGACAGGCTAAGAAGGCAGAGCCTTTACTCCCCTTTTCTGATACCTCATTTACTGATCAGGGCGGATGATTACGACACCCGGCTTTTTTGCCGTGCCTCCGGGCCATTTCACGTTCTGGAGCGCCAGCTCACCGCGAAGGCCATGCAACAATCCCTGCTGCACACCTCTGCGCTGGTGAGTATGAAAAAAGAGTGGTTCTCCCGCAACGAATGGCCCGTGCTTCAGTATTTGTCCCAGGGCCTGTCATTGCGGGAAATAGCCAACCGACAAAACCGTCCTTACAGCCGGATCATTTATCGCCTGAACTGCATCCTGAAAAAACTCGGATTAAATCAGCGCCAGGAACTCCTGCACCTGCTCAATAACCTGTCCGACTTCACGTTTTAACTTACTCACTAACCCATTAATTCCCAAAGGACTTTAAGAAATTACTTAAGATAATTGTCAATTAAATGTGTTTTTTTAACATAACTTGCGAAATTACAACTATTCCTAATTTATCCACTTTAACAACGCGAAACACTACAAAAACCTGAACAGGCAGTTCATTCAACCATGCGTTAAAATAATAATGATTCCGTTAATGAGATGATAATGATGTAAAAACAAGCAGATTAGTCATAACGGCATCAACACGACACGCGAATGCCCAGCATATCCTGCTGTTCAGTCACAAGATTTTCCTTAAGAGCGTTAGCGCTTGCCGTTGGCGGCACCACGGCCTGTGTCAGCGATCGCTTCGCTAACACCAGAAAAAATGACTCAGGGTATCGGGTTTATATTTTTAACAACCGATCAACATATAGAGAGATATGTCATTTTTTGTTATTACATAAAGATGATGCATTGCCGTATAAGAAATAACAGGTGATTTCAGCTAAATTTAAATTAATAGCTATTAGCTTCCAGAAGATAATATAGCTCAACACGGAAAATATAATTTACAGGCTTTTCGGAGAAAGCTTAAGCGGTATAATAAGACGTGTTTCAAATATGAATAAGAAAACACTTTTGCCACCACCAGCCAATTTAACAATCCGCGCTGAGGCAATGATTTTATCGCTACGTTAACAAGGATGCTTTCGCTCTTCCAGGGAATTACCACCGTATAAGGATCTGCATAATTATCCTTCCGGCTTTCCGAGAGTTTTAGCAAAACTCGGCACAACGCTTTTAACAATCTGAGGCATAAAAAATGAAACCGGCATCCGTTATCATTATGGACGAACACCCTATTGTCAGAATGTCGATAGAAGTCCTGCTACAGAAAAATAAAAATATCGTGGTTAAGCTCAAGTCTGGTGACAGCCATGAAGTTCTTGATTGTATACGCAACCATGCGATTGATCTGGTGATCCTGGACATCGAACTCACCGGGACTGACGGATTTGCATTACTCAAAAGAATCAAAAACTTAAATAAGGATATCAAAGTTCTTTTCCTGTCTTCAAAATCAGAGGCGTTTTACGCCGGACGCGCCATTCGTGCCGGAGCAAACGGCTTTGTCAGTAAGCGAAAAGACTTAGGTGAGATCTATAATGCGGTTGAAATGTTACTGACGGGATATTCATTTTTCCCATCCGAAACACTAAATTTTATCAATCACCTGGGAACACACAAAGGAATGGTTATGGACATGCCGTTATCAAACCGGGAAGTGACGGTACTGCGGTATCTGGCCAATGGGTTATCGAATAAAGAAATCGCCGAGCAGTTGTTGCTTAGCAACAAAACAATAAGCGCTCACAAATCCAATATTTATTCTAAGCTGGGTGTGCAAAGCATTGTTGAATTAATTGATTACGCGAAAGCCCACGAATTGCTTTAACCTGAATTCACTCCCCGCAACTTATACGAGTTGCAGGGAGTGCGGTCAGTTTCAATTATAATTAATCATAAAGGTTGCATCGGCATCTGCCCTGCCCGGCTGCGGGTTATCAGCCGTGGCAATATAATTGGCATAAAACGACAGCTCTGCGTTTCCCTGGGCGTCTACCGCCACCGTCTGACTGGCCTGCTGCAACGCCAGACGTGTTTTATCCCGATCGCGAATTTCCACCGCAACATTGCTGGCCTGGCTTGAATCATTCAGAGCCAGTAAACCGCTATCGCTCCCGTCCTCTTTTCCTGAAAAGGTTATCGATGCCGCGCCGGGCGGGCATCCGGTCAGCTTCAGCGTAAACGGCACCGGCTGCGTCCTGCTGCCGGTGGTGCGGAGTTGTTTTGTCGGCCATGTACCCAGCGTCACGATTTTGTCGCTATCGCTGCCTTCCGCGACACAGGTGAAATCCACAATATTGCCATACAGCTCAATGTTGATTTCCCCCAGTGCCGTGGTGGCATGGGCGTTCGCGTGAACCAGCGCTAACAGCAGCAGTGCTTTACTTAAGCGTCGCATTGCTCCTCCTTTATTCATAATCCACGCGCAGATACCCGCGAGAGGTAAAACGCCCTTCGGCGGGTTTATTGCCCGTTATACTGACCGGCCAGGCCCGGATCCCCACCTGCGCCTGCGCGCTGTCATCCAGACGGAACGGAATTTTGCTGGTCAGGTTGTTGGGCGTCAGCGGGGTGCCGCTTTCTGTTGCGATCACAAACCCCAAGTCGGGGTTATCGGAAACCAGCGCATTGCCAGAGGTTTGCTCAGCTTCAATACGCATGGACAGGTAAGCATTGGCTTCCACATTGGTGCATTTGATGGCAATCGTTTTTGTCTGTGGCGAAACCTTGTCCGGGCGATTTCCGGCTCCAGCCTGGCTAAACAGCGATGCACCGATTTCTCCAAAATCAAATTCCACGACTTTTCCGGCATTAATTTCACAGCTTTGCGGCACCTGGATCGTCCCGCTGTAGCTGATGGTGTAAACCGGCGTGCTGAGCGGGTCGGACGACGTGGTGGTGACGTAGACCCTGAACATGGTCTGCTGCGGGATCACCACCATATTGATAAACCGGCGCGTCACCCGGAGGCGGAACACCAGCTTCGAATCCGTCACCGGAAAGGCTTTGTTGTTCGGCACGTTGGGGTGCTGGCCCATCTGGATATAGTTCGCTGGCGGATAAAACGTCCCGGCATAATCATCGTGGATCTGCATCGCGCCATCCAGATAGTCGTTCAGCTTCACATACTTGTAGCTGTCTATCTCGGTGGTGATGGGCAGGTCCGTGACGTAGCTTCGCATGGTCGATTTGCCGGAAGTGCCCTTCGGGCAGATAGCGTTCACCCCAACCAGCCCGGATTTTTGCGCCAGGGTGACAATCTGCCCGGGCTTGTTGTTAGAGCTGTCAAAGACGTTTGAGAGATCGTAAGAGATATCCTTCGCGACGCCGTCGGCATTCTGACACACGGTTGCCCACGCAGGCAGCGCGCCGCACAGCAGTACCGCACCCAATAGCGTGTGGGGAAATTTCATCATTGAGTTCCTGTTATCGATCACAGCTCGCCCCCGCCATGGTAATGGCCTGGTTCTGGCTATCTGCGGGTAAGCGGTAGTGCGCGCGACACCGGGACTGCATCCCGTCGCCCCACTGGATCAACAGCTCCCCTTCCAGCGGTAATCCGCTGAGGTAAATCTGTCCGTCATCCCCCACCATGCTGGTGACGCCGCTTTGGGTTTCACGCACTATGGCGCCGAACGGCACGGGTTGATCGCCGCGTCTGACGGTCAGTAACGCACGCACGCCGATCCGGGCATCAAAGCTCGCACGCACCAGCGCGCCTCTTGTCGGCACCACGCTGCTCACGTTATTTTCGATATCGGTGTTGTTGCTCATGGTGTTGGTATCCAGCGCCACACGGTTGTAACGGTAGACCGTGGCATACGGCATCACCGCGTAGCCGCGCCAGTCGGTTTTCACTCCGGTCTGGTTTTCCACGCTCACTCCGGATGCTCCTGGGGCTTTGATCAGAACGTTGGTATCCCCCAGCGGCTGGCTGAAGGTCACGCCATTTTCGTGGCCCACGATGCCGCCAGAAAGCTGCCAGTTGAGATCATGTTGATCGCGCGCGTAGTTGTAGCCCACTCCCAGCGTGCCATAGGTCGCCTGCCAGTTGGCGCTGGCACTACCGCTGGCACCGTTATTGCTGGTATGCCCCTGGGTCACGCTGTAGTTCAGGTTACGGTCTTCAAGTAACGTTCCGCTGATCCCGGTTTGCCAGCTGCTGTCACCGTCGTTATTCCGGCTGGCTGAAGCCGTGGCATAAGCCCGGTCAATGGCGTTATCACGTCGATAACCGTGGCGCGTGAACAGGCTGAAAGGAACGGAGACGTTAAACGAGGCGATCCGGTCTGTGCCGTCGATCCCCACGGCTTTATTCCACGACCAGGAGACGGAATAGCTGATGCCCTGAATGCCGCCCGCGTAGCCAAGCTGATACCAGACATTTGATTCGCTGGTTCCCCAGTAGCTTTGCTGGCTGCCAGAGACATACAGCGATCCGTAATTCCCCAGCGACTGGGAGATATTGAGCTGGAAGCGCCCTTTTTTATTCCACGTCAGATTGTGATAGCTCTGCACGTCCGGCACACCGTCGTTGTCCTGGCTGTCGCCGTATTGATAGCCTTCCATCGAGCGCCAGGCCACATCGTCCAGGGTATAAAACCCTTTTGTGGAGTAGCGATAGCCGAGTAACTGAAAGTTGGTGCCGAATCCGTTGAGGGATTTCGCGTAGAGGAAACGCAGCGACTGTCCTTCGTGGCGGCTGTCATCGGCAAGCTGGCTGCGGGCATGAGTCAGATCGAGCGATATTGCCCCCCAGTCACCAAGGTTTTTCCCGGCACCGATGGCCAGCGCCGTGTAACGTGATGCCAGCTGCGTACCGCCGTAAAGCGTGTAGCCATCGGCAAGACCGGCAATTAACGTTCCCTGAGTGAAGAACGGCGTATCCTGTTCGCTGTTCCCGCTACGGTAGTCACCCGCCACCAGATCATACTTCCAGCGCCCTTCACGCTGAAGCTGCGGCACGGTGGAATACGGCACCGTGTAGCGCTGCTGGCTACCGTCTTTTTCTTCTACCGTGACCTCAAGGTCACCGCTGGATGAAGTGGGGTTCAGATCGTTTATTGCAAAAGCGCCGGGCTGGACATAGCTCTGGTAAATCACGTACCCGTTCTGGCGAATGACCACTTTGGCAGGCGTCCGGGCGATACCGCGCACGGTGGGCGCGTAGCCCTGAAGGCTGTCCGGATACATGCTGTCAGAAGAGTAGAGCCGCCCGCCGCGAAAACCGATGCTATCAAACACGTCGTTACCGGTATTGCTGTCACCCAGCACCAGCTCGCTTTTAAGGGGAATAATGCTGCGCTGGGCCCAGGTGCCAATATTTTCCCAGTTGGTGTGCCGCTCGCCGTTGTTTTGCGAATAACGCCATGCGCCGTTGTTACGCAGACGCCAGGCGCCGTAGTTCAGCCCGCTTTGCAGGTTCAGATAATAGCTGTCGTCGTCGCTGCCCCGGTTGCCGGTAAAACTGTAGTTGAGCAACGCGGCGGGGATCCCGTCATCCCACTGTTCAGGGGGAATGTAGCCCCGAGCGCTATTTTGCATCGCCACCTGCGGCAGGCTGACGTTCAGGCGCAGCGACGCAAAGTTGAATACCGTTTCGCTGCCAGGAATGGCCGTGGTCAGCGGAACGCAGGTCTCGCCCTGCACGTTTGCCAGTTCCGGAAACGCCGCGATATTAACGCCAAATCGATCAAGCATCGCGCGCGTAATGCATGGTGAGAGCCCGCCCGCGACAGGTGGGGTGTTTTCGGCTTGTTCAAAGCGCACGTCCTGCGTGCCGATAAATTCATCGTTACGCCAGATATCCACGCGATAGACGCCCGGAGCCTGCTGATGCCCTTGCTCAAAACGCGACAAATCCGCCACGCTTGCGGTGTCGTCGGATAAAAAGGCCGGGTTGAAGTAGCTTTCGCTCCAGCCGGTTTGCGGCCAGAGCGTTGCCATCAATGCCAGTGCAACCGGGCAGTAACGCCATTGAGTGTTCATCGCCCTGACTCTGCTCACAGATTGACGCTACGTGCCGGTGTAATGGCACCGTAATCATTGACGCTCTGCCAGGAGAGCGTGCCGCTCGCGGCGGTTGGTAACACCTGCTGCGCTGAGTTTTTAGGCGCGACCATCAGGTTATCCAGCGTCTGACCGCCAAGCTTAAGATTGACCAGCGTGACGTAATAGGGTGAGGCATTGCTCACCTTCAGGTGGTTTCCGACGCGCTCAAAGCGCAATTGGGAGAGCGCCTCTTCCGGCGGCATCGACAGGTTAACCGGGCGCACAAACAGCTTGATTCGCGACAGAATGGCCAGTTGCAGCACGTTATTGTTCTCTGTTTTCGCCTTGCTGACCGACGGGATCGCTTTCACATTCATGTAAAACAGCGATTCGCGATCGGTGGGTAATGCCGGTCCTGCATAAATAATACGCAGCGTATTTTCACTGTCCGGCTCGCTCACGAACAGGGGCGGTGTAACGGCAAAGGTTTTTTCCTTTTGCCCGTTCGCATTTTCGATCCACGCGTTAATTAAATAGCGTTCTTGTTTGTTGCTGTTGGTGATCGCCAGCGAGGTCTGTTTCGCATTCGCCGGATAAATAACGCGCGTCGCGCCCAACGCAATACCGCCGGACGCATTTGCGCATGTAGAAACCATCATCAAAATAAAAGATAAAATCAGTCCAGGTTTAATTAGGGTGTTCATCACAACCGTACCTTTAATAATGTGTTCGCAGGCGTTAGGGATAAATCAACGTAAACCAGACGTCTGACTGAATATTGCCTGGCACGAGGTGTTCGGAAATTGCCCGGTAGCGGGCACTGAAATGAAACGCCAGCTCACTGGTATTAATGGGCAACCAACTGACCGCCGCGGCGTTTGGGATTATCTGACGCTGTTGTTCGTCGAAAAGTGCCAGTCCAACCCCGCTGCTGACAGGGGTTTCCCCTGGCCGCGATGTCGCCAGGAAGACCTGCGGATCCTCTTCAGGCGTGGCGCCCTGAAACTGGATCCCCACGGTACGGGAGACATCCACGCTGCAGTCAAGCAGCCGTACGGTGAAAGGCACGTTTACCGTGGAAAAACTGCCAACGCCCGAAAAGGCGTTGGTGCGGTACTGCCCCATATCCACGCGCATATTCTGGCTGTCAGGCGCCACGGCGCAGCCGCCGTTGACCAGTTCCCCTCTCAGGTGAACTGTACCGCCGTCGATCACCACGGTATGAGCATTTACCGTTGAGGTAATCGCAAGGGCAAAAAGCAGTATCCCAGTCCTTGTCATCCTTCGTTCCCGGCGTTAGCGATTAAGAGACCTCCTCCCTGAGGTCGACCACATCCCTGTATTCAGGCATTACTCGTATTTCATAACGAAAGTTGCGTCCGCATTCGCCTGACCAGGCGTGGTGGTCGCAGCGGTCGCTTTATAGCGCGCGGTGAAGTTCAGGGTGTTGGTCCCTTCGATCAGCGTCTGCGCAGCAGAGAAAGTGGCTCCGTCTGGGGTCAGCGTGCTGGATTTGCTGTCGAGGATCTCGATACCTACACCTTGCGCAGTGTTGTCGTTGTTACCAGAGGTTACGGCCAGCAGGGTTTTATCGGTCGCATCGATCTGACCGGTAAAGGCGACTGCAGCCGTGCTTGCAACCAGCGGATCGCAATCGTTCAGTTCAATAGTGAATGGAATATTAGAGGTGGTATCACCGACTTTGGTGAATTTCGCGGTACGGTACTGACCAAGATTAACGGTCTGTTCTGAAGAATCCGTATTAACTGAGCACGCGGCATTCACTAATTCACCTTTAAAATGCACGGTACCGCCATTAACGGAAACCGGCGTTGGGTCTTCGGCGTGAGCGGCACCCGCGACCAGGGCCAGAGTTGCAATAACGGTGGAAGCAATGTTGCTGAGTTTCATGTCTATTCCTTTAAAATGTAAATAACCCTTCCCGCGGATAATCGGGAATAAGAAATACGTTCAACTGATAAATTGAAAGCTTATTTCGGAGGAGACAAAGTAGCTCAGGAAAGTATTTTAAAATATGTCAAAACGCTGCGATTTAACCAGGCCACATCCTAATCGACCCTAAGAATTTGACCATGCACTTACCATGGGTTTTGAGGCCAGTGAAGGAAATCTCGCAAAGGGTGACTGACAGCGGCGCTCGCTTCTGACAAAATATAGGCAATCCCCCTTTCAAACGTTACAGACGGAATCTTCTCTCTGATGGCAGCAAAGATTATTGACGGTAAAACGATTGCGCAGCAGGTGCGCTCTGAGGTTGCGGAAAAAGTGAAGGCGCGTAAAGCAGCCGGACTTCGCGCCCCTGGGCTGGCTGTTGTGCTGGTTGGCAGCAACCCGGCATCGCAGATTTATGTCGGCAGCAAACGCAAAGCGTGTGAAGAAGTGGGCTTTGTCTCCCGCTCTTACGATCTGCCAGAAACCACCAGCGAAGCAGAACTGCTTGAGCTGATTGACACCCTGAACGCCGATAAAGAAATTGACGGCATTCTGGTACAGCTGCCGCTGCCTGCTGGCATCGACAACGTGAAAGTGCTTGAGCGTATCGCGCCAGACAAAGACGTCGACGGTTTCCATCCGTATAACGTCGGCCGCCTGTGCCAGCGTGCGCCGCGTCTGCGCCCGTGTACGCCTCGCGGTATCGTTACGCTGCTTGAGCGTTACAACATCGACACCTACGGCCTGAATGCCGTGGTGATTGGCGCATCCAACATCGTTGGGCGTCCGATGAGCATGGAACTGCTGCTGGCGGGTTGCACCACCACGGTCACCCACCGCTTCACCAAAAACCTGCGTCACCACGTGGAGAACGCTGACCTGCTGATCGTGGCAGTCGGTAAGCCGGGCTTTATTCCTGGCGAGTGGATCAAAGAAGGCGCAATTGTCGTGGACGTGGGCATTAACCGTCTGGAAAGCGGCAAAGTGGTGGGCGATGTGGTTTATGAAGATGCCGCTGCACGCGCGTCTTACATTACTCCGGTGCCGGGCGGCGTAGGCCCGATGACTGTCGCAACACTGATTCAGAATACATTGCAGGCGTGCGTTGAGTATCACGACGTAAAGGAAGCGTAAGATGGCCACATTTTCATTAGGTAAACACCCGCACGTTGAGCTGTGCGATCTGCTGAAGCTGGAAGGCTGGAGCGAAAGCGGCGCGCAGGCCAAAATCGCCATTGCCGACGGGCAGGTATTAGTCGACGGCGCGGTGGAAACCCGCAAGCGCTGCAAGATTGTCGCGGGTCAGACCGTGAGTTTTGAAGGTCAAAGCGTTACCGTTACGGCCTGAGCTGCTTGATGCCCTCACCCTAACCCTCTCCCACAGGGAGAGGGGATAAAAATCCCCCACATCCATCGCGGTTAATTATCGATCAACTTCAAAAAATCACTATTTCCTCTGTTGGAATGTGAAATTTAAGTTGCACGAAATTCATGCTTTCATCACGATAAGTAGAACGTTCTACTAAAACGTTCTACTTACAATAACAGCGCCAAAAAAGCGCTACTCGGGGGAAGATCAGCATGAGTCTGATATCAGGGTTTGTTAAATCGCTGTCAAAGTTATCGATGATTGGTCGCGCATTAATGCTGCCAATTTCACTGCTTCCTGCCGCAGGTCTGTTACTGGCCTTCGGGGATAAATTCCACCTGCCGCTGATGATGAACGCAGGCGGCGTTATTTTTGATAACCTGCCGATGCTGTTCGCTATTGGCTCCGCCGTCGGTCTGGCATCGGAATCCGGTATTGCGGCGCTGTCGGCGGCGGTATCGGTGTTTGTCACCAACATCACCATCAGCACGGTGCTGAGTATCACGCCGGAAATGGCCTCCCAGGGCGGGAAATACGCCATGGTTGTGGGTATTCCGACGCTGCAAATGGGCGTATTCGGCGGGCTTATCTGCGGTATTCTTGCCGCGTGGTGTTACAACCGTTTCCATACCATGCAGTTACCGGAATTCCTCGGCTTCTTCTCCGGTAAACGTTTCGTGGCAATTGCGACGGCATTCCTGTCGTTTGTACTCGGCCTGCTGCTGCCGTATGTCTGGCAGCATATTCAGTCCGGTATCGATGCGCTTTCGGTGGTGGTGAACGGCGATAATCAGGCGGCCTCGACCTTTATCTTTGGTCTGGTGGAACGCGCACTGATCCCGCTCGGCCTGCACCACATCTGGTATCCGTCCTTCTGGTACTCGTTCGGGGATTACACCACCCAGGCGGGCCAGGTTATCCACGGCGACCAGACCATCTGGTTCAAGATGCTGGAAGAAGGAGTGAAATCCTTCAGCAGCGATACCTACCAGAACGCCGGTAAATTCATGCAGGGTGAGTTCCCGCTGATGCTGTTCGCACTGCCTGCGGCATGTCTGGCGATGTATCACGAAGCTCACACCAAAAATAAAAAAATTGCTGCCGGTATTCTGTTCTCTGCGGCGCTGACCTGCTTCCTGACAGGGATCACCGAGCCGGTTGAATTCACCTTTATCTTTGTGGCACCGATTCTGTATGTCTTTAACGCCATCATGGCGGGCCTGGCCTATATGACGATGTACCTGTTACATGCGCATATCGCCAAGTCCTTCTCTGCGGGCTTTATCGATTACCTGTCCTTTGGGATCCTGCCATCGTTTAACGGCTATCAGACCAACTTCCTGAACGCCATCATCATTGGCATTCCGATGGCGCTGATTTACTACTTCACGTTCCGCTTTGTTATCCGTCGCTTCGACGTGAAAACACCGGGTCGTACTGAAGTGACCGCCAACGCGAATGATAAAACCGACACCGAACTGGCAACAGAAATCATCAGCCTGCTGGGCGGCGCACAGAACATCGATTCTGTCGGTTCCTGCATTACCCGTCTGCGTCTGGAAGTGTCAAAAAGTGATGACGTGGATAAAGACGGTCTTAACGGACTGGGGGCTCGCGGCGTCGTCTTCGTGGGCGACAACGGTATTCAGGTGATTTTCGGTGCCAGAGCACAGTTTATTGCCCAGACCATGTCCACGATGATCGGCAAATAATAAGATGCCTGCACGACGCGTCTCCTGTAGTCTGGGAGACGCATTGTTGTATCTGGCTGATAATCGGTAAATTTCAGGGAGCGGTTTTGAAGAAAGTCAGCATCATTGATGTCGCAAAACAGGCGGGTGTCTCGGTTTCAACCGTCTCTCTGGTATTGCGCCAGAAAGGGAAAATCTCAGAAGCCACCATTGAGAAAGTCCATGCTGCCATCAATACGCTTGGCTATGTGCACAACACGGCCGCAGCCAATCTTCGCGCCAACACCTCTAACCTTATTGGCCTGATCCTGCGCGATTTCAGCGACAGTTTTTCCATCAAAGTGATGGCGAGCATTGTTCAGGAGCTGGAAAAACAGGGATACATGGTTTTTCTTGGCCAGCCGCTCAACGATCATGAACATCTGGAACGCAGCCTGCTTTCGTTTAAACAACAGGGCGTTGCCGGTGTTATTTATCTGGCGTCGGATACCCGCACGTCGACCTTGCCCCCTCAGATCCGTGATTGCCCGTTACCGCTGGTTGTGGTGTCCCAGTCGCTGCTGAATGAGCCCTGCAATCTGGTGATGCGTGATAACCGCCAGGCGGCTAACCTCGCCACACGCTACCTGATCGAGCGGGGACATCGCAATATTGCCTATATTGGCGGGCGTGAAGGTTGCCTTATCCGGGAGCAGCGCTTACTGGGATTTCGCAGCGCAATGGCTCAGTACGGCCTGGTGAATCGCGAAGAGTCCGCTCCCGCCTGTAGCGACGACACCCAGGCGGCCAGTTTTATTACCCGCCAACTTCTTGAGAAGAACAACACCATTACTGCCCTGCTCTGCCACTCTCCCGATGCCATGATCGGCTCGATTTCCGGCATTCATCATGTTGGCCGCACCGTCGGGAAAGATGTGTTTTTAACTCAGCAGGTCGCGCTGGTGGGTTTTGAAGATATGCTGCACGTCAATCTTACCTCGCCGTCATTCACCTACGTGTCGTCAGCCAGCGAGGAAACCGGGCGCCAGGCCGCCGGGCTGATTATCCGCAAGCTGAAAGAGCCGGAACTGCAAACCCAGCGGATCACCCTCTCCGGGCAGCTTATCGCAAGGGAATCGGCGTAATATCAGAATTAAGGGCAGGTCTCTTTCTGTTAATTCGCTGCTATATTTCCATGATTTGCCATGGATAATTGCAATGCCTACCGTTATTACTCACGCAGCTGTACCTCTTTGCCTGGGCTTAGGCCTGGGAAGCAAAGTCATTCCTCCTCGCCTGCTTTTTGCCGGTATTGTTCTCGCCATGCTGCCCGACGCCGATGTGCTGGCGTTTAAATTTGGCGTCGCCTACGGCAATATCTTCGGCCATCGCGGCTTTACCCATTCACTGCTGTTTGCCTTTGTGGTGCCAATAATCTGCGTGCTGATCGGGCGACGGTGGTTCAAAGCCAGCCTGACGCACTGCTGGCTGTTCTTAACCGTGTCGCTGCTGTCGCATAGCCTGCTGGATTCAATTACCACTGGCGGGAAAGGTGTCGGCTGGTTGTGGCCGTGGTCGGATGAACGTTTCTTTGCGCCGTGGCAGGTGATTAAAGTCGCGCCGTTTGCGCTCTCACGCTATACCACGCCGTACGGGCACCAGGTGATTATCTCAGAACTGCTGTGGGTTTGGCTGCCGGGGGTAGTGCTGATGGGGTTGTTGTGGTGGAAGCGGAGGTAAAAAAAGCCGGGTGGCGGCTACGCCTTACCCGGCCTGCGGTCATGATGTTGTAGGCCCGGTAAGCGTCAGCGCTACCGGGCGTTACAGACTTACTTACGACGCCAGGTGGTACCCTGCGCACCATCTTCAAGAATGATACCCATCTCGGTCAGACGGTTACGCGCCGCATCTGCCGCTGCCCAGTCTTTCGCCTGACGCGCTTCCAGACGTGCTTTGATCAACGCTTCAATCTCAGCCACTTCGCCATCGTCTGCCTGTGCACCGCTTTGCAGGAATACGTCAGGCTCCTGCTCCAGCAGACCCAGCACTGAAGAGAGCTTACGCAGATGGGACGCCAGCGCATTGGCCGCTGCCATATCTTCTGATTTCAGGCGGTTCACTTCACGCGCCATATCGAACAGCACGGAGTAGGCTTCCGGGGTGTTGAAGTCGTCGTTCATCACTTCAACAAAACGCGCTTCAAAGGCTTCGCCACCGGCGGCTGCTACCGATTTGTCGGTACCGCGCAGTGCAGTATACAGGCGCTCCAGCGCAGAGCGGGCCTGTTTCAGGTTCTCTTCGCTGTAGTTCAGCTGGCTGCGATAGTGGCCGGACATCAGGAAGTAACGCACGGTTTCTGCATCGTAATACTTCAGTACGTCACGCACGGTGAAGAAGTTGCCGAGCGATTTCGACATCTTCTCGCGGTCAACCATCACCATCCCGGAGTGCATCCAGTAGTTAACGTACTCACCGCCGTGCGCACAGGTAGACTGCGCAATTTCGTTTTCGTGGTGCGGGAACATCAGGTCAGAGCCGCCGCCGTGGATATCGAAATGGTTGCCCAGCTGTTTGCAGTTCATCGCTGAACACTCGATGTGCCAGCCCGGACGACCTTCACCCCACGGGGATGGCCAGCTTGGTTCACCCTCTTTGGACATCTTCCACAGGACAAAGTCCATCGGGTTACGCTTCACGTCGACGACGTCAACGCGCGCACCGGCCTGCAACTGATCCAGATCCTGACGGGACAATTTGCCGTAAGCCGGATCGGTTGGCACAGAGAACATCACGTCGCCGTTATCCGCCACATAGGCGTGACCCCGTTCGATCAGCTTCTCAGTGATATCGATAATTTCATGAATATGGTGGGTCGCACGCGGCTCGCTGTCCGGGCGCTGAATATTTAATGCATCAAAGTCTTTGTGCATTTCAACGATCATACGATCCACCAGCGCGACAAAGCTCTCGCCATTTTCATTAGCGCGTTTAATGATTTTGTCGTCGATGTCGGTGATGTTACGCACATACTTCAGGTTATAGCCCAGGAAGCGCAGGTAACGAGAAACCACGTCAAAAGCAACAAAGGTGCGGCCATGGCCGATGTGACAGAGATCGTAAACCGTAATACCACACACGTACATGCCGACTTCCCCGGCATGGATAGGTTTAAATTCCTCTTTTTGGCGCGTCATTGTATTAAAGATTTTTAACATCGAAGATTCC
>Ga0153918_1000036_pt1 | contig 138374 bp, 134 predicted proteins | sample TSFL002MetaG_FD_104687 | JGI IMG/M metagenome (GOLD analysis project Ga0153918, IMG submission 104687) | Attine ant fungus gardens microbial communities from Florida, USA - TSFL002 MetaG | ecosystem: Host-associated > Fungi > Mycelium > Unclassified | place: USA: Florida, Paynes Creek Historic... | reverse complement strand
GTGGAGATTATTCAACCGAACAAAAAGATATTGCAGGTTATACTTTTAAAGAGGTGCTTGGAAATCCAACAGGTCAATTTACAGATCAGGACCAGACAGTAACTTATGTCTATACAAAGGATGTAATAAATACTATTAATAATAAAAATTTGCAATCGATGATTCAAACTAAGGATGTTAATAGTGAAATTAATCAGCAAGATAATTTAACTATTAATAATTTACCTAAAACTGGAGAACAGAAGGATATATACTTTATTATTTTAGGTATAGTACTGTTAATATCTTCGATGGGGTTTGTATTTCATAAAAAAACGAAAAAAGCAAAAATTGAGTGAGGCTAAAAATTGATCACAATTTATTATAGAAAATCTAGTTTTTCTAGTAAAAAAGCGTTGAAATGGCTAGATAAAAATGTAAAAGAATATAAAAAAAAAGAGTAGATTTTATAACAGAAGAGAATATTGTCAATATACTTTCTTTAACAGATAATGGAATTGAAGATATTCTCAAAGAAAGAGGTGATAATAAAACACAAGAAAAACTATCAAATATAGTCGGCATGACATTTAATTCTGCAATCGAATATTTACAAAGAAATCCAGATGTTTTAAAGATGCCAATTATTTTAACAAAAAATAAAATTTTGGTGGGATTTCATAATACAGAGATAAGACAATTTATACCTAAAGAGAAAAGACCTTATATGAAATTTTAGTGCTATAAAAATAGAAGTAAACTTTTATATAATCTAGTATTAGATTATATAATAAAATAAAAAGAGAGAAATTATGATAAAAAATCATCCATATCTAACATTAAATAACACCAAAGATGCCTTGAAATATTATGAAGAAGTCTTAGGAGCAACTAACATAAGTCGAATGGAAGTGCATGCTGATCAAGCTGAACAATTTGGTGTTTCATTAGAAGTAGCAGCTGATATGACAATGCATTCTCAGTTTGATGTGTTGGGAACAACCGTTATGGCAGCAGATAATTTTCAAAAAGAAAAATTATGCTATAGCGGTATATCTATACTGATTGATCTTAATTCTGAAGATAAACAGTCTATGAAAGAAGCACAGGAGTTTTGGGAAAAACTTTCTAACTCTAAAAAAGTAACAATAAACATGCCTTTTGAAGAACAATTTTGGGGAGGAGTAATGGGTGATTTTACTGATCAATACGGTGTGCGTTGGATGTTGCACGCACAGCCATATTCTAAAATAATGTGATACTCTCTATAAAATGGATATTGTATTTATTATCAGTGCAACAGTTATATTTTGTGTATTAATTCCCTTTTCTATCAAAATAATGATGAGAATTGTTCCAATAGTTTTAAAAAAATCAAAAACGGTAAGTGAAAAAAATATTTCACTAATCTTCATTTCCTTACTAAGTGGCTTTCTTCTTGGGATTTTACAATCTATTGCCATGTTGTATGTGCTATATTTAGTACTAACTGAACAAATAATTCTTGGATAAGTTTTGTACTTGCTATAAAAATAAAAAAAGACAATAAGAGATATTGTCAAGAACCAGTTAAAAAAGACAGTAAAAAAGAAATTATTATTTCTTCTTTACTGTCTTTTTTCATATCCTATAATCTTAAAAGATGGGTCTTATGATAAAGGTATAAGAAATGATTTATGATTCTTTATTTAACGATGATCAGAAAAATGAAGAATAAAAAAGCTTACCTAAAGAAGTCTAAGGGGTAATATTCAATAATTTAAATATTGATTCTGTCAACCTAGAGAATACACTAATATAAATATATATTCAAAGGTATTTTATGTTTGTAAAGTATAATAGTAAAATGAATTTAGGGATTAGATAAACTTAGTAAAGAGATAGTTATAGGATTTTAAGAATAATAAATAACCAAGAAATTAACCAAACAGTTGATGTGTGTAAATAAAAGGCTGCTGACTAAAATTTTCAGTAGCCTTTTACTTTGAAAATTTTTCAAGTAGATAATCTTGAGCTAATTACAACGTTTCTGATTTAAGTAATTAAAAACTAACCATAGCAAAAAATATAAAATAAAAAGTCAGTGAGGAAATTATCTCAGTGACTCCTTATCTTGTGTTTTTTATTATATAATTACTTTTTTATAGTATTTTACTCATTGATGATTATTTTAATTTCTAGAATTACTATTACGGTTTAATATAAAATCAAAAAATACTAATCCTATAGCTAAAATAATTATTGATAGAATAAATTGCAGGATGACTGTAAAAAGGTAAGTGGGAACTTCTTCGGTTCCTTGTAAGGTATAGAGAGACAGTTTAAAAGAAATAAACCAAGCAATACCCTGAACTCCAAAGGGTAATCTTTTAAATTGATTCTGTAAGTTTTTTAAGTAATTGTTCATAAAATTTCTCCATTAGGGTAAAAGAATTGCACAAATATTAAATTTTGTATAAAATTACATGTAAACGCTTGCGATCTATGGTGTTCCATAATACAATTGAATTGTAACAAAATTAGGAGGATATGTAAAATGAAAAAATTTGTATTGTTACTTGCTGTTTTAGGACTTGCTGGTGTAACTGTTGGAAAAGTTGCTACTGCAGATTTAGAACAAACATCTGGAGGACTTACGGCTGAACAATTGGAACAAAGTGGGAATGTACAAACAAGAACCATAAAGAACGTTGGAGGTGGTACTTGGTATTATATGAACACAGGCGGGAAAACTATTTCTCAATATAACCATAGAGATAGAAAACATTCTGCAACAGTGAGCCGTAATGGGGGCGTGTATAATAAAGTTGTAAGACCTGCTGGACAAAATGCAAAAGCTTCTCTACCATATAAAAGTGGAGCAAATTCTGTTTATTGGGATAACTCACCTAAAGAAGCAGTAGGCTCTTATACTGGAGGGAAATTCTAATCAATTGTAAACAGTCTGATGTAGGTCAGTCTGTTTTTTATAGGTGAAAAATGAAAAAAATTATTTTTACATTGATGATACTTAGTAGCTGTATCACTTTTCTGTTGCTAAATGATTCGAGTTATTTGAAAGTCAATGATTATAAAATTGGTAAAACAATAACTGCTTCAGAAAATTTTAAAGCAGATACTAATCCATATAAAGTATATGATGGTTTAAAAAATATTGAAACAAAATATAATGTAAAGATTATTAAAGTTACTAATTTTCATAATGATAATAATATTGAATATAATATTAATACTATAGGGCATTCTGATTTTAACCAACAAGCCATTTTTAATAAAGATATAAAAGTTACCGCTACGAATGAAAAAATACAAGATAGAAATATACTTGGAATCTATTATTTTAGTGACTATAATAATAATATAGAGCACTCATTATTAGATTTAGGGTTAATTTCTACTAATTATGAATTCATGCCAATAGCGAGAAAATTAATATTAATATTATATGATAGTTATATCTATATAGTATTGATTATATTGATGATATTTACAGTAAAGATTAGTTACACTCATTCAAAGAGTAAAAAAAGTATGGCAGAAAGGTTTTCTTTAAATAGGGAGAACAAACTATTTATTATATTGTTACTGTTCTTTCACTTAGCTCTACTGTACTCATTATGGTTGTATAACCAATGGCATGAAATCTTAAAGTTTATTATTTTATATATTATGTTCTCTGTATCTGCAATTGTTCTATTAAGTACTGCATATATTATTTTTTATAATGTATTTAGTAAAAAGTATGCAAAGAGATTACATAATAAGTTTACAATGCAGTTTTATTTGTTTTTTCAATCTATTTGTATAATATTTTTATATTTGCTATTAGTGATGTTCTCTTCAGTGATTAGTGAGATATATTTAGGACTTTTCAATAATCCTTTTCAAACAGTTTCTCAATATTCTACTACAGATTTGACTTCCTTTAATCCAGGATTCTATGATGGTGAAAAGAAGGTGAATGATTTTTACAAAGAATTCATTAGTAAACAAGATAATATTATTTTAAGTGCATACAATATAGGGTATGATTTTAGTAAAAATAATTATGATCCATATTCAGGAAACAGTTTACTTACTTCTCCAAAATATTTTGAAACTCAATCTATTAAAGATTATAGAGGAACCCCCCTTAAATTTTCAGATGTTGAAAAAAATAAAATAAATATCATTATTCCTACTAATCAAAAATATAATACAGAGAAAATAAAAGAAGAATATACAAACTGGATGTCTTTTATCAGTGATATACCTGTCAAAAAATTGGTTGTTAACATTTACTATAGCCAAGAGAAACAAGATATTTATTCTTATGGTTATCAAAATAGTATAAGGAGATTAAAACTTACCTCACCTGTAATAATGGTAATTAATCCTATGGCATTGAGTCCAGACGTGCTTGCTTCTTTTATGTCAAATCGATTTGTTTCTTTTAAACTTAACACTGGTTTGAATAGTATTCCAAATTATACGTCTTATTTTGCCCGAATCAGTAAGATAAATTATCTTTTGAAAGAAGATTTATTAATAGTGATAGTAAGAGGAATGAGTTTATTACTTACACTCTATATAATTATCTTACTCATGAAAGAAAAAATAAATATGAAAGTGACGATAACAGATAGATTAATTTGGTACATATTTACTCTAACACTCATAATTTTAATGCTACCCTTTGAAAAATATTCAATGATTTTAGTTTTAATTTTGATGATGTACATGCTTATGAAAAAAATAGTTAGAAAGTCATCCTTTTTAAACTTTTAAGAATAATAAGTTGGATTCAATTAAATTATTTTTGAAACTTTTTGTTCTAACTACGAAAAAGCGAGTAAAAATCTAGGGAAATGGGAATATAAATATTACGTGAATAAATTATGATTAATTATATGAACAGTTTAACATCCACTATAAGAAAAGATTGGTAAATTTATAAAAGAAATCAATAATGTTATAATAGGCCTTTAACATAAAAGTGGTTTTTAGGTCAGTAGATATGTGATTGTGGAAAAGTAAATTTGAAACTAACCAAAAAACTAACCAAGCATGTAAAATAGTGTGTATATAAAATTTATAAAATAATGAATTGCTGTATTTTGATATATCAGTAATTTTTTATTGTGTAAATTTTATTATAGATAAGATTATATTAAATAGACATCCAGTGTATTCCTAATATTTTAAAGAGTATAAAAAGTAAAAATGTTATAATATAGTTGAAAAGTAAACTAGAATGGATTTTTATTACAATGGGAAAAATAAAAGAAGGAAAATTGATTTATCACTTAACAAAAATAGAAAATTTAGATAGTATTTTGGAAAATGGACTACTATGTAGAAGTTTAGTATCTAGTGATTTATTTAATGTTAACTTCTTTGATGATGTAGCTGACCCCGCAATCATAGAAAAAAGAAATAAGTTGAGAGATTACGTACCATTTCATTTTCATCCGTACTCTAGTTTTGATAATGCAGTAAAACATGAACATGGCGCAGAAAATTTTGTTTATATAACTATACTTAGAAAACGTGCTAGAGAATTGAATTTCAATATTTTACCTTGTCATCCTTTATCTTTAGGCTCTTATGATGAAATACATAGTTATGATGAGGGGTTTTCATGTATTGACTGGAAAGCAATGGAAACTCCTCTAAACGGATTAGATGAGAAAAAAACACAATATGTTAAGCAGGTAAAAATGGCTGAATGCTTAGCTTATGGTCGAGTATCTGTAGAAGATTTTTACTTTATTTATTGTCATGAAAGTAAGTTACCTGATTTGAGAACAAAATATGGTTCAAGTTTTAAATTTACGAGAGGATATTGGTTTAGTTAATGGTATTTATTTTTAAAACAGGTGATATTTTATCATCAAGTTCACAAGCAATTGTAAATACAGTTAATTGCGAAGGTTATTTAGGAAAAGGGTTAGCCTATCAGTTTAAAACGAAATACCCTGAGATGGAAGAAAGTTATAAGGAAGCTTGTGAAAGTGGCACGCTTAAACCTGGACGACTTCACTTCTACCAAGCAGAAGATAGATTAATAATAAACTTTCCTACGAAAGATAAATGGAGAGCTAACTCGAAGATGGAATATATTCAAAAGGGATTAGTTACGTTGGCTGGAGAAATTGTGAACAAAAATTTGAAGACAATAGCTATCCCTCCATTAGGAAGTGGGAATGGAGGTTTGAATTGGCACGATGTAAAAAATGAGATAAAAAAGTACTTATATAAAATAAGTTTAGATGTTGATATAGAAGTTTATGAACCCACTGATTCAGGAGTGAGTAATGAGAAAGAGAAAATAAGTAATTATATAACCTTATGTATTCTTAGTGCATCTCAAAAGTTAGTTAAAATAAATCAGTTTAATACAATAAATTTAGAAGAAGTTATAGATTTAATAAGATTACTCACGTATGGAGAACTATCAATTACAAATACTCAAAATGAGTATGATAAAATAGCTCAATTAAAAAGACACTACAATGAAAAAGATTTAAGTAAGCTTCATTCATTGATTAGGCAAAAAATAATAAGTAGTTATATTGAGCAAGCGGAAAATCAATTTGAGCCAGTAGTGGTTAAAGCTGTGAGTATAATGGAAGCATTTGAAAGAGATGAGATACCTAAAGTAAAAAAGGCATTAATTTTAGCAAGTAAAAAAGATAATTCCTTGTTAAAAAAAGAAATACCTAAAGATATTTTAGACAAACTACTTTTACTTTCAGTTTTGAAGCAAGATTTATTTGGTAATATAAAGATACTTGATGAGTATTAAAAAAAGAGTAGAAATCAATCTACTTTTTTTTGTTACCTAAATTTTAGTATTCAGCTTGATATTTTTGTAAAGCTTCAGAGATTACAGGTTTATAATACTCAGGATCAACACCAAGGTATTCCGCAATTTTTAAATAGTTAGGCTGAGGTATTTCTTCAGTTGCAAGTAAAGATATTAAATCTGCAATTCCATCTTTATTTGCTGAAGCTTCTACTTTAAGTATTTGTAAAGAATTATAAAATCCTATATCTCCATGTCTAACATGTTCTAATTCATGTAAGATTACTTTTAATTCTTCTAATTCAGGAAGTCCTGCTCGAACGATAATATAATCATTTCCGTTATCATGGATATATTTACCTTTAGATTTTAAAGTTCCTGTATAGTCGTAAAGAAGGGTAACATTTTCGTCTTTACAAAATCGCCATACTTTATGTATCAAAAAATTACTTTCCTTTACTCTCGAGATAATCCTTTATTAAGTTATGGATAATTTCTTTATCCTCATCATCTAGGGGGCTTCCATCAAAACTTTTCGAATTTTCAATGCTTTTATCAAGGCGTTTTGAATCGTAATCTTTGGCTGAGGTATTTCCAAGTAAGTAATCAGTGCTGACGTTAAAATATTCCGCAAGTTTTGATAATTTTTCTCCTTGTGGAGTATATTTTTTTGTGTTATAAAGTGTATTTTTTGAAAATCCTAAATCTTCCTCTATTTGATTTAAGGATTTTTTCTTCTCTTTTGCTAGTAATTTAAGGCGCTCATAAAACATTATATTTGTCTCCCAAAAAAAGTATAGTTTATACTTGACAATTATTAATAGAAGTATTAAAATAGTGAATGTAGTTAATAGTTCTATTAACTGCGAAGAAAAAAAGATAAGCAAATAGCCCCAGTGAGTGGAGCTTCTTGCAAAATTGTTATTTAATAACTAGACACTATTATTATAACAATTTTGAAGGAGAAAAGCCAATGGCGACAAATGCTTATAAAGGGTTGCTACTTACAGCACGCTTAGCAGAGCGTAAATTGTTATAGGAGAAAGAAATGTAGACAGTCACCCAGAAAGCCCTTAAGTGGGCGATTATGGGAGTGTATAAGTTGTACGCTTGAAAGTCAGGGAAATATCGGGAAGTTAAGTATGCTGAGAGTAACACTTGCTTCTATCTAACAGGTAATACAAAGAGTATTATTTCAAGGAAAACGTAATTTTCACTTTTAAAACTGATACTGTACCCACTCACAGCTAAGGGGTTATCGCAGTCGCTGTCCAGATCCTACCGCCGTTTATTCCTCTAAAATTCTTGGAATAGACTCTTAAGTGATTGACTGTCGTGATGATAGGCAAGGCGGGGATTAATGCTCTGAAACGGGTGTTAATCCACCTAACAGGCTTGTTTAATTATTCATTTCTTATGGATAATAAAGAGTCTGTTAGTTCATGAATACTTTTGTGGTATTCATTTTTAATGAATTTGAAAAGAAACATATTTTAAAAAAGAAAAGTCTTGATTTTCAGGGCTTTTTGTTGTGAATAATATTAAAAACTTATATTTCCTTGTTGGTGTGATAATGACTACCTAAGAAAAGAGGTATAGGTTTTTTTATGGGTACATAAGATAATGGCTAGTCCGCAAGTCTCCAAAACTTGTTGTGGGGGTTCGACTCCCTCTGTACCTGTTCTGTTTTATGGTATAATCAAAATAGATAAACTATTTACAGGAGGAAAAACTATGCTAAATATTGCATTAGAAGATACAGTTACAATTTCTCGTAAAGAGTATAACAGTATGAAAGCAGAAATAAAAAAACTTCGGGCGGGCGCAAAGTTTGACAATGAAATCCGTTTAGGTTTGGTGTCTGCATTAGAAGGCGGAAAGGTAAGCGCTGATGAAGCATTGGGAAGATTAAAGGCAAAAGATGAAACACGTGTATTTATCGACTGAAGCAGAAAAAGACCTCGAGAGATTGAGGGATTTTTTGTATAATCAGACAAAATCAAAAAGAGTTTTAAATAAGTTTGACTCAGAGTTTGAAAAAGCAAAGATAAGCATTTCAAATAATCCTTTGGGTTATCCATATGTTGAAAATAAAAAGCCAATTAGACAAAAATATCAGTGGAAATACTGGTATTTTTTTATTGTCATTTCAAATCAAATTCTAATTACTAGAATTTATCATGAGAGCGAAAATTGGTTAAATGAGTTATAAGGAGCTTTAAATGTTTATTTTTAATAAGAGATTAAAAAAACTTAGAAAAAACAAAGGATTAACCCAGAAAGAATTAGCTGAACACATAGATGTAGTTCAAAGTAAAATATCAAGTTGGGAAACTGAAAGACTTGAACCTAATCTTTATAGATTGATACAACTTGCGGATTATTTTGGTGTTACAACAGATTATTTATTAGGACGAGAAGAGGAGAAGTCATGAGTTCTATATCACAGAATTTAATTGGTTTAAGACGTGCAAGAAATTTGGAACGTAAAGATGTATGTAAAGCTTTTGGATTGCTACCTAGAAGCTATGCAAGATATGAAACAGGCTTGCGTGTTCCTAGTTTAGAATTATTAGGGGAATTCGCACGTTATTACGGTGTAACGGTGGATTACTTAATAGGACAAACTGACCTTGTAAGCAAGGAAGAATGTTTACAAGAAACATTAGAAATGATTAAAGAATTGGGTGGAGTTGCAGGAGAGATAGCAAGTTCTGCACTAGAAGAATGGTGTTATAAGGAAAAGGCAGTATAAGACTATGAAGAAAACAAAATTAGAAGAAAAAAGAAGTGAAGCAAAATTAACAATCGTTCAATTGGTTTTGAAATTAAAAAAGCTTTTAAATTGTTCAGATTTAACAAATTTAGGTAAAGCAATTTTTGATTATGAACAAGGTAAGAATGTTGAATTTTCTGCTGAATTATGGGAAGCAATTTCTGAAATTCTTAATTGTAGTGTAGTAGAGATAAAGGAATAAAAAATGATTGATATAAAAAAACATACAGTAACAGAAGGAAAAACAACTTATGATGTACGTATTTATACTGATTTGAGTAAGTTACCTCATAAATTCATTCAATTGGTAAAGCTCACAAAAGAAGAAGTGTTAAAGGTTATTGATACTTATAAGCTGTCACCAACTTTATTAAGCAAGAATATTTATAATAAGTTGCTTGATATTAAGGAGGTGTGAATTTGGATTTTGAGACTTATATAACTGGAATAAGTTTAGCTCTTATTATTATATCTCTATTTTTATTGGCAAAATATTTTGATTTAGATAATAATATGAGAAGGAACAGTAGTGCACTACATGATATATCTAGTGTAGAAATAAAAGTGAAGGAACTAGAAGAAGAAGTTTTCTGCTTGAAACATGATATTAAGTTTGATTCCGCTTCTCATGAAATGAGTTATAATCTCGTTAATTCATCTCTAAATTATGAATATCATATTGAAATAGGATACTCTATAAATTTTAGTGGTTGGTCTATTGAAAGTTTTTACTCTGATATGATTAGTGCAAAAATAATGATAGATGGTGAAATTGTAAAAGAAATAGAAGTTAGTAGACCATTTTATAGTGTGGCTGAAATATATGATTATATAGGAGCGAAGATAAAAGATTATGATTATAATATTTTTCTTTCGAAGCAATTAGCAAAGATTGTTTAAAAAATAAATTTGAAAAGGCTTAGCCTTTTTTTTGTTGCTGTCGTATAAAGGGTAGTACAGAAGGTCTCCTAAACTTTTGGTGCAGGTTCGACTCCTGCTAGCAACATGGTCAGAAATGACGTTAAACATTAAAAAATAAAAGACAGAAAATAGGAGAAAAATTATGTCTAATTCAATTGTAAACTTTGTCGCAAAACCATCATTCTTTGGTAAAAAAGTGCTTATCGGTGATACTTCACGTGCTAATATTCGTGGTGGTGTTCAAGCTATGAAATATCCTGTCATGACAGAAAAAGTAGCCATGCTTGACCTCTATGTTGCTAATCCACGTAAGGCGCAAGAAGCAAAAATTATGGATGTTATTTCTACTGGTCGTATTACGGTTATTCCTCGTATTGAAGAAATTCGTGAAAATGGTCGTGTATCTAATACCTTTACTGCGTTGACTTTCCTTGCGGACAGTGTATCAAATGGCGGTGAATTGAACATGGATAAATTCCAAAAAGCAGATGACCAGTTGCCAAAATTGAACACAAGTAATGGTGATGTTACTGAGCTTATGGATTTTGAAGCCACTTTCGGGGATCTCGTGCTTCTCAATGTCACAACAGATTATTTCCGTGACCCTTTGACAAATCAGGCGACAAGTGATGTTACAGGTTATGTCGTGACAGCTCGTTCTGAAAAGACAAATGAAGTCTATAGTATTGAAGTTCTCAATGTTAATTCTGAAGTATCAACGCTTGCATCGTTCACAAAACTTAAATTTAAAGCTCCAACTGCTCGCTTGTTCCGTGACAGTAGTCAGTCTGAAAATGTCCGTGTTTCTGTTTCGCTTTCTGCTGAAGATATGGAAAAAGTAAGTGTGGCTGCTAAACCACAGGAAACAGCTCCTAAACCTCAACATCAAGACTCAAACAAACAAAAATCTAACAATGAAAATAAATAATTAAAAATCTAGGTTGAGGTGGTTTATATGAAAAACTTTTTTGTTTTTAGAGGCTTGAAGCTTCGTCTACTTCATCGATACAATCTCAGAATTTGGAAGATTTTTCTATCTCTTCCATTTCTGGTTTTTTTGGCATTATATCATTACTTTATTACTTATCCAGTATTTGCTAAGGTTCAAGACTTTAGCGATTGGAAAATTTATATTCAGCCTGTTTTAGTTACACTACTAGGGTTTTTAGTCGCATTTCTAGTTTCTTCTACTGTTGTACGTGGGAGTGAGGTGCGAGATGGTTTCTTTATGAAATCTAAAAAAAGACAAATGTTGGCTACTTTTATGTATTCTAATAACATTGTTGAACGTAAAACAGTAAAACGTGAAAAAGGCTCTGTAGAGAAAAAGAAATTTCCTAAAGCCTATTATCGTGCCAAAAAAGATGTTGATGTGTTTACTTTTGCGACGGGTAATCAGTTTCACGGTCAAGTCATTAATTTAGGTAAAACTCTATCTGAAATGTATTTAGCAGATTTAACCAAAATTAATTGGGAAATGGGCTTTATCAGCTATGAATTTCTCTCTAATAATTTGAGCAAACGTATTAGCTTTGAAAAAGTAAGTGCTTCTGATGGTAAAATAACGCTCATGAACGGTGTTGTTTGGGAATATGATAAATTACCCCACATGCTTATTACAGGGGGTACAGGGGGCGGTAAAACGTACTTTATCTATGCTTTGTTGTATGCTTTAGTTCAAGAAGGGCGAGTGCATATCGCAGACCCTAAAATGGCAGACTTAGCAGAATTTGCAAATTTCAAAGCCTTTAAGGGGTTAGTTGTTCATGATAAAGCAGATATTCTTGAAATGGTAAAAGAAGCTGTTGAACTCATGGATAAGCGCTATATTTACATGAAACAGCAAGACAATTATACGGTTGGTAAGAACTATCGTTATTATGGAATGGAGCCTGAATTTATTATTATTGATGAACTTTCAGCTTTTGTTTCTGTATTAAGTTCTATGGAAGATATGCAGTTTCAAGATACCTTGACTCCATTAGTTTTAAAAGCTCGTCAAGCAGGAGTGTATTTTATAGGGGCAACACAAAGACCTGATGCGAATACACTACCAGGACAAATTCGAGATAATTTGCTCTGTCGTGTTTCACTTGGTCGCCTTAGTCCTATTGGTTATGAAATGACTTTCCCTGATAGCAAAGATAAAGCATTTGTGAATAAGGATGTTATAGGTCGTGGTTATATTGATATTGGAACAGGGATACCGATTGAGTTTTATTCTCCTTTGGTGAATAAGAATTTCGATTTTGTAGAGCATTTTAAAAATATCCCGCCTATGCCTTTTACCGATGTATCACATATTGAGTTGACACCAGAAGCTAAGGCAGAAGTGAATGAATTTTATGATGATATTTCAGACTTTGAGCAAGAATTTATTGAAAGTGCGAAAGATGAATTGATTAAAGAGGAGGAAAAACAAAAAGAAGAAAATATCGAGAAATTAATGTCAGAAGCAGGTGTGCCTTCATACCGTAATAAATTAGGAGAGTGAGAATTATGGAATTATATATTCTGTTATTAAAAATAGTTGTATTATTTATTGTTACTGGAATATTAATTTTTCTACCTCTCATTATCCTTGTAAATATGGTACTTTCTTTAAGTTCTAATATTAAAAAATAATCTAAGGAAAAGGAGGAGAATTTTATTGACACTTTATACCAAAACGCAATTAAGACCATTGATAAATAAAGATTTAAAAATGGATACTTTAAGTCGTTGGTTAGACCGTATCGAGGAATGGACTTTATACGATTTCAACGTTGGTGTGCCTACAGACTCTAAAGCCTTTAGACATGGTCAGCCTGTGAAACGTAAAGTCTATGATGAAGCGGATATTAAGCGATTAAAACAGCTCTATGATCTAAGAGTAAATGAAAACTTTCCGCTTCCTTATGCTGTACATAAGATATTTTTGACAGAAGAACACTTTAACAAGTGGCAAAAAGGAGAGTGGGATAAAAAGGCAGAATGGGAAAAGCTCTTACGAGAAGCACAGGAAGCAAGGCAGGAATAAAGCTTGCCCTCTCGGTTGTGTAGTCGCTTGCGGGGGCGACTTGTGCGGAGCGAAAAAGTCAGCCGTACGCAAGGACGGAAAAAACGTAGTGGGTGCAGGGCGTAAGCCCTGCACTTTGCTAATACCCCGTTTTGTAACACGGGGTATAGCTTAACCCGATTACGCAGTATAGAACCCCTCTAACCCCCTTGAGGTCAAGGAGTTACAAGTTTGAAAATCATGTCAACAAAATTAATAAAATGTCAACATAAAATATATGAGAATAGGTAATAGACCAAACATTCTATTTCATAGATCTTTCTAAGTCATATGTTATTATATATACATATATTAAGTATTTTAGGAAGGGATACCGAAAAATGAAAGAGAATGAGAATAAAAAAGATTACAGTAGCTATTCGTTAGCTTTTGCTATGATTACGATAGCAGGAATTATTTATATATTACCTGAAGAATACCTTTTCGATTGGTCTAAAAATTTGGTAACTATAATATTAATGATTAGTTCTGTTTTCTTCGCATTCTCCGTGGAAAAAATATTGGGCAATAAAGGTATTTTTAATAATTTTGGGGTTGCAATGGCACTCTTCTATATAATATATGGTATAGTTTTAGCCCTCGAAAAATTTTCTTTGCTTAACGAGTGGAGTGTATTATTTATATTAATTATCTCCATTCTTCCGATATTTGGATTTTTCGTAGGACTATTTAGCTTAATAAATTTTATAAAAGAAAATCTGCAAACAAATAAAGGAAAACTTTTAGAACTTAGTTTGAAAATGATACCAGCTTTTTTACCTGTTGTAAATTTAATACTTAAGGCTTTAAAAGTTATTTAAAAAAGTGGGCATTATAAAAGAAATATTTGTACTTACAATGGTAAGTGCTTTTTTTTATAAAAAAATATGGAGTATTAATAAATTGTGGTTAATATTGATAATATGGAATCTGGTATACTATCAGGCAAAGAATTAAAGAAAATTAGAAAACGTATGAATTATACTTTGCGTGACTTTGGGCAGAAGGTAGGAATTGACCCTGCTACAATATCAAGGTATGAAAAAGGAAAAAGAAATATTTCTCTCCAAACTGAAAAGCAAATAAAAACTGCTTTAGGTTTACTTTTGGATAAAAAGCATGACTATGAACTTCATGTTCACTTGGATTTCTTGCGCTTAACTTTTTTTGACTCGACACCTCAACTGATTATGAAGCATGTTGTAGGGATTGAGGAACAGTATTTTCATTATGAAGTCAATCAGAGACACGGCTTTGATGGCATTTACTCCTGTGGTCGTATTCAGATTTATGTATCTGAAAAAAGAGAACAAGGGATTATGTTGGAATTGACAGGTCAAGGACTTTTAGAAATGGAAACACTTCTAGAAGAAGTTGATAAAGAATTTACCTTAAATGATTGGGTAGTTATGATTACTGACCCTGATTATTATTTGAAAAATGGCTTCTACTCAAGGTATAACTGCTCTCGATTGGATATTGCCATAGATGAAATGTTTAAAGAGTCGGGTAATTATGATTTACATGATTTGAAGTGGCGGAAAGACCATAACAGCGAAAAACTGATTGATACAGATTTACGCTCGAGTCATGATATAGAGAGTTACTGGCATGATAAGCCTTTAGGGCTTACCCTTTATTTCGGTTCGTCAAATGGTCATTTTTTATTGCGTATGTATGAAAAGGCGAAAGAACGTGCTAAAAAAGAAAATAGAGAACTGGAAGATGTTCTCTATGATTATGGGGTTGTTAATCGTTATGAAATGCAAATTCGAGAACATTATGCGGAAACTGCATTTGATGAATTGGCAAATGGTGGTACTTTAGACCAGTTTGCGATTAATTTATTACTTTCTAAAATTTCAGTTTATGAAGAAGTAGAAACAGCTTCGGGTAAAATTGCTTATCAATTCTGTAAAGATTTTTATAATGTATTCGGTGAACATGAAAAAATAAAAATCAATGGCAAAAATAATGAAACAGATGTTGAAAAATCTATGAAGTGGATTGTGACACAAGTATCTGGTACATTAGCAATGTTAAAAGCAATTTATGGTGAACAATGGCTGTTCGATTGGTTGGATAAAATCATGGATGATATTTCTTTTAATGAAAAACAGCAGAAAGTTATTAAATTTGAGCAGGCACGTGTAAGTAATAATGAAAATGGGCTTTGGCTTTGGTATAACAAGAAAATAAGGGAAAAGAAATTTCTACCTGAAAATATTGAAATTCAAGAAGAAGCTATTGAAACAGGTTCTTGGATAATTCGAGTAAAAAACTTGCCCTCAAAGGTTCTTTACTATGTTGATAACGAAGGAGAGTACACGGTAAAAGAGCCTAAGGGTATGACCATAGAAGAAATTAGTGTATTAGGAGTTAAAAAGGGTATTGATTTTCTCAATAGCCCTTTATTTATTGTTTACAGTCCGCAGGAAGGGGAAATATGGAGGAAGTAACAGTTAAAGAAACTTTGCTTAAAGACTTTGCGGAATTAAGCGGAACGGCAGTACAATTTGAGCGTTTAGCAAGAAGCTGTCCTAGCATTGAACTGTTACCTGAAGAAATACAGGAAACATATATCGAACGAAAAAAGAAGCTTAAAGTCATGCAAGCTAGTTTTGAAGAAATGTTGATAGAACTAGCAGATATTGTCTTTAAGACATATTGAAAAATGGGGTACTCAAAAATAATTTAAAAGAAAAATTGAGGTAATCTACATGGAAAAAACACAACTTAAAAAATTAATCAGTGAAGCAATGCAGGAACTTGAAACAATTTCAAAAGCAAACCTTTCAACGGAAGCTCTTGCTACATTGTTCAAAGAATCCAAATCAAATGACGAATTGAAGCAAGATGTTGTTCTTCACAGTCTAATTACGGAAGTCACAAAACGTGGCGGTATGATTGCTAAAAATATTAAAAGCTCAAGTACAGCTTCAAAAAATGCTATGACTTTTGCGAATGAAGCTCTCGCTAAATTAAAATAAACTGATCGATACAGGGTGGGAAGAGTACAAAAGGAATGTATCAATGTTTACAAGTTCAAGGTTCGACTCCTTGTTCTTGTTTAAAAAATAAAAAAAGTAAGGTGTGGGGTACACACTTACAGAGTAGAAGGGAGTCATTTTTAATGAATTAAGAGTGGTCAAATAAGTCAGAAAGTTCGTTTGTGTTAATGAGTGATTTTAAAAAATCAACATACCAATTCTTAATTTTTATGTTTTCAGTAATATGTTTAGAATTTTGCTCTTTTAATACAATAGAAAAATCAGGATATTTAGCGAAATTCCAGTAAAATTTATCTTCAAAGCATTTGGTACCATTTTCGTATTGTCTCGGAGCGTATTTATAAAATCCTAAGTATTGTACATTCTGTGTTCCTTTATAAAGGAAAGCAAAGGGAATGAAATTGTATGAAGGGTAGGCTCTGTTGAGTAACTCGACAAACTCAGAAAGTTCTTTTCTGATGAAATCTTGTTGTTCTTTTGTAAAATCCATAATCAGATTTTATCATATATTAGATAAATAAAAAATATAATATAAAGCATTTAATACTTGACAGTTATTTATAAATGCTATATAATGTATTTATAAACGATTGATAAGGAGGTGCTATGGTTAGACTTAGTAAAAAACAGGCTAAGGAATCTGAAGAAAGCTTTAAAGCAATGAAAGAATTAATCTCTAAAGAAGAAGTAGATTTAAAAAACGAAAAACTTTTTAATGACAGTAAAAAGAGTTTAGCTACTGAAGTAGTTGAAACGAGAAAAACTTTAGGATTAAACCAATATCATTTAGCTGAACTATCAGGAAAAAGTCAGGGAGCGATTGCTCGTTTAGAAACTATGAAATCTAATCCTACACTCAAAGGAATTTCTGAAATTGCAGGAGCAATGAATAAGAAAGTAAATATTGTTTTTGAAGATATTGATTAAGAAATTATTTTAGGAGAAAATTCATGAAATTAACAAAAAAACAAATTGTTGTAGGTGGAGTTGTCGCTGTTCTTTTAGCAGGAGGTGTTACAGCAGGTGCAGTACATAGTCACAATGTACAAGCAGAGAAAGAAAAGCAAGTCCAACAAGAAAAAGATAAAAAGCAAGCAATTGAAAACGCAAAAAAAGTGAATGAAGGATTAGTAAAAGAAGCTGAAAAAGCTCTTCTTACTGCGCAAAAATCCCCAAATGCAAATAATTTGGAACTTGCTAAAAAAGCTATCTCTCATGTAAAAGATGATAAGACTGCAAAGCAACTGACTAAAGAATTAGATGGTATTAAAAATCGTGTAAAACTTGAAACAGAAGCTAAAAAAGCAGTCGCAGATTATCAAAAGGATGCAACAAATGCGGATAAATTGAAAAAAGCACAAACTGCTGTTTCTAAGTTGACTTCTGATTATAGTAAAACTTTGAAAGCGAAATTGAATAAAGATATTTCAACCTCAAAAGCACAAGCGGATAAAGCCCAAAAAGCAGAAGAAGCTAAAAAATCAGCTCAGACTGTAAAAGCTGTAGACAATTCAAATCAGAAAGCTAAAAGCAATAACTCAGAAACTAATCAAGCACAAGTAGAAAATGAAACTGTTGCTGATCCTACGCCTACAGATAATGGAGGTGCTTCAACTAACAATGCTTATCAGCCTACTCCACAAGCCCCACAAGCCCCTGTAGGAGGAGGGAACTCAGGAAGTGGCAATACTTCAAATCCTAACCCACCAAGCACAGGTGGTGGTAATACAGTAACCCCTCCAACAGGAGGAGGGAACTCAGGCGGTAATGGCAATACAGGAGGAAATAATGGCGGTGGAACAGTAACTCCTCCTCCTGCAGAGACATTTACTGGTTGGGTAAGAAATAGAGCGGGGCAAATCGTTTGGCAACAAGGAGGTTTCTCTAGTTTAGCAGAAGCTTCCAAAGCAGCGGCTCAATGGGCTAATGCACAATCAGATCCAGAAGTTGGTTGGTCTTATGGTGCATACTAATATTTAATTGGAAAGCAGTTTCATAAGAAGCTGTTTTTTTTCTTGCCCTCAATCAAGGCATAAAAAGGATTGTAGCTAGGAGGTACAATATGAAGCATTAGTTATTTAATATTTAAAGAAAGCCTGAGCCAAGACAGGCTTTTTTATTTTGCGCAGAATAAAAAAGAAAAACAGGAGAAAATCAATTATGTCGAATTTTGAAAAGAAAAAATTACAAAAAGCAATCCAAGAAGAAAAAGCTAGACGCTTTCGTATTCGTAAGAAACAGGTAGCTTCTTTAGGAATGCTTGCCCTCACTTTAGGTGGAACAGTCGCAGGTTTTGCACAAGCAGATGTCTTAAATATCAGTCCATTTTCAAGTCCTGCACGTTCGATTAGCCTTCCCGATAAAGGGCCAGTTAACTATAAGTTTTCAGGTACTGGTACGGTTAAGTGGTCGAATGGGCATGAAGCTTCCGCAAACTTTATGGAAGTTAACGGTGCAACAACATTCTGTTTAGAGCCTTTTGTGGATGTCTTTAATGGCGCTTATGCGACTAAAGCAGGGCAAAGTGAAGCCGTCTATAAATTATGGAATGAGATGACCGAATATCAACGTAACCTCATTAACAACATCACTTATATTGGTGAAGTCAATAATGCCGAAGCAGACAAAAATATTAATCTTGCGACACAGTTTGCCATGTGGCTCGTTGAAGCAGGTCAAAATGAAGTTTCAGGACTCCTTCCTAAAGTTTCAGAAGTTGATACTTCAAAATTGAACAACGTTGTTGGTGGTCATAAAATTACAGGTTTAGAGTCCACAGGTGCGGATATTAATAAGGTCATTGGGCATACGACAGTTATTCTTAAGCAAGCAGTCGCAAGTTCTAAAAATCCAGATTTTAACCCTAATCCTTTGACAGTTATTGCAGGTTCAAGTGCAACTGCTACAGATAAAGCAGGAGTTCTTGCAGGTGATGCAGGAGGATACGGGCTTCCCTTTGACACTATCAAACCAAGTGAAGGGTTAACCGCTCAACGCAAAGGAAATGCTCTTGAAGTTCAGGCTAGTGCTAAGGCTATTGGCAAAGATGGTACGGTTAAGGTTTACAACAATCACAATGAGAATTTTAGTCCCTCTTATATCTATGGAACAATCAATCCAGACAGTACCGTAGGACAAACACTTTTTGCGACTACAGACCCAGCTAAATTAGATGGTGAGTTAAAAGTTAAAACTATTGGTCTTGGTGAAGCAACGCTTCTCAAACAAGATGCCGATACAGGCTCTACTGAAACACAAGGTGCAGGCCATCTTGAAAATTCTGAATGGGGGCTTTTCTATAAATCAAGTGGAAAACCTGTCACTTGGAAAGATGGCAATGAAGGTTATCCAATTACTGCAGTCGCAGGGGAAAAAGTCGCAGGTGATAATATTGTCCTCCGCATGACAGATGTTTCTAAAGGGGTAAAACTTAAAAATCTGAATTTCTCTGATAAAGTTTACTGGCAAGAAACAAAAGCACCAGAAGGCTATGAGCTGTCAACGAAAAAATATGATGTTGAATTTGATGAAAAAGACAAATATAACTCAGACACAAAAAATTACGTTGAAGAAGCCACAGCCAAAGACCGTATAGGTAAGTTTGGTGTAGTTTGGTCGAAAGCTCAAGATGTCAACGGTTCGCTTACTGGATTGAATGGTGCAGTCTTTGAAGCCAAACCAATCAATGGCACAAAAGGTGAGCCTGTACGAGTGACTTCTAAAGCAGTCACTGACCCTAACACAGGAATTACAACTAATGGTGTCGTAGATTTCAAAGATTTACTTACTTTTGGGGATCATGAGTTTACAGAAGTTGAAACACCAGACGGCTTACAACCGATTAATCCGTTTACGGTTACGCACACAACTAATCGTGATAAAGACGGTAACATCACAAGTTATACGTTTGTCTTTAAAGATACGGTCACAGGTCAAATCATCTCTACAAATGATGTTGATATTTCGCACATGAAAGACAACAATATCATGTTCAACTTGAACCTTGGTACATTTACAGACAAGCCAGAAGAAAAACCAACACCAACCATTACCACTACTGCTAAGGACAAAGCAGATGGTGATAAGACCCTTGGTGTAGGGCAAGCACAAGTGACAGATATGGCTCAAATGTCAAACCTTCCTGCTTCTAAAGAACTCAACCTCAAAGGTAAAGTTGTTTACAAAGATTCAGGTAAAGAAGTAAAAGATGATAAAGGTAAAGCTATTACTGCAGAAAAGAAATTTACAACGGACGAAAACGGTAGTGCCACAGTTCAGTTGGATTTCCCAGTCATTAACACGGTGAAAGACCAGAACAAAGATTATACCGTCACTGAGCTTGTCACAGATGAAGAAGGAAACAAAGTCGTTGAAGAAAACAACTACAAAGACAATCCTTCTCAAACAGTCAAAGTAGACGAAGCAGACGGTCATACAGAAGTTCAGGATAAGGAAATTACACCTGAAACAACGACTGTAACTGACAAATTCTTCTATGAAGGCTTAGTTAAAGGCGATACTTACACGGTTAAAATCACACAAGCTTATGACCATAACTTGAAAAAAGTGATTGATGTAGACGGTAGTTTGACCTTCAAAGCCGAAGATACTTCAGGGACTGTGGAAGTTCCTGTCAAAGTAGATGCGAAGAAATATGCAGGTCATAAGATTACCTTCTATGAGGACGCATGGCATGGTGAGAAACCAAATGAAGAAGAGCCACCGCTGATCTCTCATCATAACAAAGATGATGAAAAGGAAACTTTCACAGTGAAGAAACCAGAAACACCTAAGAAAGAAACACCAAAAACTCCAGACACTCCAAAGAGTATTCTCCCTTCTACAGGTGAAGAAAAAGCCCTTTGGAGTGTTGCAGGACTTGGTATGGTTTTATTAGGTTTAGCTGTTTGGCAACGTGAAAAAATCAAAGGTCTTTTTAACAAAAAATAAAAATAATAAATATTGACTGCGAAAAGCGGTGAGTGGTGGGATGGTGGTATAAATAAAATGGAGGTGAAACTTGAAAATTATTCATCTAGCAAGAGATTTAAAAGTAGAGCCAGAAGCTCTTCTTTTTCTTGCACAGAGTGAAGGTATTGAGGCTCAGTCAATAGCTAAAAGTATAACTACTGAGGAAGCAGAAATTTTGATTAATGCTTTTGAAGAACAAGAGCATAGTAAACCTGAAACTCAAAAGGAAAGCATTGATGATACTTCTCCTTTAGGGGAAACAGAGAAAAGTCAAAGGGAAAATGAAGCGGATATGGTTGTTTCAAAGGACAAAAAGCCTTTGCGTAAAGGAACTTCTTTATTCAAGAATTCTAAAAAGGAGAAGCCTTCTCCAAAAATTAAAACTCGGAAGAAGTTTAGTCTTTACCAAAATAAAAAAATATCTCCTAAAATGACCATTTGGCTAGTGAGGGGATTTATTCTATTTATTTTTTCACTCACGGCGATATTCTCTGTTCTTGTCTTAAGTGGATATAAACCAGTCCATGAGATTAAAACAGTAGATATGGCAGAAAAAAGTAAATATGAAAGTAGTGTTGACTTTAAAGCAAAATTATTTCTTGATAACTTTGTGAAAACCTATTTTGAATATCCCGAAAATAAAGAGAGTCAAAAGGTTTATGCAACCAAAATATCAAATTTTTACGGTAGCGAATATCAAGGTGATTTAGCCAAACGAAAAGCTTCTCGTTTTGTTAGCAGTACGCTACTTTCCTTAGATAAGGAGAAAGCAACTTACTTAGTGACCTATGAAACAGGCTCAAAGAAATCTAAAAATCTTCAAAAGAAAACAGTACAAACTACAGTTTATTTTGAACAAAAAGATAGTGGTTATGTCATTGTAGGAGAGCCTTTTATTCAAAATGAACAGTCTATTTATGGTAAACAAAATGTAAAAAGAGAGTTTCTTGCGAGCGATCAGTTGCCTACAGAGGACAAGAAAAATTTAGACCGCTTTGTACAAGGTCTTTTTACAGCTTATACCACTAATCAGAGTGCTTTAGAAAATATTTCATCAGGTTTAACTTATAACTCAGCTGAAAAGTTTAGCAAGGTAACGTATAGCTATTATAAAAAACAAGATAACGGTACATATAAAGCTTATGTTCAAGCTATTTTCAAATCAGAAATGGGTGAATATAAACAAGAGTTTGCGTTTAATATCAAGCAAAATGACAACACATATTTTGCCACTGATTTTAAATATAATATTCCAGCAAATTATGCTGACTAAAAAGAAAGGAAGATACAGAAGTATCTTAGGTGAAAAACATGGGTTTTCAAAGTTTATGGGAGTGGTTATGGACAAACCTCTTTCAGTGGGCAATTATTGCTTTAGTTGTTGGTTTCATGATTAAAGAAATCAAATCGCAAGCATGGGGAAAAATGATTGGTGTTCTTATTATCGGTGGTATCATTTGGGCAGTAGGTACAGGACCAACCAACGTTCTTAACCAAATCTCTAATGTTGTGAATATGGTCTTCGGAGGTTAATTGATGGAAAACAGAAAATATAACTTTAAGAGAGCATTGGAACAACCTATTTGGGTTCAAAAAATAACAGACACTTTTTCATTTAATAATCCTCATAAACTTTCATTGTTCATCTATTGTGGAGTGTTATATTTTTTGTTTGTCCAAATGTTAAATCCGTTGCTGTTATTTTTGCCGTGGGGGGTACGATATGTACTTATATATGGGAGCCTCTCCTTAAAAGGGGGGCAGATATTTTCAGATTTAAAAATAGATGGAAAGACATTCATAGTTTACATTTATGACCGACTTTCAGAATTTATACAGTTTGGTATTTATGATGAAGGCTATTTTTATAAGGGAAAATTTTATAAAAGGAAACAAGAGAAGGAGTATTTAGATGAAATTGAAAAATGATATTGTAGCAATCTACAATAACTTAGCACTTAAGGATAATGGAGAAGTTGTGGCATTTTATGAAGTCCCTTCATCCGTTGTTTCTCAGGTAGACCAAGATGAAAGAATAAAGTCCATTGGTGTTACCTCAGATAGCCTAGCTACACTGTATGCTCAAAAACAATTCAATATCCTAAATCTTCCTTTTCCGTTAGATTTACTTCCAAAATTTGAACTGTTATCGCAAGACTTTGCGGAGGATGCAGAAGATTTAGCTTATGAAATCTCAAACATTATGTTGAATAAATTAGATATGGAATTTGAAGACAAGTTTGAGTATAAGTCTTTTGTAGTTGTTCCTCTTAAAAATAAAATTATTGCAAAAGACATTCGAAAAGCCTTTAAAATGGCTTTTGATGATTTTAAAGAACAAACCCTACGTGTATTAAATCTTAAGACAGATTTTGATTTAGAATGGTTTGAAGAGTATCAACGTTTAAATCTTAATATGGAGCGAAATTTAGCTTACTTATCTGCTGAGCCATTAACGAAATTGCAAACAGCTATTATTCTTAAACATCCTTATACAAGAGGACTTGATTTAAGACTTGAATTTGAAGGCGCAAAAGTTCTTAATTCTATTGAAAATATAGACGATAGGGAAGTCAAATTTGAAGGTGGTGTTGCTATTTTAGAACGAGGTGAGCATAAATCCTATTCAAAAACTCTGCCTGTTGCTTATTATCCAAATAATGTTGAAGGGCTTTATTTACTAGACTTTCTAAAAACTTTTATCTTTCCTATTGAAACAAATTTCCATGTTGCCTTTTCAAACATGAAGGGGATGACCTCTATAGCTTCTAAAGGAAGAAGAGCAAGTAAAAACCTAAAAAATACAATGGTTGAAGCTTATGAACAGGACTCCACACAGAAGAGTTCCGTTACTGACTCTAAAGATATGTTGGATGTCATGGAAGACCAAGTTGATGCAAGAGAACTCTTTGTTGAATTTAACTGTTTGATGACTATTTCTGCTCGAAGTCTGGAAGAGTTAGAAAATAGAGAAAATCAACTTATTGAACGTTTGTCTGCATTTGAAATAGAGGTATCCACTGGCGGAGGTGAACAGATTGCCTTATTCTTTAGAAATAGACCAACGGACTTTTTGTCAATTACAGATAAAAACTACCGTCAACCTGCAACGCTAGAAACATTTTGTGAACATCTCTTTTTCGTGGATACACGTTTGGGAGAGTCGGTTGGTTTTTATATTGGTCGTATAGATAATCAAATTGCTTCATGGCGAGGAGATTATAAAAAAGCACTTGCGAATTCTTCTAACTTGATTTTTTCAAATTTATTTTTAGCGAACAAGCTAGATATTAAGGGAAAAACAACAAATAATAGTCACGTGGCTGTAGTTGGCGAAACAGGTTCGGGTAAATCATTCTTTACCAAAGAACAGTTTCTTTATTCTTCATTGCTTAAATCAGAAGTTCTATACATTGACCCTAAAATGGAAATGAGAAGACAGTTCCAACAGGTCAAGAAAGAGTTCTTGCAAGATGAAAATCCTAGTAAGTTAAGGAAGGCACTTATAAAATATATTGATTTGATTAATTTTGTAACTTTAAATGCAGAAGATAAAAATAATCAAGGAGTGCTTGATCCTTTAGTTTTCTTGATGGACGATACAGCCTGTTATGATTTGGCTGAAAATATCATAGATGAACTTGCAGAAGTTTCTCAAGATTTCTTGACATCCTTTAAAAATGCAATGGATATTTTCTTGGCGAAACGTTCTGCAGGTGAAAGAGTCGGTTTAAAACATGTCTTTGATTATCTTGTTGAGCATGGAGATAAAGAAGTGAAGTCTACAGCTCAATTTTTATTGTCTATGTCTGACGGTACTTTAGTATCGCTTGTTTTCTCTTATGGTCAAAATAGGTCGGTGAGTTTGAAGGAGCGTATTACTATTTTAGAAATTTCAGGTTTGGATTTGCCAAGCAAGGGTGATATACCAACTTCTTATCAGAAAAAATCACTTGCTGTTATGTATGCCTTAGGTTATTTCTGTACAGAGTTCGGTAAGAAAGACCGTAATGTAGAAACAGTTGAATTCTTTGATGAAGCATGGTTCTTTAATTCTAGTGACATTGGGCGAGGAATATTAAAACGTATGAAGCGGGTTGGTCGTTCAGAAAACAATACACTCTTCTATATTACGCAATCTATTAATGATATTGTGACGGAAGATGACACAACTTCTTTTGGGAAAGTGTTTGCCTTTTTAGAAAAATCAGAAGTAGAAGATGTTTTAAAATATCTAAAAATACCGATTAATGAAACGACTTTGCTTTGGATGTCAAATATGACAATGGGACAATGTATCTATCTTGATGTATTTTCTCGAGTTGCACGTATGACTGTAGATGGACTACATGAAGATATAATGAAACTCTATGACACAGTGAACACAACGTTGAAATCTGTATCTTAAGGGAGGAAGATATGAAAATAAAAATTAAGTTGGCTTTAATAAGCTTTTTCTTTTTGCTTTCACCAACGGTTGCATTTGCGGATGCAACAACTGACTTTAATAATTTTACCTCCTATGCTTTTACAGGGGATAGTAAATTTAATATCAGTGAAGCAATCGCAGCTCTGATACATACTTTTATTCAGGGGCTATTCTTTCCAGTTCAAAAGATATATGATTTTGTATCTATTGTGAAAACAAGTTTAGAAGGTCAGGATTTAATTAATACTTGGTCTTCAGTAATCTTTGATAGCAGTAAGACTTTATATACGCAATTATTTAATTCAGGTTTGATTTATGCAATTGCAGGGGGACTTGTATGCTATTTAATGTGGGGGTTCGTAAAAGGTGCTTTTGGTCAAATTGTAATGAAAGTATTAATTATACTTTTAACAAGTGCTTCTTTCTTTGCATTTGGCCCTACAATTATAAAAAATCTAAATACTAATTTGGCACAAGTCAATAAAGAAATAGTAAGCTCTGTAAACATTGCAGGAGTAGAAAAAACTTCGGCAGATGATACCTTAGATATTCTATTAATGAAGCCGTTTATAGCTCTTAACTTTGATAGTCAAGAACAGGCTTTGAAAGATGATCGCTATAAAACTTTACTAGAAAAGCATGAAGTTGAAGACTTGAAAAAGTATGAGAAAGAATGGAAAGACAAGCACCTAGGCTCTAGTTCGTTTGGTGATAAATTCTGTACAGTTATTGGAGCGTTACTTAATGCTCTTTTATATGGTACATTGCTTCTTGGTTTTTCAATCGGTTCATTTGCTTTACAATTAATTGTTCTCCTCTTGCTTTTTTTAGGAGCATTCGCAGCTATTCTTTCATTGTTTCCTACATTTGAAAAAGTTTTAGGGAATTTAATAAAAGAAATCTTTACTGTTTTAGTTCTTTCAATACTTTTGACATCTGCTTCATCCATCATGTTTATCTTTGATGGGTTAATCACTGGAGTATTAGTCAAAGTCAATATAAATGATTACTTCTTTACAGTGATTTTAAAATTCTTGATTTACTACTTAATGTACCGTTATCGCCGTAAAATTGGCAAAATCTTTGAAAGCTCAGGTATTAGTGCAAATCTTAATTCAAGATTGAATAAAGGTAGAAGAATGATTTCTAACTCAGGGCAAGCTCTTAAGAAAACTGCACCTGTTGGGCTTGCAATGTCTGCAGGTGGTATGGCTTTAGCTTCAACAGCAAAAAATGTGAAGTCAGCACCTTATAAAGTGATGAATGCAACTCGTAATAAATCTCAAAGTAGAGATAACAAAAAGTTAGAAAATCCAAAAGATAGCGAGGAATTCAATAAAGCTAATGCCTCTTCATTGTTAAACCGTAATGCGGATGAAAAACGTTTATCTAAAATTGATAAAAAATTAAATGGTGAAAATAAAGGCATGTCTGCTATTAAAAATGCTTATGCTAATAGCAATCCTGAATATAAGAAAAAACTTCTAGCCAAGAAGAAGCGTACGAATAATCAATTAGAGCAACGTAAGTTAATGGTTGAAAAACGTTTAGGGAATTATACTCAATCGAAAAATGAGGATGAAATTAAACGTAAGAGTGATGAAAAACTTCAAGAAGAACGTTTGAAAGCTCGTAGAAGAGCAAAAGAAAAGCTTGAAATGCAACGTGAAATGTTGAGGAGAGCTACTGAACGTAAAAAGGCACAGAAGAAGCAGACAACTAGTGAACGAGTGCAAAGGAGAATGACTAAATATAATTATGATAAAGAAAAAAATAAAATTTAAAATTTTTCTTTGGTTGAGTCCTCTTATTGCTGTTGTGGGTGTATTTATAAGCTTTTTCATGATTTTAGCTCTTCTTGTAGGTGCTAAAGTTGAGGATGACGGAGATATTGATATATCAGGAAACGGCACACCTCCAGTTACAGGTCAAGCTTTGCAGGTTGCTACACAAACTTATGAGCATTTGATGAAGGAGCATAAGTTTACTTCAGCAGGGGCTTCAGGGGCTTTAGCAGTTGGTCAGCGTGAGAGCATGTTTGACCCACAAGCTATTAATCCAGCGGGAGGTGTCGCAGGTCTTTTTCAATGGTCGGGTTGGGGAAGTTTTATTAATGGTGACCGTATTCATTCTGAGGGGTCAATACAAGGTATGGACTTGTCAACTTTAACACTTGAGAATGAATTTAAACTTATGGATAAAGAGCTTAACGGTTCTTACTCAAAAGTGAAGGCACTATTGAGTAAAACTAAAGACCCAGTCCAAGGTGCTAAAGATTGGTCACAATATTATGAAGGAGTTAGCCTTAGTGATGGACAGACGAACCTTGAAATGATTTCTCAACTTGCTAATCAGTGGTACGCTTATTTTAATGGCTCAGGTTCATCAGGTGGTGATATAAAATTACTTAATGATGTTTTGGGTAAAAAAGTAGGAACAGGACAGTGTTATGCTTTGTCTGATTACTATGTGAACAGTATTAGTGGTTTTCATCTTCAAGGTCTTTGCGCCTTTAATATTGGTTCAGACAACTTTAGTGCTTTTACTTCTCATGGTTGGAAAGTTATTATGAAGCCAAAAGCGAGTGACCTTGTAGCAGGTGCAGTTATCAATTGGGGATTTGGTGCTGTGGCAGGTTCAGCAAGTGAAAACCCTTACGGACACACGGGAGTGATTGGCAGTGTAAAAGGTAACAATTTCACTACTTATGAGCAAAACGTAGGCGGTGTCCAAATCGTGCAGAAAATGGATCGTACGTGGGATAGCAGTATTACAAGTATTGCAATTCCACCCCAAGGAGATAAAAAGTGAAAAAAAGAATACTTATATTAATACTTGTTGTGTTGGCTGTTGTCTTTCTTGTTCCTAAAAATAAACAGGAAAGTAAGGAGAATTCTTTGCCTGAAGGCAAACAAGATGTCACTGTTCAAAGCTCTTCGACTAATCTAACCTCTTCAAGTTCTGAAATTGCTTTAGAAAATACATCTGATCCAAAAGATGTGATTAATAATTTTATTGAGAGTTACTATAATTATTCCTTAGAGAGTGAACGTAATCAAGCTACTAAGGAATTTTGTAATGAAACAGCACAAAAGAAATTACATTTAGTTGAGCCAGAAAAAGATATAAAAATGAGTTCACATGTTACTTCATCAGAGATTTATAGTGGTGGGCAATATGATTACTTGGTTTTAGTGTCTTATACACTCAATGATAATCAAGTTGTACCACAGGTATTGAAAATATCTGTAGAAACGGCAGGGGATGGCTATAAAATTAGTGACGTGCAGTTCCCATTAATGAATTAGGAGGTTATTTTGAACACAAATAGAATAAGAGGTGAGTCAACCGCTCATTTTTATTGCAAATAATAAGAATAAAGACTTGTCATAAGGCAGGTCTTTTCATATTGGGGGAATCGAGAAGAACAAGTTGCTTATGAAGCTATTAAACGTGTAGAGAGGCTTCTAACATAAGCAAAACAAGAGGTATAACAATTATGAACGAAAAAAATTTATCAGAATTTATTGAACTTGCAACATCTGGACAGAAAGAAGTTCAGGGTTTTTCAGGTTACGTAAAAATTATGAATGTTAGCTATTATAAGCATCTGATATTTCGCTGTATTAGTGTTAATGATAGCAGGACTATTTATAGATGTGGAAATCATACCGTGATTATCCGTTATAAAAATATAGGTAGCGAAGATTTCGTTAAATATACTAGTTTCGTAGTAGAGTATATCGCACCAGTAACTGAACTTGTCGAACGTTCTGGATATTAGAAATTATGGATTTAACAAAACTTCGTAATCAAGTGAAAAATGCGGAGAGCCAATGGAACATGAAGTATATTGCCTTTGACAACCGGTTAAGAGAAATTGAACAGGAATTATCTTTACCACCTTATGCCAGACTATCTGATGTCATTCAATGGTGCGAGAAATTGATTGCTTATGAACGAAAAATTGAACTTATGCGCCAGTCTACAATAACATTATCAAATGAAGCATGGGAGAAATTAGAACAAAACATATACGATTATCAAAGTAAAGATGATAGAGCAATCACTATTATGTCTGAGTTTGTGAGTTTTTTAGTGACTTTAGATAAAAGATATAGTCAACGTTTGGAAGTCTTTTTGAATTACTTAGATAACTGTGTTCGATATGTAAGAGGTTATGCGGAAGACTTAGAAAAAAACGGTCTTTCGATAAATTCTACATTACAGAAAGCTAGGCAATTAGGGTCTATGCATTGGATTAATGGAAAGTCTTATCAATTAAAATTGGAGGGGCAATGATTGTTTATAGGTTAATAGGAAATAAACTTGTGAGCTTGTACTGTTCAGATTTACCTGAAAAGTCTATTTATTCTGAATATGATTATGTATCTTTTTCATTAGATAAAAACTTTAATTATACAGGTGGGGCGATAGCCTACTGTAAAAGTGAGATAGGAGAGAAATTTATTATCAAAAGGGATAAGGAGGGGGAAGTTGTAAGACAAGAATTATAAGTAGTTAAAATAAAATCGGTGAATATTAAGGGTGGGAGAAATCTCACCCGTTTTTTTGTGTAGAGAGGAAAGTATGGAAGAGAAAAAAAGAATGAAAAAAAAGAGTATCTGTGAACGATTTGATGTTCCGATTGATACTCTAAATAAGCATATAGCAAAGATGAAGAAAAATCCTGATTTTCAAAAGTACATATTTAAAACAGGGTATAAGGAACTATGGATTGATCCCAAGGGTTATGAAGAATTTCTTTTATTTAAACAAAAAGAATACCATAAAAGTCTTTGAGGGAATGTGATATAATTTATTTATTCATATATCACATTTTTATAGCATTGGTTATAGAAATGAGGAAAGATGTTTACAAAAAAACAAGCTAATGGCAAAATTGCAGTTTTTGAGAAATTTTATGATGAAAAGAGAAAAAAATACAGGCAAGCCCGTGTTACTATGAATAATTCTTCGAGGCAATCAATGTCAGAAGCAAGGAGATTACTTGCGATCAAAATTGATAGCATGCTGAAAGAACCTACAGAAGAAGAAATACTTTTAGAAAAGAAGAAATCTATTTTAGTTTCTGAACTGTATGAGGAGTGGAGAGTTATTCGAAAAAAGGAGCTGAAAGAAACAACTTATTTTACCCAAGGTCAAATTTTTGATGTTTTACTAAGAGGTATTTTAAATAGACCGTTATTCGAAATTACAACTCAAGATATACATGATATAATTTTTGCAGGTAACCGTTCAGATACAACTAAGAGGAATTACAAAGCTTTTTTAAAACAATTATTTGATTATGCAGTAGACTTAAGTTATATAGAAGAAAACATAGTAAAAAAAATAAAGTTACCTAAAAGAAAAATTACTGTAGAAGATGTAAGAAATTCTGAAAATCGATATGTTGATATTGAGGATTTACAGAAATTAATTGAATATGTAAACAGTGGTAAAATGAATAAATCTAATAACCATAAATATTATGCAGAAAATCAAAAGCGTTATCTTTATGCTTATATTTTTATGTTTTGTACAGGATTACGTATAGGTGAGTTACAGGCACTTCGCTATATAAATGTTGAAGAGAACATTGCACGAATTGAGAATTCACTTAATAGGAAAACTTTTCGAGAAGAAGATAGAGTCCTAACGACAGTAAAGACAGTCCAGTCTTATCGAAAAGTTATTTTAAATGAGCAGGCATTGGAAGCATTAAACTATTTTAAAAATAATAAACTTGATGATGACTTTATCTTTGTTAATCAGCAAGGGAAAATAATGGTCTATAAGACAATGCAGCAAAATTTTAAAAAACTTTGTGAAAGAGCTTTAGGCAAGAAAAAAACACCTCATATGCTAAGGCATGGTTTTGTGTCTTATGCAAGTGAAATTGGAGTTAATGAGAAAGCAATCATGTCACAAGTAGGACATGCAAAATCTGATATGACTTTACATTATACTCATCTTACTAAAAATATGAGAAATGAGACAGCAAATGTCTTGAATAAGATGGCTTTAAAGCTATGAAAACATACCAAAAACACAAAATAACTATATGTTATAATCTTAGTATGGAGCTATGGTTTGGAGGTTTAAAAACGCACCATAAACGCACCAAAGGTCAAGGCAAACATAGGCAATATTTGGCAAGAATAGGCAATTATGAAAAAAAGAAAAAGCCCTCGGACAGGCTTCATAACAGGCTTCAAGCCAGTCATGCCACTGAATGGAATCGAACCATCGACCTCCACCTTACCATGGTGTTGCTCTACCGACTGAGCTACAGCGGCTATATTTGTGCTTTCACCCAGTCAGAGAGCAACAGACGAGGATTTGCTTTGCAAATCTCTATCCATCGATTGAAAGCAGGGCTTCCAACTCTAGCGACTGAGCTATAGTGGCTTACAGTTAAACCATAATTATTTTAACAAAAATACGAATAAAAGTCTATAAAAATAATAGAAATGAGGGCTTAAAAATAGCTAAAAAAAAATCAACATTTCTTTGCCAGGAATGTGGCTACAAATCAGTAAAAAAACTCGGACGTTGTCCCAATTGTGGTGCTTGGGGTTCCTTTGTTGAAGAAGTAGAAGTCCAAGAGGTAAAAAATCAGAGAGTGAGTCTGACAGGCGAGCACTCTAAACCCATGAAGTTAGATCAGGTTGAACTTTTCGATACACCGCGTGTGGAAACTGATCTGGATGAGTTTAACCGCGTCCTTGGAGGCGGTGTCGTTCCAGGAAGTCTTGTCCTTATTGGGGGAGATCCTGGGATTGGTAAATCTACTCTACTGCTTCAAGTATCTACGCAACTTGCTTCAAGAGGGCGTGTACTTTATGTCAGTGGGGAGGAGTCGGCTCAACAAATTAAGCTGCGTGCCGAGCGTTTGGGCGACATCGATACAGATTTTTACCTTTACGCCGAAACCAATATGCAAAGCATCCGAAATGAAGTTGAACGTCTACAGCCAGACTTTCTTATTGTAGATTCGATTCAAACTATCATGACGCCTGAAATCCAGAGTACTCAGGGTTCGGTTAGTCAGGTGCGCGAGGTGACAGGAGAATTAATGCAGTTGGCCAAAACCAACGATATTGCGACCTTTATTGTCGGACATGTCACTAAGGAAGGGCAACTTGCGGGGCCGCGTATGTTGGAACATATGGTTGATACGGTCTTGTATTTTGAAGGAGAACGTCAAAATACATTCCGAATTTTACGCGCGGTCAAAAACCGTTTTGGTTCAACAAATGAAATTGGGATTTTCGAGATGCAGGGCAATGGTTTAGTGGAAGTGACCAACCCGAGTGAAGTTTTCCTCGAAGAGCGTTTGGAAGGCTCTACGGGCTCTGCTATCGTCTGTGCGTTAGAAGGTACGCGTCCGATATTGGTTGAGATTCAAGCTTTGACAACGCCAACCATGTTTGGAAATGCCAAACGTACCACCTCTGGTTTGGACTTTAACCGTGTGAGTTTAATCATGGCAGTACTCGAAAAGCGTGCCGGTTTTCTTTTGCAACAACAAGATGCCTACTTAAAATCCGCAGGTGGTGTCAAGTTGGATGAACCAGCCATTGACTTAGCAGTCGCTGTAGCTATTGCTTCTAGCTACAAGGAAGAGCCGACAGATGCACGCGAATGTTTTATTGGCGAAATTGGCCTGACGGGTGAAATTCGTCGTGTTACGCGGATGGAGCAACGTCTCAATGAAGCAAGCAAATTAGGGTTCCAAAAAGTTTACGCGCCTAAGAATAGCTTGGCAGGCGTAGATATTCCAGAAAATTTGGAAGTGGTCGGTGTGACGACTTTATCAGAATGTTTGAAAAAAGTATTTGGCTAAGAAAAAAGCTTTGTGAGTCAATAGATCATAATCGTAATGGGACAAACAAGTATCTTGTTATGATGTGTGATATAATTGACACAGAGCTTTTTTAGTTATAAAAAATTGAGGCTATGTACAGAAAGGAAGTCTTATGCGTCGTTGGATAATTCATGTTCTCATGGGTATTGTGGGTGCCTCTTTAGGTATTACTACTCTCCCTTGGGTTTGGCACCTCTTTAGACAAGAGGGAAATGCTTTTAATCAGGAAATTGTAAATGGGTTAATTGGAGCAATTATTTTTGTTATTTTATCATTCTTTATGTCCAATTTGCTGATGCGAGCGTTGAAAAAACTAGATCAAAAAATCACGAGAGTCAATCTTTCAAAAATGGTATTTAATTTTATTGGTGCTATTTTAGGACTGACCGTAGGCGTGCTTTTAACGATTCCTCTCTCTTTACTCGGGGTTCCAGTATTAAGCAACATTATTTCTTTTGTGCTGATTATTGGGCTGCTTTATCTTGGCTATACGGTCTTTGATAAGCGAGGAGATGAAATCTTTAAAATCGTTTTTCGTAAACGTAAAGAAGTCGCTGCAGTGGATAAGCCGGTGGTAAAAGAAGGAACTACAGCTCAACATGCTATGATTTTGGATACAAGTTCGGTCATTGACGGACGTATTTTGGACGTATTAAAAACCGGCTTCATCAGTGATAAAGTGATTGTACCTAATTTTGTATTGCTAGAGCTCCAGCTCATTTCAGACAGTTCTGATCCTTTGAAGCGTGCTAAAGGGCGCCGCGGCTTGGACCTCGTGAATTCCTTAAAAGAATTTGACAATGTAGAAATTTCTAACAAAGACTACAAGGACATACGTGAGGTTGACACTAAATTGCTTCGCTATGCGAGTGAAATCGGTGCGAAATTAGTCACCAACGATTTTAATCTGAACAAGGTAGCGGAAATCCAAGGCGTAATTGTCCTAAATATTAATGATCTTGCAAATGCCGTTAAGACACAACTGGTGGTTGGAGAACAGATTGAAGTAACGATTATTCGCGAAGGTTCTGAACGTCAGCAAGGTGTAGCCTATCTGCCAGATGGCACGATGATTGTCATTGAAGATACGGCCAAAATGATTGATAAAAAAGTTTTGGTTGAGGTTGCAAAAGTTCTGCAAACAAGTGCAGGCCGTATGATTTTTGCTGAACTTGTTAATGCAAAATAGTTAAACAAAAATAAGGAGAAACATGTACTTTAAGCGTTTTTTACAACTTTTTCTTATCTACGTACTGGCAGCACTTGTCCTTGTTGGTATTGTTTCAACAAATTTTTTGCAAAATAAAAATCTGACTTTTATCCTAGCTTTACTTATTTCTTATGCAGTACTCACCTTGCCTTTAGTTCTTTTGACCGTGTTGAAAACCAATAAAAAAGCAACCAGTGTTGGTGCTCAAGGTCAAGGAGGTGAAGTGCGACGTATTTTGGCTCTCCTTCCGGGCTACCTTGCCTTGTGTTGTTCAACAAAAGAGGGGAAGTCCGCAACGACAATTATGAGTTTTATCCAATCGACCCATGAAGAAAATGTATTTTACATGGTTGCTGATAAACACGCCCGTAAAGTTCAAAGCATCAAGGAAAATCCCGAAGTCTCTTTCACCACATGGTTTGACGGCTTAGAGAAGGGGGAGCGTCTATCCTCCAATAACGTGTATGCTGAAGTCTTAGAGGAAACGGCTGCAAAAGAAAGTGTTAAACAAGAACCCAATCTACTGAAGGTGCATGAAAATGCGGCAAATATGGCCATTATCAAACTTACAGTTCGCTCACTGGTTCATGAAAACTTTAAAGAAGGTAGCCGCATCATAGAATTTAATTGAAGTCTTTTGAGACTTCTTTTTTTGTTACACAGATCTAAAAAATACGTATAAGTTCATAGTTGCAATAAAACTTTAGAAATGTTATTCTAATTATGAAGGCGGTTACATTTTCGCTTTTGTCGTATTATTGTTTCAAACAAAAAAGGGGAAAAGCCCCGAAGCATATATCTATATGGAGGATAATTTGATGAAAATAGGTGTTCCAACAGAGATCAAAAAACACGAATATCGTGTAGGACTTGCACCAGAATTTGCCGCAGCTTATGTTGCAGCTGGACATGATGTCTACATTCAAAAAGGGGCAGGTGAGGGTTCATCATATTCCGATGAACTTTACACAGCAGTTGGCTGCAATATCTTGCCAACTGCCGAGGATATTTATGAAACAGCGGATATGATTATTAAGGTCAAAGAACCGCTGGAGCCAGAATATTCATTGATGCGTGAGGGACAAATATTTTATACCTATTTCCATTTAGCAGCTGATAAAGCATTGACAGAGGCTGTTTTAGATAAGAAAATTGTCGCTATTGCTTATGAAACCATCCGTGACCGTAACGGTGCACTTCCTGCGCTTAAACCCATGTCAGAAATTGCAGGGCGTTTATCGGTCCAAGAAGGTGCCAAATACTTGGAACGTCCTTTTGGAGGGCGGGGGGTTCTCCTTGGAGGAGTGACTGGCGTTCTTCCAGCAAATGTTCTTGTTCTTGGAGGGGCAGGAGTTGTCGGCCGTAATGCTGTCGCTATGGCTGTGGGGCTTCATGCCAATGTTACTGCAGTCGATGTAAATTTAGATGCCTTAACTGAGCTTGATAAACTCTATGAAGGACGTGTAAACACTGTTTACAGTACCGATCACACTGTAAAAGATCTGATTTCTAAAGCAGACTTAGTGATTGGTGCTGCACTGATCCCAGGCGCAGCTACGCCACAACTTATTCGCCGTGAACATTTGCCATTGATGAAAAAAGGAGCCGTTATTGTTGATGTGGCGATTGACCAAGGGGGAACATGTCAAAGCTCTCACGTCACTTATCATGATGACCCTGTTTTTGAAGAAGAAGGTGTGATCCACTATTGTGTGGGTAATATGCCTGGTGCTGTCCCTGTAACTTCGACAGCAGCCTTAAATAACGCAACTCTGGCAAATGGTTTAGCTATAGCAAACAAAGGTTATAAAGAAGCCTTGAGCGCTAACCCAGGCTTGAAAGAGGGTTTAAATGCGGACCATGGTAAATTGACATGTAAACCTGTAGCTGATTTATATAATATGGTTTACACAGAGAGTGATGAAGTTATAAGTCATTAAAAATAAAAAAAGCGCTGCCTGAGCAGCGTTTTTTTTATAGAGGAAGAACCATGTTATACCATGTTTCTCCTGCAAGTTGTGAGTCAGAAATTCCTTTTGAAACAAATCCATAACGTTCGTAGTAAGGAATAAGGTTTTCTACACAAGTCAAGCTGATGCCTTGACGGCTTTCTTCAGCTGCAGCTTCTTTCATCAAATCCAGTAATGATGTAGCAATACCAAGCCCTTGGTATTCACTATCTACAGCAAGGCTAACGATAATTTGAAAGCGATCAGTCGGAAGACTTGCTTCTGTTTTTTCAAACATATCGTCTGTCAGATAACATTTATCAGAAGTTGGGCCCACGAGAATGCCGACCACTCTACCTTCTTCATTTCGAGCGACGAAAAAGCGCTCAGGAATGACTTGGATGCGTTCTAACATTGAAGCGCGTGAGAGTACTTCATCCGCGGGGAAAGAAGTCTCTTCAATGTGCATCACATCATCAATGTCTGTGATTTTTGCTTTGTCATATGTAATTTTAGTCATATCTCTATTCTAACATGGTCCTCCTTGTCGAGTCAATGAAGCTTGTATTTCTTTAATTACAGTATGATTTTATAATGAGTCACTGTTAGAAACATTGCTCATAATATGATAAAATAAAAAGGAGCGAAACTAACAGGAGAAAATTATGTCTAATAACATTCGTGTGCGCTATGCGCCATCACCAACTGGGCTTTTACATATCGGTAATGCCCGTACTGCACTTTTTAACTATCTTTTTGCGCGTCATTATGATGGAGATTTCATCATTCGTATCGAAGATACAGACCGCGAACGTCATGTGGAAGATGGAGAACGTTCTCAACTTGAAAACTTACGTTGGTTGGGGATTGACTGGGATGAAAGCCCAGAAACACATGAAAACTACCGCCAATCTGAACGTTTGGAACTTTACCAAAAATATATTGACCAACTTTTGAGTGAAGGTAAGGCTTATTACTCTTATAAAACGCCAGAAGAGCTTGAAGCTGATCATGAAGCACAAGAAGCGGCAGGCGTTGCACCGCATTATGTCAATGAGTATGCAGGAATGTCAGAAGCTGAGAAAGAAGCTTATATCGCTGAACGTAAAGCAGCAGGTATTACACCGGTTGTTCGTATTTCTGTAAATGAAACAGCCATTTACAAATGGACAGATATGGTTAAAGGCGATATCGAATTTGAAGGTGGGAACATCGGTGGCGATTGGGTTATTCAAAAACGTGACGGTTACCCAACTTATAACTTTGCTGTAGTAGTGGACGACCACGATATGCAAATTTCACACGTTATTCGTGGGGACGATCACATTGCGAATACACCGAAACAGTTGATGATTTATGAAGCTTTAGGCTGGGAAGCACCTGTCTTTGGGCATATGACTTTAATTATTAACTCTGAAACAGGGAAAAAGTTGTCTAAACGTGACACCAACACGCTTCAATTTATCGAAGACTACCGTAAAAAAGGTTTTATGGCAGATGCTATTTTCAACTTTATCGCCCTCTTAGGTTGGAACCCAGGTGGTGAACAAGAAAAATTCAGCCCAGAAGAACTTGTAAAACTTTTTGATGAAAAACGTTTGAGTAAATCTCCGGCAGCCTTTGACCAAAAGAAACTGGAATGGATGGACAACGAATACATCAAACATGCAGAGTTTGAACCTGTCTTCGAATTGACAAAGCCTTTCCTTGAAGAAGCCGGTCGTTTTGATGCGCGTGCTGAAGAATTGGTGAAACTCTACAAACCACAAATGAAATATGCTGAGGAAATTTTGGAGTTAACAGACCTCTTCTTTGGTGAATTCCCAGAACTCACAGACGAAGCGCGTCAAATGATGGCTTTGGAAACTTCACCCCTTGCTGTCGGTGCATTTCGTGAAAAACTGGCAACCTTAGAAGATTTTACTGCTGAGAATATCTTCCCGCTTTTCAAAGAAACACAAAAAGAAACAGGGGTTAAAGGAAAAAATCTTTGGATGCCAATTCGTATTGCTGCTTCTGGTAGCATGCACGGTCCAGAATTACCTGAAACAATTGCTCTTTTAGGCAAAGAAAAAGTTCTTGAACACATGGCACAGTTCTTATAAAAAACGAAAATAACAAACGCACGAGTTACAGCTCGTGCGTTTTTTGTATGAATGAGATCAGGAGTTTGTTTTGTTGAGGAGAAGCTAAGGTTTGAATGAGTTGTTCATAAGGGATGATATCGACGGCTTGATTGATGAGCAAGCGCCCGTTGACAGCCAAGTGAGACAAAGTCTGCATACTCCTTTGCCACTCTGCGGGACTTAGTTTAGCATTCCAATGCCGCAGATGAAAAATCCCAACATCGATGGGCAATTGGGCTAATTTCTCCCAATCCACCTGTTCGCCTGAAAGGAGGCCAAGGGCTTGGAACTTTCCGCCCGAACGTACGCAAGAGGCCAAATCTGTCCCTGCTTGTCCACCGACACAATCGATGGCAGCATCTACTTCAAGATTGTGCAAGTCTGTGCGTAATTCCTGAGCACCACGTTCTTTTAAAAGTTGGTGTTTTTTGTTGTTGCGTGTAATAGCAATAAATTCAAAACCCAGAATCCGTGAGAGTTGCGCAAAGATTTGCCCAATGGAAGAAGCTGCCGCATTTACAGCAAGTTTTTGACCAGGTTTTAATGCAAGGACTTCTGTACATAAAAGCCAAGCTGTCAGAGGATTGATATAAAGCTGACTGGCTGAAATCGAATCAAGGGGCTCGGGAACAAAAAAAGCATGCGAAGCAGGACATTTGACGAAGCTTTGCCAAGTGCCTTCACCTTCCAGAGGGAGGACGCGTTGCCCGATAAGTTTCCGTGAAAGTGCGCTGCCGACATCTGCTACAAGGCCGACCCCTTCATATCCTGCAGTGGCAGGCAAACTTATCCTGTGTGCATAGGCGCCAGTCATTGGAATTAAATCCGAAGGATTGACTGGGGCATAGAGCATTTTTACAAGAAGTTCTTGGGGGTGTAAATGGGGTTGACACTTCTCTTTAAGCTTTAAGACCTGATGAGGCAACCCATAGCTCTCGTAAATGAATGATTGGTACATGGCTTTATTATAGCAGACTTTGTGAATTTTAAGGAAGAGACGATAATATCATAGATTGTATCCTGTTGTAAAGATACAGAAAAATTATGTTTTGATTTTCTCTTATTCGTCATCAAAGAAAAGGTTTTGATAAAAAATGAAGTTATGTTAGACTTGATATATATAATGTGTCTATTTGGTTAAATTTGTGTAAATTCAACCTCAAAGTGTTGAAAAATATTAAGTAAGAAGGAGTAAAGTTGGATGAAAAGTAAAATACCCTATAAAGTCGTACGTTTGCTTATGATTGCCTCACTTGTGGTTCAGGCGTTGCTACCAGCATTAGTTATCGCAGAAACCATCGACAAGGAAGAAAAGCACAGCCGAACGACTTTGAGTAATGCGCAGTGGGAAGATGAAAAGGATCTCCAGACGGTTATTGTAGAAGGAAAGGTTGAAAAGGAAACTTCCGAAAGTAATCAACCTGAAGCTATCGTTCTGAAAGGCGCCGAATTTGAGAACGTAAGGACTGAAAAAGAACTTTTGGGCCTCACAGAAGGTCACTATAAGTTGGTAGACAATAAGGTGCTTTTAAGCTTATCGCAGAAGAGTGAGGGGATCTTCACTTTGAAACTTCAAGTTGTGAAAGACTCTTTAGTCAATGGAAAAGAGATCACAGTCACTCTTGGTGACCAAGTGTTTACTCTTCCGATTAAGCTTGAAGAAACAGACAAAGAAAAAGTTACAGCTGATGATAAAGCATCAGATAAGGAAGCAGAAACAAGATCTGAAGAAGGAAAAATAGAGGCTAAGAAACAAGTAGGGAATATCACAGATAAGGAACGTGGTTTACCCTTTGCAACGACACAAGCTTTGGCTAATGGTGTTCCTTGGGACTTCGTCAGCAACAGTAAAGTGTCAGATCCTAACACAGACAGCATGGTAGACATGGGTTTCTCTGATGTTCCTGGAGCTCATGATGGGCGTATCTGGACAGACAAAACCGTCCGTCATGATTTAGGAAGTTTAGCAGATGACCAGTTTGAGGTAACACTTTCAGCCTTAGCACAAAGTGCACCGATACGCGCAGGTTATCAGATCCCTGCGGATACTGTCTTTACGATCGATGTTTCGGGAAGTATGACGGGGACGGATGGGGGAGAACGTTCACGAATCGCTCTTCTCGTTGATGCGCTAAATGAAGCCATCAGTATCTTACAAGAGGCCAATCCGCTCAACCGTGTAGCGGTTGTAGCTTACGGTGGCCGTACAGGTGGTCATGCACGGGTCGAAAATATTTTGACACTTGGACGTTACAGTTCCAACAATGGTGCTTTCTTCACTATGGCAGGGAACACCCAAGTCAATGTTGTGGCAACGGCTGTAGCAGGTTCAGGGGTGGCAGGTTCAAACCCTCAAGCTCAAGTACAAAACTTTGCTGTAAACGGCTCAACACCCACGCAGTGGGGGATTCGCGAAGCCAGCCGTATTCTGGAAAGTGTCACTGACCAAGAAGTTGAAGTTCCTGTGACAGATGAGAATGGAGGGGCATTACCTCCAGTACAGGTCACACGTCGTCCTAACCTCATCCTGATGACAGATGGTGAGCCCACCATGGGTCGTCCAGACTTTGCCTTTGACGCTTTAACTCCAGTTGAGGTTGGTCCAAATGGTAATCTCCTTGAAGCACCTGGTGAATTTTATGGAAATGGAAACAACGGAGAGCAAGGCCTCGCTGTAATGACTGCCTTGACCGCAGCATACCGTGGCAAAACAGTCCTTGAACATTATTTCCCCGGTGGAGAAGTTGGAGGTACTGCAGAGGATCAACCTGCGCCAGATGTCGGTTTCTTTAGCATTTCCTTAGGGAAACAAACTGAAGCTGCTCAAAACTTGATTAGCGCAACTTTGAATCCTATCCCAGATAATACAAATAAGGTTGGTCCTAATATCTGGGCATCCACAGGTATGCCGCAACTCCCGGGTGCCCCAACGGCAGCTACACCAACCATGACAACCCTCTTTAGTAACTTTGTTGCTAATGGTTCAACAGGTAACTTCTCTGCACTCTTTAGACAAACGTGGAACGATTATCAATGGAGAAATACGGTTAACATCAGAAATAACGCTCCTGTAACACTTGAAACGGCAGATATCCCCTATGCGGATGAGTTTTTCAAGGCTGATGACCTACAGACTTTGCGCAATGCTTTTATCTCGATTACCAACAGTATTCAAGATACAGGCAACAGTTCAATCTTTGATGGCAATGGTGCTGGGACAGACTTAGGTTCAGGCGTACTTGATTTCTCAGATGTTTTGGGCAAATACATGACCTTTGATGGTCTGACGAACATTGTGTTCCCGGCACCAAATGGCGGAACATTTACCTATAATCTGGCAAATGTTGATGCACACCGTGACGAATTTATCAAAACATTAACAACTCAAATCCGTCAACCTGGTACTTCCGCTAACTTTATTGATAATGCCACAGCAGGAACTATACTAGATAATCGTCCAGAGAATGTAATTACTTATTACTCCGATAATCAAGGCAGATATCTTGGTGTTGATCCTGCTCTAGAAGCAGAGGCAGCTACAAAGGTACAAGTTTATCCTGTCTGGGGTGTGATACAAAACCAAGTCGACCCAGTAGCAAATAATGTGAGTGGTCTCCTCTTTAGTGTACATACTGCGCTCAGAACGGTTACTCTTGACTCAGACTATGGCTCTATCCAACACCCCTCAGGGTACAGAGAACTTGAGGCCAAGGATCAGTTTGTACATTGGAGCATTCCTGCCAATCTTATCCCTGAACGTACCGTTCAGCAAACAGAGGATGGCATACTCAGCATCACTGGTAACACTTCACCTATTCGTGCAAGATTTAATATTGGTTTAGATGAAGCCAGGTTAGAAGAAGACTTTAGAGCGGGCGTAAATGTGCCAACAAATTTCTTCTCCAACTACTGGGATAATGAGGCGAACAGCTCTTTTGCAACATTTGAGCCGTCGAGTGAAAATCCTTTTTATCGCCTTGACGGTGCAAGAATGGTGGCGAAAACAGAAAACCTTACAGGGACAAAACCCTATGTCAGCAAACAAATCGTAGAAGCTGACCCAACAGGCGGACCAGATGAACGTATCGTGACCAATCTCTTGGGGAATAACGGTACATTTGCCCTGAAGTATAAAGGGCAAATCAGACTGGAAAAAGAATTCATCTTCCTTGATGAAAATGGCGACCGAGTGAATCCTGATGGTGGTATACCTGCTAACGTTACACTCCGCGCATTGACCTTTACCATCACGGGTCCAAATAATTTTACACATACAGTTACATTTAACCCAGATGATTTCCGTCTGGAAAACGGGAAATGGTACTTTGACTTGCCAGAGGACCTTCCAGCAGGTGTATATACGATAAAAGAAGAAGGTGGAGATATTGAAACGAGTGACCCGGGCTATACACATATGCCGGGAGGATTTGATCAAACCGTTACAGTGACGCCAGGTGGTACAGGTACAGCTAGCTTTGTCAATGTTTACGTGCAACCCCAGCTTGCCTCACCCTCTTTACGTATCATGAAATTCTTCCATGGCTTGCCAGCGGGAACTTATCCGGCAGACTTTGAAATTCTTATCGAGTATCTTGGAGATGGCAATCCACAACCGGACACTGGAAATCTCTGGACACTCAATCAAGACGGACACTATGAAACAAAAGTGAGCTTAGCAGACGCTATCGCAGGAACATCCTTCATCGGTGTAGCCGAAGGGACGTATAGAATCAGCGAACTCAATGCGGATAATGTGAAAAATGCAGGCTATATCCTCTCGAACAGCGTATGGGCTTATCGCCAGCTGGGTGCTGCAGGAAATCCAGCTAACGCAGATAACGGCCAAGGATTAGAACCGGTAGACGTGACGATTGGAGCAGCTGATGATGTGAGCTTTAGATTTGATAACTTCTATCAAAAGTTGGGCACTTTGGATTTAACCAAAACTTTTGAAAATATTCCGCTTGATCGTATCCCAGAGGATTTCCATATTGTCGTGACTAACGATGCGACTGGTGAAAGAGTAGGGGAGTTAACCAAAGCAGATATTCTTAACCAAAATACACTTCATTTAGAGGGGCTGACACCAGGTTTTTATACCATCACAGAATCTAACTTTGAGATTGAGGGTTGGGATCATATAGGTACAGCTAATATTGATGGGGCAATGCAATTTGGTACGGGAAATCCCATCGAGTATCATTTCTCTATCCCAGGAAGCATCGGCAATAGTGACGTTGTGATTAACATGTATAATAGCTACTTGAACAGGCCTATAACACCACCAATTCCGCCAGTTTATCCCCTGCAGCTGACCAAGATTGACCAATACGACCGCCTTGTCAATGGGGCGAAGTTCGATCTGGAAGTTTTTGATACCTCAATAGGGGATTCAGGTGAGTGGCGAGTGCTTGTTGCAGGTCTCGAGTCAGGGCAACAAACGGACGGTTTAGTCCAATATGTTGTCACAGAACCGGGGCAATATCGTTTCCACGAAACGCAGCCAGCACCAGGTTATGAGCTAGCAGATAATCCTTACAGTCAAGAAATAACAGTCACTGATGGTCAGGAAGGTCCGATTGACTTTGGTGAGATGGAGAACACCCTCTTCGCACGTATCAAGTTGCATAAGACAAATGTAGAGGGGCAAGACTTAGCTGGCGCTGTCTTCAAAATCGAATTCAGCGAGAGCGAAGACGGCCCGTGGGAAACTATTGCCGAAGGTTTGACAACGGGAGTCGATGGTATTGTTGAAAAAAATGTCGGCAAAGATGGTTACTATCGTTTTATCGAAACACAAGCACCAGATGGCTTTGTCTTAGACAGCACCCCACGTCAAGTCCATGTCAACGCAGGAGAAACAGGGGAAACAACCTTCTTTGCTGGAGATATGGTCAACCGACCAATCGCAACTCTTCAACTCCGTAAGACAGATGCGGACAGTCACGATTTAGCAGGGGCAGTCTTTAAAGTTGAATTCAGCGAAAATAGAACTGGGCCATGGGAAACTGTCTCAAAACCAGAAGGTATAACTTCTGGCGAAGATGGCCTTGTCCAACTTGATGTTGAAAAAGACGGTTTCTACCGTTTTATCGAAACACAAGCCCCAGCCGGCTTTGTCTTAGATACTACGCCGCGTCAAGTCCGAGTAACCGCAGGAGTAGGCGGACAAGTCCTCTTCTCTGCCGGTAATATGATTAACCATAAACAACAAGGTGGAAATGAACTTAAACCACGTCTTCCGATTGTCGGAGACAACTTGGCTCTAGGGCTCTTCGCTTGTGGTTTAATCTTCCTTCTTGCGGCAGGGTTTATATTGTACAAGAAGAAAAAGAGTAAAATTTAAGAAAGACTTTAAAGTAAAGCCTTTCCGAAAATAAAAAAACAAGCAGTGGATCATTAATCTACTGCTTGTTTTTGCTTTGTCAGCTTATTTATCGTTTACTGGGAAGATGATCTTAGAAGAGCCAAGATCGACTTCATAAGTCACTTCACGGTTATCACGTACGGTATGTTCAAAGTCTGTACTGTAAAGTAAGAGACGGAGTTTGTCCCCTTTTTCTAGCTGGTGAAGTGTCGGCTGGAGTTTAAGGTTTACGGTCAGCCATTCATTTTCTACGATTGGGCTTATTGTGCGTAAGTCTTCACGGTTTTGCAGATTGAGGAAACCTTTGGTTATAAGTTGATAAGGGCTATCTACCAAAGGAATTTCCATCAGATTTTCCAGCATAAAGTTACGGCCGCGGTCTAGAGCTTTCAAGTCCAGAGTTTGCGCATTTTCTGAGAGGCGTTTCTTGCTTCCAAAGTCAAGAAGTTGTGCAGAAAGAAGGGCCTTACTGTCATTGACTTTGATTTTGAGGGCCAGTTCGATTTGACCATTCACCATCAGATCTTCCGGTGCTTCTAAGTCGACCACAGCTGCTTGGGCCTTACCTTCATACAAGTCCTTTTTGAAAGTATGGAAATCTTTACTGTACGCATTAAAGGTCTCTTCAGCGTAATGATTGTCAAATTTTAGGATAGAAGCAGCTGTTTTGCCGAGCGGCAATTTGACCGTTTCTGCACTGCCCCAGTCGGCTACACCTGTCCAACTTTGAGCTTTGCCATTTTCTTGTAAAACAAGAGGAGGCAAGTTGAGAGTCAACTTGCGGTCTAAGAGTTTAGCGGTGAAATAACTGTTGATGGTTTCGCTAAAGTCGATGGACTGCCAATTGTTCATATAAATATGAGCGCCGCGATGGAGGAAGGCGTGTTTGACGGTTTCTTTGGGCAGGGCTTGCCAAAAATGGTAGGCTTGATCTGGTGTGACATTCCAATCTTGTAAACCATGCACAATCAGAACGTCTGCCTTGGTGTTTTTTGCATGAGGTAAATAATTTCTGTCGTGCCAATATTGATTGTAATCGCCCGTTGAACGCTCAAGAGCATCAAGCATTTGAGAAAGATGAGCTTCGTACTGCGTATTGTGCGCGAGGAAATCAGCGCCTTGTAGATTACGTGAATAAGTCAGTGCCGCCAAAACATCTAAGTCTTCCCCGGGATAACCACCTGGAGAGCGCACCAAACCATTTTCACGGTAATAAGAGTACCAAGAGGTGATACCGGCTTCAGCTAAGATAACTTCTAGACCATCAATACCGGTCGTTGCGGCGCCATAAGCCATTGTACCCAGATAGGATTTCCCCGTCATCGCAACTTTCCCATTGGCCCAATCAGCAGTAACTTCTTGGGTTCTCTTGCGGGAGCTGAAAGCACGCGCTCGACCATTGAGCCAGTCAATCGCAGCAGTCATACTATAAATTTGTTGGTAATCGCCTGAAGTTTGGAAACCATCGGAATCTAAAGTCCCGACACCAGCCACATAAAGTGAAGCAAAACCACGCGCTAAGAAATAATCATTCAGCGAATAAGTCCAACCGTGTGTGAACTTTTGAGTGGGCGTTTCAGGAGTGGCTTCTAGAGCAGGCTCTTTCTCGTAATTCGGAAGCACAGGAAGCTGTGTTGTCACGCTGATTTTTCCAGGAGCTTTTTCTTCTAAAGGTACATTCATGTCATGCAATTGCTTGTCATTGGCGATTTCATTTATCCCCAGATGGTAAGGGCTTGCAGTCATAACCGTAGGCAATTGGCCCTCAAACACGGGACGAATAATCTGAACTTTAATCAAATCACTTTTTCCAGTATGATAAGTATCGACTTTAGATTCGACCCAGACTGTTTCACGGATCAGGTTTGCAGTGTCAAAAGTCGCAAGCGATTTATCATTGAAAAAGTGGTAGGTGTTACTCACAGGAAGCAGACCTTCAGATACCCAGTGTTCCACCAGTGTCATTCCGTTTTTACGACGGCTACAAAGGAGGAGATAAAGCGCACTGATGAGATTTTCACTGTTCAGTGCTTCCTCATCCACCATGGGCAGATTCACAGATTTTGCAAATTCTTTTGCTTGGTCCACTTGAAACTCAAAATTCGGCACAAAACCCAGTAATTGCAAACTTACCGTCCAAAAGATATTCCATGTGAGCGCTTGTTCTGAGCTTAGGAATTCATGGAAAGAGGCTGTGGGTGTTGCTTGAATGCTTTCACTGTCTACAGGTGCAACCATTAAAAAGTTTTTGAGGATTTTCTTTTCTTCCCAAAAAACAGACCAAGTAAAGCCGAGATGATCCAGCTCAATTAACTGTTCATCAAAGGTTTTTTCAACGATGGAAAAGTGATTAAATTTCATGCAATATCTTCCTTTCGATACACTATTATAGCCATTATATCAGAAAAGAGGCTTTGCTGCTTTGGCATCTCTCTTACGGTATGGAGCAAAAATTGAAAAAGAGTGCTATAATAAAAGAGTAAAGAAGAACAAAACAGAGAGGAGAATAATTATGAAATTCAAATTCAGTGGGATTTCTTCATATGAGGAAAAAGCAACACCAAACTTTATGGGGGAAGCAAATTCACACAGTATTATAAAAGAGTTTGACAGCATGGATCAAGCCATTCAGCATGTTGTTGATAATAATGGTTTTATGGTCACAGACAATGGCAAGTTTGCATTCCATGTCCGTACAATCACTCAAGTGGAAGAATAAAAAAGTTAAAGGCATGCCAGAGCGCATGTTTTTTATTATCATTCTTTTTGCTTTAGCAAATTAGAATGATAATACGCAGGGAGCGGAGCGAGTTGTGAACACCATAAAATTCTTTTTGCTTCAGCAAATTAGAATGATAATACGCAGGGAGCGAAGCGAGCTAGAAAAAATTCGCCTTAGACAAAGAGTAACAAATGTTAGCGACAAAGTATGTACATTTTTTTAAAATAAGTAAGGAGTGTAGAAAAACCTTAATATAAAATTGAAGCCATTATTTTAATAAACGAGTTTAAATGGTGGTATAATAACTCTTGTATTAAAGGAGTAGATGAATAAAAAAGGAAGATGACAAAAGAATTTATAGAATATTTACTGCGATTACTGGAAGAAAAAGAAGTAAATGTTGTGACTCAAAGACGGCATAGTTACGTGATGTATCAAGGCATTGAGTCAGATTATGTGTATATACTTAAAGAAGGTGTAGCTAAAATCAGCAATATTATGAGGGATGGACGTGAGTTTAATATTGCTTATGTAACAGAACCGGATTTTGTTTCCTTGCTGGAAGAAAAGCAAGAAAATGGCATATCAGCTCTTTTCAATGTACGGGTCGAGTCAGAAGAAGCGATTTTTTATCGCGTGCAACGTCAAGAATTTTGGAAATGGGTAAGGAGTGACTTGACCTTGTTCCGCATCGTTGATGATTTCTATCAAAGAAGATTAGCCATGAATTTAGAACTCTTGCAAAAGATGACAATCAATGGAAAAAAAGGTGCAGTTTGTGCCTGCATTAATAGCTTGATTAACGAATTTGGGATAAAGAAAAGAAACGGTATTCTGATTGATTTTCCAGTAACAAATGAAGATATTGCCGGCTTTTGTGGCATATCAACACGCAACAGTGTGAATCGTATCATCCGAGATCTTAAAACGGAAGAAATTATTGATATTATTGATAACAGAATTATGGTTTACAACTCAGAATATTTTGAGGATTATATTAGCTAAAAAGACTATATTTAGTCTTTTTTCTTTATAGAATATTGTTAATTTTTAATCTGCAACACAAGAGCAATCGCTTACATGGCGCGGTTTTTCCCCTTTTACCTTGTCTGACAAATTTTCTGTTCAAGAATTCACATCTTTTTAGCCAAAATAAAAAAAACATGCTATAATGTCTATGTATAACAAAAGAGTTTAACATTAGTTAATCTCGTTTTTATTTTGTCATTAATTTTTATTACTTGGAGGAATTCATGGACTATTCATGGACAGTGAAATATCTCACTGAATTTATTGGTACTGCCCTTTTGCTTATTTTGGGTAATGGTGCCGTAGCGAACGTTGAACTTAAAGGTACAAAAGCCTTTGGTCAATCTTGGTTGATTATCGCTTGGGGTTACGGACTTGGTGTAATGTTACCAGCCGTAGCTTTGGGTAATGTCACAGCTCAAATCAACCCAGCCTTTACACTTGGACTTGCAGCATCAGGATTTTTCCCTTGGGCACAAGTACCATTCTATATTCTTGCTCAACTTCTTGGAGCAATGTTTGGTCAGTTGATTGTCGTAATGGTTTACCGCCCTTACTATCTTAAAACGGAAAATCCAAATGCTATTTTAGGAACCTTCTCAACAATCGATAACGTTGATGATGGCACAATCACTACACATACAGGCGCATTGGTTAATGGTTTCTTGAACGAGTTTGTTGGATCATTTGTTCTCTTCTTTGGGGCGATGGGCTTGACAAAACTTTATCGTGGTGTTGAATCCATCAACTGGATGACAAACTACGCGTCTCAACAAGGTGCGGACGTAACAAGCGCTGACGTTACTGGACAAATCGCAGCATCAGTATCAGGTGCAGCATCATCTGCAGCAATCAGCCACGTTGTTCTTGGCTTCCTCGTTCTCGTATTGGTTGCTTCACTTGGAGGACCTACAGGTCCTGGTTTGAACCCAGCACGTGACCTTGGACCACGTATCTTGCACTCACTTTTACCAAAATCAATTTTAGGTGAAAACAAAGGGGACAGTAAATGGTGGTATTCATGGGTACCTGTTACAGCGCCTATCCTTGCAGCACTTGCAGCTGTCGCTTTGTTCAAAATCATGTATCTATAATCTTAAGACGCTGAGGAAAGATCGAATAGAACTTTCCGCCTAACGGTCCGTAGCTTTAGCTACAATGTTAATAGCGTATTATGACCGATTAACCCTCATCTTTGGATGAGGGTTTTATTATTTTAAAAGTGGACATTAAAAATTTGTAAAGCTAACTGAAAATTAATTTGATAGAATAAATGCATAGTCAAAAAGCAAAGAAAGCGACTAGGAGAGTAAAAGCGAAAGTTAGCACAGGGAGCTTGCAGCTAGTGAGAGCAAGACTAACGGAAACTTTGAAAATGGCCTAGAAATCGCGTAACAGTGAGTTTACTTTCTAAATAAACTGTTAACGGAGTGGTTCTCGTTATTGAACACATTATTTTTGGGGCAGTCTTGCTTGTCACCAAAGATAATTAGCAAGGCCTAAGACATCTTTTTTGGTGTTTTACGTGAAATTAGAATGGTACCACGATAATTCGTTTCTATTTATAGAGGCGGATTATTTTTTTTTACTTTTGACTATACTGTTATTATTGTCAATAAAGGGGAGACTTATTATGAAAAAGAAAACAAGAAATAAAATTATTGCTGTTGTAGCGCTTGTCGTTGTCGTACTTATCGGTTACTTCTCATTCTTCAAGAAGGATGTTGCTGAGGATAAAACCGTTAAGGTCGGTATTATGTCAGGTTCAAAGGAGAGTACTGAGATTTGGGATGCTGTGGCGAAGACAGCAAAAAATGAATACGGTATCAATCTCAAATTTGTACGCTTCACGGACTATAACCAACCCAATACAGCATTAGTTAACGGCGATGTAGACATTAATGCATTTCAGCATTACGCTTTCCTTAAAGAATGGAATGAGGCCAACAATGCTGATTTACAGCCTATTGGCGATATCTTAGTTTCACCAATTCGCCTCTACTCGAAGAAACATACAGATGTGAAAGATATTCCTAATAAAGGAACAATTGCGGTACCTAATGATACCTCTAACGAAAGTCGCGCCCTTTATGTTTTAGAAAGTGCTGGCCTGATTAAGTTAGACACAAAGGCTGGCGCCTTGGCAACAGTGAAAGATATTACTGAAAATCCAAAAGATTTGACCATCAAAGAATTGGACGGCTCACAAACAGCATCAGCCTTGTCTTCAGTCGATGCAGCCGTTGTCAATAATGACTTTTCTGTTCCTGCAGGTTTGACAAACAAAGAAGTTATTGCAACAGAGCCTTTAAATGAAAATTCGAAACAATGGATTAACATTATTGTGGCTCGAAAAGACGATAAAGACAATCAACTTTATAAAGATGTCGTTAAAGCGTATCAAACTAAAGAAACAGAAGAATTATTTGCAAAATTGTACCCTGAAAAAGGAACAATTCCTGCTTGGAACTTGAAATTGAAATAAGCATAAATAATGGAGAAGAAGATGGCAATTATTGAATTAAATAATATCAGAGTTTCCTATGAGACCAAGAAAAATAAGGTGGATGCAGTCAAAGATACAACAATCCATATCGAAAAAGGCGATATTTTTGGAATTATCGGCTACTCCGGTGCTGGCAAGTCAACGATTGTCCGTACGATTAATCTTCTGCAAAAACCAAGTGCGGGTGAGGTGAAAGTCAACGGCAAAGTTCTTTTTAAGGCTGGAGCTGATGGTAAAGATCAAGCTAAAATTAAGACGGCAGAGCTACGTAAAGAACGTCAAAAAATCGGCATGATTTTCCAGCATTTCAATCTCCTTAATGAAAAAACGGTTTTTGAGAATATCGAGTTTGCGCTTTTACATACCCCTTTATCTGATAAACAGAAAGAAGAAAAAATTCGTGACTTACTCCATCTTGTCAGTTTATCAGAGTTTGAAGAAAAATACCCCGCCCAATTATCAGGCGGACAAAAGCAACGTGTGGCTATTGCGCGTGCCTTAGCGAATGACCCAGAAATTTTGATTTCTGATGAAGGAACATCTGCTTTGGACCCCAAAACAACCAATCAAATATTGGACTTGCTGAAGGATCTCCAAAAACGTTTGGGTCTCACTATCGTTTTAATCACCCATGAAATGCATGTCGTGAAAGAAATCGCCAATAAAGTGGCAGTGATGCAAAATGGTGAAGTGATTGAGCAAAATAATCTTTTAGAAATCTTTGCCCATCCTCAGGAGCAACTGACACAACAATTCATCGACACAACATCGAATGTCTCTCGTTTTATTCATTCATTGACTGAAAATGATACATTCAGTGCTCTGGCAGAGGATGAAGAACTGATCTATTTGTCTTATTATGGCAATCAATCAGGAGAACCAGCCATGTCGGAAATTACCCGCAAATTTGATGTTTCAACGAATATCTTCTATGGGAATGTCGAGGTTCTACAAAATACACGTTTTGGTTCTTTAGTCGTGTCTCTCAAAGGAACAGAAGAAAATCGTTGGGCTGCTAAAGAATATTTAGCAGGACAAAATATTGAGTTTACAGTATTGAAAGCGCAGGTGAAATAGATGACAGCATGGTTTACAGAACATTTTCCAAATGTTGTAGCCCTAGGTTTACACGGAGATACAGGTTGGGTGACTTCTATCATAGAAACGCTCTTTATGGTCTTTTGGTCAGGCCTTTTTGGTGGGCTTCTTGGTTTGGTATTTGGTGTCGCACTTGTTGTGACGAACGAGGGAGGCATTACGCCTCATCGTGCGCTTTACTCTTTTTTAGATAAGTTTACATCAATTTTCCGTGCGGTACCCTTTATCGTTTTACTCGCTATTATTGCTCCTGTCACTCAAAAAATTGTGGGTACACAGATTGGAACAACAGCAGCTTTAGTTCCTTTGACTCTTGGTGTATTTCCTTTTTATGCACGTCAAGTTCAAGTGGCTTTAGAAAGTGTAAATAAAGGAACGGTCGAAGCAGCGCAAACTGTAGGTGCTAATTTCTGGGATATCGTCTTTACAGTCTATCTTCGTGAGGAGCTCGGCAGTTTGATTCGGGTATCTACCGTTACGATTATCTCCCTGATTGGTTTAACAGCTATGGCGGGTGCGATTGGGGCAGGAGGGTTAGGAAACACGGCCATTGCATATGGGTACAATCGCTTTTCTAATGATGTAACCTTCTTGGCAACCTTACTTATCTTGATTTTGGTTCTTTTGGTTCAGGTTATTGGTGATACATGGGCGAAGAGTGTGACACACAAATGATGTAAACTGGGGGATAGTGCATGACGAATGATTTTAAAGGTGAAGTAGAAAAACGTAAAGAGGCGTTTTTACAAGACTTAATGGCATTACTAAAAATAAACTCTGAACGAAATGATGAAGAGGCCAACAGAGAATTTCCCTTTGGTCCAGGACCAAGTCTTGCGATGCTGGAGTTTCTAAAGATTGCCCACAAAGATGGTTTCAAAACAGAAAATTTTGAGAATTATGTGGGAGAGGTACATTATGGTCAAGGAGAAGAAACATTGGGGATTTTTGTTCATGCTGATGTTGTTCCAGCAGGTCAAGGCTGGACAAATCCTCCTTATGAACCAACCCTTAGAGAGGGACGGGTGTACGCACGTGGCGTTCTGGACAATAAAGGACCTGCACTGGCTACCTATTATGCTCTGAAAATTTTGAAAGAAGCCGGCGTGCCTTTCTATAAAAAAGTAAACTTTATTATCGGAACAGATGAAGAGAGTGGTTGGAAGGATATGGCTTATTACCTTCCTAAAGTACAATTGCCAGATTTTGGCTTCTCGCCAGATGCTCGCTTTCCGGTAGTGAATGGTGAAAAAAGTAATCTTACCGAGTATTTGCACTTTGGTCCTAAAAATGCCGGCGACTTTATTCTTCATGACTTTAGGAGTGGAGAACAAGAAAACTGTGTGCCAGAAGAGGCTCAGGCTTTGCTCACGAGTCCTCTTGACTTGAAAATTGATTTTGAAAAATACCTGAAGAATCATAAGCTGGAAGGAAGATTTGCGAAAACAGGGGCAAAAACTTCCTTACAAATTAAAGGGAAATCCGCACACAGTTCCACGCCAGAAATTGGAAAAAATGCGGCAACACACTTAGCCAAGTTTCTTGCCGCATATGAATTTGGAGCAGATGCCCAAAAGTTTTTAGAAGTGGCCGGTCCTAAGCTTCACAAAGATTTTGAAGGAAAGAGTATCGGAATTGCTTATGAAGATGAGGACATGGGTAAACTGTCGGTCAATCCCTCTGTCTTTCACTTTGAAGAGACTGGACAAGAAAATAAGATTGCACTCAATATCCGTCATCCGAAAGGTTTAACAGAGCAGGATATCCAAGAAAGGCTTACCAAGCATTTGGGTGCTTTTATTCAGAAAGTAAGCATTAGTGCACTGATTAACTACCAACCGCACTATCTGGCACCAGAAGATCCATTGGTGCAAGTGCTTTTGAGTACGTATCGCGAACACACGGGGGATGACAGTCCACCACAAACAGTCGGAGGTGGAACATACGGGCGATTAATGAAACGCGGCGTAGCTTATGGTGCTCTTTTCCCTGATTCTGCATTTACTATGCACCAAACAGATGAGCATATAAAGCTTGAAGAACTTTATAAAGCTATTGAAATCTATACGGATGCCATTTATCGTTTGGTTTGTGTAAAAGAGGAGAAAAACGCTTAGGTATCAGTGGTTTTTAGGAAAAAAATATTGCAAAAAGCTTCAAAAGATGATTAAATAGTAAAAGCAAGACAGATTTAACAAAATCATCAGGAGGAAGCATGGAAAACAGAATTCGTGAATTTAGACAAGCTCAAAAACTTTCTCAGGAAGATTTGGCGCGCATCGCTCACGTGAGTCGACAAACCGTCAATGCTATCGAAAATGATAAATACGATCCCGAACTTCTGCTTGCTTTTAAATTAGCGGAGATTCTGGGAACTAAAGTAGATGACCTCTTTACTTTTCAGCTTAGCCACGTGAAGAAAAAAGAAGAAGATGTCTTCTGGTGTGAAAAATATCAATGTGTCCTTTGGAAACGTGCAGATGTCGAAAAAAGAGCAAACTGAGTCCTAAAATAAAATAAAAAGCCTAGTCAATAGTGTATAATTGAACTATAGGCTTTTTTTAATGTTGTGGCAGGTTTCACTTCTAGAGTGAAAGCGAAAAGGGAAAACGAGAAGAGTTCCCGTAAACAATATTTATTAATTAAGGCTAAAGAAATATCAAGGAGTGCAAAAATGAACATCAAACAGCTTCGTTATGTTGTGGCTATCGCTAACAGTGGAACCTTTCGTGAGGCGAGTGAGCAGCTCTTTGTGAGTCAGCCTTCCATGTCAATTGCGGTGAAGGATTTGGAGCAAGAACTTAACTTCCAGATTTTTGAACGGACAAACACAGGAGCCAGCTTGACGATTGAAGGTGAACGTTTCTATGAGCAAGCGCAAGCGATTTTACGAGATTTTGAAGCTTTTGAGTCGAAATATGCTAAGCCGAAAGAAGCAGAACGGCATTTTTCAGTTGCAAGCCAGCACTATGATTTTCTTGCCCCTGTGGGTGTTGAATTTTCAAAGAAAAATCCTGAAATCAAGAATTTCCGTGTCTTTGAATCAACGACTTATAATATTTTACAAGAAGTGGCTCAAGGGCATAGTGAGCTTGGCGTTGTATACTTGAATAAGCATAATCGTTCCGGTATCCTACGTATGCTGGATAAGCTGGAGCTAGATTATGAAGAACTTTTTATTTCACAAACACATATTTATTTGCGTAAAAATCATCCTTTGACGCGTAAGAAAAGTATCAAAACGAGTGATTTGAAAGCTTTGGACCGCGTACGCTTTACGCAAGAAAATGAACAATTCCTTTACTACTCGGAAGATCTTGTGGAAACTTTTGAAAATACATTTATTTATAATGTGACCGACCGTGCAACCTTAAATGGTATCTTAGAGCGTACAGATGCCTATGCGACAGGTTTAGGATTTATTGATAAGGAAAGTGTACATAATGTCACGGTTATTCCAATGGATGGCGATAATGTAAACAGCTTGATTTTGGTTAAACAAAAAGGGCAACTTTTAACAGATGCAGCCAAGTCTTACAAGCGCAGTTTAGAAGTTTATTTTGAGAATTATAAGTTTTAGCCCCCCCTAGAGTCTGGGCTAGAAAAAATATGAAAATTAGTGTAAAATAGAGCAGTATACAAATTTTGTAAAACATTTAACATAGGAGAACTCACATAATGGTAAAATTAGTTTTTGCACGTCACGGTGAATCAGAATGGAACTTGGCTAACCTTTTCACAGGTTGGGCTGACGTGGACCTTTCAGAAAACGGAACACAACAAGCAATTGATGCAGGTAAACTCATCAAAGCTGCAGGTATCGAATTTGATATCGCGTATACTTCTGTATTGAAACGTGCGATCAAAACTACAAACTATGCACTTGAATACTCTGACCAACTTTGGGTACCAGTTGTAAAAACTTGGCGCTTGAACGAACGTCACTACGGTGGTTTGACTGGCTTGAACAAAGCTGACGCTGCTGCAAAACACGGTGATGAGCAAGTTCACATCTGGCGCCGTTCATATGATGTATTGCCACCAGCAATGCCACGTGACGATGAGTACTCAGCACACGCTGACCGTCGTTATGCTAACCTTGAAGACAGCCTTATTCCTGATGCTGAAAACCTCAAAGTTACACTTGAACGTTCATTGCCATTCTGGGAAGATCAAATCGCTCCAGCATTGAAAGATGGTAAAAACGTATTCGTTGGTGCGCACGGTAACTCAATCCGCGCATTGGTAAAACATATCAAACAACTTTCAGATGATGAAATCATGGATGTTGAAATCCCTAACTTCCCACCACTCGTGTTCGAATTTGATGATAATTTGAACCTTGTTAAGGAATACTACCTTGCACCAAAACAAGCGTAAATAATATGATAAAACCTGCCTCAAGCAGGTTTTTTCTTTTCTTTAAAAAATGTAAGGTAAAATACAGCTTATTGTGGTAAAATGTTTAGGTATAAATATGACGAGTTAAAATTAGGATAGGGTTCCATGTCTGAGAAAAGAAAAACACGAAACGAATTAAACGGAAAAAAAGATAAAACACGTAAGTTATTGAAAAACCCAACCATGTTGGCATCTGGGCGCGTTAAGCTTCTCTTTTTTGTCATCACGGTTCTCTTTTTAGTTCTGATTGGTAAGCTGTACCATATGCAAATCATGAATCAGAGCTTTTATGAAAGTAAACAAGCAGGGGGCGCAGGCTCGCTACAAATCGTTCAAGGTGCGCCACGTGGGAATATTTATGACGCGAAAGGTGTTCCTTTAGCGACGACAGAACCTGTTGAAGCGATCGAGTACACGCGCGGGCAAAATACGACAGCAGATGACATGCGTAAAATTGCGGACCGTCTTGCCGGCATCTTAACTTTAGATAATGATTTTAAACAAATTACCGAGCGCGATAAAAAGGACTATTTCTTGGCTGATGCCAACAATCTTGAGAAAATTGCTAAAAGTCTGACCAAGGAAGAAAAAACAGATGAGAAGGGGAACGCGCTTTCGGGTTCTGAAATTTATAATGTCCAACTCAGTAAGGTAACCGAGGCGGATATTAACTTTAATGAGCAGCAAATGTTTGCGGTCAAGCTTTTTAAAGAAATGAATTCAACAACCATCTTTAATACGACGATTATTACAACAAGTAACCTTACAGCAGAACAGCAAGCCTATATCGGAGAACATGAGGGCGAGCTGCAGGGGATTTCTGTAGGGACGAGCTGGAATCGTAAATATGCAGATACAGCCCTTAAACCTATATTAGGTACGGTAACGACGCAGAAACAAGGTATTCCGGAAGATATGTTGGACGAGTACCTTAAAGAAGGTTTCCAACGGAACGACCGTGTCGGAACTGCCTTTTTAGAAAAAGGCTATGAGCAGTACTTGCAAGGGACACATACGATTAGTAACGTATTGACCGATAAGCAAGGGAATGTCACTGGAACGGAAGTGAAACAAAAAGGGAGCAAGGGAGATAATCTCAAACTTACGATTGATTTGAAATTCCAAGATGCTGTTGATAAGATTTTGGAAAACGAAATGAACAATATGATCGCGGATGGTTTTGGAACTTATTCGCAGGGAGCCTATGCTGTTGTATTGGACTCTAAGACGGGTGCGGTTTTAGCTTTGTCAGGACTTGAACGTGATGAAAAAACCGGAGCAATGCAAAGCAACACTAATGGTACTTTCCAATCTGCTTTTGTCCCTGGTTCGGTGGTTAAGCCAGCAACGCTGACAGCAGGATGGAATGCCAATGTCATTGCAGGCAATCAAGTTCTCAATGATATGCCTATCCAGATAGCAGGGTCAAGTTTAATCGAATCATGGTTTACCAATGGTATCCTTCCCATTAATGCTGTTCAAGCCTTAGAGTATTCATCCAATACATATATGGTTCAAATAGCACTCAAGATGCTTGGACAACCTTACGTTCCTAATATGGCTGTTGATGGTACGGACCGTGTAGCGGCCTTCAAAAAACTACGTGAGTCCTTTGCTTCCTATGGAATGGGAACATCAACAGGCTTTGATATTCCTGGAGAAGCTCAAGGCTATATCAAAGATGCAAATAAAATAACAGTTTCTGACTTGCTGATGGAATCTTTCGGTCAGTTTGATACCTATACACCCTTGCAACTTGCAACATACGGGATGACTTTGGCCAATAACGGTGAACGTTTAGCACCGCATATTGTGGAGGGCATCTATGAAACTAACTCTGAAGGTGGCATGGGTAAACTTGTTAAAAATATCACGCCTAAAATTATGGACAAAGTAAATATTACCCCAGAAAATATGGATGTCCTACATAACGGGATGTATCAAGTCGTGCACGGGAATGACTTTGTAAACGGGCAAATCGGTGCTACAGGTTACTACATGCGCCCTTCACAAGGCGCTCAAGTTTCCATTTCTGCCAAAACCGGTACTGCCGAGGTAACCTATGTGGCTCCAGATGGCACAAGCGTGCCCGTAACAGTAAACAATGTTGTCGCTTATGCGCCAACAGAAAATCCGCAAATTTCTATCGGTGTTATGGTTCCGCAAACGACGGTTAAAGAAGGTGGTGTGACCTCGAAGATTGGTCAAAATATCACACGTGAAATCACTAACCTCTATAACTCCATGTATCATTTTAAATAAAATAAAAAACCAGCTCAATGAGAGCTGGTTTTAATTTAAGCTTTTTTGACTAAAAAGTAGCTATAACGAATCAAAACGTAAGCAACTGCAAAGAAGGCAATCACAAGCTCTATCACGGAGAGAGGAGTGAGTAAGGCTGTGAAGGCAGGATAACTTTGAGCCATAAGATGAACTGCAGTAGCAGAAATGACCAAAGGGAAGGTAAAGGCAGCGTAGCTTGGATAAAAAGGGAGCCGGAGCAAGGGGATAACGAGCACCACAGTTGCAAGATAAATCAACTGTGAAAGCAAGAATAAACAGAGTACAAAAAGATTTGACTTGCTTTCTGTCACAGTGAGATAGGCTGCTAAACAGAGAGAGCCTGGCGCTGTAAGAATGGTGATGAGCGGAAGAGTCGACTCATGCATTTTCTTGAAAATAAAGATACGATGTGTGATAATCGGGAGCAATATAAAATAGAAGAGAAGCGCAGGCCAAAGCACGATACGGCCAATTTCTATATTAAATACTGTTGCTGTATTAGGGATAACCCCCAAGCCCACAAAGGTAATAAACCAGCTCGGGTAGACATGGCCCATTCCAACCTTTTGCGGTAAGATGTGAAGAGCAACAAAATAAGCCATTAATAGAAAATGCAGGAAAATAGCACACAACCAAATGAAGTAAACCAGACTTGAGTGGGGGAAAATCCTATTGAGAAAGACACAAATGACCATCCAAGCCATGGTGAAAGTGGGGGAAACTGAGCCAACGATAGGATCTTTAAGAGCTTCCAGTAGATGGCGCATCGTAAAAATTAGTTTCAACATGATTAGAAACATAAAAAAGAGACCCACAAGGTCAAAAATATTTCCTAGAAATGTGAATCCTTTGGAATAAAGTAGATTTCCTAAGGAGACCATACCTAAAATTAGGCCACAAATAGGGATAGGGATTTTTTTCAAAAAATTTAAAAATACTTGTTTCATTGAGAACTCCTAGTATGTACATGATTATTGAATGTGAGCTGTAGAGAATCTTACAGTTCAAGCACTGCTTTAAGTATAAAACACTTGATTTAATTTGTAAAATGAATTATTGTAATTATAGTAATAGAAAAAAGTAATAAAAAATAAAGGAGACGTTATGTTTTCACTGTTTGAAACCTTCATTGCCATATATGAAACGCGGAGTTTTACCAAAGCAGGACAGTACTTGTTTATTTCCCAGCCCACAGTGACGGTCAGGATAAAGAAATTAGAAGAAGAAGTAGGCAATTCGCTTTTCATTCGCGGGAAGAACCGTGAAGTTATTCCTACGGAAGCAGCAAAATTACTCTATAAGAAAGCAGTTCAATATGTTCAAGACTGGGAAAACTTACAAGCTGAGCTCAACCAGACGACACTTGCAAAGAAACCCTTTAAGATTGGGATATCACAGAGTGCAGCTATTGGAATTATGCCTTTGCTGTATCCTAAACTTGTGCCTTATTTGGATCAGATTGATTTAAAAATATCCATGTACGATTCGGAAGAAGTTTTTAATAGGGTTGAAAACCATGATTTGCATTTTGGTATTATCGAAAAACCTTTGGCAAGTGAGCAAGTAGAAACCTTTCCACTGTTTAAAGATGAATTGGTCCTTGCCGGAAACTTAGAGAGCGAGACTTTCTTTACAAGAGAAATTGGCTCAGGCGTGGGACATTACATCAAGAAATATCTCCAAGAAGAAAGCTTTATCCCACGTTACTTGGTAAGAATGAACAATAATGACATGATTATTGCCCACATTCAAGCGGGCTTAGGTGTTTCTTTAATTTCAAAACGCTTTATTTCAGAAGGAATGCCGTATCAAAGTTTAGGCAACAAGTATCAGCGGAGCTTTACCAGCATTACTTATGCAGAAGAAAAAGACCCCCTCATGCTAGAAATCGTGCAGCATATCAGAGAATCTATTGTGGGAGATGTTTCATTAACCAGTCGCCAATAGCGTGGTAGACCTCTTCGTATTCTGTCTCAAAGAGAATCTCATGACGTAATTCAGGAAAAAGCTGGAGTTTGAGATGATTAAAGCCTGCTTTTTGGAGTTTCTGATAAACTTTTTGCGGTCCTTTGCCCCAGTCGCCTACCGGATCATCAGCACCGCTGATAATGAGGATGGGCAAGTCCGTGGGCATATTATGCATCCAGTTTTTTTGATTGGCTCTATGGACCAGTGAGAAAAGTGTCGCAAAACCATTACGGGTAAAAGTAAAGCCGAGGAGAGGGTCATTTTCATAAGAAGAGACATTCCTTTGGTTCTTCGAAAGCCAGTTGAAATTCCCCGTTTCAGGGAATTTTTTGCTATAGTTACCAAAAGCAAGCTTGTCTATTAAAGGAGCAATAACCTTTGGTTTTTTTTGGCTTATTTTCTTAATGAAAGGCAGGAAGAAGTTCAAATGGAGAGGACTTGTCCCCGTACCCATAAATATTGCCCCCTGAATATCAACAGGATAATCTTGCAGAACATTACGCAAAGCAAAAGAACCCATACTGTGTCCCATCATGAAATAAGGCAGTGTGGGATGCTTTTCTTTTGCCCAAGTTTTGACCTTATAAATATCAGAGATGACATTTTGAGGGCCAGCGGCACCAAAGTAACCATAAATTGGTTCTTGTTGCTGTACGGAATGCCCATGTCCTAAGTGATCATGACCGACCACTGCGAACCCCAAACTATTGAGGTAGAGGGCAAAAGCGTGGTAGCGTTCAATGTTTTCAGCCATCCCATGAATGAGTTGGATAAGCGCCTTTGGATGTTCAAGCGGCCAGTAAAGAAGATGTAGCTCAGTTTGCTCATCGCTAGATTGCAGTGTGTATTGTTCAACCATCGGGAAGTCCTCTTTCAGTAAATCATTATCAGGATTGAAATTTATTATAACAAAAAAGTGGTCAAGCTGCTGTTGCCTTGAGAGCGATTGGCGTTCTTTGAAAGCACCTTAGGCTTAAATGTACAGAAATCTAAGTTATGGTATAATACACAATATCTTATATTTGCAAGGTAGAATACTTCCGCAGAGTATGAGGGATAATTCTCAGAGCGGAAGGTGTGGTATAATAGTTATGACTTTATCACACAGAAAGAAGAAAGGAACGCATGGTATATTATCCAGAACCAATCGCTAAACTTATAGAAAGCTTTAGCAAACTGCCCGGTATCGGACAAAAAACAGCAACACGTCTCGCCTTTCACACGATTGGAATGGATGATCAAGATGTCAATGAATTTGCCCGAAACCTTATTTCAGCAAAACGTGATTTACGTTTTTGCTCCGTCTGCGGTAATCTGACAGAGAGTGATCCCTGTGCTATCTGTGAAGATCCTCTGCGTGATCGCACAACCATATTGGTTGTAGAGGAAAGTAAAGATGTCTTAGCAATGGAGAAAATTCGCGAATATAGAGGGCTGTATCATGTTTTACATGGCACGATTAGCCCCATGAATGGTATCGGACCGGACGAGATTAACGTAAAAAGCCTCTTAACTCGCCTCATGGGTGAGAGTGAAGTAGAAGAAGTTATTCTCGCGACAAATGCAACATCTGATGGTGAAGCAACGGCGATGTATCTTTCACGGATGATTAAACCCGCCGGAATCAAAGTGACGCGCTTAGCGCGTGGCCTTGCAGTCGGCTCAGACATTGAGTATGCGGATGAAGTTACCCTGTCCAAAGCAGTTGAAAATCGTATGGAAATTTAAGTGGAGAAAATTATGTCAAAAGAAACATTGATTTTATTATATGGCGGTCGAAGTGCAGAACGAGAAGTTTCCGTTCTTTCAGCTGAAAGCGTAATGCGCGCAGTGAACTATGACAAGTTTAGAGTGAAGACTTACTTCATCAGTCAAGCTGGTGATTTTATCAAAACACAAGAATTCACTGAAACACCCGCAGAAAATGAAAAATTAATGACCAATCAAACGGTCAAGTCAGAACAAAAAGTTGCCCCATCGGACATTTATGAAAAAGATGCAGTTGTTTTCCCTGTTTTACATGGCCCTATGGGTGAAGATGGCTCAATTCAAGGCTTCTTAGAAATTATGCGCCTGGCTTATGTTGGTCCAAATATTTTATCGGCCAGCAGTACGATGGATAAACTTTTAGCTAAGCATGTGTTTACCGCTGTAGGTGTACCGCAAGTTCCTTATGTTGCGGCATATGCTGATGAAAATCAAGAAAAAATTCATGCAGAAGTTCAAGATAAACTGACTTTCCCTGTTTTTGTCAAGCCAGCCAATATGGGTTCAAGCGTCGGCATTTCTAAAGTAAACAGCTTAGAAGAATTAGAAGCAGGGCTTGCAGAAGCTTACAAATATGATAACCGTGTGGTGATTGAACAAGGGGTTAATGCGCGCGAAATCGAATGTGCCGTTTTAGGAAATGGTGGCAAAGTACGCTCAACACTACCTGGTGAAGTCGTTAAAGATGTTGATTTTTATGACTACCGTTCAAAATACATCGATAATAAAATCGAAATGGCAATTCCTGCGGATATTCCAACAGAAGTCGCACAGAAAATGCGTCATTATGCTGAAAAGGCTTATCAAGCTATGAATGGTGCAGGGCTCTCCCGTTGTGACTTTTTCTATGATCAAAAAGGAGATATCTATCTCAATGAGATTAATGCAATTCCAGGATTTACACAATGGTCAATGTACCCCTTGCTCTGGGAAAATATGGGACTTTCCTACAGTGAGTTGATTGAAGAACTTGTCTCTCTGGCTCAAGAAGCCTTCGAAATTCGTGAAAGTCACCTCTTATAAAAAATAGAACAACTTCAGGCCACGAACCTGAAGTTTTTATTATCATTCTTTCTGCTTTAGCAGATTAGAATGATAATACGCAGGGAGCGAAGCGAGTTGTGAACCCCCAGTCCTTTTTTCTGCTTTAGCAGATTAGAATGATGGAGTAAAGCGCGAGGTGCGAGGGATGAGCACACTCTTTTTGACAAATTATGAGTTGCCCTATATAATGAGAGGAAAGAGGAGATACACATGGGAACAATTTACGACAGCAAGACCAAAAATAGATTGAAGAGAGCTGATGGTCAGCTGCAAGGCGTGTTGCGCATGCTGGAAGAAGAAAAAGATTGTGATGCTGTAGTGACACAACTTAAAGCAGTACGTTCAAGCTTAGACAGTCTAATCGGTCTGATTGTAGCTGAAAATTTACAAAACTGCCTACTACTCTTAGAAGGTGACGATGAAAAAGAACGTGAGAAGAAAATAAGTCAGGCCATAAAAATGATTATTAAAAAGTAATTGTTTTTGAGCAGAGGTTATAAGGCTACAGTTGACAACCATACACTGTATTTTTATGGCGAATCGGTGCGTTATGAAAGGACTTTTGATATAATAAACTCATCATGAAACTAACACTACACGAAATAGCCCGCGTTGTCGGCGCAACAAATAATTGGTCAGAATTGGCAGATACAGAAATTCATAATATTGAGTTTGACAGCCGCAAAATCCAAAAAGGCGATCTCTTTTTGCCCCTTAAAGGTGCAAGAGATGGTCATACGTTTATTGACACGGCCTTTGCACAAGGAGCTCTTGCGACCTTTGCAGAACAAGAAGTAGTTCAGCCCCACTTACGTGTTGAGGATTGTCTGGAAGCTTTCCAAAAATTAGCCCAGTATTACCTAGAAAAAACAGCAGTAGAAGTAATTGCTGTGACAGGATCAAATGGGAAAACCACAACCAAAGACATGATTCAGGCTGTCCTTTCGGAAAAATATAAGACTTATAAGACACAAGGCAATTACAATAACGAAATTGGAATGCCTTATACCGTTCTTCATATGCCTGATGATACTGAAAAAATCGTGTTGGAGATGGGCATGGATCGTTTGGGGGATATTGATCTTCTATCTAAAATAGCGAAGCCAAAAATTGCTCTTGTCACGCTTATTGGGGAATCGCATTTGGAATTTTTCGGTACACGTGAGAAAATTGCGGAAGGGAAGCTTGGAATTAAGGCGGGATTGCGCCCCGATGGCGAACTTATTGTGCCTGCAGATAAGATTATCAATAAGTACTTACCCACAGACACAAAAATTACGCGTTTTGGACCAGATGAGGATATTTTTGTCACAAAGCTTATCGAACACAAGGATCAACTCAGTTTCACCACAAACTTCTTAGAGGAAGAAATGACAATCCCTGTGCCGGGTAAATTTAATGCAACTAATGCAATGCTCGCAGCTTATGTGGGGACTTTACTTGACGTTGACGAGGCTAAAATTAAACACGCGCTTTCGCATGTTGCCTTGACACGTAACCGGACCGAGTGGAAGAAGGCAAGTAATGGCGCAGATATTCTTAGTGATGTTTACAATGCTAACCCAACGGCCATGAGACTTATCTTGGAAACCTTCCAAGCTCTTCCGAAAAATGCAGGAGGACGTAAACTCACTGTTCTTGCTGATATGCTCGAACTAGGGGAACAAGCTCCAGGACTTCATGCAGGCATTGCTTCAGCAATTGATTTCTCCAAAATGGACCACGTTTACCTCTATGGCGACTTGATGAAATATTTGCGGGCAGAATTACCAGAAGATAAAGTATCGTACTTTACCGATCTTAACGAATTGACCGAGGCGATTCAAAATACGCTTCAACCTCAAGATCAACTTTTACTCAAAGGATCTAATAGCATGAATTTAGGAACAATCGTTGAAGAGTTACAAAACTAAGCACGCAAGTGCTTTTTTATTATCATTCTTTCTGCTTTAGCAGATTAGAATGATAATACGCAAGGAGCGAAGCGCGTTGTGAACCTCCCGTCCTTCTTTCTGCTTTAGCAGATTAGAATGATAATACGCAGGAAGCGCGAGGAGAATTAGCCTCGCTTTTTTGCTTTTTCAAAAGCAGTCTTGTGCTAAGAGTGAAGTTATATTGTGAAATTGTCAGATAATGTTCGGAAATGGCGTATAAAAAATTTAAATGGCAAAAATTTAGAAAAAATATGTAGAAAAGTCTTTACAATTCAGATTGAATTAAGTATAATAGAGAACATAATAAATTTTCAGACAATAATAAACAAATGCAAATTGTCGGATAAGTCAAACAGAAAGAGGATGTTACATGGATAATTGGAAAAAAGTATCATTAGGAACACTTGCCCTGGCTTCGGTCGGGCTCTTGGCAGCATGTGGAAATGGCGGAGGTGGCTCTAAGACAGCTAACCCACAACTTTCCGTTCCGACAAATATTGCTACATTGGATTCGGGTTTGGCTACAGACACTTACTCAAACCTCTTCATCGGGAATACCCAAGAAGGATTGACACGTGTGGATGACAAAGGTGTGGCGCAAAATGCGATGGCATCGGATATTAAGGTCTCTGATGATGGCTTGACATATACCATCACTTTGCGTGATGGCTTGAAATGGTCAAACGGCGATGAATTGACAGCAAAAGACTTCCTTTATTCATGGCAACGTGCTGTAAACCCTGCAACAGGTTCACAATACGCTTACTTGCTTGGTAACATTAAGAATGCCAATGAAATTAACACAGGTAAGATTAAAGATCTTAACCAGTTGGGTGTGAAAGCTAATGGCGACCACGAGTTGGTGATTACTTTGACGCAACCAACACCTTACTTTAAATTCCTTTTGGCAAACAGCGTTTACTATCCTGTAAACAAATCAGCTGTTGAAGAATTTGGTAAACAATATGGAACTTCATCTGATAAAGTCGTTTACTCTGGACCGTTCATCTTCAAAAAAGATGCTGGCTGGACAGGAACAAACAACAGTTATTCTCTTGTGAAAAACCCAGATTACTATGACAAAGACAATGTGAAATCAGACGAAATTGATTACACTGTTCAATCTAACCCGAACACAGCAGTTCAACTCTTCAAACAAGGTAAATTGGACCAAGCCAGCTTAGGTACTATGGACTTATACAACGCTAATAAAGGTTACAATGATGGTAAAGATCTTGTGGTCTTGAAAGAAGCAACAACGGCTTACCTTCAATATAACCAATCAGGCGGTGGTACAACAAGCCCAGAAGTAGCTAAAGCATTGCAAAATAAAAATATCCGTGATGCTTTGAATCTTGCGACTGACCGTAAGAGTATCGTTGATCAATTCATTCCAGCGGGTACAGTAGCACAAACATTCACACCAGCAGGTATGTCTGTCACAGCAGATGGTAAAGATTTCGCTGAATTTGCAAAACAAGATTACAATTTTGATGCGGCAAAAGCTAAAGAACTTTGGGAAAAAGGTCTGAAAGAAATTGGTGTGACATCACTGAACATTCAGTACACAACCGATGCAGATGCACCAGTTTCAAAATCTGTTGCTGACTTCTTGCAAGCTTCACTTTCTAAAACATTGCCAGGCTTGACACTTACTCAAAAAATCGTACCTTTCCAACAACGTTTGAAAGATTCACAAAACCAAAACTTTGATGTGGTTCTCTCACTCTGGGGTGGTGACTACGCTGAACCATCAACATTCTTGCAACTCTTTGCAGATGGCTCAGGTTATAACGACGGTAAATTTGTAAATCCTGCATACCAAGCAGCATGGACAAAAGCATCGACATTGCCAGTAGTCTTGGATGACAAAGCACGTGATGCAGCATATAAAGATGCTGAAGCAGCACTCTTTAATGAATCAAGCATCAACCCACTGTATTACCGTGCAACACCAGCACTCCGTAACCAACACCTTAAAGGTTTGCAATTCAACTCAACAGGTTTGTCTTACGATCTCAAAGGTGTTTACATCGAAAAATAGTAGGCACTAACATCAAACGAATAAGTAGGGCTTATTAGGCCTACTTTTCGTGTTTTTATTAAGGAATTTTTATATGTTAGCTAAATATCTTGTAAAACGTATCTTATTGATGCTCTTAACATTATTTGTAGTTATTACAGCGACTTTCTTCCTGATGCAGGTAATGCCAGGAACACCCTTTAATAACCCCAAATTAACTCCAGAGCAAATTCAACAATTAAATGTTGCATATGGTTTAGATAAACCTCTTATTGTGCAGTACTTCATTTATCTCCAAAATGCTTTCACGGGTAACTTCGGTACATCATTTACCTTTGCCAACCAACCTGTAAGCACAATGATCGCACAACGTCTTCCGGTCTCAGCACAACTTGGTTTCCAAGCCTTGATTATCGGTGTCGTTGTCGGAACATTCTTTGGTGTTGTTGCTGCCCGCTTCAAAAACACATGGGTGGATGGACTGTTAAGTATTATCTCTACAGTCTTCTTCTCAGTACCTTCCTTCATCGTAGGTACTTTACTCCTCCTCTACTTTGGTTATACTTGGGAACTTCTTCCCGTATCAGGCTGGGGAACATTTGCACAAACTATCTTACCGTCGCTTGCGCTCTCCTTTGCTCCAATGTCACAGGTCATGAGTTTTGTCCGTGCACAGATGATCGAGTCGCTCTCATCAGACTATATCCTTCTGGCACGTGCCAAAGGTTTATCTGATCGTGAAGTCTTATGGAAACATGCGATCCGTAACTCATTGATTCCAATGCTGACACTGATTGGCCCAATGAGTGCTGGACTCTTGACAGGTTCTGTTCTTATCGAGTCAATCTTCTCGATTCCTGGTATCGGTCAACAGTTTGTACAGTCGATTCCTTCAAAAGATTTCCCAGTTATCATGGGGACTACAGTTGTCTATGCCGTAATGCTGATGGCGATGATTTTGATCACCGATATTATTACAGCATTTGTTGATCCACGTGTACGTTTGGACTAGAAAGGAGGGGAGAAAATGGAAAATATTAATAGTAAATTTAAACTTGTAACAAACCGTGATTTTGAAGCGAGTGAAATGATCGCAAAACCTGCCCTCACTTTTTGGCAAGATGCATGGCGACGTTTTAAGAAAAATAAAGTAGCAATGGTAGCGATGGTTGTCGTTATCTTAACCTTGTTGTTTTCTGTGGTTTCAACATTTTTTGTCCCACAATCAGCAGCCAATAACTTTGATCCGAATGCGGTTCAAACTTATAAAAACTTACCTCCTAAGCTTGGGAATGTGAATATTCCTGGATGGAACGGTAACTTTGCAGCGCCAGGGAGCACAATCGCAGAAGATCTCTACCAAGTACAAAATGTACCAGAAGGTGAATCTTTTATCTTTGGTACAGATTCTTTAGGGCGTTCGATTGCCAAACGGACAATCGTTGGTTTACGGATTTCCTTGATTATCGCCTTTGCCTCTATCGTCTTTGACGTACTGATCGGGATTACTTATGGTTTAATCTCCGGTTGGATTGGTGGAAAAGTGGATACGGTTATGCAACGTATCATTGAGATCATAAGCTCTATCCCAAGTTTGGTTATTGTAACTATGTTTGGGCTCTTGCTTGGGCAAGGTATCGTTTCCATCGTCCTTGCGATTGGTCTCTTCATCTGGACAGGGATTGCCCGCCAGGTAAGGAATATGACCTTATCACTCAAGGAACGTGAGTTTGTTCTTGCTGCGAAAACCTTAGGTGCCAGCCCGTTCAAAATCATGGTTAAACACCTTATTCCAAACATGTTAGGTGTTATTATCGTACAAATTATGTTTGATATTCCATCGGTAATTTTCTTTGAAGCGGTTCTTTCAGCGATTAACTTGGGGGTTAAACCACCAACAGCATCGCTAGGTTCATTGATTTCAGATGGTATTCAAAGCTTGCAATTCTATCCATTCCAAGTTGCAGTACCTGCAGTAGTCTTGTCTCTCCTGTCACTCGCCTTCTTCCTCTTTGGTTATGGCTTACGTGACGCTTTCGATCCAAAATCAGGCCAAGACTAAGAAATGAGGAAGTAAAATGACTGAAAAAGAAGAAAAAGTACTTGAAGTAAAAAATCTGCATGTTCATTTCAAAACATATGCTGGGAAGGTCAAAGCCATCCGTGATGTTTCGTTTGATTTGAAAAAAGGGGAAACCTTAGCTATCGTTGGTGAATCAGGTTCAGGGAAATCTGTAACCACGAAAACGCTTATGGGCCTCAATGCAGCAAATGCCGTGATCCCTAAAGGTGAGATTCTCTTTAAAGGACGTAATCTCTTAGACATCAAAGAAGAAGATTGGCAAAAGATTCGTGGCAATGAAATCTCGATGATTTTCCAAGATCCGATGACTTCGCTTGATCCGACCATGCGTATTGGTAACCAAATTGCTGAGCCATTGATCAAGCACAGAGGGATGAAAAAGAAAGAGGCTTTAGTAAAAGCTTTAGAATTGATGAAGGCTGTAGGCATTCCCCAAAGTGAGCAGCACATCAACGACTATCCACACCAATGGTCAGGTGGGATGCGTCAACGTGCAGTTATTGCCATCGCGCTTGCAGCTGATCCAGAAATTCTTATCGCGGATGAACCGACGACAGCTTTGGACGTTACTATCCAAGCACAAATCATGCAAATGATGTCAGAGCTCCAACAGCGTATTGAATCATCGATTATCTTTATTACCCATGATTTGGGGGTAGTTGCTGGTTTTGCTGATCGTGTGGCCGTAATGTATGCAGGTGAGATTGTGGAGTATGGTACAGTAGAAGAAATTTTCTATAACCCACAACACCCTTATACATGGGGGCTTCTCGATTCTATGCCAACAGTGGACACTGATGTTGAACGTTTGGTTTCCATTCCAGGAACACCTCCGGACTTGCTCCATCCACCAAAAGGCGATGCTTTTGCCTTACGTAACCAACACGCTCTCGAAATCGACTTTGAAGAAGAACCCCCTTATTTTGAAGTGTCGCCTACACATCAAGTAAAATCATGGCTCTTAGATGAGCGCTCACCTAAAGTTCTACCATCTGAAAATATCCAACAACGCTGGATGCGTTGGGAAAAAATGAAAATGAAGGGAAATGCTGAATAATGACTGAAGAAAGAAAAAAACTTGTCGAATTCAAAGGTGTTGACCTGGTTTTCAACAAAGGTAAAAAGAATGTCAATAAAGCGATTAATGACGTTTCCTTTCATATTTATGAGGGGGAAACCTTTGGTCTCGTAGGTGAATCTGGTTCAGGTAAAACAACAATTGGCCGTGCAATCATGAAGCTTTACGACATCAATAAAGGAGAAATCCACTTTAACGGCAATGATGTCAGCAAGATTAAAGGTGCTGAGCTGAAAAAATTCCGTGAAAAAGTACAAATGATTTTCCAAGACCCACAAGCTTCACTGAACGGCAGAATGCGGGTCAAAGACATCATTGCTGAAGGTATTGATGTAAACGGATTGGCTAAGAATAACGAAGAACGTACAGAAAAGGTCAAAGAACTTCTCAAACTCGTTGGTCTTAACCAAGACCATATGACGCGTTATCCTCATGAATTCTCAGGGGGGCAACGTCAACGTATCGGTATCGCCCGTGCCTTGGCGGTAAACCCTAAATTCATCGTGGCTGATGAGCCAATATCAGCTTTGGACGTCTCTATTCAGGCTCAGGTTGTTAACTTGATGCGTGATATTCAGGAAAAAGAAGGCTTGACTTATCTGTTTATCGCCCATGATTTATCTATGGTAAAATACATCTCTGACCGAATCGGAGTGATGCATTGGGGTAAAATTTTGGAAATCGGAACATCTGATCAGGTTTACAACAATGCTTTACACCCTTACACACAATCTTTGTTGAGTGCCATTCCTGCGCCGGATCCAATCTCAGAGCGTAGCCGTGTCCCACAAGCATATGATCCAACAACAGAGTTGGATGGGCAGCCGCGTGAATTGCGTGAAATTACGCCAGGACACTTTGTTCTTTCGACAGAAGAAGAAGCCGAAGAATACAGAAAAATTGCAATGCTATAAAAAAATTACTGCACCTTGGAGGGTGTAGTTTTTTTATAAATCACTGAAAAGTATCTAGGGACTATTTTATTATTGAATTTAGCTTAAATGGTATAAAATGAAGTTAAGGTAAGGCACATTATTTTTATAAACGAAAGAGAAAAGAGGAAGGATGATGAACTTTTTTACTGAAATTATAAGTAACCAAATTTTAATTACAGCTATCGTGGGATGGTTTGCTGCACAAATCATCAAAATTATTGTCGATATTTTTCGCTACCGTAGGTTGGATTGGCGATTGCTTTTTGCTACAGGTGGTATGCCGAGCTCGCACAGTGCTTTGGTAGTTTCTATGACCACAGCAACAGGTCTTTCGCAAGGTTTTGACTCCGCTGTATTTGCTGTTGCTACCGTTTTTGCCTTTGTCGTGATGTATGATGCGCAAGGCATAAGGCGTCAAGCAGGGACTCATGCTTATATTTTAAATATTATTATCAAAACAATCGAAAACCCTAAGATAAATGCGGAAAAAGCCTTAAAAGAACTTCTGGGTCATACGCCTTTTCAAGTCTTGGGTGGCGCAATTTTAGGAATTATCGTGGCCCTTTTAATGAATTAAAGACATCCCAAAGCTCCTAAAAGCCATATAGCAATTGATAAAGAACAGTTTCCCTGTTTTTTTGCTATAATAATAAGGCATATATTTTGATAAGAATAGGTTAAAAAATGAATAGAGCAGAAGAAATAAAAAAACGCCGTACCTTTGCCATCATCAGTCACCCGGATGCTGGTAAAACAACAATAACAGAACAACTCCTTAAATTTGGTGGAGCCATCCGTGAGGCTGGAACTGTCAAAGCACGTAAAACAGGAAATTTTGCAAAATCGGACTGGATGGACATTGAAAAAGAACGTGGGATTTCTGTGACTTCATCAGTTATGCAGTTTGATTATGCTGGTAAGCGTGTGAATATCTTGGATACACCAGGACACGAGGATTTCTCAGAAGACACTTACCGTACCTTGATGGCCGTTGATGCTGCAGTCATGGTGATCGATAGCGCCAAAGGTATTGAGGCCCAAACTAAAAAACTTTTCCAAGTTGTGAAACGCCGCGGCATTCCTGTATTTACCTTTATTAATAAATTGGACCGTGATGGACGTGAACCCCTGGATTTACTGAGTGAATTGGAAGATATCTTGGGTATCGCTTCTGTGCCAATGAACTGGCCAATCGGTATGGGGAAAAATTTCCAAGGTCTCTATGACTTTTATAACAAACGTATTGAAGTTTATCAGCCTGAAAACGGTCAGCGCTTCATCGAATTTGGAGAAAATGGTGAGATTGATGCCAGCCACCCACTGACAAGTAATCCTTTCTACGCACAAGCCATGGAAGATGCGGAACTCTTACTTGATGCTGGGAATGAATTTGACGAGGAAGAAGTACTTGCGGGTCAGTTGACACCTGTCTTCTTTGGTTCGGCCTTGACAGACTTTGGGGTTGAAACCTTCTTGGACACCTTCTTAACTTACGCACCAGAGCCTAATGGACATAAGACTGTTGAGGATGAAATCATCGATCCATTACGTGAAGAATTCTCAGGATTTGTCTTTAAGATTCAAGCCAACATGGATATCCGTCACCGCGACCGGATTGCCTTTGTGCGGATTGTATCGGGCGAATTTGAGCGAGGAATGGGCGTGAAACTCCTTCGTACAGGGAAACAAGTCAAACTTTCAAACGTTACTCAGTTTATGGCAGAATCTCGTGAAAATGTCGAAAATGCTGTAGCAGGTGATATCATTGGGGTTTACGATACAGGGACTTATCAGGTTGGTGATACACTGACCACAGGTAAACTTAAAACGCCTTTTGAACCGCTACCCACTTTCACACCGGAACTTTTCATGCGCGTGACTGCTAAAAATGTCATGAAGCAAAAATCATTCCAAAAAGGGATTGAGCAGTTGGTACAAGAAGGGGCGATACAGCTCTACAAAACCTACACGACAGGGGAAATCATGCTTGGTGCAGTTGGACAACTGCAATTTGAAGTGTTCAAACACCGGATGGAGAACGAGTATAATTCAGAAATCATCATGACGCCAATGGGGAGCAAGACAGTCCGTTGGATTAAACCTGAAGATTTGGATGAAAAGATGTCGTCAAGCCGTAATATCCTTGCACGAGATCGCTTCGATCACCCGCTCTTCCTCTTTGAAAACGACTTTGCCATGCGTTGGTTTAAAGATAAATATCCTGAGGTGGAATTGATGGAGCAGTTTTCTGTTTAATATTCTGACAAATTAAAATGAAAAGTCCCTTTGGGGCTTTTTTTGTATATGGGATGAGTATTTTTGAAAAATATAGTACAATGATATAGAATTGAGAAGGAAATGAAATGAAAAATAGTTTTTTAAAATTAACAGGGTTAATAGCCTTATTTTTTATGCTTTCCAGTTTAAGCATTACTAAAATTATCCCAGAACAGGTGACCCTTGCACAGCCAGTAAACATTGCCATAAAGGTTTATTATGTGCTGGGTGGAATGGGGTTTATCTATTTATTCTTGACATTGCTCAAAAATAGGACGCTCTGGTTTACCCGCTTAAGAAATAGAAAAGTAGTAAAACGGAATAATCTGTACTTTATCTCAATAATTTTCATTGCCTATTTCCTCTTTCACCTCTTCATGATTTTGAGTGAAAATATTAGCAATGTTGATTTTACATGGACCTATCTTTCTTTAAATCTAAACTTATTGACAGAGCGCTATATGCCATTGTTTCTTATCTTCATAGTGGGAATTCCTTTAATCATTAAAATTCCGGAGTCTAAAAAATCCTGGAAGCTTTTCAGTTGGATACCAACCATAAAGCGTGAAGATATTTTTGTTTCTCTCCTCACGAGCTTAGCCTTTAGTGATTATCTGACGCGTCGTTTAATCTGGAATACAAGCTTTGGTGCTCGCAATTCTCGTGGCGTTTATCAGCTTTTGTATTCTTCAGAGAGGATTTTAGCTCGGTACGATTTCATGAGATTGCTTGGTGACTATGTCTTTGTCTTCCTGATCATCTTTATCGTAAGTTACTTGGTTTTTAAAGGAATGAGCGCCTTATTCACAAATAAAAATAACTTTGCCTTGGCGTTTACGAGTAGCTTGTTTTGGGCTATTATATTTAACTATCTTATCCAGAGTGCGATCAAATCAGACAGTGGTGTACCAGTACACGGGACGGTAGTTGCAGGGGCAACAGTGTTTCAAATTATCATTTTAAGTCTGATTTTTATGCTTGCCTATCTGCTTATCAACCGTTATGTGGCAGCTACAGCGCTTATCATTGTCGCAGGCGCACTTTTCAGTTTGGCAAATATGATTAAGTTCTCTGAGCGTAAAGAACCGGTCTATGTTTCGGAGCTTTCTTGGCTTTCTAATCCTCAGATACTCCTGTCCTTTGTGGATAGAAAGATGATTATGATAGCGATAGGAGCACTAATTGTTCTCATCTTAGTCGTTGTTTTTCTGAGCAGAAAGTTCTTTACAGGAAAATTAATGACCTGGAAAGTACGTGGGTTTGTACTTTTGGCTCTTGTTTTGGTTTATCTTCCGATTTATCAAAACTTCAAAACTTTTACAAAACAAGATGAACAAATAAGTGTACCTCTGCTTACACGCTACATTAATGTTGCTAACGGAGATGTACTATGGAAAGGTTCGCCGCATACCGCAAGGACAAAATCTTTGTCTTATGTTTGGTTGAGACAGATTTATGGTAAAGCAATGGAGGAGCCTACAGGATACAGTAAAGAAAAAATCAAAGAAATTCAAGACAAATACAGTAAACGTGCCGAAGAAATTAATATCAAACGTGAGCATGATATCCAAGATCAAACTGTCATTTATATTCTGAGTGAGTCACTATCGAATCCTAACCGTATTCAAGGGATTATCTTGTCGGAAAATCCTCTGCAAAATATTGATAATATCAAAGAGAGTGCTACAGGCGGCCACATGTATTCTAACGGGTATGGGGGAGGAACAGCAAATATGGAGGCTCAAACTTTGGATGGACTGCCGATGGCTAACTACTCAAGTCAAATTTCCATTATTAATTCGGATGTTTTTCCAAGTATGCCATTTATTCCTTCTATTTCTAATTACTTCCCGGAAAAAATTGCCCTTCACCCCGAAAATGCAACCAATTATAATCGTAATTCAATCTATAATAAACTTGGATTCGATCATTTCTATGCGCTCTCGGGTACAGATAAAGCTGATTTATTAACCGACCAAGAAACTCTCGACGGCAAGGTTTCAGATGCTCAAACATATAGAGATGTTTTAGATAAAATTGATCCCTCTAAGTCACAATTCTTTAGTGTTTTGACCATGCAAAACCATATGCCATATACGAGCTATTCTGGGTCTTCCACTATAACAGCTTCAGGGGAAGGTTACTCAGAAGCGCAAAATCAACTTTTGGAGAATTATGTTCGTAAGATTTCGGATACAGATAAAGCAACGAAAGAATTCTTAACAGAGCTTGAGAAGATTGATAAAAAAATTACTCTGGTTTTTTATGGAGACCACTTGTCGAATGTCTTCCCTTCTGACTATGTCGGCTTCAAAGAGGATCCATTAAATGCCTATAAGACAGATTACTTCATCTGGACCAACAAAGGAAATACTACCGATAAACAAGTGGACTTAAGTTCAGCAAACTTTACGCCCGCTTTATTTGAAGCGACAGGCTCAAAAGTTTCACCTTACTATGCGCTCTTGTCAGATGTGATGTGGGAAGTTCCGGCAGCTTATAACTCGCCTCTATCTTCAACAGTAACCCTGACAGAAGAGCAAAGCAAGCGTATGGAAGATTTGAAGTTGGTACAATATGACTTAACCTCTGGTAAACATTATTTGAAAGAAGATTCTCCTTTCTTCAAATTGGAAAAATAAAAAGCACTTCTAGGCGTGCTTTTTTATTGGCTTTTTAGATGCTAAAAAAAATTTTAAAAAAAATAAAAAAGGTAAGCATTTACATCTTTAAAAGTATGATATAATAGTCAAGTTATATATTCAGGCGAGTTAAGACAAAGATTTTTTCGCCTGTAACTGAGCTTTCGAGCTTGGTCGTCATATTTGCCAGTGGCAAATTTAGAAAATTATAGGTGAAACAATTGAAATTCAACGAACTCGGCCTTTCAGAAGGCATTGTCGAGACGCTTACAGCTATCGGTTATGAGCAACCAACGCCCATCCAAGAGCAAACGATTCAACTCGCGCTCTCAGGACGTGACGTTCTTGGACAAGCTCAAACAGGTACTGGTAAAACAGCCGCTTTTGGCCTTCCAACAATCGAAAAAATTAATCCAGAAAATAAAGCGATTCAAGCTCTTGTAATCGCACCAACACGCGAACTTGCTGTTCAAGGGCAAGAAGAACTTTTCCGCTTTGGTAAATCTAAAGGGCTTAAAGTCCGCACAGTTTTTGGTGGTTCAAGCATCGAAAAACAAATCAAAGCTCTGCGCTCAGGTGCACACATCGTTGTCGGTACACCAGGACGTATGGTGGACTTGCTTAAACGTAAAGCACTTGACCTTTCACATCTTGAAACATTGATTCTTGATGAAGCAGATGAAATGCTCAACATGGGCTTCCTTGAGGATATCGAATTCATCATCGGTAAAACACCAGCAGAACGTCAAACATTGCTCTTCTCAGCAACTATGCCAAATGATATCAAAAAAATTGGTGTCAAATTCATGAAGAATCCAGAGCATATCAAAGTTGCGGCTAAAGAAATGACCGCTGATCGTATCGATCAATACTTTATCAAGACAAAAGAATTTGAAAAATTTGACGTCTTGACACGCTTGCTTGATGTTGAACGCCCAGAACTCGCTATTGTCTTTGGACGTACAAAACGCCGTGTGGATGAAATCACACGTGGTTTGAAATTACGTGGTTATCGTGCCGAAGGTATTCACGGTGACTTGGACCAAAACAAACGTTTACGCGTGTTACGTGATTTTAAAGGTGGCCACTTGGACATCTTAGTTGCTACTGACGTTGCAGCCCGTGGACTTGACATCTCAGGTGTAACCCACGTTTACAACTACGATATTACGCAAGACCAAGAAAGCTACGTTCACCGTATTGGACGTACCGGTCGTGCTGGTAAGTCAGGTCGTTCTGTAACCTTCGTCAGTTACAATGAAATGGGTTATCTCCGTGCCATTGAAAAATTGACTAAGAAAGAAATGAAAGGCATGCGTCCGCCAACAAAAGAAGATGCTTATCAAGCTAGCCTTTCTGTTGCCATGGATGAAATCAAACGTGACCTCCAAGACGGTAGTCTTAAAGGTAAGTTGACAAAATTTGATGCTGATGCAGAACAACTCTTGGCAGAATATGATGTCAAAGAATTGGTAGCCATGCTTATCCAAAGCCGTGTGAAAGACCCTGACACAATGCCAGAAGTCCAAATCACAGCAGAACGCCCATTACCATTTAATGGTGAAGGCAAAGGCTTCAAGGGCAAAGGTAAAGGCGGCAAAGGTGGCGGCCGTTATGGGCGTGACCGCAACAACAATCGCGGTGGCCGTGGTGGCGATCGTGATGGCAAGGGCGGTTACCGTGGAAAAGGCGGCGACCGTGACCGCGATGACAAGAAACGCAACTGGCGTGATCGCGACGATAAAAAACGTGACTACTACAAGAAAGACCGTAAACCAAAAACACAAGGCAGCGAAAAACAAGCTGGCTTCGTAATGCGTAACCGCGGTGACAAATAAGAAAAATTGTCAAGGAGAAATAGTCTAATTCTCTATTGTCAACATTAAACTCTCAGCTCAATGCTGAGTTTTTTTTTGCTTTAAATTAAGTTGTCTTATCTTGAAAATACAAATAATTTCTCTTCGTCAGGAGAAATAATAATTCTGGAGAAGTGGCCAATCATAGAAAACGCAAAAACATTACAAAAACATTAGAGGATTTAAATTTTATTTTTATTTTCCCATATCTTTTTTACTTTTGAAATAAATGTTATATAATTGTTTTGTAACCGAAACGTAATTATGGAAATTCTAGAAATCTAAAAGACTGTATGGTGTAACTTTTGATATATCATGAGTTGTGATTTCACCTAGAAAGGAGGTAGTCAAATGAGCAAGACTCAGTTACAGCCAGATAATATAAAAGATTGGGATCTTAGTGGTGGAGGTGGTTTTACCTTGTCAGCTCTTGAGTTTTCACAAGATATTCAAGAACAGCTCAATGAAGTGAAAAGAATTCTCGCAGCAAGCGAAGCGAAGCAAGAGGATACGCCATTCGTAGATACGCCATTCGTAGATACGCCATTCGTAGATACGCCATTCGTAGATACGCCATTCGTAGATACAGCATCCGATAGGTCGGGAAGTGAAAGGATAACAGAGGGGGACACAAGTGTTACTTCAAAAACAGATCAAGTTTTAAGAGAAAAAGAACTTGTATCGGAAGATTCCGATAAGATGGGGGAACGCAAAGTAGTAGCGTCAGAAAACCTTTCTTACCATTACTATAATGCTTTTCCTCAAGAAGCAAAACAGTATCCAACGCTGCTTATTAGTAAGATGACAGCATCCCCAACTGTACGTTCAGATTTTTATCACCCGGGATGTCCAGAGTTGGATTTCGATACTTATCAGGATAAACAGCCTGCTAAGTCCAAGTCAAAGGGTGCAAGTCTTATAAGCAATGCCTTCTTTTACTTGATTATTATTGTACTCTTGATTTTTGTAGAATCACGCTTGATTTTACAGGATGAAGCCAGCAAACCAGTCAACATTGGTGGTTTTTCTCCGATGACTGTTCTCTCTAATTCAATGAGGAGTGTTTATCCGAGAAATAGCTTTCTCTTGACGCGTCAGGTTGATGCAAACACACTGGATATTGGTGATGACATTACCTTTATTACAGAGTCAGACCGGGTGGTGACACACCGTATCACTGGAATTGAAGAGAATCATCTTCGTACACGTGAGCGTGGGTTTACAACGAAGGGTGTTGATAACCAGAGAGAAGATAGTGATATGGTTCATGCAAGTAATGTTATCGGTCAGGTTATATTTTCAAGTTACCCGATAGGAAGAGCTATTCATTTTATCCGGAATAATCTTGTTGTATCTGTTATTGTCATGCTGATTGCAATGTTGCTACTTCATGAAATTATGAATTTCATAATTATGGCTATTAAACAGAAGCGGTTTAAATCTGGAAATAAAAGAAAGAGAAATCGTCGTTCTGTGGCAGAAAGGAAACCTCTGTCTCATGAAGCTAGATAAATTCTTTTCGAGAGTGACTTTTAAAAAACGATATATTATCCCTGCTTTATTAGTAGTGATCTTGAGTTTGAGTACAACAGGAACTTTTACATGGACTTCTATAGATCAGCGCGTGATAAATGAAACACGACATGAAGGGGCTCCTGGTGGCCGTCTGCACGATGATTTTGAGGGTTTGGATCATATCATGAGTCATGGCCGCAGCAGAGGCAGAGTGAATAAGGATATCTATGTTGAAAATTATTCTTCCAGAAATATATTGGCACGTGTACGACTTAGTGAGTATCTGGAGATAGGCGAAGGCGCTGGAACTGAAGGCACTCTTAATCAGGCAAGTCCGCCCAGTGGTGCAGGATTAGATTCAGCAACGTTGAGTGATAAGAGCTCATGGGCTATCGTTAGACCGGATGGATACCTCTCTGATGGGACAACACCATCCACTTTACGCAATTACGTAGGCCTTTATCTTGGTGATGATAATAGCCGACCCAAAATTTTTATGCCCACCTTCAACCGGAACAATCAAAATCAAGAGTCGAACACCACAGGTCAAGGACTGGAACTGCTGACGGGTACATTCAATACCAACTTAGGTATAGCGATGCCAGGAACTCATGATCAGTGGACTCTGGGGCAGACACATACGTCAACCTTACGAAGCTGGAATGAAGTGAGCAATACAGAAGTCTTAACACCTAATGTGACGCATACAGCTCAGGAGACAGTTGAGTCGGAAAATGGAGGTTACATGACCATGAGTCAGTGGATTGCAGCTGATCGTCCAACAGGAAACTTCTGGGTACATGATACGGATGGTTGGATTTATTGGGCAAACTGGTTGCCCAAAGCCGCTGCTACCAGTCTTTTACTTGATGCCTTGGATATCAATTTTGATACAGAAAACACATATTATGGGATGCATGCAGAGGCAGAGTTGGCGACAGTGGAAGATCTAGACAACTGGGTTGGCGTGACATCATTAGCGCATGATTTACTTGAGCGTATCACATAAATTAGAAACAAAGAGAAACAAAAGAATAACCAATGAAAGGGGGTGGTTAATTGAAATAAATTATAGCCACTCGATAAAAAGAAGGCATTGAACTAAGGTAAATCAAAAAATAAAAAGGAGAATAAGGAAATTATGAAAAAGAGAACAAAAAATCTTATCAAAATCGGCGGACTCGCTGCCGTACTAGCTCTAATCGGAGGCACCTTCGCCTTTACGAGCTTTGGCCAACGCGCCCTCAATATCACAGAGGGTACCAATCGTCCTGAATACGGGGGACGTGTGCACGACTATTTTGACGATGAGTCAGGGAATAAAGATGTCTTTTCGGAAAACTTTGGTACCAGTCAATTGTTTACACGTGTAAAACTTACAGAACTCTTTACCAAAAATGGGGTATCTATTGTTGATGAGCCAACTATCGATGTCAATGATCCAGAGACTTGGCCGACTTGGATTCCAGGACCTTCAGGAATAGCTGGTAGCGAAGCTGCAGGCACACGTATTGGTATTAATGAGCCGATTAATCAGTATTTTCATCTGAGCTTGGGACAATCCACACATGGAGACGACCGTCCATGGTTCCTCCCAACCTTTAACTTAGACCCACTTTCTATGATGACTGCTGCAGCAGGTGCAGGGTTTGACATGGAGCATGAAGGCGTGACTCACCCAGGTGACGGTACCGCGAACTACTGGGGAGCAGGAGATACTTCTTTCGCGCTTCCAGTAGCAGGAGACTCGGCAGAAGAGCATGCGGTGCAACAAGTCCTTGATCAAGAGCGTCCACCGTTGACATATGCTCAATGGCTGAATGCTGGAACACCTGTTGGTAACTTCTGGGTTATCGACCAGGATACAGGCTGGGCATACTGGGCAAACTTCTTAGCAGGTGGCGCCGCAACGAGTTTCCTCGTAGACAGCAAGCTTCCACAAGATGCTTTAGCTGACATTGAGGGAGATTGGTCATATCAACTCCATGTTATTGGTCAATTTGCTTCTGAAGGAGATATTTCACAATTTTGGGAGTCTGATGATGCCGCAGGACTTAGTACAGAACATGGCGAAAGAGTTATTGAAGAGATTTTAGATGCACAGACTCCTGCACCATAAGAGTTGGGAAGTCAGAAATTAGAAATTTATAATTCTTTAAATTAAAGAAAGGAGGACCGCTTTGAGTAGAATCAAGCACATTTTCAGTAAGTTGAATGTGAGGCATCGTGTCCTCCTTTCTGCTCTTTTATTGACACTGATAGCCACGGGAATTACAGGAACCTTGGCGTGGAGTAGTGGCAGGCAGAGTGCGCTTAATCAGGGGCAAACCAGTACAGAAATGCGCCCCGTTCATTTGCTGAAGCTGGAGAGGGATACGGAAGGAAACCAAACAGAAATAGCTGTTCCAGGAGCTGACTTTGTCCTCTACAATAATCAGGACCCAGAAAATCCTGTACAAATACAAACCACTTTTACGACAGATCAAGAGGGAAGAATCACGGTTTCGCTTCCACCGGGGCAGTACTTCTTCCAAGAAATTCGACTGCCTTATGGTTTTGCGCCAGACTTGGATTCGGATAATCAACCGATACGGCGGTATGACTTTACCGTTACGATGGACACGACAAATGCTAGTCCCGTAGTGACAGTTTATAACCGCCGCTTATCCGGAGATTTGATTATTGAGAAAACCTTGGTGAATGATGATGGACAGGAACTTTCGGATGAGCAGCGCACCCAACTTTTTGAATTTCGTGTAACTTTTTCAGACAATGGAACTTATGAATACCAAATCAATGGCGAAGGCGACATGCATGAGCTAGCTTCAGGGGAAACACTAAAGCTAGCTCATGGACAGCGTGCAGTCTTTACCAATATCCCTGTCGGTGTGCATTATACTGTCGAGGAAGTTGACATGACTCATGGTCAAGCCAATAATTCTTCGGGTAATATCAGTACTACTCCCTCTATAGTAGCTTTTACCAATCGGGACATGACGCGTCGAGGGAATCTCATTTTGGAAAAAGAAGTGCAAAACTCGGATGGTTCTCCTGTGACAGATGAGCAGAAGTTACTTGACTTTGAGTTCGAGATAGAATTTTCAAATGTACCTGATGGTGCTTCCTTCCGCTTTACCACTAACCGTTATCAAATTGATGATGACCCAAACAACGATGATGACATCCGTGAAGGGACAGTTACCAGCGGTGATACACTCACTCTTCGTCACGGGGAAATTCTTACCATTCATGATTTACCAGTGGGCGCTTCTTATCAGATTCGTGAATTAGATACTCCAGGTTTTGTTTCTGGCACAGGCACCGTTGAGGGGAACATTGTACAAGATGCTAATAATAGGCATCGATTTATCAACAGCTATCAAGTTGGCGGTGTTGAGCCTACTCCGGGAGCCCTGTCCTTTGAAAAACAAGTTATTTCAGAGGATGAGGCAGCGCGTGAAAGAGAGTTTGAATTTGAAGTTACTTTCGAACCGAATGAAAATCAAGTCTTCCAATATCGGATTGTTGAAGGGACTACAGAGGGCGCGTTGCAGGACTTTGTTTCTGGCGATACCATTCGCCTGAGACATGGACAGAAAGTTGTCTTTCCTGACTTGCCTCCTGGTTTGACTTACACTATCCGTGAGATTCCAAGTGATGATTTCTTTGAATCAATTGATGAGGTGAGTGGTACAACACTAAGTGGTGGCAGTTCACACCATATCTTTGTAAACCGGGAAATACCGAGTGGTTCGGCTCATTTGATTATTGAAAAAAATGTTTTGGGTGTGGGTTACAATGCCGATCATGAGTTCTTGTTTGATCTTTATATCAATGGAGTAAGGCAGGAGGAAGTGATTCGCCTGAGAAGCGGTCAGTCTTCAGAACCAATTGAGCTTGAACTTGGCGATCGTTGGCGTGTTGTTGAGCGTGACAGCTACAGTAGTGGCTTTAGTCAGGAGAGCATCAGCAATGCTACGGGAACCGTTGGGCAGGTGCATATTGGACAGAATATTTATGTCCGTCAAACCAACCGTTACATCCGTGAGACTATTAATTTGTCCGGTCTTAAGACCTGGGAAATGCCAGCAGGTGTGCAACCTCCTCAGCATATTACCGTCCAACTCATGCAAGGCAATATTGTGGTTCGGCAAATCAATGTTGAAGGGCCTCATTGGACTTACAGCTTCGAAAATTTACCGAAATTTGACAATGAAGGCAATGAAATTCACTATACTATCCGAGAAGTACCCGTTTCAGGTTGGCAAACGGAAACGAATCCTGACAATATTAACCTGCATAATGTTTGGGTAGACCCTGTTATAGTTAGATTAGAGATTGAAAAGCAAATCACAGGAGATACAGCACCGAATGACGAACGCTTTGAGTTTGTCATGAATCCTGGCGGGCATGTTGTGACTATAACGAATAGTGGTCGTGTAAGTTTCCCAGAGCTTTCCTTTGATCGTCCAGGGACGTTTGAATTTACCATTCATGAAACACGAGGAAGTACCTTAGGTTGGGTTTATGACAATTCCGAGTACAAATGGTTTGTTAAAGTTGAACAAGGAACAGATGGTTTACTTTCCCTAACTGAGCAATGGCTAACCAAAAATGGAGAGCGTATTGATGGTTTAAGGCCCGTCTTTACCAACCGTTTTTATGCTTCGGCATTGCTTGGCGAAACAATAGATATTCCAGTGAAAAAGGTTTGGAATCATAAAGAATTGACCACAGACTTGCAACCTCACATGATTGTTGTACAGTTAATGACTGGGGATAAGGAAATAAGCCGTAGAAAAGTTACGGCAGAAAGTGATTGGGAAACTGTTTTCCAAAATCTACCGCGCTATGATTCCCAGGGGGAAGTAATTGATTATCAAGTAAAAGAGCTTGAAGTCAATGGCTATGCTGCTAAAATAAGAGGAAGTGCTCAAAAAGGCTTTACTATTCAAAATACTTATGTCGGAATGAAAGAACCACCAAGTAAGGCTCCAACACCAGATAGACCAAGTACGACAGAGCGCTTACCTGATGTAGGTGATAGATTGACGCTTGTGGCTATTGCTTTAGGGCTTGTGTGTCTAAGAATCGCTTATCTTCTCTATAAAGAAACCAGAAGCAAAAAAGATTAGTCCGAGATTTCTAAATCAATATAAAAATGGATGGAAGTGATATTCCTCCATTTTTATATTGTGTATATATGGGATAAATAAATCAATAAACTATCATCTATATCTTGTTTTGAGTCATAGGGTTCATTGAACGAAACTTTAAAAGAGAAAGAAACCATCTCCTGTTCCATTTGATATAAAATAGAAGAAGGAAGGAGAATATATATCTAAAATATGATAGAATAAACACTATGACAAATAATACTTTTAAATCAGGATTTGTAGCCATTTTGGGCCGTCCCAATGTTGGGAAATCAACATTTTTAAATCATGTGATGGGTCAAAAGATAGCGATCATGAGCGACAAGCCGCAAACAACGCGGAATAAAATTCAAGGAATCTATACGACAGACAAGGAACAAATTATCTTTATTGATACACCAGGTATCCATAAACCACATAATGCCTTGGGTGATTTTATGGTACAGTCTGCCTATTCTACTCTTCGTGAGTGTGACATGGTACTTTTCATGGTTGCTGCTGACGAGCCGCGCTCAACTGGTGAGAACATGATCATTGAACGCTTGAAAACAGCAGATGTTCCTGTGATTTTGGTGGTCAACAAGATTGATAAAGTGCACCCAGATGCCCTTTTTGAAACTGTTTCAGACTACACTTCACAAATGGACTTTGCAGAAGTTGTGCCGATTTCAGCACTTCAAGGCAACAACACGGAACGTTTGCTCGAAACCTTGAGCAACAAGCTTGAGGAAGGGCCTCAGTATTTCCCAGAAGACATGGTGACAGATCACCCAGAGCGCTTCTTAGTCAGTGAAATGATTCGTGAAAAAATTCTTCTTTTGACGCGTGAAGAAGTGCCGCATAGCATTGCGGTTACCACAGATTCGATGAAGCGTGATGAAGAAACCGGAAAAATTCATATCATGGCAACAATCATTGTTGAACGTAAGAGTCAAAAAGGGATAATTCTCGGTAAAGGTGGCGACATGATTCGTAAGATAGGGAAAATGGCCCGCCGTGATATTGAGTTGATGCTGGGTGATAAAGTTTATCTTGAAACATGGGTCAAGATTAAAAATGACTGGCGTGACCGTAAAATGGATTTATCCGACTTTGGTTACAAGAAAGAAGATTATATGTAAAAGTTGGCTCGTTTGAGCTGCTTTTTTATTATATCGAAAAAACCAATATAATCTATTGATTTTAATAAAGAAATAGACTATAATATTGATAGGTTCAATATTTGATGAGTGGAAAGAGACCCCGGATTTTGTATGGGATGTGCTGTATTCTTCCTTCATCAGACCCAATAATTAGGATAGGATGTTGCAAACAGATGCCTGAGTTACCAGAAGTCGAAAATGTACGCCGAGGCTTGGAAAAGCTGGTGAGAAATAAAAAAATATTGGAGATTGAAAGTTCTTATCCACGAATGGTTTTAACAGGATTCGAGGCGCTCAAAAAAGAACTTGAAGGTCAAGTCATCAAAGATATCCGGCGCCGTGGGAAGTACTTGCTTTTTGATTTTGGCCAGTGGACCTTGATTTCCCATTTACGTATGGAGGGGAAATATCGGGTGGAACCCCTGGACTTTGTAAAACAAAAGCATGATCATGTCTTTGTCAAGTTTTCAGATGCAACACTTATTTATGCAGATGTCCGCAAGTTTGGGACTTGGGAATTATTGAAAAGTCAGGATGTTGAACGTTATTTCATTTCGAAAAAGATTGGCCCAGAGCCCAGCTTTGAAACCTTTGATGAGGGGATTTTTGCTGAAAAACTAAAGAAATCGAAAAAAAAGATAAAACCTTATCTTTTAGATCAGACTTTAGTTGCTGGGCTAGGAAACATCTATGTTGATGAGGTACTTTGGCGCTCACAAGTGCATCCTGAAATGTTGGCTTCAGCCTTGAGTGAATCTCAAATTCACCGCATTCATGATTATACGATTGACGTCCTCCAAACGGCAGTTGAACGGGGAGGCTCTAGTATACGGACTTATAAAAATGCGATGGGTGAGGAAGGAAGTATGCAGGAATTGCTCATGGTTTATGGCAAGCAAGGGCAACTTTGTCCCAATTGCCAGCACGCGGTGATTGAAAAGATAAAGGTCGCAGGACGCGGCTCACATTTTTGTCCATATTGTCAAAAAGTATAGTGAAAAATTCAATTTTTTACGTACTAAAATATGCGGTGCAATCAGTTTCAAACAAAATTAAAAATGCTATAATATAAAGAGCAAGAGATTAACGGAGAAAATAATGGCTACAAAGAAAAAGAAAAAATTAGAAGATATCACAAAAAAATATGGTGCAGAACGTGAAAAAGCGTTAAAAGATGCGCTTGACCTTATCGAAAAGGATTTTGGTAAAGGTTCTTTGATGCGTTTGGGTGAAGCTGCGAGCCAAAAAGTTCAAGTGACAAGTTCAGGAAGCTTGGCTTTGGATATTGCACTTGGTGCCGGTGGTTATCCGAAAGGTCGTATCATCGAAATCTACGGACCAGAAAGTTCTGGTAAGACTACGGTTGCGCTGCATGCGGTTGCTCAAGTGCAAGCCGAAGGCGGGATTGCTGCCTTTATCGATGCGGAGCACGCTTTGGATCCTGTCTATGCTGCAGCGATCGGTGTCGACATTGACCAACTTCTTTTGTCACAACCTGACTATGGTGAACAAGGCTTACAAATTGCTGAAAAATTGATTGAATCTGGTGCAGTGGACCTTGTTGTTGTCGACTCTGTTGCTGCCTTGACACCACGTGCCGAAATTGACGGTGAAATCGGAGATTCGACAGTTGGTTTGCAAGCACGTATGATGAGTCAAGCCATGCGTAAGCTTGCTGCAGGCATCAACAAAACAAAAACAACAGCAATCTTTATCAACCAATTGCGTGAAAAAGTTGGTGTTATGTTTGGGAGTCCTGAAACAACACCTGGTGGTCGTGCCTTGAAATTCTATGCTTCTGTACGTTTAGATGTTCGTGGCAGCACAAAAATCGAAGAAGGTTCCGGTGACAACAAAACAGCCATTGGTAAATTAACGAAGATTAAAGTCGTTAAAAACAAAGTTGCGCCACCATTTAAAGTTGCTTTAGTAGACATCATGTTTGGCGAAGGTATTTCTAAAACAGGTGAACTCTTAACCATTGCCGTTGAAGAAGGCATTGTGAAGAAAGCAGGGGCTTGGTTCTCTTATAATGATGAAAAAATCGGTCAAGGTGCGGAGAAAGCGAAAGCCTTCCTTAAAGATAATCCTGAAATTTTCAATGAAATCGACCGTAAAGTACGTCAAAATCACGGTTTGATTGAAGGTGATGAAGCGGATGAAAAAGAAGAGGTTAAACCAGCAAAAGCAGATGAAAAAGCAAAAGTTGAAGCTGCTGGCGTAGAAGAAATCGAGCTGGAATTAGAATAAATAAAAAAACTTCTGTATTCAGAAGTTTTTTTATTTATAAGTCAACTGTTTTTTCTTTACGTAGATAAGAAATAATCCCGAAGACGACGATCCAGATTGCTGAACCAATTGCTGGTATACGTGTATCTTTGAAGAAGAAGAGGGAAATAAAGATCAAGCCAAATGCGACGATAGTTACTGGAACTAAGACGTTTGGCATTGGAACCTTAAAGCCGTCTTCAAGATACTCGCTTGATTTTCTATATTTTGTATAAGCAATCAAGGTCATGATATAAACAATCAAGAAGAGATTAGTCGCAACACTTGTGATAAAGACAAAGCCGTTAGACACACCTGGAATAAGTGAGATAAATGGAGCTAAGAAAATCAGTGCCGCTGTGAAGAAAAGCGCATTTGTAGGAATACCATTTTTCGAAAGTTTTGTGAAGGGGTGTAATGCTTTGTCTCCATGTAATTTTGAAAGAGAGAAAAGATTACGTGTAGTTGAGAAGAGTGCTGAATTAAGTGCGGAAGCTGCTGAAGTCAAGACGACAAAGTTAATGACTGCAGCTGCCCACTTGAAACCGATAAGGTCAAAGACCATCACGAATGGGGATTGATCCGCAGGAATATCTGTCCAATGATAGATAGACATAATCGCAGTAAGTGCTCCGATATAGAAGATTAAAATACGAATCGGAATTTGATTAATTGCTTTTTTAAGTGTTGGGCGTGGGTCCAAGGTTTCAGCAGCAGTCATTCCGATGAATTCCATCGCAACAAAGGCAAACATCACCATTTGGAAGCTTCCGATGAAGTTTGTGACGCCATTAGGGAAGAAGGAGAAGTCCTTTGTCACATTGCTTAAGCTAACTGTTGTACCGTCTGCTTGGAAGCCACTGAAGGCCATGATGATAGCAGTAACAATCAACCCAACGATAGCAACGATTTTTATCATCCCAAACCAAAACTCTGTTTCACCGAAAAATTTAGCATTGAGTGTGTTTAAAGCCGTTAGGGCCAAGAGAATAACTGTTTCGGTCAGCCAGACAGGCACACTTGGTAACCAAAACTGGATGTAGACCCCGACAGCGGTTAACTCAGCCATAGCCATAAAGATAACAACAAGCCAATAAGACCACTGAATAAAATATCCGGCCTTGTTGCCCAGATAGTGACTGACGAAGTTAAGGAAGGAGTGTTGCTCAGGATCCATATAGAGCATTTCACCGATTGCACGGAGCAAGATGAACATCAAGGCCCCAATAATGATATAAATCAAAAGAATGGATGGACCAGTCATACTGATAGATTGACCTGCCCCTAAGAAAAGCCCTGTTCCGATAGTTCCCGCTATTGCAATAAGCTGGATGTGACGATTTTTCAGACCTCTTTGGGTCTGATTGTTTTCATTATTCATAAAAACCTTTCTGTAATTTTATGTACAATTATAGACATTATCAGTTAATTATATCTTTTTTGAATTAATTTGGCAAGATGAGGTGACACAAGTTTAGAACAGACTTCTAAAAAATGTCATTTATTGTAGATCAAAAAAACAAAGAAAGTTATCTAAAGAAGGTTGAGAAAAAGCAGTAAAGCTGCTTTTTTTGGTATAATAAGATTATGTTAATCATAAATGAACAGTTGTTTGAAATTGATGATTTAATCGATGAAGTGGTTAAGGATTTTTTGGAATTACCTGAAGTCGCTGCTTATCGTGCTTTGAAAACGACTTTTGAAGAAGATGAAGACTTACAAGCTAAGCTCCAACTTCTTACAGAAAATCAGGAGTATATCGCTTTTAGGCCAGAACTGGCTCAGCTCAGAAAAGAAATCCTGCTTAATGAGAAGGTTTATCAGCTCCGTATAGCTGAAAATGATTTGCAAGAGTTGCTATCCGAGTTAACAAAAGACATCAGTTCAGCAATTTCAGCACACATTTTTGTAGATGAAAATTTACCCTTGAAAGGAGGAAGCCGTCATGGACGCCATCATTGATAAAGAAATAGTGACCAAGAAATCGGAAGATAAGACAGTTCGTCCGCTTGAAAAGCAAGGGAGAATTGCGCTTTTTGTCTATTGCAACTCTTACAAAGGGAACAGACAGCTTAGCCACTATGGGGATCTTGGCTATACAAGTCGCAAAGCACATTATAGCTTGCTCTATGTGAATGAAGAAGATGTTTCCGAGACAATCAAGAAACTTAAGGCACTCAAATTTGTGAAACGAGTACGCCCAAGTCATCTGAAAGATCTCAACCAGAATTTCTCTGAAGCTTTTGCGGAGACAAATGAAGCGATTAAAGGACAACTTGAAGCTGCTTTAGGCAAATTGTAATGAAGATAAGACATCATCGACACAGCCTTACAAGCTCTAGTCTACAAAAAAACTGCCATTAGGCAGTTTTTTCAATCTGACGAAGATAATTTTGAATAAGGACTTGTGAGCAATTTTCAATGTGTAAACATTCAGTATCGGTATAAATCAAAGTAGAGGGTACTTGGGTAAACTCATTTTTATAAAATTCCTGAGCATTCTTAATCATTTGTTTTTTAGCGAATTGACGATGGGTAATAAAGTCAGCGGTTGTGAGCTTTATTTCGCAGAGAATTTCATGGCGCATTTGATTGTTATAATCCAGTATGCTGAGGTTGTCCAGTCTCTCCTGTAAAGCTAAGATGAATTTTCGCCCGTACTTTCTTCCGTGTAGATTTATCGTCAAGAAATCAGAAGAAATCTTTTGGAGGCGATCAAAGCTTGCGTTGAGATTTTCGATATTTTTGGGAAGGTCACTGTTGTCACGTAACTCTTTAGCTGCAGCAAGTGTAGCTATTGGATAGAGGTACCAGCTGTGCGCATCAAATTCGGAAAATTGATTGAGAATGGGCGTGAAAAAATGATGAATATCATACATGAGAGTTATTGTTTTCCTTGTTAAAATCTTTAATATTATTGTTTATCAGTTGTGTATCCACGTTGTATAGTGTACCAAATTTTATATAGGAGACCAAATTATATGCAAAAAAGTGCTGAACCGCACTTTTATTGCTTTTTCAGATGGCGCAAACAGTCTAAGAAGCGCACAACTTTTGATTTTGAAAAACGAAATTCAATATGATTTTTTTTCAAGAAAGCAAGGAAATCTTTTTTACCTTGTTCACTATCAGTCACCTCTAACTCCAACTCATAATCAGTATGACCAAGATAGTCGTTCTTATCCAGAGCAGCAAGACCAATAGGGAGATGCTGTTCGTAGCGGATCGTGGTTAAACTACCAATCAGAGTAATACTCTCCAAATCTACCCCACGTTCGACTAAAATGTCGCAGATTTCACTCAGGTCAGTTTTACCGCAAGTGATACTTTTTTGCGCGAGCAGATATTGTGCTTCTTCAAGCGTAAGGTCGATATTATGTTCGATATTCCCGACCTGTTGAGGAACCTTGAGTGTCATTTCTGCTGAACGATCAAAGGTACGGATACGCAGAGCGAGCTTTTTCTTACGCAGTGTAAAATCTTGAGAATCAAGATAGTGGTTGGTCTGTCGGACCGGAGTGACATGTGAAAAAAGTGTTTTCAAGCGGTCATACTCCGGCATAGAGAGCATCGTCTTATGCTCAATTTCTAAATTTGTTGACATTTTTATGTATAAAAAGATGCTCTGTTTAGATTACTCTTTACAAGATCTCCAAGAGAGGCATCCTCCCTTCTTATTAAAATGATGATTGATCTATTATCTAAAAGTATATCAAAAGCCTGTATCTAAGTAAAGCCAGAAAAGAAGAGAAAGCTCCTTTGTTACGGACTACAGTGCCATTAAAACAACATTTCTCTTCTTTTTCATAGTCGTAAATTAGTCAAGCTGTCTAGTGAATAGGGGCGATATATGGTATAATTGAGAAAGACCTGTAATAAAATACAAAGGAGAATTGATCGAGCGTCAATTTGGATAAGCATATGACTGAAAGTACAGCAACTGAATTTAACTGGGAAGAATTTCTTGATCCTTATGTCCAAACGGTTGGGGAACTGAAAATCAAACTTCGTGGTGTGCGTAAGCAATTTTTAAAGAAAAAACTTTACTCACCGATTGAGTTTGTCACGGGGCGCGTGAAGCGACGTGATTCGATTCGGAAGAAAGCAGCCATGCGAGGGTATACGAAAGAAACAATCCGGGAAATGGAAGATATTGCTGGTGTGCGTGTCATGGTGCAGTTTGTTGATGATGTCTGGGATGTTTTAGAGCTTTTACGAAAACGTAAAGACTTAAAAATTATCGAAGAGCGGGACTATATCCATAACCAAAAAGCAAGCGGATATCGTTCATATCACGTGGTTATTGAGTATCCGATTGATATGATTGAAGGCGCTCAAGTGGTGCTTGCCGAAATTCAAATCCGGACCTTGGCAATGAATTTTTGGGCAACGATTGAACATTCCTTAAGTTATAAATATGGTGGGGTGATCCCTGAGGAAGTCCGAGAGCGCTTGAGCGCTGCGGCGCAGATGGCTGCGCAGTTGGATACGGAAATGGGTGCGATTCGTGAAGATATTCAAGAAGCCCAATTGCTTTTTGATGACCCGCAAGCAAGACTGGACTACAAGAAAGAAAACGGAGAAGACAATGAGCTCTGGTAAAAAGATCTGGTTGGTAGGGAATTCAAGTGAAAAATCACAAAAGACGCTGTTAGAACTAACAGCGCTTTTGCAGTCAAAAAATTTCAAGTTTGAAAAGGAAAATCCAGAAATTGTTATTTCAGTCGGAGGAGATGGCACGCTCCTCAAAGCCATGCACCTCTATGAGAACAAGCTGGATAAGATTCGTTTTGTCGGCGTTCATACGGGACATCTGGGCTTTTATACCGACTTTATGAACACCGATCTTGATAAGGTGGCGCTTGCCCTAGAGTCTGAAACAGCTGAGCATGCGGTCCATTATCCGCTTTTGCGGATACGTGTGAAATTTCAGGACGGTTCAGAAATGCTCCACTATGCACTGAACGAATCGACGATTCGTCGAACGTCTAAGACTTTAGTTGCGGATATCAGGATTTCGGATTTTCTCTTTGAAAAATTTCGAGGCGATGGCTTATCTGTATCCACACCAACGGGATCAACAGCTTATAATAAATCTATTGGTGGCGCCGTTTTACATCCGCGTGTGGAAGCCATGCAGATGGCCGAAATAGCCAGTCTTAATAATATTGTTTATCGGACATTAGGGGCACCAATGGTTGTTGCGAAGAAAGACAGTATCATTATCTGTCCAGAAGATGTTGAGGATTATAGTGTTACTGTTGATCAGCTGACCTTCAACTACGAAAAAATTGAAGCCATCGAGTACAGCATGGATGGTAAAACCATCGCTTTTGCAAATTGTGCCCATACAAGCTTTTGGGAACGTGTCAAAAATGCGTTTATCGGCGAGGTGGAATAATGCTGCAATCACCCTATATTGCTTATAGAGTGTTTCTTGGCATAATTATATTTACAGAGCGAGCAAATATGGTATAATAAAGTTCTGTTCTAGGCAAACTCCGACATATGTTGGAGTTTTTAGATGGAGAAAAATCAGCCCAGAGAGTGGGAGAATACTTCAACAGTAAGGTAACCAATGTCAGAGCAGACTTAAAAGGAGAAGTTAAACAGTGGAATTTTCATTTACAAATACAATTGATGGAAGTACGGTAAAGGCCCTACTTAAACGTCATGGCGTTTCCAAGCGCTTCCTTTCACATATTAAATTTGACGGCGGTGAGATTTTAGTGAATGGTATGGAGCGTAATGTTCTCTTTCCTTTACAAGTGGATGATGTTGTTACGATTGTCACACCTATCGAGCAAGGTACCGATTTATTGATTCCTGAAGATATTGACCCAGAAGTCGTTTTTGAAGACGATCATTATTTGATTGTGAACAAACCTGCAGGACGCACTTCAATTACAGGGCGTTTACACCCGACAGGAGCTATGTCTAACATTGTAAAGGGTTATATCGTACGAAAGAAATATGAGGACCAAACGGTACACATCATCACACGCTTGGACCGTGATACGAGTGGCTTGATGATTTTTGCTAAACATAGTTTGGCTCACTCTCTCATCGTACACCCTAAATATAAGGACAGTGTGACCAAACGCTATTATGCCATTATTCATGCAGACGAGAACTTGCCCAAAACAGGGGAAATTAATTTGCCTATCGGTCGGGTTGAAACATCAATCATTGAGCGACGTGTGCATCCTGAAGGGAAGGAAGCCAGAACAAGTTATGAAGTTGTTGCAGAGAAAAATGGCTTGATGCAGCTAGATGTCGTTTTACATACCGGCCGTACACACCAGATTCGTGTTCATTTTTCACATCTGGGGCATATTCTTGTCGGGGACGAACTTTATGGCGGCAATCATGACCTTATTGATCGTCAAGCTCTCCATTGTCATCATTTACAATTTGTCCATCCCTTTACAGACGAATTGATTGATATTGAGTTAGAAATGCCTGAAGATATGCAAAAATTGATGCGTTAGTCTTTCAATGTTAAAATAAACCCAATTCGAGTGCTGGGCGTCCATGCTAGCCCTCCTTTATAGGTAAAAAATAAAAAAGCGGTATCTCTGTTTCGATACCGCTTTTTCTTTTGCCTCAATTTCTTGCTTGCATTTGCAAGGCAGTTGAAGTTGACGAGCGCTATAAAAAATCTTCTGCCGACACAGAAGATTTATTTATTTATTTTTTAAAGTCCCAACCTTTGATAATTTTAACGCCAGTAATTTTTTCTGGATTGACAGGAGATGATTCTTCTTGTGGGTTATTTGGGTTCGCTTCCACTTTTCCTGCAGCAATTTTATCCACAACATCCATACCTGAAATCACTTGTCCAAAGACTGTGTATTGTCCGTCAAGGAAAGGTGAGCCCCCTTTTTTATAAGCATCGATAATCTTTTCAGGATATTTGCTTGTACTTAAGCCTTGCTCAGCTGCTTGAGGATTTTGGACAATAAAGAATTGCGAACTGCTTGTCTCTCCAGGACCACTGTTTGCCAAAGAAACTGCGCCGCGAATATGATAAAGCTGATTCGAAATCTCCGTAGCAAATGGTTTGTTGTTGTTGACTACAGATTTACTTCCAGTTCCCTTATTGCTTGGGTCACCGGTTTGAATCATGAAATCATTAATGACACGGAAGAATTCATTGTTTTTATAGTAACCTTCCTTGGCCAAAGTCAAGAAGTTTTCGACAGCCATTGGTGCCAATTTAGGGAAGAGCTTAATATTGATGTTCCCAGCTGTCGTTTGAATTTGAACTTCAGCTTCATCCTTGCCGACTTCTTTCGACAACTGAGGGAGTTCAACACTTTGCAAATCATTTTTTGCATCTGTCTTGCTGTCAGAACTGTTCGCAAAGTAGAGAAGACCACCAATGATAACAACGATGAGGACCAACAATCCTCCAAAGATAATATTCGTATTTTTTTTATTTTCCATTTCTATATTTTAACATAAAAGTTTCGAAGACTAAACGGCAATAAAAAGTTTATACTTGCAAATTTTAAAATAAAGGACTATACTAAATAAAAAATATCAGGAAGGAGAATCACATATGTTTAAGTTTGACCTACAATCTCAACATCATCATGCGCATAGATAAGAGTTGTGTCATACTTTGGTATAGATGCAACTTTAGAGTACGCTCGAAAGACATCTATGCCGGTGATTCTCAGAAAGACCGGATGGCTAGGCTATACGGTCTTTTCTTTTGGGCAAAATTATGCTGTAAATGAACGAAGAAGTAGTAGAGAAAGAAAAAAATATGAAAAATGAAAATCAAGTAAAGCGCAATTTAAAACAAAGACACATCACCATGATTGCGCTTGGTGGCACGATAGGAACAGGCTTGTTCCTAACCTCAGGAGCGACTATTAGTCAGGCTGGACCTTTTGGAGCAGTATTGGCTTATATCTTTGTCGGGATTATGGTTTATTTTGTCATGACCTCTTTAGGAGAGATGGCCACTTATTTACCCACATCAGGCTCTTTTACAGATTATGGGGCACGCTTTGTGGATCCAGCTTTTGGCTTTGCCTTGGGCTGGAACTATTGGATAAACGGTGCGATTACGATTGCGGTTGATTTGACAACGGCAGGATTAATTACTCAATTTTGGTTCCCTCAGGTCCCTTCGTGGATATTCTCTGGTGTAGCCACAGTTCTTATTTTTGCGATTAATATCATGGCGGTACGCGCTTTTGGGGAAACAGAATATTGGCTCTCCATTATCAAGTTGATTACAATTATTGTCTTTTTGGCTGTTGGGGTGTTAACCATTATCGGAATTTTTGGAAATCATATTGATGTTGTTGGTAATCTAACAGCGGGGAATCACGGATTTACTGGTGGGGTGACCGGATTTGTTGGTGTTTTACTCATCGCTGGCTTTTCTTTTCAGGGCACAGAACTTCTGGGAGTTACAGCAGGTGAATCAGAAAATCCTGAGAAAAGTATTCCCAAAGCGATGAACTCTATCTTTTGGCGCATTCTTCTTTTCTATATTTTTACGATTATTGTTATTGCAGCTATTATTAATTACAAAGATCCACGCTTGCTTAACCCTGATTCGACAGCGGTTATGAGTCCTTTTACTATTGTTTTTAAGAATATTGGTTTGGCCGTAGCAGCGAGTCTAATGAATGCTGTGATTTTGACATCGGTTATCTCCTCAGCAAACTCGGTCATGTACGCTTCAACACGTATCCTCTACTCTTTGGGTAAAAAAGAAGGCGCGCCACGTCAGTTCTCAAAGATAGCTAAAAACGGTATTCCTATCAATGCTTTATTGGCAACGACAGCGGTCTGTGTGGTCGCATTTTTAACAGGAATTTTCGGCACACAAATTTATCTTTTACTTGTGGACCTGTCAAGTTTGACCGGATTTATTGCGTGGCTTGGGATATCTATCAGTCACATTCGTTTCCGTCGGGCTTTCTTGGCTCAAGGTGGCGATTTGAGCAGTTTGCCTTATCAAGCAAAATGGTTTCCCTTTGGCCCCATCTTGTCTCTCATCATGACGGCAATGATTGTTGTTAATTTAGACCCAGCTATGCTTTTCAGTAGTCACTGGGGTGAAGGCTTGGCCATGTATGCCGCAATACCACTTTTCTTGGCCCTATACTTTGGATATAAATGGAAGTACAATACAAAATTAGTGCCACTCAAAGCGGTAGATTTGAGCCGGGAGAAATGATAAAATGAAAGCATGAAGAAAATCAAATTCTACCTGCTTCCCTTCCTCTTGTTATTTATTTTTATGAGCTTGACGGCTTGTGGGGTAAACACGAAGAAAAATACATGGCAAAAGATTGAAGAAAGCAAGACGATTACTATTGGTTATGAGGCAGACTTTGCGCCTCTAACTTCAAGGAAAGAGAGTGGAAAACCTGAAGGTTTCAATGTAGCTCTAGCAGAGGCAATCTTTGCTTCTTATAATATAAAGGTTGACTGGAAAGCATTGGACTGGTCGGCCAAAGAAAAAGCCTTGAAAGAAGGAGAGGTTGATCTGATTTGGGGCCCTTATACAGCAAATAAGACAAGGGAAAAGACCCTTTTATTTAGTCAACCTTACCACACGGGAAATTTGGTGTTGCTTGTCCCTAAAGAAGCAGAACTTTATAATATTGGCGATATGCATGGTCAAGCAGTTGGTGGGCAAAAAGCTTCAGCAGCTTATGATTTGTTTAGCGAGTATCCACAGATTTTAAAAAATATTGTCAAAGAAAATCTGATGTTTCTCTATAACCAGCCGAGCGATGCTATCGCCGCCTTGCAGGCAGGTGAAATTCAAGCTGTTCTTTTAGATAAGGACTATACTCAAACTTATCTTCGTCATCATCAGCTTGAAGGATTATATAATGTGCTAGAAACGCCTTATCCACAAGTTGAATATACCGTAGCAGCACGAAAGAAAGATACTGAATTAATGGATAAAGTCAACCAAGGCTTACAAGCCCTTCAGCAGTCGGGTGAATTTAGCAAACTCTCTAAGCAGTGGTTTCTTCCTTAAGGTGTTAAAATAAAAAGAGCGAAAGCTCTTTTTATTTATAGTGAAGAGGAATAAAGATGAAATTTATTGCAATAGTAGGAACCAATGCCAGCTTTTCTTACAATAGAAAGTTGCTCTGGTATATGAAGAAACATTTTATTAATGAAGCTGAGATTGAAGTTATCGAGATAGCAGGCTTACCCTTGTTTTCGGAAGACAGCATGGACTTGCCCGACAGAATCCGTGAAATCGCTGAAGCCATTGAAGCCGCAGATGGCTTGATTATCTCTACTCCGGAATACGATCATGCCATCACTGCGGCCTTGAAGTCTTTGCTGGAATGGCTCTCTTGGGGAGCATTGCAGCCCATTATTAATACCCCGGTTATGATTGTAGGCGCTTCTCTAGGAAAGCAGGGGTCTATTTTTGCACAGGAAAATCTCAGACAAATCCTCCAATCCCCCGGATTGGAAGCCTTTGTCTTACCCGCTAACCAATTTTTATTGAGTCATGCGGCTGATGCTTTCGATGTCTCAGGAAATTTGATTGACAGACAAACGATTTCTTGGTTGGAACATTGTTTCAGAAACTTTTGCCGTTACAGCGAGAACTTGCAGCCTTTACGCACGCTGATAGAAACAGATGCGGATACTGGAGCATCGGAGTATGAGTGATTTTTTGTCTCAAAAATATCGAGGTTTAGGTACAGTTATTGAGCTAAGTTTACTTGAGGTGGATAAGTCAGAGACTACAGAAAGACTTGATCAGGCCCATAGAAAAATTGCTCATTATGAAGATTTATTCACAGTCAACAGGGCGTTCTCGGAGCTCATGGCGGTCAACCAATTCGCAGGATTAAAAGCTGCTCCCTTGTCGGAAGAAGTTTATACTTTAACGAAAAAAGCTGTGCAGGTCAGTCAGGAGCATTTTGGTTTTAATGCAAGTATTGGACCATTAGTGCGCCTTTGGCACATCGGTTTTGCTGATGCCCGTGTTCCTTCCGAGCAAGAAATTCAAGACATGCTTGCTTTGGTAAGTCCAGATCGTATCGTTCTGGATGATCAGAAAAAGACTGTTTTTCTCTCTCAAAAAGGAATGTCCTTAGACTTAGGAGGTATAGCCAAAGGATATATTGCAGATAAAGTTGTAGAATTTTGGAAAGAAACTGGCCTTTCCACAGGCATCGTTAATCTTGGGGGGAATATTCGGTTTTTGGGATTGCCTCTAAAGGAACATTGGCGTGTCGGAATTCGTAACCCACTTACTCATGGGATATCGTTGGTACTGCAAGTGCTGACCACTTCCTCGTCTATTGTAACTTCTGGAATTGATCAACGCTATTTAGAGCGAGACGGAAAGAGCTATCATCATATTCTCAATCCTGAAACAGGTTATCCTCATGTGAACAACTTAGCCAGCGTGACGGTATTTTCCGAAAAGTCATTAGATGGGGAGATTGAGGCGAAGAGAATGTTCTTTTCGGAAGAACCTGAAAAAGTCTTTGCTAAAAGACAAGACGTTATTCAAGCTGCAGTACTTATTACCAAAGAGAAGGAAATAAAAATCCTTGGACTTAAGCCCAAGGATGTACGTTTAATAGATAAACATTTTAAGATTTTAAACTGAGTATTGCTCAGTTTTTTTCTTTATTCAGGTCGTGCATAAGAGGCAATCATTTGCTCGGCACACTTAAGACCATCAATGGCTGCCGATACAATCCCGCCAGCAAATCCGGCACCTTCACCAGATGGGTAAATGCCTTGTGTGGAAATAGATTGGAAACTTTCTTCATCACGATTGATGCGAACAGGAGAAGAAGAGCGAGATTCAACACCAGTCATAATTGCATCGTTCATGGCGAAACCTTGGATTTTTTTGTCAAATCCAAGAAGCGCTTCCTTCATAGAAGAAGTAATATATTCGGGGAAGAGTTGGCTTAAGTCCGTTGGAGTGACACCCAAAGCATAAGAAGGTGTCACTTCACCAATGCCAGTAGAGGGGCGATCTGCAAGGAAATCTCCAACCAATTGAGCAGGGGCTTGATAAGTTTTACCACCGAGGACAAATGCTTTTTCTTCAAGTTTTCGTTGGAATTCGACCCCAGCAAGCGGATGATCTTGGCCAAAATCTTCTGGGAAGACTTGAACCAGTAAGCCACTATTGGCATTTTCTTCAGACCGGGCATGTTCGCTCATACCATTGGTTACTAAACGGCCTTCTTCCGACGCGGCGGGTACGACAAGTCCTCCAGGGCACATGCAGAATGTATAAACGCCTCGTCCAGAACTGGCCTTGTGTGTTAACCGGTACTCTGCTGCGCCAAGACGAGGATGCTCAGCAAATTCTTTGTACTGTGCTTGATTAATCAAGCTTTGAGGATGTTCGATGCGAACTCCAACAGCAAAAGGTTTAGCTGTCATATTAATTCCCTTATCGTACAACTCAGAAAAGGTATCGCGTGCGCTATGTCCGATGGCTAAAACGGCATGATTGGAGAGGATTTCCTGTCCATTTTTGAGAATAATACCTTGAAGTTTATTTTTGTCGATGATAAATGAAGCGACTTGACTGTCAAAAAGAACGTCCCCACCCAAAGCAATAATCTGTTCACGAATATTCTTGACAATATCGCGAAGTAAATCTGTACCTACGTGCGGATGCGCTTTGTAGAGGATATCTTCAGGGGCGCCGGCTTTTACAAATTCTTCTAAAACTTTGCGCCCACGCAAGTCGCGTACACGGGAAGTAAGTTTTCCATCTGAAAAGGTACCTGCACCACCTTCACCAAACTGGACGTTTGAAGCAGGATTGAGTTTTCCTTTTTTCCAGAACTCATCGATGGATTTCACACGTTCTTCAACTTTTTGGCCCCGTTCTAAAACGATAGGACGGTAACCCATTTGTGCTAAGAGTAAAGCAGAAAACATGCCAGCAGGACCAAAACCGATGACTAAGGGACGATGTTTCATGGCTTCTGTTCCGATTTGTGGCTCTTTATATTTCAAGTCTGGCGAGGGTGAAACATTTTTTATTTTTTTCTTGAGGAGTTTGGCTTCATTTTTGACTTTGGCATCAACCGTGTAGATAAAGTTGATTTCTCCCCGATGGCGCGCATCGATTGATTCCTTATAAATACGATAGTCAATCAAGTCGGATTCTTGAATTTTTAATTTTTTCAAAAGTAAGCTTTTCACTTTTTCCACAGGCTCATCAATTGAAGTTTTTATTTGAGATATTCTTAACATAGTTTGTTCTCTTATCTAGATAAAGTGTTGCTGACAAAAGCTAGCGCACACTTCTTGATTGTAAAAACCCAGCCCTGAGAACTGGATTTTTGCTTTTATTTCATTGTTGGGAAGAGTAAGACATCACGGATAGAAGTTGTACCAGTGAAGAGCATGACTAAGCGGTCGATACCGATACCGAGACCACCCGTTGGTGGCATACCGTGTTCCAATGCTTCAACATAATCGTAATCTACACCAGTGGCTTCATCATCACCCAGTTCTTTCGCTTTCGCTTGTGCTTCGAAACGTTCAAGCTGATCGATTGGGTCATTCAACTCTGAGAAGGCATTGGCATATTCTTTACCGTTGATGAAGAGTTCGAAACGGTCAGTGAAGCGTGGATCTTCAGCATTCATCTTCGCAAGAGGAGAAATTTCTTTTGGATGTCCAAAAACAAATGTGGGTTGAATCAATGTATCTTCCACGTATTTCTCGAAGAATTCGTTGATAATATGGCCAACCGTTGTGAAGTGGTTTTCCACATAAATATCATGTTCTTTCGCCAAAGCAGCAGCTTCTTCAAAATCCATTTCTTTCCAGAAGTCAACGCCTGTTTGTTCTTTAATTGCATCGACCATGTGGATGCGAGCGAATTTACCGCCCACATTGATTTCTTTACCATCGTATTCAACGATATCTTTGCCGAGGACAGAGTGCGCAACGTGTTGGAAGATTCCTTCAGTCAAATCCATGATATCGTCAAAGTCAGCATAAGCTTCATAAGATTCCATCGTTGTAAACTCAGGATTGTGTGTCATATCCATTCCTTCGTTACGGAAAACACGACCAAGTTCATAAACTTTTTCCATACCACCGACAATTAAGCGTTTCAAGTGCAATTCTGTTGCAATACGAAGCGCCATGTCGATGTCTAATGAGTTATGGTGTGTATAGAATGGACGTGCTGCTGCACCGCCGGCTTCGTTGTTCAAAACAGGAGTTTCAACTTCAAGATAGCCGCGGCCATCCATATAACGACGGATTTCGCTAATGATTTTAGAACGTGTAACGAAACGATTAAAGCTTTCTTTGTTTGAAATCAGGTCCAAATAACGTTTACGGTAACGCGTTTCAGTATCTGTCAGGCCGTGGAATTTTTCTGGCAATGGACGAAGTGCTTTAGACAAGAAAGTCAACTTGCTTGCTTTAATAGAAAGCTCACCCATATCTGTCTTCATGATTTGTCCTTCAACACCAAGGAAGTCACCGAGGTCAGCCTGTTTGAAAATTTGGTAGTTTTCTTCGCCAACTTCGTCTTTACGCACGTAAATCTGAATTTGTCCTTCACGGTCTTGAATATGAGCAAAACCAACTTTACCCTTACCGCGTTTTGTCATCAGACGTCCCGCGATGGTTGCATGCAAGTCTTTTTCGTGTAATTCTTCTTTAGTATTTTCATCGTATTCTGCATGTAATTCTGCAGAGTTGTGTGTACGAGTAAATTTATGTCCGAATGGATCAATACCTGATTCACGCAGTGTTTCCATTTTTTCACGACGGACTTTCATTTGGTCATTAAGTTCTTCGATAATTTCAGCCAAAATGTTTTTCTCCTATAAAAAAGTTTATATCAACCATATTTTAGCATAATTTTACGGCTTTTGACAGCTTATAATCATGTTTTTGAAAAATCTTATGAAAGAAAAGTTGAACTTTATTTTTAGAAAAATGAAATGCCGTCATTTACAGACTTGAAATATGACATTTTTCAGAGAAAAAGAGAAATAGTCCCGAAATATAGAGCTTAAGAAAGCTTGTTTTAAAAGACTTTTGGTCACTTTGTCTTTCTGTTGCATTTGTTACTGAAACCAAACATAAAAATACTACTAAAATTAATAAAAAAATGCTACAATAGTTGAGTTATCTTGGAGAGGCCTCTTTATGCTAGGAAAGTCAAGCCTAGACTGAATTAAGCCGGATAAATCCAACTTAAAGATTTTATGATACAGGAGTTACGTTTTGAAAAAAGTCAAAGAGCTTTTAATTGGTAAATCTTTAAAGTCAACAGTAGGAGATTCACACCTGCTGACTAAATTACAGGCCTTAGCCATGTTATCGTCAGATGCCTTGTCATCAATTGCTTATGGACCTGAACAAATTCTTTTGGTATTGGTTGCAGTAGGTGCAGGGGCTTCATGGTATTCGATACCTATTGCCTTAATTATTTTAGTTTTACTGTTTGCACTGATTGGAAGTTATACGCAGGTCATTCATGCCTATCCATCAGGAGGCGGAGCTTATCTGGTTTCAACAGAAAATCTTGGTACAATTCCAGGATTAATATCCGGCGGATCGCTTCTGGTCGACTATATGTTGACGGTTGCTGTATCTACAGCTTCAGGAGCGGATGCTATAACTTCAGCTTTACCTGAACTTCATCAGTACAATTTAGAAATTGCAGTGGCCCTTGCCTTACTGCTTATGTTGATGAATCTCCGAGGTTTACGAGAATCCGCAGCCTTCCTCATGATTCCTGTCTATACGTTTATTGTGACGACAGTTGCCCTCTTAGGTGTTGGGGTGTTCCGCATCTTATCGGGAAGTTTACCTTACCAAGCACCGGCTCATATCGGTACAACCGTAGGAGGGGTTTCACTTATCCTCTTGCTCAAAGCCTTTTCAACAGGTTCTTCATCCCTGACAGGGGTAGAAGCCATTTCGAATGCTGTACCATTCTTTAAACAACCAAAAGAAAAAAATGCAGCCAAGACTTTGGTGATGATGGGGATTATTTTAGCAGTGTTCTTCAGTGGTGTAATCTTCTTTGCTTATTGGCTTGGATTGACACCGCGTGGTGACGTGACCATTATCGCCCAAATGGCGCAAAAGATTTTTGGAGACAGTGTTTTTGGGCATGCATTCTTCTTTATCTTCCAAATTGCTACAGCTCTCATTTTGGCAGTAGCAGCAAATACAGGTTATTCAGCCTTTCCAATGCTTGCTTTTAATATGGCGAAGAAAAAATACATGCCTCACTTGTTCACTGCGCGTGGGACACGTTTGAGTTATTCAAACGGGATTATCAGTCTGGCTATTGGTGCAGTTATTCTCTTGTTTATCTTTGATGGCCAAACAGATCGCCTTATCCCCCTCTATGCTATTGGTGTATTTACACCATTTACGTTGGCTCAAATCGGTATGGTTGTCCATTGGCGTAAGAAGCTTGGAAGTAAGTTCTTGCTACGTTCTATCCCTAACATTATTGGGGCAATCATTTCTTTTGTCGTGGTGATGATTTTGCTCATTTTCCGCACAGCTGAAATTTGGCCATTCTTTATTGTTTTACCTATTTTGATTTTCTGCTTTATCCGTATCCACAGTCATTATATGAATGTGGCGGAACAATTGCGTTTGCGCAAAGAAACTGCAGAGCACAAGTTTGATGGTAACACAGTTATCGTCTTGGTCGGAAATGTAACCAATGTTGATGTTGGAGCGATTAACTATGCACGTTCTGTAGGAGATTATCTTATTGCACTTCACGTGTCTACAAAAGAAGATACGGAAAAAGAAGCAGAGATCGAACGTGATTTCAATGAAACTTTCCCAGACATCAAGTTGACCGTTGTACATACTAGCTATCGTAGTATCATCACGCCAGCTGTTCGCTTTATTAATCTCGCTGCAAAACAAGCAAAAGCGCACAATTATACAACCACTGTTTTGATTCCAACTTTCATTCCGTCAAAACCATGGCAAAATATCTTCCACAATCAGACTGGCTTACGCCTCCGTTACTATCTGAATGCTCATGAAGATATCATCCTTTCAAGCTACAACTATCATTTAAAAAAATAAATAAACCAAGCGTTCAAGACAACAGAAAACTGTTGACTGGGGCGCTTTTTTCTTTCCCATTAAATAAGAAAATAACTTCATATTAAGACGATAAATGAGACGAATAGGACATGTCAATGAATACACAAAATAATTTTTGTTTTTTGCTATAATAGTTGTCATGTTAAATAAGAAGATTATGCCAGGTTTGGGACTCAGTTTTGTCGTTGCCTTAGTGAGTTACTTTTTAAATCTCTTTGTTTTTAAAGGGCTAGGTGCAGCAACTATCGCTATTTTACTGGGAATTATTTTGGGGAATGTTTACTTCAAACAACCGGTCCTCTTTGCAGGTACGGCTTGGTCAGAAAAGAAACTTCTTGAGTTTTCAGTCATGTTTTTAGGAGCGACTGTTACCTTTCAAACGATACAAAAATTAGGCTGGAGTGGTATAAGCTTTATTCTTCTACAAATGGTCCTTACAATTGTGTTTGTCCTGTTTATTGGGAAGAAACTTGGCTTTTCCTCGAAAGTTAATGCGCTGATGGCCTCTGGGAATGCCGTTTGTGGTTCTTCAGCCATTGCAGCAGTTGAGCCAGTTATTGGAGCTGAAGATAAAGACAAGCGAACAGCGATAACAATGGTTAACCTTATGGGGACAGTCTTAATGCTTCTATTACCGCTTTTAGGGACCTGGTTTTTTGGAGCAAATGATTTCCTACGTGGAGCCCTGATTGGGGGAACCATTCAATCTGTGGGGCAGGTTGTGGCTTCAGCAACAATGGTGAATACGGAAACAACAACAATGGCTACCTTGTTTAAAATCATGCGTATCATCATGCTTGTCTTTGTTGTCCTCTATTTTTCTTTCCAAACACGTCGCACAGAGAAAGCACCAACTGGACAGGAAGGTCAGCTCAAGATTAAGCGTCAATCGTTTCTGCCTTGGTATGTATTAGGATTTATTATTCTGTGTAGTCTGGATACAGTTTTTCAATTTCCTAAAGTCATTACGGAAACGGCACGTTTTATCAGTAGTTGGTGCGAAATTATTGCTTTAGCCGCTATCGGTTTAAGGCTTAATCTAGTGGAATTCGTCCGCGCGGGAAGAAAGTTAGCAATCTACGGCTTAGCTGTACTTGTTTTCCAAGTGGGAATTGCATTAGTGTTGATTCGTCTATTATTAACCTAGAAAAATAGTGAATGTGGTATAATAGCCTGTACTGAAATTCTATCAGGAATAAAAAGATAACCTTATATTAAGTAACAAAGGAAAATAAAATGACTATCGTATACGATGAAATTATGGTTCGCTATGGTGAACTTTCAACAAAAGGAAAAAACCGTGGCTTTTTTATCAATCGTTTGGCCAACAACATCAAAGAAGTGCTTGCTGATTTGACCGACTTGAAGATTACAGCGCAACGAGATCGCGCTCATATCCAGTTAAATGGTACAGATTACGAAGAAGTTTCTCAACGTTTAACTAAAGTTTTTGGGATTCAAAATTTTTCAGCATCCATCAAAGTTGAAAAATCAATTGAAGGTCTGAAGGCAGCAGTTGTTGACTTGATGAAAGAAATTTACCATGAAGGAATGACTTTCAAAATCGCAACACGTCGTGCGGACCATAGCTTTGAGCAGGATTCCACAGAGTTAAACATGACTTTAGGCGATGTTGTCTTTGACAATTTTGACTATGCTAAAGTACAAATGAAAAAACCAGACATCACTCTCCGTGTCGAAATTCGACTTGAGGGTGCTTATCTTAGTTTCGAAACCCTTAAAGGTGCAGGAGGAATGCCTGTAGGAACAGCAGGCCGCGGGCACTTGATGCTTTCAGGTGGTATTGATTCTCCAGTTGCAGGCTATTTGGCTCTTAAACGTGGTGTAGAAATTGAGGCTGTTCACTTTGCTTCACCACCTTATACAAGCCCTGGTGCTTTGAAAAAAGCAAAAGATTTAACAGCAAAATTAACAGCTTTTGGCGGAACAATTACTTTTATTGAAGTTCCGTTTACGGAGATTCAAGAGGAAATCAAAGCCAAAGCGCCACAATCTTATTTGATGACTTTAACGCGTCGTTTTATGATGCGTGTAGTTGACCGCATTCGTGAAGACCGTGGGGGGAAAGTGATTATTAACGGTGAAAGTTTAGGACAAGTTGCTTCACAAACATTAGGTTCAATGTCTGTGATTAATGAAGTCACCAATACTCCTGTTATTCGTCCTGTAGTCACAATGGATAAGATCGAAATTATCGATATCGCCGAAAAGATTGATACCTTTAATCTTTCAATTTTACCCTTTGAAGATTGCTGTACTGTATTTGCACCACCATCGCCAAAAACAAATCCTAAACTAGAAAATGTTTTAGCCTATGAAAAGCGTTTGGATGTGGAAGGTATGGTCGATCGTGCCGTTGAAGGCATCATGATTAGCCGCATCACAGGCGAAAACTGGGACAAAGCAGAAACTAATGAATTTGACGATTTACTTTGATTTTTGAAAACTGTATCATGAGATGCAGTTTTTAGTCTCTTTATAGGAAAATAGAAAGGAAATGAATGAAAAACAGAACAAAAGTACTGCTCACCATTGGTTTATTTACACTCATGTCAACTTTAGATGGCTCGATTGTAAATATTGCCTTACCCACAATGGCGCGTGAGCTAAATGTATCAACTTCACAGATTACGTGGGTGGTCACCATTTATTTGATCGTTATTAGTGCAATCATCCTTATTTTTGGACGACTTGCGGATTTGATTGGGAAAACAACCGTAACAAGATGGGGCTGGACGATTTTTATTGTCGGCTCGTTATTGGCTGGACTAAACATCGGCTTAGGCTTACCATTCTTACTTTTTGCACGTGTCGTGCAAGCTATCGGAGCCTCTATGTTTATGGCAACGAGTTTTGGTATTGTGGCACAGGTTTTTCCTGTTGAGAGTCGTGCACGTGCCATGTCCATCACTTCCATGTTTGTATCTGTTGGATCAATCGCAGGACCAGCCTTAGGCGGTTTAATTTTACAGGTTGCCTCTTGGAATTATATTTTTTGGATTAATGTGCCCATAGGGATACTGGCTTGGATTTTTGGGAGGCGAGCTTTGCCAGAAGATGAAGGGCAAGGATCTATAAAAGAAGTTGACCTGTCTGGCGGATTACAAATGACTGCCGTGATTGTCCTTTTATTCATGGCTTTGAATTTTGGCCAAACTTTAGGATGGAACAATCCGCTCTTACTTCTCGGTGTGGCACTTGGTTTTATACTTTTTATTAGCTTTATTTTTACGGAGCGCCGAAAGGAAAAACCTTTACTTGATTTGGGGATTTTTAAAAATAGACTCTTTTCTTTGAGCCTGCTTATGTCACTTTTAAACTTCACTGTTGCGATGTTTGCGAGCATCTTGCTTCCTTTCTACCTGCAAGATTATCGTGATTATGCGCCTGGTGCGGCTGGTTTTATCATGATGGCCTATCCTGCGGCCATGCTTATTGTAAGTCCAATAGCGGGTGCACTTGCAGATAAAATAGATAAGGAAGTGATTACCTTTGTGGGAATCTCAGGGATCGTTCTTTCGCAGATTGGTTATCTTTTGATTCGAGCAGATTCACCACAATGGTGGGTCGTTGCGATTCTTTTGCTCCAAGGTGCCTCAATGGGGGCTTTCCAAAGTCCGAATAATGCATTGATCATGGAGACAGTAGAACGTAAGTATTTAGGGATAGCAGGTTCTGTGAATTCCTTGATTCGGAATATGGCCTTTGTTTTAGGGACTTCTATAGCAACCATTATTTTGTTCCTCTCTATGTCCAGTCAACTTGGTTATACGGTAAGGACTTATCTGCCTGAACATCCAGATACCTTTTTACAGGGGATGCATATGGCTTTCGTATGCTCTCTTATCCTGACAAGTATTTCTTGGGTCTTGGCGGGCGTTCGTCTTTTGGGACGTAAAAAAATAAAAGAACACCTGAGCGAAGGTTAAAGCTCGGTGTTTTTTTATTTTTATTTATTTGTTTGTTGAAAGTTCGTTGTTTGTTGTCCTTTGAACTTTTTTACGTCTCTTTTCAATAAAGTCGTAGAGTAAGGTGTGATGATTACTTGCAAGGGAATAATCCTCTAAAGTATTCACATTTTGACGTAAGACTTTTGCTTCGCCAATCGTTAACTCGCCACGGGATTCATATTCAAAGATTGTTTTACGCTCTAAGTAGTAAGCACGCATCATTTCTTTCAGGTTATTAGGTTGCGCACGATGCAAAATACCAGTAATGTATCCACCGCGGGCAACAAACTCTGCGGAACGTAAACGTTCTGCTTGCAAGTAATGAATCAAACGCTCATCGTAAACCGATTCCAGATTGTCCAAAGCTTGAAGGACTAATTCTGTATTAGAAAAGTAAAGCTCGGTAATTTCACGATGTGCTGTGGCATTGTCAGGCCGTGTTTTGCGGAAACTGAAGTCTAGTCGAATAATTCTTGAGAAGAAAAAGTGAAGCACACGGATGGAAATGGCCGAAGCAAACTGGATACTGGAAACCAAATTATGCGCAACAGATTGTTCCATCGAATGAAGGTATCGCTGATAAGTGCGGTAAGTATACATGGAAATTTCATTTTGTCTCAAAGCGTTTTCCAATCCCTCAGCCTCAAGACGGACGATAAGCAATTGTAATTCATTAAAGTCAATCGAAGTATTCGAACTTTCTTGCTCGATGATGAGTTTTTGAATGCGGTCTTGATAGCTGTCGATAGCGATATTATAACCAAGACGGGCTTTTTCTTTTGTTACTTGTTTGAGATCATTTTCTAACTCTCGAACGACATCGGCTAAGATAGAAATTTTTACCATATTGTCAACTTTGACAACTTTTTTAGCGGCAATTAAAGGTAAAACAAATAGTCCGGTTAAAAAACTGAGCGCGGTAACTGCCGCACAGAGGAAGATGATTAAGCTGTGTGGGATATCTACTGTCCGTGGCAACAAAAGGACAGTGGCAATACTGACGGTACCTTTGGAACCAGCAAAAGTGAGTAACAAGATATCGTTCCAGTAAGCAGAAAAGCTTTGATTGCGACGCAGAGATACATAACGATAGTAGATAGCCAACAATGAAAAACGAAGGGCAAAAAGACCAAGTGTTAAAAGCAAAACCATGAACAAAAGGGAAGTCGTAGAGTAAAGGGGATCAGCAATAAGCGGAAAAACAAGCTGATGTAACTCTATCCCGAGGAAAAGGAAGACCGTTGAATTTAAAACAAAGGTCAACAAATTCCAGATAGTATTTTTCACTTTTGTGACTTGGGCATCAAAGAGCGTAGTCCTTTTAAGACCATTGGCTTGCATGACCCCAGCGACAACGACAGCGATAATTCCGGAAACTTCAAGCATATCAGCGATTAAAAATGCCGATAAAGGAAGCATAAGCTCCAAAATAAGGTAACCTGTAACATCTCGCGCATCGACATCCTCCAGAATTCTGAGAATAAAGGACTTCATCCAAACGAGAATAAATCCGACAAGTGCACCACCGATTGCAGAAACTACAAGGTCAGCAGAAGCATGAGTCAGGGAAAATTCCCCAGTGACCAGTGCGAGAACCGCAATCTGGAAGGAGATGATACCAGAGGCATCATTAAGAAGCCCTTCGCCCGTAAGAATACTCATGACCCGCTTGGGGAAGCTGAAGCGTTCGGATAAGGCGGCAACAGCAATTGCATCTGTCGGTGCTAATGAAGCCCCCAAAGCAAAACAAGCAGCCAAAGGTACAGATAAATAAAAGAAATGCGTTAAGTAGCCTAAACCAATAGTTGTAATGAAAACTAAGGGAAAGATAAGCATTAATATCGTTCGAGTATGTTTAAAGATATGTTTGACATCTGCCTCTTCACTCTCACGGAAAAGCAAAGGAGCAATGATGAAGCCCAAGAAGAATTCTGGGTCAACCTGCAAAAGTTTTGATGCACCTAAAAAGCCCAAACATAGCCCAATCACGACTTGAATCAGCGGAAGAGCCAACTTTGGGAAAACTTTATTGATGATATTTGAAATAACTAGAGCAAGAAGAAAAATGATGACATAAAAAATAGTATGGAGCACAAATTTTCCTTTCTTTCGTCTATTTTTAGAGCAAGAAGCTGCACTAAAAGTACAGCATACGAGTTATAAGCCTAAAAGGTTACTTTATTTTTTTGAAAAGTTCCTTTTTTTGATTAATCTTCTGATCGATTTTGGCACAGCTCTTTTTACTTAAGAGAGCTCGACAGCGCTTGAGCTCCAGTTCTGTTAACTGACGTTTAAGCTTTTCTTTTTTGGTGAAGTCTGATTCACCACTGTCGATATATTCAAGTTTTTGCTGAAGAAGAGATTGTTTATACTTGAGAGCCTCAATTTGATGTTTCAGCTTCGATATTTGTTCGTAACTGGCATCTTGCTGATGGAAATCCTTAAGTTTTTGAGACAAGAAAAGTTTCTTCTCTTCAAGAAGATGAAGTGATTCAAGTATTTTGTGTCTTTTTTCCTCTTGTGAAACGGGAGTATAAATCTCACCTTTTTCAGAATCAGAGGCTTCTTCTGTAATTTCTTCTTTTTCTAAATACTGTTCACGTAAATCTCTCAGCATTTGCTCAAAATCTTTATCAGACATGCTATTATCCTTATAATCTTGTTCTTAACCTCTATTATATCATGATTTAATTAGAAAAATAATGCGTGTGGATTAAAAAAACAACAGGGAGTTCCCTGTTGCTACTTATAGATTAGACTTGCACTTAGTAAGTCAAAATGAAATTTTTCTTTTTACCACGGCGAACAACAGTAAGTTGATTGTCGATTTTATCTGCATCGGAGAAGTTATAGTCCAAATCTTGAACACGTTCCCCATTGATATAAATGGCACCGTTTGTGACGTCTTCACGCGCTTGACGTTTTGAATTTTCGATTCCTGCAGAAATCAAAAGTTCAACAATATTGCGGTTGTCGTCTGCTTTCACTTGATATGTAGGTACATCTTTTAAGCCAGAAAGGATGGACTTGGCATCAAGGGCTTTCAAATCACCGCCACCAAATAAAGTTTCCGTGATTTTTACGGCTTGCTCATAAGCAGCCTGTCCATGGACAAGAGTAACAACTTCGCGTGCAAGGACTTTTTGAGCCAAGCGTTCGTGACGTGCGGCCTCAAATTTCTCACCGATTTCAGCAATTTCTTCAAGAGATAAGAAAGTGAAAATTTTAAGCATTTTTACAGCGTCATCGTCGTTGACATTCAGCCAAAATTGGTACATTTCAAACGGAGACGTTTTATCTGCATCGAGCCAAATGGCATTTCCTTCAGATTTACCAAATTTTTTACCTGTTGAATCGGTAATTAATGGGATAGTGATGACATGTCCTGTTTTTCCAGCTTTACGACGGAGCAGTTCTGTTCCTGCAGTCATATTGCCCCATTGGTCAGAACCACCGAGTTGCAATGTAATGCCATGACGTTGGTTGAGCTCGTAGAAATCATAACCTTGCATGATTTGGTAAGCAAACTCGGTGTAAGAGATCCCTGATTCGATACGACTTTTCACTGAATCTTTACTCATCATGTAGTTAATTGTGTAATATTTACCGACATCACGAAGGAAATCAATAAAGGATAAGTTTTCGAACCAATTGTAGTTGTTTTCCATTTGCGCTTTATTTTCGCCATTTTCAAAGTCAAGGAAGCGTTCCAACTGAGCACGGATTTTATCTGCCCAAGCCACAACAGTATCTTTAGTTTGTAAACCACGTTCGGCATCTTTGAAAGAGGGATCGCCAACAAGTCCAGTAGCGCCACCAACCAATGGATAGGGTTTGTGCCCAGCCATTTGTAGACGTTTCATTGTAAGAATCAGGACCAGATTACCAAGGTGTAAACTGTCAGCAGTAGGATCGTAACCAACATAATAACTTACCATGCCCTCAGTTAAAGCTTCGCGAAGAGCTTTTTCATCAGTGGTTTGGAAAATCAGACCACGTTCTTTTAGTTCGTCAAAAATATTCATGTTACCTCCTAAATTTAGTTAATACTGACAGTTTTATTATCGTTTCTCTCAGTAATTAGATTAACGTTCTCATTATATCAAAAAAAAAGGAAAAATAGGGGCGAAAAAAGAGCCTAAGTTTGGTATAATATGTATTATGAAAAAAGATCAAGAACAGTCGAAGGAACGTGCGCAGGCACGTTTGCAGGCTAAAATGGAGAAAAAGCGTGCGCGCAAGACGCAAGAAAGACGTGAAAATTCTCCGAAAAAGCCTCAAAAGCCGAAAAAAGTTCAAGCAGATGCAGAAGAAGGTAAAACAACACTTCAGACTATTTTTTCAGTCGTGCGTGGAGTCGTTGTCATTTTTGGTGTGCTTTTTCTTTTAGTTGGTGTGTTTGGCGCAGCAGCAGGCGTGGGATATTTTGCCCGCCTTGTTGAAAATACCAAAGTTCCAAGTAAGGAGCAACTTCTCGAGCAGGTTAATAATATTCACGGTGTATCTGTCATGAAATACAGTAATGGTGAAAATATTTCTGATGTTTCCAGTGATTTGGTAAGGATTAATGTAGCAAGTGACCAAATTTCAGATAATGTGAAAAAAGCCCTGATTGCGACAGAAGATGAAACTTTTAAGACGAACAATGGTGTTGTGCCAAAAGCAGTAATTCGAGGCGTACTGGGTGCCGCAGGTGGTGGTACCAGCTCCGGAGGGTCAACGATTACGCAACAGCTGGTAAAACAACAATCTCTTGGAGACAGTGTCACTTTCCAACGTAAGGCCAGCGAAATTGTTTATGCACTCCAGCTTAATCAATATTTAAGTAAAGATGAAATTTTAACGGATTATCTTAATGTTTCACCATTTGGGCGAAATAATCAAGGGAAAAATATTGCGGGTGTTCAAGCTGCGGCAAAAGGAATTTTTGGTAAGTCTGCAAAAGATTTAACTGTGCCAGAAGCAGCTTTCATTGCTGGGTTGCCACAAAGCCCAATTGTTTACTCCCCTTATAACGTGGATGGCTCACTCAAATCAAAAGAGTTGCTCTCTTATGGTTTGGCACGTCAACAAAATGTCCTGTTTAATATGTATCGTGCAGGGTATTTGACTCAAAAAGATTACGAAAAATACAGTGCCGTGGATATTTCCCAAGCGTTTCTGCCTTCACAACCCCAAGATTCTGTAGCTCACGGTTACCTTTATAATGTTGTGTACAGTGAAGCTCTTAATCATGTTTATGATTACTTGATTAAGAGAGATAAGGTTTCGGCAACCGACCAAGGAAACGACAGCACTAAACAAAAATACCGTGAGTTGGCCGCGCAAGCCTTACAAACAGGCGGCTATACCATCACAACAACGATTAATCGTGGCGTCTATGATGCCATGCAAAATGCAGTAGCGCAGTATGGCGGTATTTTACAGGATGGTACAGGTGAAGTTCAAGCCGGGAATGTACTCATGGACAATAAAACGGGAGCAGTACTTGGCTTTATTGGTGGTTTAGACTATGCAACCAATCAAAACAACCATGCCTTTGATACCAAGCGGAGTCCAGGTTCGTCGATTAAACCAATCTTAGCTTATGCGCCAGCAATTGATTTGGGACTGATCGGGTCAGCAAGTATGCTGAGTAACTATCCAGCAAGTTTCTCTGATGGTACTCCAATCTTGCACGTTGGTGAAACAGGAACCGGAATGGTAAGCCTTAATGAAGCTTTAGGTGTATCATGGAATATTCCTGCGCATTGGACCTATCAAGCTATTCTTGATTCTGGCAATAGTGTGGAACCTTACATGAAGAAGATGGGCTATTATGTGCCAGACTACAGCGTGGAGTCTCTTCCACTCGGTGGTGGTATTGAGCCAACTGTGGTGCAACATACCAATGGCTACCAGGCCTTAGCGAATGGCGGGGTTTATGAGCCACACTATGTTGTCGAAAGTATTAAAGACGACTCTGGTAAAAACATCTACGAACATAAGAGCCAGGCAGAGAGAGTCTTCTCACAAGCCACATCAACAATCACTGAGGATCTTTTACGGAATGTCTTGACCTATGATGTAAGTCGCCGTACAACGAACTTTTTACAGGATTTACAGGCCATTAATCCCACACTCGCAAGTAGTGTAGATTGGACAGGTAAGACAGGGACTTCCAATGATTATGTAGACGGTTGGCTAATGCTTTCAACACCTAAGGTATCCCTTGGGGGGTGGATCGGTCATGATGATAATACGCCCATGGGCAGCAAGACGGCTGCGGTCAACAATGGTACATATATGGCAAACTTGGTCAATGCTATCGCAGCAGCTGATCCAAATGTCTTTGGTCCGGGTGAAAAGTTCCCAGACCCAAGTAAAGATCCAGATGTGATTAAGAGCACTGTTCTTAAGTCGACCGGTCAAAAACCAGGTACTGTAACCGGTGGAAATCTTAAAAATGTTAAGGTTTCCGGTGAAACAACCACAAGTTATTGGGCTAAAAATGGAGCACCTGTGACACAATTCAAGTTTGGAATTGGCGGTACAGAGGCGAATTATAATGACGCGTGGAACCGAATTTTAGGAACTAGAAAATAGTGAAAAAAGAGAGGGATTCTCTCTTTTTTTTTTGTGGGCTGAGGTAGTTTCTGGGTGAGAGAACTATGTTATAATAAGGACATGAAGAAGCCCCTTTATAAAAACTATATCGCTACGCCCATTGGTCAAATGATGAGTATCAGTGATGCGGAGTTTCTTTACCGCTTAGATTTTACAGATCAAAAGGATTTTCAGGGGAAGATTGCAAGCTTGGATGCTCCTCTATTGGAACATCCAACTCCGGTTTCATGTCAACTAGAGCAAGAGTTGCAAGAGTATTTTGCAAGACAAAGAAAAAGTTTTAAACTCCCTTTAGCTGTGCAAGGCACAGAGTTTCAGCAAAAAGTCTGGAAAAAAGTTGAAGAGATTCCGTTTGGCCAAACAAGAACCTATAAAGAAATCGCACAAGAGCTCGTACAGCCGCAAGCCAGTATTGCAGTAGGCGCAGCAAATGCAACCAATCGCTTTGCCATCGTGATTCCTTGTCATCGATTGAAAAAAAGCTCTGGGCAGCTGGCAGGTTATGTTGGAGGGCTATGGCGTAAAGAATGGTTGTTGGATTTTGAGGAGAATACTACTTATGATGAATGAGAATATTCCGCTTTCTGTGGAACGTAATGCTAAGGGACAGATTACACAGGTTTTTTTCGATGACCAACACGAAAAAACGACTTACGAAGACCTTAACGAGAACCAAAACTTTGTATTGACCACAGGAACACCATTTCAACAAGCTGTGTGGTTAGAACTTCCCAAAATTCCTGCGGGAACGACCATAAGTTATCAGGAAATGGCTGCGCGTGTCGGAAGTCCCAAAGCACAACAGGCTGTAGGGCAGGCTTTAGCACGTAATCCTTTGCCTGTCATTTTACCCTGTCATCGTGTCACGCGTAAAGATGGCAGTTTGGGCGGTTTTATGGGCCAAGAAGCAGCAGTGGATATTAAACAAAGCATACTCAACTATGAAAAAAGCCTTGACATATAGTCAAAGCTTTTTTGATTTAGCCCGCTTCTCTCATGCTTTTAGGCACGTAGCGCTGAGGTTTTTCTGAGTTTTTATAATGAAGATAAGTTGGATAAGTGAGGCAGATGACTGAAAGTCCCCAAAGTAAGCCGCCTAAAGTATCCGAAGGATAGTGTACCCCAAGAAGTACGCGTGAAAACATTGTTAAAAAAATTAATCCCGCAGCGATAAGGCCCACCAAAGTCTTGCTCCATACAGAAGTGAGATAGTGCAAGAGGATGAAAAAGAGACAGCCAAAGAGAACTACAGCAAAGGTTGTATGTCCACTGGCAAAACTTTTTCCAGGCTCATTTGTAAAGGCGGCAATACGATGAATGTCAGGGCGGTCACGGCCAATAACTAACTTAATTAAGGTATTTCCTCCCACAGCAATTCCGGCTACAAGAGCTAACCATATTGCCGAAACCTTATCTTTGATGAAAATAATGGCAGCAATAATAAGACCAACTACAGCGCCCATCGTGTCACCAAGAAACTTCGCAATTACACTTGAAATCTGAACCAGAACTTCATTGTTTTGAAGATGCCAAGCAACTGTTTGTAAATGTGAATCGATACTTGGAATAGGTGCGTGTGTATAAGACAGTTTTACAATGGCAGTCAGTGTGATAAAACTCACCAGAGTAAGTAAACCAGCAGTATAGTAAAGTTTTTTATTCATAAATTTCCCTTAATGCATATTTGGTGCTTTTTGATTTTACTTTTTCTTTCTGAAATAAAACTGAATGACTAAATTTTATGAATATAAAAAGAGGCTTATGTCCTCTTTTTATATTAGTAATTTTTAATAGCTGCAATTTTTTCTTGGTCAAGAGTAGTAACGATAGCTCGGATAAAGTTTTGCGCTTCTGTGAAGTCATCCATGTTGAAGATGGTTTGGTGACTATGGATATAACGGGCACAAACACCAATAGTTGTTGAAGGCACGCCTTCGTTTTGCAAGTGTGCTGCACCAGCGTCTGTTCCACCTTTTGAGATGTAAGCCTGTGTTTTGATCCCATTAACTTCTGCTGTATTGAGGAGGAAGTCTTTCATGCCAGGAAGCATGATATGACCTGGGTCGTAATAACGAAGAAGTGAGCCTTCACCAAGGCGACCATTATCGTTTCCAAAAGTATCTGTTGCGGGAGAACAGTCAACAGCAAAGAAAACTTCAGGATTAAATTTAGTTGTTGAAACATGGGCACCGCGAAGGCCAACTTCTTCCTGAACATTCGCACCGATAATCAAGGTTACTGGTAATTCTTTGTCTTTAAGGTAGTCCAAAAGTTCCAAGACCATAAGACACCCATAGCGATTATCCCAGGCTTTACTGATAACATTTTTACCATTAGCAGTTAAAATTGTTTCAGATTCAGGTACGATAACATCACCTTGACGAATCCCAAATTCTAAAACTTCTTCCTTGCTCATGAAACCACCGTCAAAGATGATATCTTCCACTTGAGGCATAGCAGGTGCGCCCGCTGCTCCACGTAAAAGATGTGGTGGCAAGCCACCAGTCACAACAGGTATTTTTTTACCTTCACGTGTGAATAGCGTGAAGCGTTGTGCACTAACGACCAACGGATTCCATCCCCCCAGTGTAACCACACGTAATGTACCATCTGCTTTAATTGAAGATACCATGAAGCCTACTTCATCCATGTGAGCCGCAATCATGATACGAGGTGCATTTTCTGTTTTGCTTTCTTTAGTGACAAAGATACCACCCAGACCATCAGTTTCAGGCGTATAGCCAAGTTCCACCATACGTGCACGAAGATAGTCACGCATTGGCGCTTCATAGCCACTTGTTGCTTGAATTTCAGTTATTTCTTTAATTTTGTTAAATAGAGTCATCTCGTCTCCTTTGATTTTTTATACTCCCTTATTGTAGCATTTAAAAGCCGTATATAGTAGTATTGGCATAATAACATGAATAAAAATAACTTTTAAAGACAGTTAAGTTTCAGGCTTTTTTAGAAAATGAGAACTTATCTTGAGAAGAACAGTAATTATAAGTACTAATATACTCGAATTTATGTTAAAATTTTTTATATGAAAAAATATTTGAAAGTTGGTTTAGGGCTGCTGGCTGGTGTAGCTGGTGCGCATGTACTTTATCATAGTTATAAACACGTTGAAGAAAATTTGCGGGCAGAGGTTATTCAAGCAGTACGTGAAGCTTTTGCTGACCGAGATATTCAAACAGTATGGATCTTTGAGGATGCTGATCGCGGAGCTATTTATAAAGGTGGCGTGATTGTTGGCGAAAACCAAAACATCAATTTTGAAATTGATGGAGAAACCTTAGAAATTACAGAATTAGGAGAGGAGTATTTATGATTATTCCACAAAATTATGAGGAACTGGCTGAAATTGTAAAATCAGAAGGGAAACATGTCCTGTTTTTCACTGCAGGATGGTGCCCAGACTGTACTTTTATCAAACCAAAAATGCCAGAATTAGAAGCAGAATTTTCAGATTTTGATTTTGTAGAAGTTGACCGTGACGAATTCATGGACCTGGCTATTGAATGGGGAATCATGGGGATTCCTAGCTTTGTAACTCTTGAAAATGGTAAAGAAACAGGGCGCTTAGTCAATAAACTACGTAAAACTAAAGAAGAAGTAAGTGAATTTTTGAAGGGTGTAGATAAATAAAATGATTGCAACGTATAATAAAAATGTTGGTGATGTTCTCATGCTAATTGTAGCAAACAATGAGGGAGCAGAAGTAACTTATGAACGTAAAGCGGATGTTGCGCGTATCTTCCGTGAAGATACAGGGCAAACAGTGGGCTGGAATATTTTCGATATCAAAAAAGATTGGCCAGATGTGGCACAAGGACAAAATGATTTATCGGAGCATCAAGTAGCGGAACTTAATGAAAAACTTAAGGCTGCTGGTTTTGACGAACAGCTCACATATGACGGTCAACCTAAATTTGTAGTTGCTGAGATTCTGACAATGGAAGACCATGCAGACAGCGATCATTTGCATGTGTGCCAAGTAGAAGTTGGTTTAGACGCACCCGTTCAAATCGTTTGCGGTGCGCCCAATGCCTTTGTTGGCATGAAAACAGTAGCGGCTTTGCCTGGTGCAATGATGCCTTCGGGCTCTTTAATCTGGCCAGGCGCTTTGCGTGGCGTTCCTTCTTACGGTATGCTCTGTTCGGCACGCGAACTTGACTTGCCAAATGCACCGCAAGTTCGTGGTATCATTGAATTGAATACAGATTTAGAAGCTGGATTAGCTTTTGATGCTACAAGCATGTGGCAAGCCTAAATACAAAATAATAAAGATCTTAGTGAAAGCTGAGGTCTTTTTTCGTACAAAGAGCAAGGAGGTGTCAAAATGAATAAAACGTTATTGGTGGGTCGACTCGTTGCGGATCCAGAACTTACTAAAACATCCAATGGGAAAAGTCTATTGAGGATAAATCTCGCTGTCAAGCGACGTTATAAAAATGCTTCAGGTGAAAAAGACACAGACTTTTTTACTTTGGTCTTTTGGGAAAAACAGGCGGAACACTGTATGTCTTATGCAAAAAAAGGAGCCTTGCTTGCTGTGGAAGGTGAGATACGAAGCAGGAGTTATGTGGACAAGAATGAACAAAAACGCTATGTGACAGAAGTACTCGTAAAAGCATTTGACCTTTTGGAAAGTCGCGCAACTATTGCCATGCGACAAGATTCTATAGAAAATAGTGCGCTGAATTTAAAAGAAGACGAATTACCATTTTAAATTGAAAAAAGCGTTTTCTTTTGGTAGGATGAAAACAGGAAAGTGAGGTGGAGCAAAATGGTAAAGGCAAAAACGAAAGAAGAGCTGATTTCCTTTTCAGAAGAAAGCTGGCATAAGATGTGCCATTTAGTCGATACATTGCCTCTAGAAGCACAAACGGCAACTTTTGTCTTTGGTCAAGAGAAGGGAAAAGAGGCCCATTGGGGGCGAGATAAGAATATCCGCGATGTATTTGCCCATCTTTATGAGTGGCAAGTACTGTTGCAAAATTTTGTAAAAAGTAATGTTTCAGGAAAGGCGCAAAGCTTTTTACCCACACCTTATACTTGGAAAAACTACGCGACAATGAATCAAGAAATCTGGAAAAAGCATCAAGCGACTTCTTATGAAGAAATAAAGGAAAAACTTGCGGCAAGCCACCTCAGCACTATCCAATTATTGCAAGGTTTTTCAGAGGAAGAGCTTTATACAAAGCAATTTTATCCTTGGACGGGGACAACATCCTTAGCACAGTATTTTCAGTCCTCTTTGGCTTCACATTACGATTGGGCCTTGAAGAAACTTAGGCTTCATAAGAAAACGATTTAAAAATCAAAAAAAGAAGTTTTTTTCTTGACTAATTTTGACCTTCGCGGTAAAATAAGATATATAAATTAGCACTCCAACTTAAAGAGTGCTAAAATAACATAAAATGGAGGAATAACATGTTGAAACCCTTAGCGGATCGCGTTGTATTGCGTATAAAAGAGGAAGAAGAAAAATCTTTAGGTGGGATCGTCTTGGCCTCAGCAGCACAAGAGAAACCACAAGTTGCAGAAGTTGTGGCAGTAGGCCCAGGTAAAACAACTCCTCACGGTACAGTTATTGCACCAACAGTACAAGTTGGTGATGCAGTTCTCTTTGAAAAGTTTGCTGGTACAAATGTGAAATTTGAAGGCGAAGATTTCTTGATTATCAAAGAATCTGATATTCTTGCGATTGTTTAAGGAAAATAAAGACAGGAGATAATAAAAAATGGCAAAAGATATTAAATTTTCATCAGATGCTCGTTCAGCAATGGTTCGTGGTATTGATATTTTAGCAGATACAGTAAAAACAACACTTGGTCCTAAAGGTCGCAATGTTGTTCTAGAAAAATCTTATGGTAGCCCACTTATCACTAATGATGGTGTAACTATTGCAAAAGAAATTGAATTAGAAGATCACTTTGAAAATATGGGCGCAAAATTAGTCAGTGAAGTGGCCTCAAAAACAAATGATGTTGCGGGTGATGGTACTACAACAGCGACTGTTTTGACACAAGCGATCGTTCGTGAAGGTTTGAAGAACGTAACTGCCGGAGCTAATCCAGTAGGTATTCGTCGTGGTATTGAGTTGGCAACTGAAACGGCAGTGAAAGCACTCAAGGAATTATCTATTCCAGTATCTGGTAAAGAAGCAATTGCACAAGTTGCCTCTGTATCTTCTCGTTCAGAAAAGGTCGGAGAGTATATCTCAAATGCCATGGAAAAAGTTGGTAACGATGGTGTTATTACTATTGAAGAGTCAAAAGGTATGCAAACTGAACTTGAAGTTGTAGAAGGTATGCAGTTTGATCGTGGTTACTTGTCACAATACATGGTAACAGACAATGAAAAAATGGTTGCCAACCTTGATAACCCATACATCTTGATCACAGATAAGAAGATTTCAAACATTCAAGAAATCTTACCATTGCTTGAACAAATCTTGAAAACAAATCGTCCATTACTTATTGTGGCAGATGATGTTGATGGTGAAGCATTACCAACACTCGTGTTGAACAAAATCCGTGGTACTTTCAATGTTGTAGCTGTTAAGGCTCCAGGATTTGGTGATCGCCGTAAAGCACAACTTGAAGACTTAGCAATCCTCACAGGCGGAACAGTAATTACTGAAGAACTTGGCTTGGAACTTAAAGATGCAAGCCTAGATGCACTTGGTCAAGCCAACAAAGTAACTGTTGATAAAGAACATACGACAATCGTTGAAGGTGCCGGTTCAGCAGATGCTATTGCTACACGTGTAGCAACAATCAAAGCTCAAGTTGAACAAACTACTTCAGAATTTGATCGTGAAAAACTTCAAGAGCGTTTAGCTAAACTTTCTGGTGGGGTTGCTGTGATTAAAGTCGGCGCCGCTACAGAAACTGAACTTAAAGCGCAAAAACTTTTGATTGAAGACGCACTTAATGCAACACGTGCGGCTGTCGAAGAAGGTATTGTTGCTGGTGGTGGTACTGCACTTGTTACAGTTATCTCAGCCCTCGACAGTCTTGAAGAAGAAGGGGATGTGCAAACAGGTATCACAATCGTCCGTCGCGCACTGGAAGAACCAGTACGTCAAATTGCGGCTAATGCAGGTTACGAAGGCTCAATCATTATTGATAAACTTAAATCAGCAGAAAAAGGTATTGGCTTCAATGCCGCAACTGGTGAATGGGTTGAAATGATTGAGACAGGTATTGTGGATCCGGCTAAAGTAACACGTTCAGCCCTCCAAAATGCAGCCTCAGTAGCAGGACTTATCTTGACCACTGAAGCAGTCGTTGCTGATAAACCAGAACCAGCTGCACCAGCAGCTCCAGCTATGGATCCGTCAATGATGGGTGGCATGATGTAAAAATAAAAAAAGACACGAGCTCGTGTCTTTTTTTATTGCTGTAAATACGGTCTAAATATCATAGAGTTTACTTGCATGCTCGTGGCTGGTATCAATAATGTGAACGTCACGTTTAGTATCCACATCATGCTGCGCCAGAAAGCCGTCCATGGTCATATGCGCAAGCTCTTGGATATTGTTATTCAGGCTAAGGTGACCCAGGAAGATGCGTTTTGTTTTATTTCCTAAGACATTAAAAGCAGCTTCGGCACCGTCTTCGTTAGATAAATGTCCTTGGTCGCTGAGAATACGTTGTTTTGTTTTCCAAGGGTAACCCCCCATGCGGAGGATCTCAATATCATGATTACTTTCCATAAGGTAGCCGTCGGCATTTTCGATTGTACCGCGCATACGGTCACTTACATAGCCGGTATCTGTAAGTAATACAAAGGATTTGTTATCCTTCATAAAACGATAAAATTGGGGTGCGATAGCATCATGGCTCACACCAAAACTTTCGACATCGATATCGCCAAAAGTTTTAGTTTTGCCCATTTCAAAGATATGTTTTTGTTCAGTCGCAATTTTTCCTAGTGAGTTTTTACTCTCTAGTTCTTGCCAGGTTAACTCATTGGCGTAAAGTTGAATGCCATGTTTTCGGGCAAGAACACCAATTCCTTTAATATGGTCGCTGTGCTCATGAGTAATCAGGAGTGCATCGACATCTTTGATGTCTCGGTCAATCTCTCCTAATAAACTCTCGATTTTTTTTCCAGATAATCCAGCATCCACAAGAATTTTCTTTTCAGGGGTTTCCAAATAAAAAGAATTTCCAGTGCTTCCGGATGCTAAAATTGAATATTTAAATGCTGATTCAGTGCTCATTCAGCAAAATCCTCCCAGTCGTTATTTTCTTGATTAATTTCATCACTGTAAGGGAAAGACAGGGTGAAAGTTGAACCAGTTTTACCATCAGAAGTGACTACTATATCACCTTTGTGTAGTTTCATAATATCATAGGCAATAGATAAGCCTAAGCCCGTACCGCCGATTTGGCTATTTCTTGAAGCATTATCGACACGATAAAAACGGTCAAAAACTTTGGCCAAAGCAGGTTTTGGAATTCCTATGCCTTGATCGGCAATAGAAGTAAATGCTTTGTTGTCTTCACACCAAACGCTTACGGTAATTGTTCCTCCTTTTGGGGAGTACTTAAAGGCATTATTGATGATATTGTCAATAACCTGCGAAAGCTTATCGGTATCGATTTCAAGCCAAATCTCTTGTTGAGGTATTTGACGAATAATTCTAAAGTTAGTGTAATTTTTTTCGATGATTTGATCAAAACGATCCAGGATATAGTTGATAAAGTCGACGTAGTTGATAATTTCAGTGTGAAGTTTAACTTTATCTTGATCCATACGAGAGAGTTCCAAAAGCTCCCCGATCATTCGAATCATTCGATCTGTTTCGTTAAGGGAAACATCCACGAAGTGACTGGCAACTTCGGTATCAGCCAGTGCTCCATCATTGAGCGCTTCTAAGTAGGCTTTGACAGAAGTTAGCGGCGTACGCAACTCATGCGAGACATTGGACACAAAAAGTCGGCGATCTCTTTCTGTTTTTTCTTGTTCCGTTGTATCATGCAAGACGGCAATAATACCAGAAATATACCCAGATTCACTGCGGAAGAGCATAAAGTTTACGCGAAGAATAACAGCCGTGTCTTCAGAATTGATGGCATTGAGTGTGAGCTCAGGCTCTTTTTGTAGTAAATCATGAAAAGAATATTTGTCGGAGATATTTAGAATATCAATCAAATCTTTACCAATGATTGCCTCGCTTGATTGATCAAGTAGATTCAGTGCTGCGTGATTAGCAAGATTTATCTTCCCGTGCCTATCCGTAGTGATGACCCCATCGGCAAGATAGGTCAAGATACTCTCTAGTTGGTTACGCTGGTTTTCTAAATGTTCTTGCCGATCCTCAATTTCATGTCCAAGTAATAACAATTTATTATAAGCTACTGAAAGCTCATTATTTTCCTTAGAAATTTGGCGGTTTTCATAGTTGTCATTTAAAAAATTGTCCACTTGATGAGAGATCTTATTGGCCGTTTGCGCCAAGCGACTGAGATACCAAATAAGAAGACTTAAGGTAATCAGATAAAAGATGAAAAACTGTAAGAGCGCAGTAGTGTGTGTAAGGAAGTATGGACTATTTACTATCTCAAAAATGCCAAAAAGAAGTAGATGAATCACTACTCCTTTAAGTACTATTGAATTAAAAAATTTATTCATGAGGTTCGCTCATATAGTATCCAACACCACGACGTGTAGATACGTATTGAGGGCGGCTTGGAGTATCTTCAACTTTTTCGCGAAGACGACGAACTGTGACGTCAACAGTACGAACATCACCGAAGTAATCATAGCCCCAAACAGTTTCAAGCAATGTTTCACGTGTGATAACTTCACCGAGATGTTGTGCAAGATAATAGAGCAATTCAAATTCGCGGTGTGTCAAGTCAAGCTGTGTTTCATTTTTATATGCGGCATAATGTGTCGGGTTGATACGTAAGTTACCAATTACCAATTCTTTTTTAGAATCTTTTGGTTGTTCAACAGGAACATTTGTCATGCGGCGTAAATTTGATTTAATACGAGCAAGTAATTCACGGTTTGAAAATGGTTTTGTGATGTAATCATCTGCACCGAGTTCAAGGCCGATAACTTTATCAAACTCTGTATCTTTGGCAGAAACCATCAAAATAGGGACTTCAGAAGTTTTACGAATTTGACGTGTAACTTCAAGACCATCAATTTTTGGAAGCATCAAATCAAGATAGATAAGATCGGGTTTTTCTGATTCAAAGAGTTCAAGAGCTTCTTCACCATCAAAAGCAGTGACTACTTCATACCCTTCTTTGACGAGGTTAAATTTTACAATATCAGAAATTGGTTTTTCGTCGTCAACAACAAGAATTTTTTTCATGATAATCCTTTCGCTTAGATGTATATAATATTAATTGCTTTTCTCATTATACAATTATTACAGTAGTATAGCAAGGTAAAGCCTTCCATAATATAGAATTTTTACAAAAGTGAAATCATTTGTAAAATAAGAAACTTATATAGTAAACAATATTTATAAAAGAACTTTTTTCCCATATTTTTTCTTTTTATTTTTGCTATAATAGAAGATATGAATGGAATATTAATTAGTTTGGAAGGGCCAGATGGGGCCGGTAAAACGACTGTTTTACAAAGAATTCTTCCAGAACTAGAAAAAACGTCTTATAAAGTCCTTCCAACACGTGAACCTGGAGGTGTGCGTGTTGCAGAAGAGATTCGAAATATAATTTTAAGCACAGAAAATACAGAAATTGACAGTAAGACAGAGCTGATGCTGTTTGCTGCGGCACGTCGCCTACATATGCAGACAAAAATGCTTCCCGCACTTGCTGCAGGAGAAATGGTAATTGTTGACCGTTTCATTGATTCGTCGGTGGCTTATCAAGGTTACGGACGTGAACTTGGTGTTGAACCTGTAAACTGGCTTAATGAATTTGCAACAGACGGTCTTAAACCAGATTTGACATTATATTTCGATATTGATACAGATGTTGCACTTGAACGAATTATGAAAAATAGAGCGGATGAAGTCAATAGACTTGATTTAGAACGTGCCGAAATGCATCGTAAAGTCAGACAGGGTTACTTAGAAATAGTGAAGCAGGAGCCTGAGCGCTTTGTCACTATTGATGCCAGTCAAGAACTTGACAAAGTTGTTGCAGACACGTTAACAGTCATCAAAAAGAAATTTTGTTTGTAATAAAATTTCAAACTAAGGAGTTTTCATGAAAATTGCAGATATTCAACCCGCACTTTTTGAACGCTTTAAGCATATTTTACGTGTGAATAAACTGAGCCATGCTTATCTCTTTAGTGGGGGATTTGGTAGTTTTGATATGGCTATTTGGCTTAGTCAGGCCATTTTTTGTGAAAATTTACAGGACAACTTACCTTGTGAGAATTGCCGTCACTGTCGTTTAGTTGCTAGGGATGAATTTAGCGATTTACACATTATTCGTCCTGAAGGCCAAACGATAAAAACAGGACAAGTTCGAGATTTATCAGAAGTTTTTAGTCAGTCCGGATTTGAAGGTGCTCAGAAAGTGGTCATTATCACGGAAGCTGAAAAAATGCACAGTAATGCAGCCAATGCTTTACTTAAATCAATTGAAGAACCTGATAATGCCACACATGTCTTTTTGCTCACAGAAAACGATAATCTCATTTTACCCACCATTAAATCACGGGCACAAGTTTTTAGCTTTCCCAAAAATAGTGCCTATATGCAAGAAATTTTGGAACAAAATGGTGTCTTAAAAACACAAGCAGAACTCCTGAGCCGAATTTGTAACTCGGTAGAAGAAGCCCAAGATTTAAGCGGCGCCACTTGGTTTAATGATACCTTGAAGAAACTTCAACAATTGCTTAAATTAGTGAGGACAGATCAACGGGAAGCTTTTCTTTACCTGACAAATGTCGCGGAAAATATTGAGGATAAGGAAAAACAAAGTTTAGTTTTTTCCCTGCTCTTAGAGCTTTTTAATCAAGAAATGATGCCCGACTGGGTTCAAAAAACCTTTCAAGCAGAAAAAATGTGGAAAAGTAATGTGCGCTTTGGCTCTTGTTTGGAATATATAGTGCTGAAATAGGAAGAAGATAATATGATTTACGAAGTAGAGTTTACACATGGAGAACAAAATACCTTTGTAAGTGGTCATGAAACATTTGCACCGAGAACGCAAGTCATTATTCAAAACGAAAAGGGCAAGACCTATGGCCGGATAATGAAGCAGTTGCCACAAGATAAAAATGTTGATACATCTGGAGAAATTGTTCGCGCAGCAACAGAAGAAGATGAAGAATTGATTCAGACAACAGAGCTGCTCTCGCAACAAGCCTGCGCGAAGATTCGTCAGATTGTTGCGGATTGCGGGATTGACATGAAGGTTACAAATGCAGCTTATAATTTAAACCAAAGTCAGCTTTTTGTGTCCTTTACATCGGAAAATAGAGTGGATTTTCGAGCCTTGCTTAAAGAATTAGCAGCGACTTTTCGTACGCGAATCGAACTTCGTCAGATTGGAGCGCGTGATGCTGCAAAAATGTATGGTGGCGTTGGGCCTTGTGGACGACCGCTTTGTTGTTCGGAGTTTATTTACGAATTTCCTAATGTCTCGATTAAGATGGCAAAAAATCAGTCGCTCTCTTTGAAACAAAGTAAACTGAATGGCCTTTGTGGTCGTTTGATGTGTTGTCTGTCTTATGAAGATGAATTTTACAGGGAAGCGCGTAAAAATTTCCCTGATTTTGGGGAACATATTACAACTGCAGATGGTGAGGGGAAAGTTATTGGACTTAATATTTTGAATAACAAAGTTAAACTTCGCTTAGATCATACAATAAAAGAGTTTGATATTGCAGAGATAAATCTTTAAGAAGAATTGACATAGAGGTAAGTTATGGGGGAAATGATGATCGATAAAAATGAGATTTATGTGCAACTTGGGCTACTGGAGGAAAGTTTGGCTTATACACTGGGCCAAATTTCAACGGTACGCGATGCTTTGGATGAATCTTTAAAAGAAAATGCCACAATTCGCATGGAAAATGAAAAATTACGCGAACGTTTGGCGCATATTGAGAAAAAAGAAGAAAAAGCCAGCTCAAAATCAAAAGATGAGCCTAATCCAAATTTGATTCAGATTTTTAATGAGGGCTTTCATGTATGTCACCTCCACTACGCAGAACGTTTGCAAGATGGTGAAAACTGCTTAGACTGCTTGGAGCTTTTGTACAGATGATAAATATACAACGCAGTTTTAAAGGTGAAAAAAGTGCAGGCACGCTTTACTTGGTACCAACGCCTATTGGTAATATGCAGGATATGACTTTACGAGCTTTGGAAACCTTGCGTAATGTGGATTTGGTAGCAAGTGAGGATACACGTAACACGCAAAAATTACTTAATCATTTTGAAATCAAGGTGGCTCAGGAATCTTTTCATGAGCATAATTCCTTTGACAAAATTCCGAAGCTTTTAGATTTTCTTATGTCAGGGAAATCGCTAGCACAGGTCTCTGATGCGGGGATGCCTTCAATATCTGATCCAGGTCATGATTTGGTTGTGGAAGCTATTAAGCGAAATATTGATGTGATTGCTCTACCAGGTGCTTCAGCTGGAATAACAGCGCTTATCGCTTCGGGCTTAATCCCACAGCCCCATATTTTTTATGGCTTTTTACCTCGTAAAAAAGGAGAGCAAAAAAAGTTTTTGGAAACTAAGCTGGCTTATCCTGAAACGCAAATTTTTTATGAGTCTCCTTATCGTGTTGCAGATACTTTAGAAAATATGGCTCAGGTATATGGGGACCGAGAGGTTACCCTAGTCCGTGAACTAACAAAAATTTATGAAGAATACCGTCGAGGTAAAATTTCTGAAATTTTACTTTCTTTAAAAGAGCAGCCGATTAAGGGAGAATGCTTGCTTATTGTTGCTGGCTTCGATGGTGAAGTTGAAGATGATGTGGAAGATAAAACCACACCATTAGAAGCTGTTCAGCTTCTTGTTGCATCGGGAATAAAGCCTAATGCTGCCATCAAGCAAGTAGCGAAAGAACGGGAGTTGGTACGTCAAGAGCTTTATGCCCAGTATCATGATTTATAAAATAAAAAGAACAACCTTAAGTTGTTCTTTTTATTTTATAAGCATAGAAAAAAGGAAATTGTGTAGATTATGTTAAAATCAAAGCGTAAGTAAAAAGGAAGTGGAGATATAATGAAAATAAATAAAGTTATAACCTTATTGGCTTTGAGTGCAGCTGGCGTTACTCTGCTAGCAGCGTGCTCAAAATCAAATAAAAGTACAACCGCAGGCCAAGAAAAAACAACCACAGTGAATGTGGCAATCTCTGGCTCATCAAATCCTTACGAATATACGAAGGATGGGCAGTTGACAGGTTATGAATATGATATTCTCAAAAAAGCAGATGAAAATTTGCCCCAATATAAATTTGACTTTAAAACATATGATGACAGTGCTATTCTTGCAGCTTTAGATGCAGGACGCGCAGATATTGGTGTGAATATTTATGGTAAAACTAAGGCGCGTGAGGAAAAGTATCTCTTTAGTTTTCCTACCACGCAAGGCATTAATGCGATTTTCTCTAATGATAAAGATAAAATCACAACCATCGAAGGCCTTGTAGGAAAGAAAACCGAGATTCCAACAGGAACCAACTATGGCGATATTATGGATCAGTGGAACAGCGCGCATCCTGATAAAAAAATTACCGTCGATTATTCAAAACGTGGGCTGGCAGAACGGTTACAAGCACTTTCTGATGGACAAATGGACTTTATCTTTGCTTCAAAATCTGCAGCGGAAAATCTCGTCAAAGAACATGCTGTAACAGGTGTATCCGATACAGTACCTACAGACCTTGAAAAATATCCTGAATTCAAGACTTACACTTACTACATCCTTGACAATAGTCAAACTCAGCTTCAAAAAGATCTTAACCAAGAGATTAAAAAGATGGCTGAAGATGGCTACTTGAAAGAACTTTCTCAAAAATATTTTGGGGGAGACCAAGTTCCCGGAATGGAACAATACAAATAAAAAAGTGCGAGAAGCACTTTTTTATTTGCATTTAACAATGTCCATCAACGTTTTCATTAATCCAATACTGTTCTTGTTCATCAAAGATTCTGAGATGAGGATTTTTATGGATAAAATCTAGAATCACTTTCCTGCTTAAACCACTGTATTTAACTGCAGCATCGACAGTGACAATATCCATTTTTTCAATTGCTTTACGTAAATTTTCCATGTATTTATTATAACTTTTTTGACACAATACGAGAAAAGAAAGGACAGATTTATCCGATTTATCTAGATATTCGGGGCAAAAAAAGAATTGCTACTTGATTTTCACTCTCAAATTTTATAAAATTGTCAAGTACCTTTGCGTACTCTAATGGAGAATTTATAGTTATGACTACAAATAAAATGGGCACAGGAACCGCTCATTCCAAATTAATTTTGATTGGAGAGCATTCGGTTGTTTATGGGCAGCCTGCAATTGCGTTACCTGTTACTATTCTGAAGACAACCGTTACAATTTCTTCTATCAAATACGGACAATATATTGAAAATAATGAATCACGACGCAGATTGGATGTGTTAGGAGACGAATTTGAGGGGGTCCGCCAACTCATCCTACGTCTTTTGGAAAAATTTAATTCCGTAAAACTTCCATTTTCTCTGGAAATTGATTCGAATATTCCTTTGGGACGGGGATTGGGAGCATCAGCCGCTCTAGCAACAGCAATCACACGTGCCTTTTATGATTTTTTTGATGCAGAGCTAACAGATGAAATGCTCTTATCTTTTGCTAACTTCTCGGAGAATATTACACACGGCCGCTCATCAGGAATCGATGTCGCAACCGTCAATTCGGAGTTGCCGCTTTGGTTTATTAAAGGCCAAACAGCTGAATCTTTTGATATCAATCTATCGGGTTATCTGGTTATTGGAGATTCAGGTGTCCACGGCTTTACCAGTCAAGCGATTAGCATCGTCAGAGAAAAATTATCAGAGAATAAAGCCAAAGCTCAAGGCCATATTGAAAAGTTAGGCCAACTCTCAAAAGCTTCAAAAGATTTTCTCATGACAAATAAGTTAAAAGACTTGGGGCAAGTCATGAACCAAGCGCATGAGAATCTTTCTTCACTCGGTGTTTCACACCCGCGCTTAGACACCTTAGTGGACACAGCGCTGAGAAATGGTGCACTGGGAGCCAAGCTTACAGGTTCAGGTCTAGGTGGGGTAATGGTGGCTCTAGCAGCTAATGAAAAAGATGCGATCCGCATTAGTCAAAAGCTCTTGAAAAATGGTGCCAAGAACACATGGATTTACTCTGTTTAAAAATGAAACGATAACTTAAACCCTCGAAGTCATTGACTTTATGAGGGTTTTTGTTTTGCCCTAAAATCAATTAACAGAGCTTTTACTCAGAAATTAGCATATTTTTAGAATAATTCTAACTCTTGTTTTTTCTTCACAGGTTCTAAGTGGGAGTACAGGTTCGTTGTCATTCGTAAATTTGAATGCCCTAACCTTTCCTGTATGACTTTATAGCTCAGGCCAACATTTAAACATAAGCTTGCATGAGAATGTCTAAAACCATGGAAAGTTAGCACAGGAAGCCCAGCAGAAGCCTCATAGGCTTTTAGGCGTTGTGTGAGGTGGCTATAATCCATTACTGTACCTTTGAATACTTGAGCTTGCTGTGGAGTGCCCAGAGCCATGAAGTGGCGTTTAGGGTAGTAGTTGCTTTATTATCGATTATAATAGTCCGATTACTTCTATCACTTTTTAGGACGGAAATGGGAGTTTGTTTGCGATAGATGTTTAGTACTTTTTTTGGGATAATAGTACGGAAATAGACTGAAAAAGTACTGTTTATTGCTAAAAAGAGTGAAAAAGTGTATAATGTATTTTTAATAAAGATAAGGTGGTACCAAAATGAAATACCAAGTTGAAATTTCTAAAATAATTGAAGGAGGAATAAAGCTTGATAAGGAAAAAGTCATAAATTATGCGAACCTTCTAGGTCAAAAATTAAAAGCTGATGGTGATGACAATGGTGCTCAAAGAATTAATAAAATCATAGAATCTAATAGTAATTCGCTAGAGACTAAGGGCTCTATTTTTAAAGATTTAGCCAATGCTCCAGTAGATATAGATTCTAGATATTCAATGGTGGATATTATTTATCCTGAAAGTTTTGATAAATCTTTAGTACTGGGGGAAAAAGTTGATAAAGATATTAGCTATTTTATTGCAAATTATCAAAAATCGGATGAGCTTGCTAAAGCGGGATTAGATATCGCAAACAAGTTGTTACTATACGGTCCTCCAGGAAATGGAAAAACTCAGACGGCACACTATATCGCTAATAAGCTTAACTTACCTCTTTTGATTACTAGATTAGATAGTATTGTATCTTCATATTTAGGGACTACTGCTAAAAACATTAGAACTTTATTTGAATACGCAGATAAGATTCCATGTGTATTATTTTTAGATGAATTTGATGCTATAGCGAAAAAACGAGATGATAGTAATGAACTGGGAGAATTGAAACGGGTAGTAAATAGTTTATTGCAAAATATCGATACAATCAATAGTAATAGCTTGTTGATTGCAGCAACTAATCATGAAAATCTTTTAGATAGTGCAGTTTGGAGAAGGTTTGATTATAAAATTTATATTGGGAAACCTGAGATAAAAGATATTATAAAATTCTCTAATATGTTATTACCAGAGTTTTCTAGTAAAAATGAAAAAATAGAAATATTAAGCAATATTCTATATGGAAAAAGTGGCGCTGAAATTGAAAATTTTGTTAAACAAGAACGTAGAGAAGCTATAATTATGGATAGGGAATTTACAATTGACAATATTTTGAAAAAAGCGACTGAAGAAAAACTGGAACAAAATTTTGGGGGTCATGAAATATCAAATAGTCACAAAATACTATTTCTAAGAAATATAAATCCCAAAGTTTTTACATATGATATCATATCTGAAATTATTGGAGTGTCAAAGTCTACAATAAGTAAAGTAATAAGAGGAGAAGAAAATAATGTCTGAAAAAAATTTACCTTTAAAATTAGTTTTACAAAGACAAAATGATTCAAAAAGAAATCTTCCAGGGTACGGGGGCCCAAAAGAAATAGTTCCATATACGGAAGAAATTCGTCAAGGAATTGAAAGTCAACTTTCATCCTTAGAGGTCCTTTTTGATCAACAGTTTATTGAACAACCTTTACTTCCACAAGTGGCCAAGATTACTGTAAGAGAAAAAGCAGTATCTAAAAGCAACAAACCAAATAGATTTTGTAAAAATTTGCCAATAATCGGTTCAGAAAAATTAGGTGAAATATATGTTAAAGTTACACCTAACGGATTGAAAAAAACAATGGAAGAAGTAGCTGTACCACCCTCAAAGGATTTCAAGAGTAACTTGACCGCTATAGAGTCAATTAATCCACTAAATTCAGGGGAAAAAATCAAGTCAGATTTTAGTACTTTAAGTGATATCAAGGTGCAGATTTTTGATTTTGAAAATGAAGCAGATAACTTACAAGCGAAGAAGTTTGTAGAGGATAATTTAAAGACATTGAATATTGATTTTAATTATAAAGATTTCAGTAAAAATGTTAAGTACTATTCTATAAATGCTGCTAGTAGGACGGAAATAGAAAAAATATCTAAAATTGCAACTGTTAAGTCCATTGATAATATTGAGAAATTTTCGGCTGAAATAGGAACCACAAATCAACCGTCAGAAGGAAATGAAGAAATAATAGATAAAGTTAATGGCTTTATTCAAGAAGCAGAGGATTCGGAAGAAATAATTGGTATTATAGATTCAGGCATTGAAGATATCTCTTATTTGAAAGATTCTATTGTCGCACGCGAGGTGTTTGTGGCAGATGCTTATCAGAATCGTAATCATGGAACATTTGTTGCTTCAACTGCACAATTTGGGGATATTTTAAACCAAACTGAATTTATTCCAGATAAGAAAATAAAATTTGTAGATATAATAGCAATTCCCAATGGGGATGTTAACTTTGGACCAGTTGACTCATTGAATGAAGAAGAGCTAATGTTAATAATTAGAGAGACTATGGATAAGTACTCTGGTAGTGTTAAGATGTGGAATCTATCACTTGGGACGTCTAATAAGTGTAGTGATTCTTTATCGACTTTGGGAATATTTTTAGATGATATTCAAAATGAATATGATGTTCAATTTATCGTTTCAGCTGGAAATATTGACGAACTACCACTGAGAAGATGGCCTGTTAATACAGAGGAGATGGGAGAACACGACAGACTAACTACACCAGCTGATTCAGTAAGATCAATTGTAGTAGGATCTATAGCTCAAAAAGATTCAAATATTTCACTTGTGAAAAAAGGGGAGCCGTCACCATTTAGTCGAAGAGGGCCAGGATCAAACTATGTGGTAAAACCTGATGTTGTTGACTTTGGGGGGAATTATGATTCTGAATATTCATGTCAAAATTTAGGTATGAAAGGATTTGATATCAATGGTAATATTGTTGAACAAGTCGGTACTAGTTTTTCCACACCAAGGATTTCTAGAAAGTTGAAGGAAATTGATGCATCCCTCACAGAACCTGATTTATTGTTAAGCAAAGCGTTACTTATTCATTCGGCTAAAGTATATAGTAAATCTATTAATAAAATCAAAGATAATGGATTGGTTAAATATTATGGGTTTGGTATGCCAGATGTAAATATTAACAATATTTTACAGAATTCTAAAGATGAAGTAACCTTGATTTTTAAACAACGTGTTACAAATGGCTCGTTTTTGGAAATGAACCCATTTCCATTCCCTAAATCATTAATTAAAGACGGAAGATATTATGGAGAAGTCTTCATGACACTTGCCTATAATCCACAATTAGATTCAAATTTTGGCCAAGAATATTCCCGAGTAAACCTTAATGCTTCTTTTGGAAGACAAAGTCTAGATAATGGTAAATACTCCTCTGATATTCCATTGGAGCACAATTGGGATAAAAATAGATATGAAAAAAATCAAATAGAAAATGGATTCAAATGGTCACCTATTAAATCTTATTACCGTAAAATGAGAGGTGTATCTGTACTTGAAGATTGGAAAATTCAAATAAAGATGCTTCAAAGAAATGAAGAACAATATCCTGAGCAAGATTTTGTATTAATTGTAACTTTGAAGTCAGATGATCCAGATATTGATCTATATACAGAAATGGTTAATGAATTGAGAAATAAAAATTATATTACTCAAGATTTAAGAACTCGTAATCAAGTACAAGCAAGAATCTGATTGTTAGAGGAAGTATTAAAATAATAGTTTCTCATCTCCTCACTTTTACGCAGGGCGGTGCAATTATTTAACAGAGATTCTAACAGAGTTTCAGAGTTTTGATAAGTAATTTTATGTTTAAACAAATTGCTTAAACTATGAGTTTACTTGACTAAACGTACTTATGTTGTCTTATATTTTAGTAATTTGATAACACATGGATTTACTCTGTTTAAAAATGAAACGATAAAATAACCTTAAGTGTATAAGTCACTTAAGGTTTTTTTATTTCACGACCTCATCTTGATTGCTTATGTTTAATGCATGCTGCTTTAATTTATTATTAGAAAGCATTATAATATAGGCAAAGCAAGGAAGGAGAAATCTTGATGAATTACAAAAATATTTTGGTTCCCATTGACGGTTCAGACAACTCATACAAAGCACTCCGAGAGGCCATGGAAATCGCGCGTTTAAACGATGTGACACTTTCGGTCTTAACCGTCCAAGATGACGGGAAGTTATACGGACATGCTTTGCCGATCCTTAAGCACAATTATACAAAAGCTTCCGAGATGATTCTGCAAGAAGCAGTGGATATCGTGAAGGACAATGTCAAAGTTCAAACTTTCGTTGTGGTAGGTATTCCTAAGAAGCAAATTGTTGAATTTGCAACGGAGCAGAAGTGTGACCTCATCGTGATGGGGGCTACAGGTTCTAATTACTTTGAACGTATGACTTTGGGTTCTACAACAGCTTATGTTGTTAATCATGCGCCTTGTAATGTTACAGTTGTGAAGTAATTATTGCACCGGAAATTCTCTTTTCTTCTTTTACGATATATATAAAATATAATCACCTTATCAGGTGTGCCCTCAAGTGAATACAAGTAAAAAGTTCCAACACTGTAAAAAGTGTTGGAACTTTTTTTGTTTCACCACGTAAGAAGTTCAATACAAATGAAACTCTACTGAAATCATTTTGAAATCAAAACTACAAATGTTAGAATTAAATAAGAAATATTCTTAGATATATGTAATAAAAGACTTGTAAAATACTTGACGAGGGAAATGCTATGACTTATAATCAGCACAGCACAGCACAGCACAGCACAGCACAGCACAGCACAGCACAGCACAGCACAGCACAGCACAGCACAGCACAGCACAGCACAGCACAGCACAGCACAGCACAGCACAGCACAGCACAG